>Ga0302320_10005699_pt1 | contig 27864 bp, 17 predicted proteins | sample Bog_T0_3_FD_202130 | JGI IMG/M metagenome (GOLD analysis project Ga0302320, IMG submission 202130) | Peat permafrost microbial communities from Stordalen Mire near Abisko, Sweden - Bog_T0_3 | ecosystem: Environmental > Terrestrial > Soil > Wetlands > Peat | place: Sweden: Abisko, Stordalen Mire...
CTGGGACTTCAAGACCGGGTTCTTCGGCGCGGTGGCCACCAACCTGCTCTTCGAGGGCAGCGGCACCTTCACCTGGGTGGGCCTGGCCACTTGCGCGGATGGCAACACCACGGTGCTCAACTCGGCCATGATCCAGTCAGACATCCCTCCCATCAAGTACACCAGCGACACAGTCACCCTGGCGCTCAATTGCGGCACCACGCCCACTGACACGCCGACCAGCACCAGCACGCCCACCTTCACCGCCACGCCCACCGCCACGCCCACCCGCACCAGCACCGCCACGCCCAGCTGCACCGACACCATCACGGCTTCGCCCACCAGCACCGCCACCAGCACCCAGACCGTCACCGCCACTGACACCAGCACGGCCACGCCCACCAGCACACAGACCGTCACCTCCACCCAGACCGTGACGCGCACCGACACGCCCACCATCACCGTGACCGCCACCGACACCAGCACTCAGACGCCTGGCCCCTCGGCCACTGACACCGACACGCCCACTGACACAAGCACGGCCACGCCCAGCCGCACGGTCACGGCCACCAGCACCCAGACCGTCACCTCCACCGACACCAGCACCATCACCGTGACCGCCACGGACACCAGCACCCAGAGCCCCGGCCCCTCGGCCACCGACACGGACACGCCCACCGACACCCGCACCGTGACGCCCACGCGCACGGTGACCCCCACCAGCACTCAAACGAATGTCAACTCAGCCACTGACACGCCCACCAGCACCGACACGCGCACCGTGACCGCCACGCCCACCAGCACCAGCACGCTCACGCAGACCAGCACCATCACCTTCACCCGCACCGAGACCGTCACGGCCACGCCCACCGCCACCTTCAGCGACACTCGCACGGCCACGCCCACGCGCACCTGCACAGAGACCCGAACCGCCACCCCCACCATCACCGCATCGCCCACAGTGACCCTGACTCCCGTGCCCATGCCCTTTGAGATGACAGTCACCATCTACAACAGCGCGGGGGAGGTGGTGCGCGGCCTCTATAGCGGGCCAGTGCAGGTGCTGCCCACCAGCATCAATCTGAGCTCCAGCTCCTCGTCTGACCCCACCATCTTGGCGACTGGCGGCACGCTCACCTTGAGCCTGCCGGGCCAGCTGGGGCCGGGCGGCCCCACCAGCCTGGTTTGGAGCGGCACCAATGACCAGGGCCAGCCTGTCCAGGACGGCATCTACACCTTCAAGCTGACCCTGGTGGACCAGTACGGCCATGTCAGCAGCCTGGACCAGCAGGTGACGGTGATGGACACCCAGGGGCAGAATGTGCTGGCGGTCTATAACAGCGCAGGCGAGCTGGTCTATCGCGAGGTGCTGTCGCGCCTGCCGCCCAGCATCGTCAGCTTCAGCATCAAAGCCCCGACCTTTGTCGCCGCATATGATTCTAGCGGCCAGTCTCTGCCTGGCACTGGCCTGCATTTGAGCTACACGGACGTGAGCGGCATCAGCTATGCTGAGACCTGGCGAGGGCAGGGCATGGATGGCCAGGCGCTCTCAAGCGGCGTGTACACCGTGCAGCTGCTCCGCACCGTGGGCGGCAGCTCGAGCATCCTCGAGAGCGAGCAAGTGACCCTGCTCTCCCGCGGGCCGCGGGTGGGCGCTGGGGCCAAGGTCTACCCCAACCCCGTCATGGGCGGCACAAGCGCCACCTTGGTGTACTCGCCAAGCAACGGCGCCATAGCGCGGGCCCAGGTCTTCAGCCTGGCTGCTGAGCGGGTGCTGATAGCCTCTGGGCCTTCAGAGGCTGGCAGCCTCACCCTGGATACCAGCCATCTGGCGCCTGGGGTGTATGTGGTGGAATTCACCAAGGAGCAGAATGGGGCCATCTTGGCGCGCAATCTATTCAAATTGGCCTTGATCCGTTGAAACAAGGAATAAAGATATAGCAAAAGGGAGCCGAATATTGTTCGGCTCCCTTTTTAGCTTTAAATATAAGCTAAAGATAGTTTTGTCCTTCGCAACATTGGATAAAATTGCGCTCAAAGTTTTCATAATATGCAGAGAACAGCTATAATTGAAACGAGATATCATCCCTTTCTTGTGCAGCCATGAAGCGCATTCTTCAATTTTTGAGCATCCTTTTCGCTCTGGCACTTTGTCAGGGCTTGGGTGCGTCTGTGACTGTGAACATCAATTCCGGCAACCCCGCTTGCCCCTTCCCGCAATTCCAGGATTATGGGACAGGCCGCCTCAGCCTGGCCAGCCAGAATCCTCCTGGCGTGAACCATTCCATGATGGAGCAGTGGACCCGGGATGCCTGGGCCATCATGGCCAACCGCATGAATTACGACGCAGCCCACACCCTGAATGGAAAGAAGTACGTCAAGTATTCCTCAAGCCCGGATTGCACCGAGGGCGATGGCTACGCCATGCTGGGCGCAGCATATCTGGCTGACAAGGATACCTTTGATGGGCTCTGGCTCGAGATCCACGACTACCGCATGAACAACACGCCCCGTTACCTGGATTGCGTCAACGCCAATCCAGGCTACCTGTACGGCAAGCTGCCGGGATGGACCGGCGTGGGCGCGGATTCGGCCACGGATGGCGATGAGGATATCGCCCTGGCCTTGCTGGTGGCTTGGCACCAGTGGGGAGACACCATGGGCATCAATGATGGCTGCGGCAACCCCATCAGCTACAAGCAGGCTGCGCTGGATTTCATCAATGCCATGGCGGCCCAGAACGTGCATTTCCCCACCGGCGACTGCCGCATCGACAGCGGCGACATAGGCCTGGATGGCTACTTCAAGGGCGGCAACACCTGGGATGAGATGACCGGCTTCGCGAGCGCCTCCAACCCTTGCCCTGAATATGCGGGGCCCCAGCAGGAGCTCATCGATTACGCAGCCCCAGCCTATTATGGGTGCTTCGCCAGCTTCTTGCAGTCGCAAGGCCAGCCGGCCTTCAATAGCAACCAGTATCTATTGGCGCAAGCCAGCAGCGATTGGCTCATGGGCAAGGCTTATGCGCAAGGGCTGGGCCCATTCATTGGCACGGTGTCGGTCTCTGCGGCCAATGCCGTGTCTTTCGGGAATTACAGCGATGGCGAGGACTTCAGGGCGCCCTGGCGCACGGTCCTCAACTACATGTGGAACGGGGCTCCCACCACCAATTGGAATCCGACCACGCACACCTACTCTGCGGGCACCAACACCTATGAGCATGACTTTGGCATGCTCACGGCGGCCTTTGTCAAGAATCCGCAGGAGAACGGCATGCCCTGCACCTCGTTCGGCACCGGCGGGGGCTGGGACAGCTGGAATGGGGTGCCCACGCTGCGCTACATCTATAACACCACTGGCACCTCCTCCAGCACCACCTTCCACCTCAATTGGCCTTTTGGCACCATGGCGCCCTCGGCTGTCGCCTCGCAGGATTATGTGCTGATGGGTGACATGTTCCGCGAATGCGTCACGGTATGGCACGGCACCGCTGGCTACCTGACCTCAGAACCCGATTACTTTGCCGACTGGTTCCGGCTGCTGGGCATGCTGGTGCTGTGCGGCAATTATCAGTCACCATGCGCCCTGGCGCCCCAGGCCAACATGAAGATCTACAAGAGCGTGGACAAGACCTATTCCTTCACGGGCCAGACCCTGACTTATTGGCTGAACTATCGCAACTATGGGTCCGTGGACGCCACCGGGGTGAGCATCACTGACAACTTGCCGGCGGAGTTGGCTTATGTGTCGGGCACCCCGGCCCCCAGCTCGGTGTCGGGAAACACCGTCACCTGGAACCTCGGCACCGTGACCGGCCTGCACAACCAGAACTACGCGGCCACCATGGGAGGGGTCACGCTCACGGCGCGCATCGTGGCCACATCAGGCCGCACCTGCAACACCGCTACCATCAGCTGCGGCAACGGCACGGGCTGGACCAGCAACGAGTACGCCGACAATTTCACCGACATCACGCAGCGCAATTGCGTGGATATCGCCAGCGCCGCCATCGCCATCACCAAGACCGCCAATCCCACCCTGGTCAATCCCGGTGACACCATCACCTACACGGTCAACTACGGCGACAGCTCTAGCGCGGGCTGGCTCAATGGAGGCACCTCCGGGGTGACCCTGGCCTTCTCCAACGGCGGCATGAGCGCCGCCGCCGCCCAGGTGAGCCTCAGGATTCGGCTTTTCCACCTAGCCTCCAAGCCCTATGTGAACTTCCAGAATTACCGCATCAGTTACTTCTTGAACGACGGTAACTACGGCCCGGCTCCGCTCTCACCCTGGGGCATCACCCAAAGCATCATGGATGGCGGCTACACCGGGGTGGTGACCAGCCAGCAGGCCATCACGCCCGGGGCCAACTGGAACCAGCGCATCATCATCCAGTTCCCCAACCAAGAGGTGGAGAACACCCCCTGGATCGCCAATGCCGCCGGCGACGGGACCCTCATCCATTGGGGGGGGACGTTCAACCTGCGCGGGGTGTGGAATGTGAACACCCCGAGCTGGGCCAACCGGGATTGGACCAAGGATTGGTCCTATGACGCGGCTGCCGCGGACACGGATGCCGGCTTCTATTATCCCATCACGCCGGATTGGACCGATCCCAACGACCTAGGCGTCCCCGTCACCACCTGGACCAAGAACAGTTGCAACGCCGCGACCCATGTGGTGAACAACGTGCTCATCGAGGAATGGGATGGGTACACCTGGCGGCGGGTGTTCGGCAACGGGCCGATGGCGGGCCGGGACCTGCAGAACGTGGCCATCACCGATGCCCTGCCCAGCCAGATGGTGTGGGGCGGCTGGATAGGCACGGCGCCGTCAGGCGTGACGCGCACGGTGAGCGGCAGCACAATCACCTACCAGATCCCCTATCTGCAGGTGCAGCAGACCGGCAGCTTCAGCTACTGGGTGACGGCCCAGCCCGCGGCCTGGGCCGGCTACCCGGCCCCGCCCTTCAATGTCTACGCGCCCAACACGGCCACCATGAGCGCCACCAACGAGGCGCCGGTGGGCTCCACGGCCGGCGTCACCATCACCACATCCGTGGTGCCGCCCCCGCCGCCGGGGCCCAGCTCGCTCACCAAGACCGCCAATGCCAGCACCTACAACCTGAACGACAACATCACCTACACCATCGCCTACACCAACACCGACGGCACCGTGGCTGGCACGCCCTTGGGGAGCATGTCGGCCGCCAACTGGGCCAGCCGCATCGGCAGCTTCAGCTACAACGCCGGCATCATGTCCACGGTGGCCAACACCTCGGCCCTCTCCACCTACAACTACAGCTACGGCACCAATGGCACGGTCATCGTCGAGATGAACCAGGCCACCTACCAGCCCGCGGGCGTGGCGCTGCGCCAGCCGGCTGCCGCATCCTTCAGCAATGGCGTGTACCTGAGCTTCAAGCCCAACCCCGGCAACCCGGGCGAGCTCATCTTCTGGAACGGCACCACCCAGGTCTGCACCGCCACTCCCACCCTGCCGCTCAATTACATGGTCAAGATAGTGCTCAATGGCAGCCAGATCGCTGTCTACCTTGACACCACCAACACCGGCAACTTCCCCAGCACGCCCATCGCCACTTGCGCGGGCATGACCGTGCAGGCTGGCTATGCTGGCTTCTTCAACGGCTACCCCAACGGCACCAGCACCTCTGGCACCCACCAGCTGCTCTCCTGGTACAGCTGGCTGGATGGGGCCTTCAATGTGCAGACCTGGGACACGGTGCCTGCGGCCGTCACCTATTCCAGCGGCGGCACGCTCTCTGGCGGGGTCGTCAGCTGGCCCACCATCGCCGGGCCCATGCTGGCCGGGGCCTCCACCAGCTTCACCTGGGTGGGCAAGGTGAACACGGCTTGCGCGCCCATCACCAACACCGCTCAATTGGCGCCCTTGGGCATCACCTACACGGTGCAGAGCCGGGTGGTGGTGCAAGTGAACTGCAACGGCACGCCCACGCCCACCTACACGCGCACGCCAACGCCTAGCCCCACGCCCACCTTCACGCGCACTGCAACTTCCACGGACACGCCCACCTCCAGTGTCACGCCCAGCTTCACGCCATCGCCCTCGCCCTCGCGCACGCCTTCGCCCTCGCCCAGCTCGTCTGGCACGGCCAGCAGCAGCGCCACGCCCTCGCCTTCGCCCACGGCAACGGGCACCTCCAGTCGCACTGCCACAGGCACGGCCACGCCCACCAACACCCTGCTGCCGACGGGCAGCGCCACGGACACGCCCACAGCCTCGCCCAGTTCCACGGCCTCAGCCACGGGCTCCTCCACCCGCACCGCGACGCCGAGCAGCACGCCTTCGCCCTCTCCTTCGGCCACGGCTTCGGCGTCGCCCAGCGGCACTGCCACAGGCACGGCTTCGCCCACCAACACCTTGCTGCCCACGGGCAGCGCCACTGACACCAAGACCATCACGGTCAGCAGCACGCCCTCGCCAACGTATTCTTCGTCCGCCTCGGCCACGCCCAGCAGCACGGCCACCGGCACGGCCACGCCCACCAACACCCTGCTCCCCACGGGCAGCGCCACCGATTCGCCCACCGCCTCGCCCAGCTACACCAGCTCTGACACGCCCTCGGCCTCGGTGACGGCCAGCGCCACGCCCACCGCCTCGGCCACCGCCTCGGCCTCGGCCTCGAGCACCGCCTCGGCCACGGCATCTGGCACCAGCACCCAATCGCCCAGCTCCACGGCCAGCCCCACGCCCTCGGCCAGCCCCACGCCCTCGCTAACCTTCTCGGCCTCGGCCACGCCCTCCGCCTCGCCCACCTTCAGCGCCACGCGCACCAGCACGCTGACGCGCACTGCCACGCCCACGCGCACCGCCACCTCCAGCTCCACCTCCACGCGCACGCCCTCGGCCACGCCCACAGCCAGCCTCACCTTCACGGCCTCGCCCACCATCTCGGTCACCTCCACCAAGAGCCCGGTGGTCTATTATAGCGTGGCCAAGCTCATCCTCTCGCCCGGGCCGGGCGTGTACCCCGATCCCTTCGATGACCAGGCGCTCATCATCGTCAAGCTCTCTGCTGACGCCCAGCTGCATTTTGCGGTCTACAACGTGGCAGGCGAGAAGGTGCGCGTGCTGCAGTACTCTGGCAAGCGCGGCATGAACCAGATCCAATGGAAGGGAGACAACAACTATGGCGCTCGCTGCGCCTCGGGCTATTACATCATCCGCATCCTGGCTGACTCCAACACCGGCAATCAGCACGATAGCCGCTGGATCCACGCTGTGATCACGCGATAAGGCGTGCAAAAAAGTCCCATCGACATCCGATGTGGGTGAAATCCAAGGCCCGGACTTTCCCGCCTAATGGGAATATCCGGGCTTTTTTGTAAAGATTCGCATAAAGCATGCTGCTTTGATGAAACGTTGTGGCATCTTAGGCAAAGGCTGGTTATCATTCAGTCATTGAAGGCTTTTTCGCCCTTGTTCGGTGAAGCATGAAGCGTCTGCTCCCTATCCTGGTCTTGTGTCTCTTGGTGGCGGCTGCCAGCCCTGCCGGCGCTGTGAGCCTGCTTTATCCCAATCACAAGACCGCGGCCCAGCTCACCAGCGACCTGAGCGCTGTCTATGCCAAGTGGAAGGCGGATTGCATCACCAGCACCGGGACAGGGTGCACCGGCTGCTACCGCGTGCAGCGGCCCAATGACAACGGCTTGGAGCTGAATTCCACGGTCTCAGAGGGCATGGGCTACGGCCTGGTGATCGCCGCCTACATGGGCGACCAGGCGCTCTTCAACGGCTTGTGGGCCTACACCGCCAAATGGCTGGATGGCAACGGCCTCATGAACTGGTACATCAATGCGGCTGGCACCAGCGCCACCGGCACGGGCGCGGCGCCGGATGCGGACGAGGATGTCATCTGGGGGCTCATCCTGGCCCACTACAAATGGGGGGATGGCGGCACCTACAACTACACCAACCTAGCCAATACCATGATCAGCAACTTCTTGGCCAATGAGGTGCAGGGCACCACGGTCAAGGATGGCGATGGCTGGGGCGGCACGGGCGGCCCCTTCAATGCCAGCTATTTCGACCCTGCCAGCTACCATGTCTTTGCCCAGTTCAGCGGCAACAGCACCTGGAACACCGTGGCGGACACTAGCTACTCGGTCATCGATTCGGGCATCAACGCCACCAACGGCAACACCAGCAATGGCCTGGTGCCAGCCTGGTTCGGCACCAATGGCATCCCCGCCGCGTCGGCGCCCTTCACGCCCATGGGGCCCGAGCCCAGCACAGACTGGTACAAGAACTACCAGTATGATGCCTGCCGCACGCCCTTCCGCCTGGCCAAGGATTGGATCTTCTTCAGCGACAGCCGGGCCAAGTCGTACCTGGACCTGGTCAACAGCTTCTTCCCAGCCATCGGCGCGGCCAATATCGTCGACACCTACGCCACCAATGGCACGCCCGTCCCCTGGAACCCCAGCCTGCAGGGCACGGGCACCAACTACCCCTACAGCCAGTCGGCGCCCTTCATAGGGCCGGCGGGCGTGGCAGCCATGGCGGGCAGCAACCAGCAGTTTGTGAATGATTGCTGGGACCAGATGGCCTCAGTGGCCACAGGCGGCTGTCTGGTGGGTGGCGTCTATTATGCCGAGAGCTGGGCAGTGCTCTGTATGTTGATGATGAATGGCCAGTTCACGGACCCCATCCCGCCGCCGCCCACGCCCACCATCACGCCCACGCCCAATCCCTGCGCCTGGGCTGCCCGCATCAATTGCGGGGGCGGGCCCCTGGTGGGCGCTTTTGCCGCGGACCAGCAGTATGTCTCCGGCAGCTACGGCTATGTCACCTGGGCCGCTGGCAGCCCGAGCACCACCACCGGCACCATCACAGTGAATGGCGCCTCTGCCCCGGCCGCGGTCTACAACACCGAGCGCTGGTGCTATGAGTGCCCGGTGGGCTATGAGTTCGACGTCCCCAGCGGCACGTACTCGGTTATCTTCCACTGGGCTGAGACTTATTATGGCACCGGCGGCAACCGCAGCCTGGCAGCCGCCATCAATGGCGTCACCAAGGTGGCAGCCTTTGACCTGTTCACCAAGGCTGGGGGAGAGAACATCGCCTATGATGTCACCGTCACCGGTATCACGCCCAGCAACGGCCACATCATCATCACGATCACTTCGTCCAACAATAGCGCCACCATCGCCGGGCTCGAGGTGGTGGGGGTGCTGAACTGCACGCCCAGCATGACCCCCAGCAGCACGCCCAATTGGTCTGCCACGCCCACAGCCACCATCAGCCGCACGCCCACCATCTCGCCCACGCGCACCGCCAGCCCCACCATGAGCCCCAGCTCCACAGCTAGCCCGAGTTCCACGAGCATCCCCACCCCTGATGCCTGCTCCTCCTCCTACCTGATCGATTGCGGCTCCACCACGGCCAGCTACACCGACAGCCTGGGCGCGGTGTGGCGCAAAGACATCGCCTATGCCACGGGCAGCTACGGCTATGTGAGCTGGTCCGCGGGCACGGCCACCAGCTCGGCCGGGCCCATCACCAGCACCAATGACCCCAGCCTTTACGAGACCGAGCGCTACGGCTCCACCGAGCAGTACCGCTTTGACGTTGGGGCTGGCACCTACACCGTCACCATCAAGCTGGCTGAGACAAACTTTGGCACGGCCAATAACCGCAACGAGACCATCACCATCAATGGGGTCCAAGAGCTGAATCAAGACCTCTACACCTGGTGCGGGGGCAAGAATGTGGCGCGAGACCTGGTGGTGAGCGGCATCGGCCCGGTCTCGGGCCATATCGATATTGCCTTCAGCTCGAGCAACCAGAACGCCACAGTGATGGGCATCTCCGTGATCGGCGGCACGCCCTGCACCGGCACCAGCACGCCCACGGTCTTTGGCACCGATACCGTCAGCCCTACGCGCAGCGCCACGCCCTCGGCCAGCCCCTCGCCTACGCCTTCGGCTACCGCGGAGCCTAGCGGCACGCGCACGGCTTCAGCCACGGCTTCAGCCACCAGCACGGAGAGCCCTAGCCCCAGCTGCACGGCCAGCCCCAGCCTCACCCGCAGCGCATCGCCCACCCTCTCGGCCACGGCCAGCCCCAGCAGCACCATTTCGGCCTCTCCAACGGGGACCACGAGCGCCACCTTGAGCGGCACCAGCACCCGCAGCGTCACGGCCAGCGCCACGGCCACGCCCACGAGCAGCGGCACGCGCACGGGCACAGCCACGCCCAGCCCCTCGCAAAGCCCCACCTTCACTGATGTGCCGGTGGGCAGCTCAGCCACCGACACGCCCAGCATCTCGCCCACTGCCTCGGCCTCCGGCACCCCGAGCCCCACAGCCACGGCCAGCCCGACAGCGACCGAGAGCGCCACCGCATCGGGTACGCCCACCCAGAGCGCCACTCTTACGGCAACGGGCAGCCCTTCGCCCAGCTTCACTGCCGCATCCTCAGCCACCAGCAGCAGCACTCCCAGCGCCACGCCCAGCTTCACCTCAGTGCCGCCTGGGAGCACTGTCACCGACACCCCCAGCATATCCCCCACGCGCAGCATCACGCCCTCATCCACTGGCACGGCCAGCCCCACTCTCACTCGCACGGACACCGCGACCCTCACAAGCACGGCACAGCCCTCTGCCTCAGCCTCGCCCACGCCTTCGGCCACGGCAGAGCCCAGCGGCACGCCCGCTCTGCCCAACAGCGCCTTGCCTGGCCCGCCCCAGCTCTTGGATGCCAAGATGGTGCCGAACCCATTCGTGCTGGGCCGTGGCGGCAGGCTGTACGTGCATGTCAGGGGCCAGGTGGACCATGTGCTGGTGCGCAGCTACACCCAGGCCCTGGTGGCAATGGCCGAGTCCAGCCAGGCAGTGTCCACAGATGGCTGGGTGCCGGTGGACTTGGCGCCCGCCATGCTGCCGCGCAAAGGGCTCACCTATCTGGCGGTCTGGGCCCAAGGCCAAAGCTATCGCTCAACCCGCAAGCTGGTGACAGTATTTGTGATACAGTAGCCGCCTAGTGCTATCCCAATTCTTTATGGCTTATTGGGGCGGCTGATGAAGATTAATCTGGAAAAACCATGGGCCTGGGTGTATTCTTCGGCTTGTGGAGCCGGATACATTCCCCTAACTTGCAGACGACTGAATATGCGAGCATCCCTTATAGTCATCTTGTTGGGCATCAGCCACTGGGCCCTTGCTGCTGCCAGCCCGGCCTTGCGCATCGACCAGGTGGGCTACAAGGCCAGCGAGACGCAGGTGGCCTTCTTCTCGCCCTCCGCTGCGGGCCTGACCTTCAGCGCTGCGGGCCTGCCCTGGACCCTGTTGGATGCCTCCAGCACCGTGCTCGATTCCGGCACCCTGAGCAATCCGGTATGGGACAACGGAACCTCGGGCAATGGCGGCGGCACGGGCGACACCATCTGCGCCATCAGGCTCACGGGCGCCTATGCGGGCGGCGCTGGCCAGGTCACCCTCAAGGTGCAGGCGGGTGCCACGGCATTCACCAGCTATCCCTTTGTCATCAAGGATGATGTCTACACCGGAGCCTACAAGACCCTGATGCAGGGCTTCTATGGCGCCCGCTGCGGCACCGCGGTCAACCTGACCACCACCTACGGCGCCTACAGCCACCAGGCCTGCCACACCGGCATCTCAGCCTACGATGCCTCAGCGGGCCCCTTCCGCTCTGGCCAGCAGGTCATGTCGCTCAAGGGCTGGCATGACGCTGGCGACTATGGCCGCTACACGGTCAACACCGCCTTCACCCTGGGCTTCTTCTTCTGGACCTGGGACCTCTACGGCAACCAGGTGGGCTGCATGAATCTGGGCCTGCCGCAAGATGACAACCCTGCGGGCACGCCCGACCTCTTGAAAGAGTCGCGCTGGGCGCTGGAATGGCTGCTCACATTGCAGGACCCGGCGGATGGCGGGGTCTATCACAAGTGCACCACGGCCCAGTTCGGCAGCTTTGTGATGCCTGAGGATGACGATGCGGGCCAGACCCTGATCATCGGCCTGGGCAACAGCGCCGGCACCTGCCCGGACCCGCCCTACAAGACCACCGCGGCCACGGCCGACTTTGCGGCTGTGATGGCCAGCGCGGCCCGCATCTACCAGCCCTTTGACCCCACGTTCTCAGCCAAGTGCCTGACCGCGGCCCAGTCTGCCTTTGGCTGGATCACTGGCACGGCGGGCGGCGCCACGGCCATCGACAGCGCCAATCCCTGCAACATCGGCACCGGCTCGTATGCGGACGGGAATGTGAGCGATGAGGTCCTGTGGGCCTCGGCCGAGCTCTTCCGCACCACGGGCGGGGCGGGCTACAACACCTACTTCGTGAACAACTACTCCTCCATCTTCACTCCCACCAACTTCGGCAATGTGCCCTCCTGGGGCCAGATGTCAGACCTGGCCGGCTTCGCCTATTACTTCGCCAACCAGCCCAGCATCAATGCCGCGGTGCAGGCCACGGTCAAGACCCGCATCATCTCGGCGGCCAACGGCCTTGCCAGCAAGCCGGGCGCCTTTGGCAGCGCCACCTCCACCAACTACATGCACAGCCTCTCCTACTACGACTATTACTGGGGCTGCACGGCCAAGGCGGGCGGCTATGCCAGCGTGCTGCTGGTGGCCAATGCCATCTCGCCCAGCGCCAGCTACACTCAGCACGCCTGGGAGAACCTGCACTGGCTGCTGGGCCGCAATGTGTTCAGCACCACCATGGTCACCCAGATGGGCAGCAAGTTCCCCATGAGCATCCACAACCGCCTGAGCGTGGCCACCCAGAACAACGGCCTGGATGGCGGGGTGCCTTGGCCCGGCCTGGTCACCGGCGGGCCCAACCAGACCGACAGCAACCTGACCGGCCAGGGGATCGCGCCGGGGGCCATGTGGCAGGACAATTGGAACGACTACCAGTGCAATGAGCCGGCCATCAACCAGATGGGCCCCCTGCTGCTGCTGCTGGCCTCGACCCTGCCCTCGGGCGGCGCCTGCAACTACACGCCCACGGCGACCAACAGCCCCACGCCCAGCATCACGCCCTCGCCCACGGCTTCGCCCAATTGGACCTCCACGCCCACGGCCACCATCACCATGACTCCCACGGCCAGCCCCAGCTTCAGCGTGTCGCCCACCTATTCCGCCTCGCCCACCATCAGCGCCACCTCCACCCGCACGGCCAGCCCCACGCAGACCGCCACCATCACGGTCAGCCCCACGCCCTCAGCCACCCGCACCATCACTGACAAGAGCGTCCCCGATGTGCTCAAGGCCCTGGCTGTGCCCAACCCCAGCCTGCCGGGCAAGGACATCACCTTCCACATCCACCTGGATGGCAGCGCAGACCGTGTGACCGCCCACATCTACACGCCGTCCTATGCCCAGGCTGGCACCCTGAGCTGGGATGGCAATTTCGGGGCCACATGGAACGCCCTCCCGGTCTCGGGCCATGTGTTCAACCTGAGCCGCGGCTTGTATTTTGTGCGCATCCAGGCCAGCCACAACGGCGTGAGCGGCCGGTCCATCATATTCAAGTGGTACTATTTGGACTGAGCTTGCTCGATCAAGGGGTCGCGTGGGTTGTGACAAAGAAGCCCTCTCCCGATGGGAGAGGGCTTCTTATATGTGAGGGGTGAGGGCACAGCAGGGTGAGGGCAAAGAGGCTGGTTTGAGCTCAGGCCCTCCCCTGCGCCTCCATGGCCAGGCCCCAGCGCTTGCTGATGCTGGCCAGGATGGCCACATCCTCGGCGGGCAGGCAGGCGAAGCGCGCTTTGAGCGCTGCCAAGAAGGCAGGGAAGGCTGCCTCGATGAGCTGGCGGCCCTTGGGGCAGAGCTGCACGCGCACAGCGCGGCCATCGTGCTCGTCCGGCATGCGGCGCACCAGGCCGCTCTTCTCAAGGTTGTTGAGGATGGCGCTGACATTGGGCTTGCTGGTCAAGAGCTTGCGGCAGAGCTCCTGTTGATTGAGCGGCCCCAGGTGCCACAAGGTCTCAAGGATGCCGAATTGGGGCCCGGTGAGCCCATGCTGGGAATGCACCTGGGCCAGGCTGCTCATCAGCTGGTTGTGGGCGCGCGTCACCTTGATGAAGGCGTCCAGCGCCAGCCGGTCTTCTGCAGGGCCTTGATAATGGGTGGGCATGCGGGGCACCGAGGGGCAAAAGGTTCAAACCTGAACCATCATAGCCTGCTTTGGCCCTGAAGGGAAGCCTGATCAGGCCGGCGCCTGCCCTTTGAGGGGCACCAGCAGCCATACCAGCAGGCAGAGCAGGCCGCAGACCAGGCCGCTCAATTGGATGGCCCTGGCCGAGCCCCAAGCCTGCGCCGCCAAGCCCAGGGGCAGGGTGCCGATGGGCATGGCGCCCATGAACACCGTGATCCACAGCCCCATCACGCGGCCGCGCAAGGCGTCTGGGACCCGCGCTTGCAGGGTGGTGTTGCCGGTGGCAAAGAAGAGCAGCATGCCCAGCCCGGCGAAGAAGAGCGCTGGGGCCGCCAAGGCCAGGGTCTTCGCCTCGCCTGCGGCCGCCAAGCCCAGGGTGAGGAAGCCCAGGCCGGCCGCCATGGCGCGCAGGGGCCGCGGCTTGTGGGCGCGGGCGGCCACCCACAGCGCGCCCAGGCAGGCTCCGGCTCCATTGATGGCCAGCAGCAATCCGTAGCCATGGGCATCCAGGCCCAGGTGGCGCTTGGCATAGGCCGCCATCTGGGTGGCGTAGGTCCAGCCAAAGAGGCTGACCATGGCCAGCAGCAGCAGCACGCGCAGGCTGGCCCGGTCGTGGCGCAGGTAATCCCAGACCTCGCTCAAGCCGCCATTGCCCCGCTGCGGCCGCGGGGGAGTGTCAGGGATGACGGCTAGGCTGTAGAGCACGGCCAAGAAGGAGATGGCGTCGGCCCCAAAGCACCAGGCCGCCCCCAGCGAGCCCAAGAGCAGGCCGCCCATGGCCGGCCCGGCGATGCGCGCGACATTGAAGGCCGCGCTGTTGATGGCGATGGCGTTGCCCAGGTGCTCGCGCCCAGCCAGGTCGCGGATCATGGACTGCCGGGCAGGGGCCTCAAAGGCCTGGGCCAGCCCCCACCAGAAGGCCATGGCCAGCAGCATCGGGAAGCCAGGGTTGAGCCCCAAGGCCAGCATCAGGGCCATCACCGTGGAGGCGGTCAGCGCCGACCAGGTGGTGATCTGCACCATGCGCAGCTTGCTGTGGCGGTCGGCCAGCGCGCCGGCCCAGCCCGCCAAGAAGAGGGCGGGCAGGGAATTGGCCACGGCCACCAGGCCCAGCTTGAACTCTGAGCCGGTCCATTGGAAGGCCAGCCAGCCCAGGGCGGCCGAGCGCATCCAGGTGCCCATCAGGGAGGTGGTCTGGCCGATGAAGAAGACGCGGAAGTCGCGCTGGCGGAGCGAGGCGAAGATGCGGGGCATGGCGGTCAGAGGTAGGGGGAGAAGAGCTTGGCGGCCTGGTTGCGCAGGCGCACGGGCAGGCTCTCGCGCCTGAGGTCGGCCAGGGTGACGGTGAAGCTGTGCTCAAGCAGGGGGGCGGTGTAGGCCTCCAGCTGGCGCGCCAGGGCGGGCGAGTAGGCTTCCAGATTGAACTCATAGTTGAGGCGCCAGCTGCGCGGGTCCAGGTTCGAGGATCCCACCAGGCACCAGGCGCCATCCACCACCGCCAGCTTGCTGTGGATGAAGCTGCCCAGCAGCTCGCGCACCTCCACCCCGGCCTCCACCAGCTCCCAGAGGTAGCCGCGCGAGGCCCAGCGCATGAAAGGGTGGTCGCTGTGGCGGGGCAGCAGCACCTGCACCGCCACCCCGCTGCGCCGCGCAGCGCGCAGCGCGATGAGCATGGGGCGGTCGGGCAAGAAGTAGGGGCTCATCAGCAGCACCTTGCGCCGGGCATTGCGCAGGGCTGCCAGCAGCAGCTCATAGACCTTCTCCATGTCCTCGTCCGGCGCGCTGGCGATGCCGCGCAGGGCCTCGCGGCCGGCGGGGCGCGGGCGCGCATGCCAGTCAGCGCCCTCCAGGGCCTCGCCGGTGGCCGCATGCCAGTCGTTCACAAAGACCTCCACCATCTGGGCGGCGGCCGGGCCCTGCACCTTGAAGTGCAGGTCTCGCACATGAGGGTGCCGGCCTGCGCTCATGTGGCGCTGGCTGATGTTCATGCCCCCGGTGAAGCCCAGGCTGCCGTCAGCCACCAGTATCTTGCGGTGGTTGCGCAGGTTCAGGCCGCTCTGCCTCAAGAAGCGCCCGCGCGGCCAGAAGCTGGCCACCTTGCCGCCGCTGCCATGCAGGGCCTCGAGCAGGCGGCGGCCCTGGCCCCAGGCCCCGATGCCATCCACCAGCACCCGCACCTTGACCCCGCGTCCGGCAGCCAGGCACAGGGCCTGGGTGAAGTCCTTGCCGGCCTGGTCCTGGTCGAAGATGAAGCTCGAGAGGCAGAGCGTCTTGCGCGCCCGGGCTATGGCGGCCAGCATGGCAGGGTAGGCCTGGTCGCCATCCACCAGCAAGGTGACGCGGTTGCCGCCGCAGAGGGGGAAATGGGCCAGGCTGTCTGCCGCGGCCTTCAAGGGCTTGAGCCTGGGCGGCAGCTGTGGCGAAACAGCGTCTGGGAGGCCCAGCGCCATGCCGCGGCGGCGGCGCGCGGCCCGGGCCACCCGGTTGATGCCCAGCATCCAATAGATTAAGATGCCGGCCAGGGGCAGGGAATAGAGCAGGTAGACCCACAGGGCCGCGCCGCGCGGGTCGCGCTTGGTGATCAGGGCGTGGCCAGAGACCACCGTGGCCAGCAGCAGGTGGAGGATGATGAGGAAGCTCAGCATGGGGATATGCTAGCGGTTAATGCCCCTGCTGGCAAGGGCCCGGCCTGCGCGACAGTGCTTTCATCTTGGCTCCAGGCTTGTTAAAATAAATGGGATGCCCTGAGGGGCTCGAGGCGAGGGAGGCGGCATGAACGATGATGAGCTGGTGGCCGGAATACGGGCCGGGGATGCCACGGCATTCCGGGGGCTGTATGCGGACCACAAGGCGACCGTGGAGCGCAGCTGCGCCTTCTTCCTGGGCGATGACCCGGGCATGAAGGAGGCGGTGGCTGGCACCTTCAAGGGCGCCTATGCCGAGATCGCGGTCAAGGGCAAGCCCGACCTGCCGCTCAAGCCCTGGCTCTCCATACTCGCCGTGCGCTACTGCATGCCGGTGATGGAGCGGCGGCGCCTCGAGTACCTGGCCCAGGCTCGCGAGCTGGAGGAGCTGGCCCGCCGCGTCCCGGTGCTGCAAGAGATCACCCGCGATGACCGGGAGCGGGTCAACTTCATGGTGCGGGGGGAGATCGACGACATCCCCGAGCCGCACAAGCAGATATTGGCCATGCACGAGATGGATGGCCTGAGCATCCTCGAGATGGCCAAGCGCCTGAATGCCGCCTGGGTGACGGTGCTCTCGCGCCTCTACAACGCCCGCCTGGCCCTGCGGGACCGCGTCAAAGCCCAGTTCAAGGCCTGAGGCCGCTTTGACACCCTTTTTGGGGGATGCCTTGCCGGAACTCTCGGTAGAAGAGATAAGCCGCCTTGCCCGGCAGTACCTGGCCGGGGACCCCACGGTGGCCGAGGCCCAGCGCCTGAATTCGGCCCTGCAGGAGGACCCGCAGGCCGCGCTGGAGCTGCTCACCCGCATGCAAGAGGCCCTGGACCAGGCGCAGCCTGGCGGCATGTCCCCGGCCGAGTGGCAGGAGGTGGATGCCAGCGTGGAGGCCATCATCCGCGAGATGGCCAGCCATTCCACTGGCCCGCTGCTGCGCCTCAAGGTCTGGCTGCTCAAGCACAGCCGCCAGCGCGCCAAGGCTGCCTCATCCCCCTCGCGGCCCCTGGCGCGCACCCTGGCCAGCCTGGCCGGAATGGCCCTGGCCCTGCTGCTGGCCCTGGGCCTGGCCTATGCCTTTGTGGCCCACGGCGGGCTCCAGCGCATCCGCAGCCTGCATCTTCACCTGAGCCTGCCCCATCTCAGCTCAAGCGTCGCGCCCCCCGCCAAGCCCGCCCCCGCGCCCAGCCCTGCGCCGGCGGTCGCGGCGCCCACCGCAGCCCTCGCGTCCCCCGCACCCGCTGCTGCCAGGGCCCAGGCCATGCCCAGCCCCGCGCCCGCCGCGGCCAAGCTAGGCGCCGCGGTGCGGGCCGAGCAGCCGCCCTCCAGCGGCCCGCTGCCCTCTGAGCTGCCGCCCGTCACCCCCATGCCCTCGGGCAAGCTCAATCTAGAGCAAGAGCCCTGAACCCCGGACCTGCCATGCAGACGCTCGACCTCACCACCGAAATCCTGCGCCTTAAGAGAGAGCGCAAGGCCCTCATCCTGGCCCACAACTACCAGCGGCCCGAGATACAAGACCTGGCCGACTTCACCGGCGACTCGCTGGGGCTCTCGCGCCAGGCCCAGGGCACCGATGCCGAGCTGATCGTGTTCTGCGGCGTGCACTTCATGGCCGAGACCGCCAGCATCTTGAACCCGGGCAAGAAGGTGCTGCTGCCCGATAGCCTCGCCGGCTGCAGCATGGCCGATATGATCAGCGCGGACCAGCTCTTGGACCTGAAGGAGCGGCATCCAGGCGCCCTAGTGGTGAGCTATGTGAACACCACCGCAGCGGTGAAGGCCGAGAGCGACATCTGCTGCACCAGCAGCAATGCCCGCCAGGTGGTGGAGAGCCTTCCCAGGGACAGGAAGATCCTCTTCGTGCCCGACAAGTTCCTGGGGCGCTGGGTGCAGGAGCAGACCGGCCGCGATATGGTGTTCTGGGACGGCTGGTGCCCGGTCCATATGGAGATCAGGGATCATGGGGTCGAGATCCTCGAGAAGGAGCACCCCCAGGCCTGGCTGGTGGCCCATCCTGAGGCCCCGCTTGAGGTGCGGCGGCGCGCCCGGCTGGTGGCCAGCACCGAGGGCATGATCGGCGCCTGCCGCAAGGCCCCGGCGAAGGAGTTCATCATCGCCACTGAGACCGGCATCCTGCACAAGCTGAGGCGAGAGATGCCCGACCGCATCTTCCATGCCGCCGCTGAGCTGGCGGTCTGCCCCTACATGAAGCGCACCGGGCTTGAGCAGCTGCACCTGGCCCTGCGCGACCTGAGGCATGAGGTCAAGGTGCCCGAGGCGGTGCGAAAGGCGGCGCTAGCCCCCATCCAGCGCATGCTCGACCTGGGGCTGCCCTCCGGCGACCCGGACGGCCCGGCCTGCCGCTGCTGAGGCTTGCCTGGCCCTTGCCAAGCATGGGCGGCTCTGTTATATTCGCCGCTGAAACCCCATGGGCCCCAAGGCCCTATCCATCTCTGGCAACAGGAGGAGAACAACCATGAGCATCAACAAGGTCTGGGTTGAGGACGGCTGCACGGTCTGCCATCTTTGCGAGAGCACGGCCCCCGATGTGTTCCTGACTGGCGACACCACCACTGAGATCAAGGCTGGCGCCGACTTGGTCGCCAATGACGCCGAGATCCGCGATGCGGCCTCGGGCTGCCCAGTGGAGATCATCAAGTTCTCAGAGGCCTGAGAGCGGGCCTTTCACAGCGAGACCCCCTGCCGTTCCCGATGGAGCAGCAGGGGTTTTTTGTTTATCTGGAGCGCGGCATGGCAGAGAGCCTCAACATCAACATCAAGCTGAACCTCATCGGCACTCAGCGCGTGGTGGCCGGGCACCCTTGGGTGCGCATCAAGGACCTCAACCACTTCCGCCAGCTGCCGCCGCCGGGCGAGACCGTGCGCCTGCAGGACGCGGCCGGCAACTTCCTGGCCCATGCCTTCAGCGAGGGCTCCACGGGCGACCTGGCCTTTCGCGTGCTCAGCCGCGAGCGGCACCCTGTGTTTGACGCGGCCTGGTGGGAGGAGAAGGTGGAGCGGGCCCTGGGCCTGCGCCGCCGCCGCCTCTTGAGCGAGCCGGATGGCATGCTGCGCCTCATCAACGGCGAGGCCGACGGCCTGCCCGGCCTCTTCTGCGACAAGCTCGGCCCCTACGCCGTGCTGGACGTGCTCTCTCCCGGCGTGCTGCCCTACGCCTACTATGTGGAGGGCGCGCTGCAGCGGCTCACCAAGCTCAAGGGCCTGGTGCGCAAGGTGCGCTTTCGCGGGCCCCTGCGCGATGGCGGCTCGGCCGGGGAGACCCCCCGCACGGCCCGCGCCACGCGCACCAGCGACAAGGCCGAGGTGCTGCCCGAGCCGGTCTTCGGCGAGGTGCCGCGCGAGCGCTTCTTGGCCAGCGAATGGCCGCTCAAGCTGTGGGTGGACCTGTGGCAGGGCGCCCATGAGGGCGTGTTCCTCGACCAGCGCGAGAACCGCGGATTGCTGGCCACCGTGACCCCGGGCCTGGAGATGCTCAACGGCTTCTGCTACACGGGCGCCTTCTCGGCCGCCTGCCTCAAGGCCGGGGCCGCCAAGACCGTGAACGTGGACATCAGCCGCAAGGCCCTGGACTGGGCCCGCGACAACCTCTCGGCCAACGGCCTGGACCCCGCGGCCCAGGAATGGCACGCCGCCGAGGCCTTTGAGATACTGGGCGCCTGGGCCAAGAAGGGGCGCTGCTTCGGCCTGGTGCTGATGGACCCGCCGCCCTACTCGCGCGCCAAGCATGGGGTCTTCAAGGCCTCGCGCGACTTCGCCAAGCTGGCCGAGCGCAGCCTCAAGGTGACAGCTGAGGGCGGCTACGCGGCCTTCAGCTGCGGGGCCCAGGATTACGGCCGCCCGAGCTTCATGAAGCACCTCGCTGAGGGCGCGGCTGCCGCGGGCGCGCGCTGCAGCCTGGTGGCCATGGGACGGCGGGGAGAGGATTTCCCTCTGCTCAAGGGCTTCCCCGAGGGTGACCATCAGAAGTTCGCCCTGCTCAAGCTCGAGGCCAAGGGGCCTGCGGGCTCGGGGACGTTGACAGGGGTATAGGCCTGTGATTTAATCAAAATCTAACAAAGAATTTAAAATCGAGGCTGCCGTGAATGCCACGGATGATCCAAATCTGACCTTCAGCACCCGCGAGGGGCGCGTCCAGTTCTGCCAGGAATGTCTGGAGCAGGGCTATCAGGACCTGGCCATCCGCGAGCTCTTGAAGGGCTTGGCCCTCTACCCCGAGGACCCGGACCTGCATTTCTTCCTTGGCGTGGCCTATGATGAGAAGGGCCTCAAGGAGCGGGCCATCCAGTACTACCAGCAGTGCCTCGAGCTGGCGCCGGACCATGCCGAGGCCAACTGCAACCTGGGCGTGAATTACCATGAGGCCGGCATGCTGGACGAGGCGGTGGAGGCCTACCAGTCCGCTCTGCGCCAGCACGAGGGCCTGCCCGAGGCCCATTACAACCTGGGCCTCATCCACCAGCAGCGCTACGAGCTGGACAAGGCCAAGCAGGAGTTCGCCGCCACTGTGGCCCGCAAGCCGGACCATGCTGAGGCCCACTACAATCTGGGCGTGCTCTTCTACCAGGAGGGCAGCTACCACCAGGCCCTGGAATGCTTCACCCAATGCGTGCTGCACGACCCCCAGCACGCCAATGCCTACTTCAACCTGGGGATACTGCTCGAGACCACCGGCAAGCTGGAGGACGCCATGGAGGCCTACCAGAGCTGCGTGGCCGTCAATGCCGACCATGAGTGGGCCCACCAGAACCTCTCGGCCCTCTATGCGCAGAAGGGCATGCTGGCCGAGGCCCTGAGCGAGATCAGCGAGTGCGCGCGGCTGGCCCCTGACAACGCCGAGATCATGGCCAACCTGGGCGCCCTCTCCATGGAGACCGGCGACCTGGTGCGCGCGGCCGAGGCCTTCATGCAGGCCATCGAGCTCAACCCCAACTATGCCAAGGCCCACCTCTACCTGGGCATGCTCTACCTGCAGCAGGGGCTCAAGCAGAACGCCCTCAAGGAGTTCCAGAAGGCCATCCTCATCGACCCCGGCAGCGCCCTGGCCCACCACAACCTGGGCATGGCCTATGAGAGCCAGAAGCAGACCGAGCAGGCCATCCAGGCCTACAGCGATGCCCTGCGCCTGGACGAGACCCTGGCCCAGGCCCGCTACAACATGGCCCTCTGCCTGCTGGAGCAGGGCCAGCGCGACATGGCCCAGATGCAGCTCGCGCAGCTCGCGGCCCAAGACCCGGCCCTGGCCGAGCGGCTGAAGGGCGTCTTGATCGGCGGCGGCAAGGCATGAGCGCCAAGGGCATGGCCCGCCCGCCGCTGGCACACACCAGCGACTTCTTGGTGCTGGGCTCGGGCATCGCCGGCCTGGTCTTCGCCCTGAAGGCTGCGGCCCACGGCAAGGTGACGGTGCTCACCAAGCGCGCGGCCGAGGAGAGCAACACCCGCTACGCCCAGGGCGGCATCGCCAGCGTGGCCCATGCCCGCGACAGCTTCGCGGCCCACGTGCAGGACACCCTGGTGGCCGGGGCCGGGCTCTGCCGGCAGGACGTGGTGGAGGCGGTGGTGGCCGACGGCCCGGCCCGCATCCAAGACCTGGTGGGCTGGGGCGTGCGCTTCACCCACCGCGCCGAGCCTGGCAAGCGCCATGAGTTCGACCTGACCCAAGAGGGCGGCCACACCGCCCGCCGCGTGCTGCACGCCAGCGACTTCACTGGCCAGGAGGTCTCGCGGGCCCTGCTCAAGAAGGCCCGGGCGCACGCCAACATCCGCATCGTCGAGCAGTCCATGGCCGTGGACCTGATCATGCACCGCGGCGCCTGCGTGGGGGCATACGCCCTGGACACGGCCAGCGGCAAGGTGTCCACCTTCATGGCCCGGGCCACCCTGCTCGCCACCGGCGGCAGCGGCAAGGTCTACCTCTACACCTGCAACCCCGATGTCGCCACCGGCGACGGGGTGGCCATGGCCTGGCGCGCCGGCGCCAAGGTGGCCAACCTCGAGTTCTTCCAGTTCCACCCCACCACCCTCTACCATCCACGGGCCAAGAGCTTCCTCATCAGCGAGGCCCTGCGCGGCGAGGGGGCCAAGCTCTTGGACCGGCGCGGCCGGCGCTTCATGCTTGGGGTGCACCCCATGGCCGAGCTGGCCCCGCGCGACATCGTGTCGCGGGCCATCGACCGGGTGATGAAGGAGCAGGGCGACGAGCACGTGCTGCTCGACATAAGCCATAAGGACCCAGCCTGGCTCAAGGCGCGCTTCCCGGGCATCACCCGCACGCTCAAGGGCTTTGGCATCGACCTCACCCGCGAGCCCATCCCGGTGGTGCCCGCGGCCCATTACCAATGCGGGGGGGTGGTCACCAGCCTGGATGGCCGCACCAGCCTGCCCGGCCTCTACGCCGCTGGCGAGTGCGGCCACACCGGCTTGATGGGCGCGAACCGCCTGGCCAGCAACAGCCTGCTGGAGGCCCTGGTTACCGCCGACCGCGCGGCCGCCGATGCGGTCTCGACCCGCCGGGCCCTGCCCCGCGGGCTGAAGACCCCCACTTGGGACAGCGGCCGGGCCACCGACAGCAACGACGCGGTGGTGGTGACCAACAACTGGGACGAGATACGCAGGACCATGTGGAACTACGTGGGCATCGTGCGCAGCGATAAGCGGCTTGAGCGCGCCGCGCGCCGGCTGGCCATGCTGAAGCGCGAGATCCACCAGTATTACTGGGACTTCAAGCTGACCGGCGACCTGGTGGAGCTGCGCAACATCGCCACCGTGGCCGGCCTGATCGTGAGCTCCGCCCGGCGCCGCCGCGAGTCGAGGGGCCTGCACTACAACCTGGACTGCCTGAAGACCGATGACAGGCGCTGGCGGCACGACACGGTGCTGCAGCGAAGGCCTTGGGAGATGAAGTGATGGCCATCAAAGCTGTGTTCCTTGACCTGGGCAACGTGCTGGTGCGGCTGAAGGACAGGGAGTTCTTGCGCCGCATGAAGCGGGCCTGCCCGGACCTGACGCTCAACCAGTTCGAGTCGGCCCTGCTCAGCGCCGGTTCGCCCCACTTGGAATACGAGATGGGCCGGCTGGATGCCGCCGGCTTCCACCGCCGCCTGGTCAAGGAGCTGGGGCTCACCTGGGGCCTGCAGGAGTTCGTTGAGAACTGGGTGGCCTTCTTCACCCCCAACCGGCCCATGGAGCTGGCGGTGGCCTCGCTCAAGCCGCTGGCCAAGGTGTGGCTCATCTCGAACACCAACGCCGAGCATTGGGCCGCGGTGCGCGAGCGATACAAGGTGGTGGACCAGCTGGATGGCGCGGTGCTCTCCCATGTGGAAGGCCTGCGCAAGCCGGATGCCGCCATATTCAGCCTGGCCCTGGCGCGGGCCGGGGTGAAGGCCAGCGAGGCCTTCTATGTGGATGACCTGGAGCAGAACGTGGAGGCCGCCAAGCTCTTGGGCATGCGCACCTTCCTCTACCGCTTCAACGACGCGCCCTTCCGCGCCGCGCTGGAGGCCCAGGGCCTGAGCCCGCGCTGGATCCCCGGGCGCACGCTGGCCAAGCACCCTTGAGCCGCAGGCCCACGGCCCTGACCTGGCTGGCCTTTGCCGCGGTCTGCGTATTCTGGGGAACCACCGCCAACGCCATCCGCGTGGGCGTGAGGGCCATCCCGCCGGTCTCCCTCTCTGGCGCGCGGTTCGTGACGGCCGGCAGCCTGCTGCTGGCCGTTCTTGTTCTCGCGGGCCGTCGCCTGCCCAAGGGCCGCACCGACTGGGGCTTCCTCCTCGCTGGGGGGATCGGCCTGGCCCTGGCCAATGCCACGCTGAACGCCGGCTTCACCCAGGTGGAGAGCGGCATGGGCAGCCTGCTGGTGAGCAGCAATGCGCTGTGGATAGCCCTGATGGAGGCGGCCTGGCCCGGCGGCCAGTCGCCCCGGCCCCTGGCCTGGGCAGGCCTGGGCCTGGGCTTTGCGGGCGTGGCCCTGCTGGCCCTGGGGCAGGGCCTGGGCGGGGCTGACCTGCCCCATCTGGCCCTGATGCTGGCCTCGGCCTTCTTCTGGGCCGCCACCATCGTGGTGCAGCACCGCTTGAGCCGGCGCCAGAGCGTGCCCGATCCCCTGCTCGCAGCGGCCCTGCAGATGCTGATCGCCGGCCCCCTGCTGCTGCTGGCGGGCCGGGGCCTGGGCGAGCGCCTGGCCTGGCCCGTGCCTGGCGACAGCCTGGCCGGCTTCGCCTGGCTGGTGGTCTTTGGCAGCCTGGTGGGCTACGTGGCCTACCAGAGCATCATCGGCCGCCTGAGCGTGGCCGTGCTGGGCCTGGTGCCGCTGGTCAACCCCCTGGTGGCGGTGGCCATCGGCTGCTGGCTGCTGGGCGAGCGCCTGAGCCCCTTGGCCGTGGCGGCCGGGCTGATGATCCTCTCGGGTGTGGGCTTGGTGCAAAGGGCTGAGGTGCGGGCATGAGCATGCGGCCAATGAGGGTCTGCTATGACTGCCAGATATTCTCTTGGCAGAGGGTCGGGGGCATCTCGCGCTATTTCGTCGAATTGGCGGCCCGCATCCACGCCATGCCCGGCGCTCGGGCCCGCGTGGTGGCCCCGCTGCACATCAACCGCTACCTGGCCGGCCAGCGCGCGGCCATCCCCACCTCCGGCTTCTATGTGGGCGGGGTCCCGCGGGCGGCCGTGCTGGCTGGCAGGGCCAGCGGCAGCCTGGCGCGCGCCCTGTCCCGCGCCTACAAGCCCGACATCGTCCACGAGACCTATTATTCTCCCATCAGCACCACCGGATCCCCGGCCAAGGTGGTGCTCACGGTCTATGACATGATTGATGAGATGTACCCCGAGCTCTTCCCCTTGAACGCCAAGGCCCGGGGCATCAGGGCGGCGGCATTCGAGCGGGCGGATGCCGTGATCGCCATCTCAGAGAGCACGCGCCGCGACCTGCTGAGGCAATACGCGGTGGACCCGGGCAAGGTCAGCGTGACCCATCTGGCGACCTCGCTCAAGCCCAGCAGCGGGCCCTTGCTGAGCCTGGGGGACCCCTTCTTCCTCTATGTGGGGCAGCGCGACGGGTACAAGAACTTCCAGAGCCTGCTCTGCGCCTTTGCCCGGTCGGGCCTGGCGCGCACGCACAAGCTGGTGTGCTTTGGCGGCGGCGGCCTCAGGCCCTACGAGCTGGAGCAGGCTCAGAGGCTGGGCCTGCCGCGGGACAGGGTCTTGCTGATGGCCGGCGATGACAGGCTGCTCGCGCGCTGCTATGCTGCGGCAGTGGCCTTTGTCTACCCCTCGCTCTATGAGGGCTTCGGCATCCCGCTGCTCGAGGCCATGGCCTGCGGCTGCCCCATCATCTGCGGCAGCGCGGGCTCGCTGGCAGAGGTGGCAGGCCCTGCAGCGCTCCTCTGCGACGTGGCCGACCCGGATGCGGTGGCTCTGGCCCTTGGGTCCCTGGCCCGGTCGCCAGAGGCAAGGCAGGCGCTGCTGGCCAAGGGCCGCGAACGGGCCAGGGCCTTCTCATGGGACAAGTGCGCCGAGCAGACTTTCAGCATCTACGAGAAGCTTTTGGGGAGGGCCTAGGCCGATGCGAGCGCTCATATTCGGTATCTCAGGGCAGGATGGCGCCTACCTTGCCGAGCATCTCTTGGGGCAGGGCTACGAGGTGTGGGGCGCCTCGCGCGATGCCGAGAGCGCGCGCTTTGACCGGCTTGAGAAGCTGGGCATCCTCGGCCGGGTGCACCTTGTGTCCGCTTCTTTGGGGGACTTTCGCAGCGTCTTGAGCTCGCTGGCTGCTGCCAAGCCCGATGAGGTCTACAACCTGGCCGGCCAGAGCTCGGTGTCGCTCTCCTTTGAGCAGCCAGTGGAGACCTTTGAGAGCGTGAGCACCGGCACCCTGAACCTGCTGGAGGCTATCCGCTTCTCTGGCAAGGGCATCAAGCTCTACAACGCCGGCTCGAGCGAGTGCTTCGGCGAGCTGCCGGCTGCGGGCGCGGACGAGGGCACCCCCTTCCACCCGCGCAGCCCCTATGCCATCGCCAAGTCCTCAGCCGTGTGGATGGTCTCCAATTACCGCGAAGCCTATGGCTTGTTCGCCTGCAATGGCATACTGTTCAACCATGAGTCTCCCCTGCGAAGCCCGCGCTTTGTCACGCGCAAGGTCATCTCCGCGGCGGCCAAGATCAAGCAGGGCAGCCCAGAGCGGCTGAAGCTGGGAAACCTTGACATCCGCCGCGACTGGGGCTGGGCGCCCGAGTATGTGCGGGCCATGGCTCTGCTGCTGCGGCAGCCCAAGCCCGATGACTTTGTTATCGCCACCGGTGAGAGCCACAGCCTGCGTGAATTCGTGCAATGCGCCTTTGAGATGGCGGGCCTTGATTGGGAGCGGCATGTGGACCATGACCCGCTCTTGCTGCGGCCCACCGACATCATGGCCAGCTACGCCAATCCGGACAAGGCCAGCCGCATCCTGAAGTGGCGGGCTGAGGCGAAGATGAAAGAGGTGGTGCGGCGCATGCTGGAGGCCGAGCTGGGGGCGGGCTGAGCAGGCCTTGTGCAGGGGATGAAACAGGCTTTTATGAAAAGGGAAGAGGACGCACTGAGACCTGAGACTTCAATGGGGACCCAATGACGCAGAAGACAGACGCCAACGCCATCTTCAATGACCGCCGCAAGCATGAGCGGGCGGGGATGAATTACAAGGTGCTCTTTCACGTGCTCGATGAGCGCGCAGCCATAGAAGAGGTGGGCGCCATGGAGGCTAAGAACAAGGCCCTGCCGCAGGACCCGGTGCCTGGCGATACGGTGGACCTCTCCATCGGCGGCATCGGCATCCAGGGAAGCATCGCGAGCCTGAAAGAGCCGCTCTACAAGGATGGCCTGCTGAGCATGGAGATACGCCTGCCCGGCCATGCGGTGCGCTGCGTGGGCAGCATCGCCTGGGTGCGCAAGAGCGGGCCGGACCAGTTCACGGCCGGCATCGCCTTTGTTGAGATGGACAAGGAGGCCCTGGCCAGCGTGGAAAAGGCAGTGGCTGAGGCGCTGGCC
>Ga0302320_10005701_pt1 | contig 27855 bp, 14 predicted proteins | sample Bog_T0_3_FD_202130 | JGI IMG/M metagenome (GOLD analysis project Ga0302320, IMG submission 202130) | Peat permafrost microbial communities from Stordalen Mire near Abisko, Sweden - Bog_T0_3 | ecosystem: Environmental > Terrestrial > Soil > Wetlands > Peat | place: Sweden: Abisko, Stordalen Mire...
CTGAAGAAACAATTGCGCGAAGAAGGCCACACCTATAAGACCGAGACAGATACCGAAGTCATTGCCCACCTGATCGAAAAATACTTCCTGCTGGAAAATCCGGACAAAAAGATTACGCTCGAGGAAGCCGTCCGCATGACGGTGAAAAAGCTGACCGGCGTATTCGCACTGGCGGTCATCTGCAGCACCGAACCCAACAAGATCATCGCGGCGCGCAATGGCCCTCCTGCGGTAATCGGTCTAGGTAAAGACGAATACTTCGTTGCCAGCGACGTGCCCGCAATTCTCTATCACACACGCGATTTGTTTTTCCTTGGCGATGGCGACCTAGCGGTGCTTACGCCTAGCGGCGTAAGCCTTACCGACTTTGACGGCAAGACGGTTCAACGCGAAATTCAACACATTACATGGGATCCGATCATGGCGGAAAAAGGCGGCTTCAAGCACTTCATGCTCAAGGAAATCTATGAGCAGCCGCGCGCCGTGCGCGATACCGCGATGGGTCGCGTATCGTTCGATACCGGAAAAGTATTTCTCGAGCAGATGGATGTTTCCGACGAAGAATTCCGCAGCCTGCGCAAGTTGAACATCGCCGCCTGCGGCACCAGTTGGCACGCGGGACTGGCGGGCAAATATATGATCGAACGGCTGGCGCGCGTCCCTGTCGAAGTAGACTACGCCAGCGAATTCCGCTATCGTAATCCGCTCATCGACAAAGATGAGATGACGATGGTCATTACGCAGTCCGGCGAGACGGCGGACACCATCGCGGCTCAACGTGAATCAAAGGCCCGAGGCGCCAAGACTATTGCCATCTGCAACGTAGTTGGAGCCATGATCGCGCGCGAAGCCGATGGCACCATCTACACGCACGCAGGTCCGGAAATCGGCGTAGCCTCCACCAAGGCGTTCACTGCGCAACTGGTCGCGTTGTTCCTGTTTGCGCTGCGTCTTGCCCAGATACGCGGCACCATCGATGAGGCCGAATCGATCAACCTGACCCAGGAGCTCTCCCGGCTCCCCGGACGCCTGGAAGCAGTACTTTCGCACGAAGAGGAAATCGAGGAACTCGCGCGCACCTATCAACGCGTGCAGGACTTCCTGTTCCTCGGACGCGGTATCCACTTCCCCATCGCGCTGGAGGGTGCGCTCAAACTCAAAGAGGTTTCCTACATTCACGCCGAGGGCTATGCTGCCGGCGAAATGAAGCATGGTCCCAATGCGCTCATCGATGAGGATCTGCCTGTCGTAATCATTGCGACGCAGGACAAGAACGATCCGGGGTCGGTGTTGCGCTATGAGAAAACGATCTCGAATCTCAAGGAAGTAAAGGCGCGCTCAGGCCGGGTAATCGCGGTAGCTACGGAAGGCGATGAGGATATTCGCGAGGCCGCCGACCACGTGATCTTTATTCCTCACGCCCCGGAACTATTGCTGCCGATTCTCGAGATCGTTCCGCTGCAGTTGCTCGCGTATCACATCGCGGTACGTCGAGGTTGCGACGTCGATCAACCGCGCAACCTGGCGAAATCGGTCACAGTGGAATAGTTCGAAAGCGCCATCGGGAAATGCTTGGGGGTTATTCCCGCTACCCGAAAAAGAAGGGCCAGCCACTCACCGGAGGCTGGCCCTTACCATCGGCACTCCTTAGTACTTACGTAGCGTCGGATTGGCACCGCATACCGGACAGTTTGGATTCTTGCGGACTCGCATCTCGCGGAAGCGCGTGGCCAATGCAGACTCATCGAACCACCAGCAACCGAGGGCACTCAAAATGTTGCTCGCGATTACCAGCCCACTTGACGCATCCGCCTGAGAATGATCTCGCTGTAGCTATTCATGCGCTCGGGACGTCGCTTCAAGGGAGCCGGCAGAATCGCGGCGAGCCGTGCCGCTTGTTCCCGGCTAATATTCCGGGCCGAGGTTCTGTCGTAGTAACGGCACGCCGACTCTGCGCCATAAATACCAGGGCCCCACTCGACCACGTTGAGGTAAAGCTCCAGAATGCGCTGCTTGCCGAGGACAAATTCGGCCACCGGTGCCAGTGTGAACTCAGCGCCCTTGCGAAGGAAAGAGCGACCCGTTCCGAAAAATAGGTTTTTTACAAGCTGCTGCGTGAGGGTGGAACCACCGCGCGTGCGACCGCCTTCCATATCTTCCTCGGCAGCAAGTTGGATCGCGTGCCAATCGAATCCATGGTGCCGGTAGAAGCGCGCATCCTCCGCAGAGATTACGGCGTGCTGAAAATTGGGAGAGATTTGGCTGAGCGGGATGAATTTGTAGCGTTCGTGATACGGCGTGCTGTGTATCCAGGCCTGCACGCGGCGCTGGATATGCACTGCGGTTGTCGGTGGGTCGACCCAGCGGACGGCCACAAGCGACAGCGAGGCAAGCGCCCAAATGAGTCCGGTACCGATGATAAGCCATCGCACAAAGGATCGGAGGAAACCCTTCCGAAGCGGGGCCTTGGTGCGTGTGTTTGGCTTTGGAGTCACATTTCAGAATAACAGCCTGGGTTTGGTTGACGCGCAGTAAATAAGCCGCAAAAGGGTTGTAGGTGTCGAGAAGTGCAGGGCGGCTCTGCCTTTCTGGAATAAGTCACACGCCATGCGAGTGCGCTTGTATGAGTACCTCTTCGCTGCGGAACCATGAAACCGCCTTGGATCGACTGCGAGAACGGTTGCCTGTCTCTTGCAAGACACGTCAGCGCAGCGCAACTGATTCAATTGTAGTGTTGGGAAAGTAGTGAGCCAGTATTGTGCGAAAATCGACGCCATCCAGCGCCATGCCGACAGCGCCACGCTGGCACAAACCGACGCCGTGGCCCCGGCCTACTCCATTGAGCACGACATTGCCAACCGCATCCGACTGGGTGAACGAATTGCTCGGCAGTGTATTCCAACCCAGTTTGCGGGCGGCTTGAATCCGTTCGCGCTCGTTGTTGGGTACTAATGCCCGGGCATCTTTCTTGTTAAGCTGCGATGACCATTTTTCCGGGTGGCGACGGCAATATGCGCACTCCACGGAGAAGTATGGGTAGTCAACAACCGGAGCGCCTACTTGAGCAAGGGAATGCGTGTGGCCGCCACAACTGGCGGAATACATGGCGGCGAATGGACGGCCCTTCCAGGCAAGAACCAATCCACTGGTTGCCCGGACGGCAAGTGCGGCGCGGCTTGTGGGCGGAGGCAATTCGCGTAGAAACTGGCAGTGCGTTGTATCGCAGAAGTCGGCGAACGGATGGCGACGGCCACCGCTCACGAGGAAGGAGCGCGAGACCACTGCCTGCGCTTTCAAGGCCTCAAGCGGGCTGTCAGGGAATGACTCTGCCGCAACAATGGATGCCACGGCGGTTTCGAGTTCAATATCAACTACTGCGACCAATTCCGTTTTACTTGCGGTAATGGTGAGACTGCCTCGATAGCGCCGGTGAAATTTTCCGGGGACGGCGAGAACAAACTCGGATTCGCTTCCTGCGCGCGCGATGAAGGTAAATCGGTCGCCCACAATCCTCGGACCGGCTCCCTCGACAATGACCTTTCTGCCACTCCGTCGAACGGCAATTTTTTGGCGAACGCCATCGCCAGCGACGAACTGTTGCTGCCCAGAATCCACCAGCATGGGGAACGGAGGCGAAGCTTCCACTACAAACTGATTGGCGTGGAACAGGCCCAGGACTGCAATGCGCACGCGCTCGGTTGCCAACGCGGTGACACTAGCCGCAAGGAGCAGCAGAAGCGCGATTGCGAGTGACCACTTCATGCTATGGCTCCAGGGAACGCAACATGCGGCCAGCCAACGCCGCAGTCTGCGCGCCTGGCGCGCCATGCTGGCGAACGAGCAGCAGGTAAGTGGGGAGATCGGCAGGCCATGCAACAATCACAAAGCCGTCCCCCGGAGCATGCACTGCGTGGGTGCAGGGTGCGGTGCCGGTTTTGGCGAGGAAGCTTTTATGCATCTCCTTGTGCGTGAGGCCGGCGGCGGTTCCCACCCTTGCAGACTCCGCCATACCTTGCACGATGTCCGGGATCGCAGGCTGCGATCTGCGTGCCAACAACATTGCATAGGCTCGTACTAGGCTCGCCGGCGACTCGCGCCAAATACCGTATCGACCCGCCATTGCTTCCGGAGAGACGTTAACGCCGGGGCCGTTGAGACCGAAGCGGCGCGCGACCGAAGTGACTTGCGATCCTCCAGTATCCGCCGCCAGCTCCGCGAAGTACGAGTTGCAGGAGGCTGAGATAGCGGCAACTATGCCAATCGCTCCATGCCCCTTGGGGAGCCAGCATGAGTTACCGCCCATGCAGACGTGCTCTGGAAATCGGAAGTCGTGAGACTCCGCATAGGCCAACGCGGTGAAGGGTTTTACCAGCGATCCGACGGGAACGGGTTGATCGCGTTCACTCCACTTTACGGCGATGAAGCGGTCGTCACCCACGTTATAGAGCAGATAGGAAATGTCGGGCGAAGAGAAATCCCGCGCCAGGGTCTGCGCCGCAGCGCGCGAGAATAGGGCCCCGGCATCGTACGCGTTGGAGTGAACAGTCCCGGAGCTGGCGCGTCCGCTGCCGCTCGAAGCCAGTGGCATCAGGCATCCGGCCAGAATGCCAAGCGCAGCGAGATGCGGAAATGTCTTCATTGCGCCCATTCGTAAAGTACTGTCTGCAATTCCACGCCGCCCCTGCGTTTGGCGACGATGGATTGCGACTTCACGGCGGCGAGTGTCTGGCTGAGACTGGCAACAGTTTGCGAGAAGAACTGCGGCTCGCGCGATTCGCCATTGGCGGCGCCAGCGCGGCTAGGCCGGTCTATGAGCGAAGTGAGCCTATAGAAGTTCTGGCGCTCGCGAGCGTGATCGAAGCCAGCACGGTAGATGGCGGACTCGGTCGACACCGGCTGCGCGAACCGCGCCAGCACAGCGGCAAGCGTCGCCGGGTCATCGCTCACCAGAAGATATTTACCTTGAACGGCGAGCGCGACCCGTGCAAGTCCATCCAGCTCGGAGTAACCCTGCGACCCGCCTGTCTTCTTCCACTGCACGCCAAGCGTGGAGGCCGTCAATCCGGGTGCGACGATGCTCTGGACGGCCTGTTGCACGGCCCCTTCCTCCCAGTCAGCGGCAGCGCGTAGGATGATCGTGGAATGCAGGCGGACAAAGACGCCGTCGGCACTGGCCTGGGAACTGTGCAGTTGAAGAACGGCGCGAACGTTTGCCTGCTTGACGAGTTCCTTCAAAGCGCCACCGCCGCTCGTTTGGACTGCGCCGGTGGAAGGCAGCGCGTCGATGCGTACGTCGAGATTTGTTTCGCTGCCCGCGGGCTGTCTGGCTGAGAGCGCATTCGGCGAAAACTTGGAATCCGGGGTGGGGCCAAGTCGCGGAGTCAGCACCTTCTGCTCCAATAATGTCAGCAAATCCTCCACGGAGGGCAAAGCCCATGCGCGATAGAAGCCGGTCTCCGGCGGAACGAGCCGCATCAGTTCCGCCACCTGCGGGCTGGCGTCCGTAGCATCGGGAGAGCCTTCCGGCTTGTTCTTGAACAATAGGACGCGCTCCTCGCGATAGGCGGCGGCAGAGCGGAACAGGTCGCTTGCGGACGACTCGTACTGCCGCATTCCAGTGATATTCTGCTGCACCCAGTAGGTGCGGAACTGCGGAGTTCTTGTGACATCTGCAAGATGGACCACAAGACGCAGTTCGCCGGGTTCTTTCGCGGCTTTGATGGCATCGACGAACCAGCCCTGCTGGCTCAGCGCAGTAGTTTTTTGATTGGCATAGAGAGAGAGCGCCCCGGCAACGAGGTCTTCGCGGGTTGCAAGGATAAGGTAATCGTCCGCGATGGCGAAGGCGGCCACGCGTTGGGATTGCGGATCGGTGCGCACGTAAAACTGCTTTCCATTGATCTCGCGGGTTTCAAATTTGCCGCGCTGCTGCCATATTCCGGATTGCATGGCGCGCGCCGATGGCAGGTGCGTGACATAGAGAAGCTGCAGCTTGCCAATATCGTAAACGGCGAGTGCGCTTTGCTCTCCAGCTACCTCGCCGAGGAAGGACATGCCCGGAGTAAGGCCGGCGGCGGCGGCAAATTCATCCTGCGCCTGCTTGAGGCGAAGGAACAGGCGCGAGCGGCTGAAGACCTCCTGATTATCCGTGCTCAGCCAGAGTTGTTTTTGCCGCGACGAATTCCAATCGCCGAGCGCGGAATGAAAGTCGCGGGCTTCGAGGAAGAGCACGGCGTCCTGCGGCATGAGGCGCGCAAGGGATGAGGCGGGCGACGGAGCGATGCCCTGGTAGGCTGCCCATCCGGCAATACCCACAACACAAAGAACAACGGGGATGAAAGCTGCGAATCGCTTCATTGCGCGTCTCCTGACTTTGCGCTGCGGCCTGACCCTGCGGACGGGGGCGATTTCTGCATGGCGACCAATCGTGAGCGCACCAGATGATTCTGATCGAGTTCCTGGTGAATGACTGGCATACGCTGAACATTGTTGGCGTTCCGACGGATGGCAGCGCGAAGATTCGTTATGTTTTTCGTAGCCTCGGCGCGCTGCATGGCCGATACCGTTCCGGAAAGGGCCATTCGGTAATAACTGAGCGAGTTCTCCAACGCTCCGAGATTGGCATAGCTTTTTGCCACGGCGATGGCGAGAGCTACCCGGTCGGCAGGCAGAGCTTCATTTGGCTCGCGGCCATCTAACGGCTCGTCGGTTACGGCGTCCGATGCTGCAGAGGTTGGATCGTCAGGCTCAGCGTTCTGATCGTACGAGCGCGAACGCCCACCATACCTGTTATTAAGGTAGTTGTTGCGCAGTAGAGGCTCGATCTCTGAGATAGCCAACCGGTCCTGTCTTAGAGTGGTGAGCGCATAAAACAATGGCAGGCGAGTGGTGTTTCTCTCCGGGGCATCGGCTAACGCACTCTGCAAGAGCCGGGCCGAGAGCGCAGCATCGGTTGAGTTCTTCGCGGCATTCAGGCGCGCGGCGAAGAAGTAGGGCCTGTCTGCCGATCCAGTGCCGTGGGCAATGACGTTGAGTTCTCTGCTGCCTAACTCCGGGCCACCACTTCCGGCGAGAATCGTCGCGGCGGCAATGCGATCCGGGTACGCAGCCTGCGCGTCGGTGGCGACGGCGGTGGCAAGCGAGCGGGCTCCGGCAGCATCCTGATTGGCAGCAATCTGCTCTTGCGCGAGATGAAGGCGGGCATCTTGATTCCAGGGCTCGGCCTTAGCCAGCCTGCCAAGAAATTCGACGGCTTCGGCATGGCGGCCATTGCGGGCCAGCAGCGTGGCAGCGGAATCCAAGTTTTCAAAGGGCTGGCCAACCACAAGAACGAGGCGGCGCAGTACGTCCATAGCTCCCGACGCGTCTCCGTCTTGCAGGCGAATTTCGGCAAGACCAAGCATGTTTGCTGAATTCAACCGGTGAGCCGATATTTCCTGCATGAAGAGGAATTCCAGGAGCTTGCGCGCCGCCGGACGCTGATCTGCCTTCTGTAATGCGGCTGCGACCGTGCGCAGATTCTCTGCCTTGGGCGCGCTCTCCGCATTGGCGCGGTACTGATCGAGGATGGCGTCAAACTGACGGTTCGCCAGCGCGATGCGATAACGAATCTCAAGCTCCCTTGCGGACGGCTCCCGCTGCGGCTGCAACACGGCGGCGGCATGATCGAATTCATGCAGCCCGACAAGGTGCATGGCATAGCGTGACTGCCATGAGCGGATGTTCTCTTCGCCGTACTGGCGGGAGATGCCCGTAATGTTGCGCAGCCTGTCCTGCAAGTGCAAGAGGATTTGATCGTAGATGGGATTGCGCATCTTCGCCGGAATCCAGTTGACGTCCACAAGCAACTCCAAAACAGAATTCGGCTCGGGCGCAATCGAAGCAAGCTCAAGCAGAAATGCAACGCCCGCCTGGGGATCTCCGATAGCGACGTAAGCGGAGCGAAGCAACTCATCCACCTGGTAGGTTCCGTTCTGGCGGACGTAGTCGCGCAGCACGGCATCCGACTGCGGGCGAAGTTCGGAGGCTATGTGGTGGTTGCCGATGTGATTCATAACGTAGCCAAACGTGGGCCAGAAAGCAGGCGGGACTACGCGCTGATGCACCTGCGCGTCTAGCAACTCCAACGCTTTCTTCCACTCATCCATGGCCTCCCTGCGTTTTTGCTGGCGCCAATAGAGGACGGCGATACGGTCGTGAATATCGGCCCGGTCAGGAGCGAGTTCCAGCGTGCGTTTGTAGTCGTCGATGGCACGGTCGATCTTGCCTGCGTCAGCGTAGTACTCTGCCAGGGCAATGTATCCGGAAGCAGAGACCGGAGATTGTTCGAGTTGCGCGGGCAGGAAGTCTTCGGGATCGTCGGCGTGTGCCGCTCCGAGCCACTCGCCATAGCGCGAACCGTAGTAGAACCATGTATTCCCGGCCAATTGCTGAGAGCGGTCCACGGGCTTGCCGAGACGTTCGCCGATGGTGCGGTCGCCAAGGGTGTTGAGGAACGCCGCGTTCATAGCCGGAGTGCGATCGGCGAAATACAAGCCGGTGAGCGCTGAATAGGCCTTCGTCCACACGGGTTCGAAGGCGCGTCCGCGCGCCGCAATAGCTTGCTGCGCGAGCTCCGCCAAGCCGTGAGCAAGAACGTATTGACAGGCGGCATCGCTGATTTCTTTTCTTGAGCTGCCTGCCAGTTGCACCAACTCCTGCGACCTGCGTTGCAGAAGAAGTTCAAAATAGCGCTGCCGCACCTGGGCGCTGCTTTGCAATCCTATAGCCCTGAGCACCGCGAACTCTGCATCGTACAGGGCTCCGGAGCGGTAGGTGTTGGAGGCATCGACCAAGACGTCGGTTCGTCCCTGCTGCGGCGTTAGCTGTTTCGCATGGGCTTCCAGCGCGGCTCCAAGTTCCCCAAATTGCAATCGGCTGGTTTGCAGTTGAACGAGACGCGACTTGTAGCCGCCGCTAGCATTGCCGCTCAGCATCAACTGCTTGAGCCAGCGCGCCTGCAAGTCAGGCAATACGGCGGCTTCGGCGGCGGGCAGGAAGACCGTAGCCAGTTCGTCATTGCCCGCCTTGGACGCCCGCTCATCCAGCCAGAACGAGAATTGCAGTTTTTCTTCCGGCGTAAAGTAATTCCCGGCAGATTTGCCCATGGCCTGCATCGCAGCTTGCATACCGGTGCCGGCGGTAGCGCAGCGCACTTCGATCGCATGGTTGCGCCACTGCTGATCGGTGACGGAAGCGATGCCGTTCTTCTCCACTTGCTTGACGACAATTGCGGCTTCCGCACGCAGCGAAGTGGCGTCGCTCACCGCAAGCTGCAAGCGCGAGTACGCCGCATCCTGCTGACGGAGGCGCGTCATGACCTCGACATAGATGCGTGCGCCATTATGATTGTCGGCGACAGCGAGCAGGTCGCGGCCAGCGGAATCAACGCCCTTCTGTGCGAAGTCGCGCGCCTGCTGGAGCATCCCCCAACCCACAAGCCGCGTGGCCACGGAGAAAAAGTTGGCGGGCTTCTCCGCTCGATTCTCGACGAACGCAGTGTTGAGAGCAGCGATGGTCGCCGCTGAATTGCCCTGGCGCGCGCGAATCTCAGCCACCTTCTCCATCCAGCGCGTGTCGTGATAGTTGAGATCGAAGAGCTGCTGATATTCGGCGGCGGACTCGTCGAAGCGCATGAGGCGTTCGAGCAGTTCCGCGCGCGTACTGCGCAGGTCGGTGCGGTCGGGACGAATGCGAACGGCGGTCGCGTAGGTTTCTACTGCGGCTGGGTAGTCTTCCACCTGGGTCTGGATTCTTGCCAGCACCATGGGCCAGCGATAATCGCGTGGAGACTGCTGGATGGTGTTGGCGTAGTAGCCTAGCAACTGCTGCTGGCGGCCGTTGCGTTGCGCGTAGAACGCGGCTTCGGAAACCAGCGCATCGTCTTCGGGATAGCGATTGATGACTTCGATGTACTGATCAACCGCGCCCACGAAGTCCTTGAGGCGCGTGAGCGCCGGAATCATGCCGCGCCGCAGTGCTGCGATCTGCCGGGTGCGGACATCCTGGGGAAGCTGCGACTTTCCAATCTCCTCGATCTTCCCCAGGCTGAACTGCTTGAGGCCTTTGTCGTCGCCAGCCTTGGAGAAGGTATCCGCCATGGCCGCAAGATATTCCTCGTTGAAGGGCGCGGCGGAGAGAAGCTGCGTGAGCAGGCGGCGGGTTTGTTCATATTGTCCAGACTCAGAGGCCTTGCGCGCAGCCTCCAGTCGGAACTGCGCGCCGAGCGCGGGATAGGAATCATCGGCGGCACGCACCAGAACTTCAATCGCGCGCTGGCGGTCCTTGTTCTGCCAGTAGAAATCTGCCGTGGAGCGAACCACTCCGAGAATCTTCGGATTCTCGCGATAGAGTGATTCGACATTGCGCTGCGCCTGTTGCAAATTCTGCTTCGCCTCGTAGAAGCGGACCAGCGAATAGCGCAGTTCGAGTTTGCGAACCGGGTCCGTGGTGACGGCGGCTTGCTTCTCCAAAACTTTTTCCTGCACCTTCTCCAATGATTTCTGACGCGCAATCCGCTCCAACCATTCCAGGGTTTCGAGCGACGTAGTGCGGTCGCCGATTGCAGCCAACAGTTGCTCCACGTCCTTTGGCCGGTTCTGGGTTTCAAGCACGGCAACGTGCAGTTTGATCGCGTCGATGGCAGGCGCGGCGCCTTCGGTAAGAGGCGCGGTGGCACGGTCGATTTCTTCGCGCAGGCTCTTGCGGCGTGCGAGATCGAGCAGGCGGTTGTGAGGACGCGAGCCCTCATGCTGCTTCAGCGCTCCCTTGATGTACTCGGCGATGGCTTGCGGGAACTCGCGCTTGTTCTCATAGATGGCTCCCGCTTCATACGCGTAGAGCGCGGGATCGCCGAATTTGGCGCGGCCTTCCTCCAGCAGCTTCAACGCGGAATCGAAGTCATAGTAGTCACAGTAGATGGTCGCGGCATCCAGGTAAGCCTGGGGCTCGCCGGGACGGACCTGCGCGATGCGCTGCCAGTAGGGCGAGGCGCGATCGAATAACTCGCGATCGGCGAGAATATCTCCGATACGCGCCAGCGTGTCACGGTTGCCAGGGTCGGCGAGGTAGAGATTCTCCTCGATCTTGATGGCGACCTCCGTGTTGCGTGGATCGAAGGCGGCAAGAGAACGATAGACGGCTGATGCGCGGCGGCCCAATTCAACGTCCGCGGGATATTGCTCCGCGAGGGCATTCATTACTGGCGCGGCTTCTTCAAAGTGCGAACGCCAGAACCCAGCCTCGCCGATGAATCGAACCGCGACCGGGTTACTGCTGGCCAGATCGCTCCAACGCACGGTTTGCGCGGCTGTTTCCGACTTTTGGAGAGCGGCGAGTTCCTGTTCGAGGCGTCCCGTGCGCGATAGGTATTCGAAATATCGATCCCTGAGGTCTTCGGCCTCCCACCAGTGCTCGCGTAGCAGGCTTTCCCATTGATCGGCCTGCGTTTTCTGATAGGCATTCATCAGGTTCCGAACGAAGAGAAGGTCGTGTGGAAAGCGTGCGTGCGCGAATTCGTTGAGGCGCGCGTAGTATTGGGCCCCGCTCACCACGTCGGAGAAATATTCATCGAGTTCGGTGCCCGAAAAGATTTTCACTACCTGCTCGCTGAGGCGGGAAAAGTCTGCATCGCGTTTTTGCCGGAGATAAAAGCGCGCGAGTTTGTGATACCAGGAGCGGTCCGGAAACTGCTGGATGGCGCGCTCATAAACCTGTTCCTGCTGCTGGCCGAGCCGGTTCTGATCGAGGAACTGCGCGAGCCGCTCATAGAGTCCGGGATCGTTCGGGTTGCGATCTATCTCCCGGCGCAAAACCGCGAGCGCTTGGGGAAGTTGATGCATCGAAGCCAGGCGCGAGAGGTAGCGCTCGAGGTAATCCGAGTACCAGGCTTGGGCGCTCTTGGGCGCCTGAACGGCGGCTGCGGCTTGGGTCGAAAAGGCGCGGGATCCTACGGATGGTGCGTCGCTCTGCGAGGCTTCGGCATCGGAGAGCGCGGAATCCGGCTCCGCATCACTTGGCTGGATTTCGCGCGATGGCACCGGCGCATCACTCGACTTGATTCCGAGTGGAATATTGTCGGCACGCCGGGCGAGGTCTGCGAGTTCTTCATCGTAGAGTGCGAACTCTTCCTGCGTCCGGTTTTCGCGGGCATAGGCATCGGCCAGCAGCAAGCCCACCGGCTCGCGCTCGGGATCGTTGGGAAACGCGGCGAGAAATTGCCGTCCGTCGCGGATTACCGCTCCGCTTTCGCCATAGACCGCATAGGTCTGAATTAGGCGCGCGCGCAGCCCCGCACGATGCGGCGAATTTGGAAAACGATCATCAAAGAGATGAATGAGTTGCGCGGCCTCTGCCCGGTGGAAGTACGGAACCGCGTGCTGCTCTTCCTGTGAGTAGGCATAGGCGGGCGAGGTCGAGTTCATCACCAGTGAAAGAATGCCGTTAAGGAATCCCGGGCCACGATCCATGCCGCCGATGTCGCGGTACATCGAGAGATCGCCGCTGCCCACGCGAACATCCTGCTCGGGCGCATCCAGCAATACGTTGACCAGCCCAGCGAGAGCCAGTTGCTGCGCGTCCGCTTTGTCATTGGTGCTGAAGAGCGCGTAGTAGTAGCGGGCAGCTTCGGGATAATTCCGGATGCCCTCGCTCAGCTTCGCCAGGATGTAGAGTTCCTGCGAAGTCCATTTCGCATTGCGCTGCTCCTTGCGAACGCGGAACCGGGTGAGCGCCTGCTGCGCGGCGTCTGTCCTTCCCTGCCGCTGATAGTAGTAGAAGATGCGAGCGGCGGCGTTCAGGTCATCGGGATTGCGTTCGACCGCGGCCTGCGCCTGATCGAGATATCTGCGCAGTGAGCGGGTCTCGGTCATCAACGCAAAGTAGCCATCCATCAATTCCTGGGGCCACAGCGGCTGGAAGTGGTTATCGTAAATTGCCAGGCCCCGCTCGATGGAGCCCCGCTTGTATTCCAGCAGCGCCCGCAGTTTGACGGGAAGCACCTCATCGGCAGGCGCGGAAGCGTGATATTGCGCGATGAGCTTTTCGGCATCGGCGAAAGACCTGTGATCGAGAAGAAATTGGAAGTACCGCCCATACACCGCAGCCTGTGCGGGATAGCGGTCAAGCCATGCGCGGTAGCTCTGTGCGGAAGTATCGGCGGGTAGAGCGTTCGCGGCAATAACCTGGAAGATGCGCTCGAAAGCCCGCCAGGAGCGCTGGTTCTCAACCGGGGTGAGCTTTTCCGAAGGCGGCGCGGGAGCGCGGCCAATACTGGTAAGCGCCGCGATCTCATCCGCGGGGCGGAGACGGCGCTTGTAGAAATCTGCCATGGACCACTCTGCCTGGATGCGATCCGGCGAGACCTCCGTGTATTTCTTCCAGTCGGCCTCGGCGGCAGCAAAGTCCAGCGCCGCCTCTTCATTGAGAGCGCGAAGAGAATACAACTCCGTGCTGGGCTTCCGCTGGATGAGTTCGCTCAACAGCGGCGTGGCCTCGCGCGGCGGACGCAAACCGAAAACTTTGCTTACAGGCATGGGCATCCAGCGATAAAGCGCCGATTCGATTGCTGAACCGGACTCGGCGTTTCTCCAGGGCGAGGTGGCGCAGGCCCCAATTACGATGGCTGGAACCAGCAGGAGTCCCGCGCAGCAGGGCCAGAAAATGCGGCCAAACTTGGCAAACGATGCATCACGGAAGCACTTCAATTTGTACCTCCTGCGTGCCGATGTTGTGGGCAACATCTTCGGCAATAACGGTGAGCGCGTAGGTTCCCGCGGCCAGGTCGGATGGAATCTGCAGATCGCCGGTGCTGGCGGCAACCTTCGGATTCCAGCGCAAGGTGACCGGAGCAATTCCCTCCAGGCGCGCAGTGAGCGTACGCGTGCTGGCCGTAGCGCTGACTTTCAACGGAATGGTGCCGCCGCGGTGATAGCGGCGGCTATCGAGCCGGATGTTTACTACGGGCGGCTTGCTGGCGATGACGAAAGTCTTGGCTTCACGATAGGTGCGGCCTGCGTTGTCGCGCAGCACAAGGCCCACGCTGTAGGTTCCGTCCTGCAAGTCCTCGGGCGCGAGAAAGCGGGTCTGCCATACGTCTTCGCCTTCAAGGTGGCGCAGGCGCTTGGTAAGTCCGAAGGGGAAGATGGCAACTACGGAGCGGATCGACTCGTCGGTATGGACGCGCAACACCGGATCGCCGGGGCGAATAACGTGCGGACGCAGCAGCGCCCGGGGCACCGCAAGAAACGACGTGTAGGGCGTAACAAACTTATACTTGCGCGAGAGCCGGATGATCTCCTCGATGGTCTTTGCGTCTTCGCCATCGCGCTCAATTTTCTCCAGCAGAGCATCCACGCGGGCGCGAGCCCAGAGCCGCGGCAACTGCGGGTGATACAAAGATTGCGCCGGTAGCGCCATAGCCGCGTTCATATCGAAGGCAACGCCATCCCGCAGGCCGCGCACCGCCATCTGAACCTGGGCGGCGGGCTTGGCGTACTGGCCGACCCACGATGCGACGGAGCTGCCAAACGCGCTGTCCTGAAGCGGGTACACCATCTGCACGGAGTTTTCCGGCGAAACCCGGAAGTTGAGTTGAGCAACCGGATTGCGTCCGATCTTGGAGACGAAGGCGTTCAATTTGAAATCCACCGGCTCGGTGGATAGCACGTTTTCCATCGCTCCCTCATTGCGCGCCAACATGCGCAGCAATGGAAGATTGGCGTCGTCTCCGACGGCAAATACATAGGTGCGCGGGCGTCCGGATTCGGGCACGTGTTTCCATTGCCCGGCGTACCACGCAGCCAGGCTTCCAGTGCGAATGATGCCGCGCGTCGCTCCGCCATCGCTCAGCAGCAGGAGGTAGGCGTTGCCATGAACTTTGGTACACTGCGCAAGCCCCGCGCCGAGCGCCTGCTGCAAGTCCGTGCCGCCGCGCAGCCGGCTGGCGCGCACAAAATCCAAAGCCTTCTGCATGTTGTCGCGACCGGCGGGAACCAGCTCGGACTGAAATGCCGCGACCTTATTGTTGAAGAGGAGAAGATTGAAATGATCCTCCGGATGCAGCGAGCGCAAGACGGTTTCCATTGCGGTGTAAGCGCGCTCGAGTTTTTCCCACTGCATGGAGAGCGAGTTATCAAAGAGAATGACAATGTTCTTCGGCGCGCCGCCATTGCCCACCTCCGTAGCACCGGAAGCGATCAGGGCCTGTGCCTCGAAGAATCCCGGCTCGTCGTGGCTGCGTGCGGGAGACCGCTCCGCCGCATCCGGGTGGCCGGAGTTGGGATTGCGATAGGTGAGAACGTCGAGCGTGTCCGCCTGCTTCGGGTCGAGTTGATATTGCAGGGCAAAGTCTTCGGCGAGATTGACCTTGCGGCCCTCGAAACTTGCCTTGACCAAGTGGCCATCTTTGGCCGTCACCTTCATCGGATAGGTGGAACCAACGAACCGGAAATCCGATAGCGTGTGAGCCGAGTGCAGTTCGAATTCAATACTGAGACGACCCGCAGTCTGTGCCTGGTAGGCGTCGGGATGAATCGGAATGGCAAAGAACGATTTTAGATTCTCCACCGGAATATTTTCGTGGTACTCGAACTCAAGACGTTTGGTGCCATAGGGCGCAATTGGCACAATGCGGGCGCTGAACGCGGCACTGCGCCGCGCCTCCTCCTCACCGCGCTCGCCCATTTGCAGCAGTCCGGGATCAATCGCCTGCTGCTTGGCCTGGCTGTAAATCTCGCTCGCGCGCTTGCGTTCCAGAATCACGGCAGGGATGCGCGTGGGACCGTCCCAGACGGCAAAATCACTGACGGTGGCGTGGCTGGGCAAGGCGAAGATATAGTTTCCCTCTTCGATAAGGCCGGTATGATTGCCGAAAATCTGGCGGACGTAGACGCGCGCGACTCCGTTATCGATGATGACGTGAATTTCCATCTCATCGAGCGAGAGGATCGCGGAATCGGGCTGGCTCTTGTCGCGCGGAAGCAGAACACCCGCGTCCGCCAAGGCTGCGCCCACCACGCAGAGAACCACAAACAGGAGCTGCAAGCACCGTTTCATCGTTCCAACCTTTGTTCGGGAATCCGCAACAGCCCGTTGTCGGTCCCCACGTAGACAAAACCATTGGCCGCTGCCAACGCCGTAACATTCAGCGAAGGCAGACCTTCGGTGATGGCAAACCAGCGCCCAGAATTTTTATTCATCGCGTAAAGTCCGCGGCCCATGGTACCGGCCAATAGCAGGCGGCTTGTGGCAACCATGGTGTTGGGATTAATCACCAGGTCGCCTCCTGCACCATCGCTGGCCTCGAACTTACCCGATGCGTCCATGCGGACGATGCCGGCGCCATAGGTGCCGAGCCACCACTGGCCGTCGAGCGGAATCGCAGCGGTAATCCAGTTGTGCTTGAGCGCCGAGGTGGCCGTGGTATAGCTGGCGCGAACCCGGTCGCCCTCCAGCAGGCTGACCCCGCCCAAGGTGCCTGCCAGCACTTGTGTCCCCTTGGTTGCCACGGTGTAGACGTGATTATTCACCAAGCCATGGAAGGCGTAAAGACTCCGTATCCCCTCAGAGTCAATGAAAGTAAGCCCGGCAGGAGTTGCGGCCACAATTCCGTCGCGGAATGCGGCAACGTCGGTCACATGGTCGGCAATCAGTCCATCGGCCTTAGTGAGGGCCTGTTTGCGATTTCCTAGGGCGTCAAACAGAACCAGCCCATTCGCCGTGGCTACGACGGTTGCTCCACGAAACAGGTTCGGACGAATGCGGTTGACGCAGAATATCCGGTCGTCCTCGATATGGCGTGCGCGCAGGCCAGTGCCCTCTACAATGTCGAGCCCACGATCGAAGTAGCCCACCCAGAGCCGTCCGGCGGCGTCCACCCCAAGGGCGGAGATATTGCGATCCGTCAGCAATCCTCCGGCTGGCTCAAGTACTCGGTTCCAACTGCCCGCAGGCTGGCGCGCATAGACTCCGGATTCAGTGACGGCGTAGAGCGAGTCGCCGCTGCGAAACAACTGCGCAACCCCGGAAAGTTCGCCAAGCGGAGCAAGTTCGCGGGAATCGCGCGATTGGCGTTCGATGGGAAGCTCCAGGATACCGTCATCCATGGTTCCAGCGAGCAGGGCTTTGCCCTCGATCAGCATGGAACGGACGAACACGCCGGGGGCAAGCGCGCGCACAAAGCGGCCGGAATCAAACTCGGCCACGCCAGCAGGGCCGCCCACGTACGCATGGGGTCCGGCCACCGCGATGGAATAGACACGCGCGTCGGGCAATCCGTTTGCCTCGCTGAACCATTCAGCGCTGCCGCCGTGCCAATGGGCAACGCCTTGCCCCAGAGTGCCAATCCATAAATCGGATTCGCTGCCAGCCAGCTCCGTCACGTAGAGCTTATGAAAGGATGGATGAAATGGGGCAAGCCGCTGCCCGTCGAAGAGCAGCAATCCACGTTTTGCAGTGCCGATAAGCAGGTGACCTGAGGCGGTGGCGAGAATGGCGGTGACATGTCTCAGTTCGCGGTCGTCCGGCAATATTTGCCGGAAGCTTGATCCATTGAAGGCGAGGATGCCGGCGCCATCGGTTGCGATGATCAGTTCCGGTTGGCGGGAGCCGGTGAGAACGGCGGACATGACCCGTGTCAGCGGCGCTGGCGGAAGTTCGCGGCCAACGCGAAAGTCGCGAAGCGGCCTGCCTCTGCCGTCATACTCGAACAAACCGGCGGGACCAGCGACATAAAGACGACCCGCAAACTCAGCCGCCTGTGTAAATACAGTTGGAGCGCTGACCCACTCGAAGCCGCTGTCTGCTGCCGGTAACAGCGGACTTACCGTGAACTTCAGATTCAACTCTGAGCTTTCGGTCTCTTTCGCCCACAGAAGAACAACCCCCGCCCGCCAGCAAACTGTTCCAACAATTGCGATGACCGCCCCAACAAGAGCGACTGCCACCAGCAACCACCGCTTCCGTGAGTTGATCGAGCCCGTCATTATGGGTTGTGCTCCCAACTATAACTGACGGAAAAACGTCGTGCAGAATATTTCTAGGCTCGAGCAAAATTGCGACAAGCATATCCGCGACAATCGCTTCGCGGATCTTAAAGTTGGCTACCGTGGGGGGATTCGATACTGGAACCGCCTGCTGATTCCGAGGGTCTTTCGAGCCTCGGAATCATAGCAGCGTTCTTAGTTTGCGTTGAAATCCAGCACAATTTTTGCGAAGTTGCCGGATAAGGCGTCATTAAAGGCCTGCTGATACGTCGTATAGGGGACAATCTTCGACAGTACAGGAGCAACGTTGAATGCCGGATCCTTCAAGAAGTTAATCGAATCCTGAAAATCCTGCTTGGTATAGATGATGGAGCCGAAGATAGTTATCTCGCTGCGCGTGATGCGCAGAGCCGGGTATTCTATAGCGTCTCCGCAGATTCCGAAAGCAATCAGAGCGCCACCCGGTTTCACGATCTGCATCGACATCTCGATCGCGCCTTTCGACCCGGCAGCCTCTACGACCACGTCAAACAACTGATCGGTCACATCAGCGGGGCTCAACGACTTGATCCTTCCCCCAAAGGCCTTGGCCTTCTCCATCTTGGCTGGGACTATGTCAAGCACCGTGATGTCCGCTCCTAGATAGGTCAGGATAGAGACGCATAGCAATCCTTCCGTGCCGCAGCCAATTACCGCAACCTTCGTATTCTTGTCGATCTTCGCTTTCTTCAGGGCATGAACATTTACGGAAAAGGGCTCGATCAGGATAGCCCTCTCCTCGGGAATATCGTCTGGGATCGGCACGGCGAATTCCGAGTCGAGAATGATCTCCTGGGCAAAGAATCCGTCGACGGTAACTCCGAACGATCGCTTCTCCTTGCAGACGTTACTCTGGCCTCGTAGGCAATATTCGCACTTTCCGCAGTAAGTGTTCGGGAATGACACTACTTTGGTGCCAACCTTAACTTTTGAATCCTTCCCGGCCTCGACGACCGTCCCCAAAATCTCGTGACCGGGGCGACAAGGGTAGTGGGCATAAGGCAGAACTCCCTTATAGACCTTGAGATCGGAGCCACAAATCCCGCCATAATGAACTTTGATCTTTACCTCATTGTCTTTAGGGGAAGGAAGTGTCGCTTCGCGCGTTCCTAAAACTGTAGGTTTATCAAGATATAATTCGACCATTCTCGTCACTCACCTATCATCGTGCAAATAGTTGTGAAATTCACGTTGTTGACCGGCTCTTGCCCCGGGGCCTGGGCGTTTTGTCCGACGGCAAAGGATTGAACGCAGAACCTGAAGACCCGGAAAATAATCCTTGTCACGGCCCCATAATAGAAGAACAATCCCGCATTTGTGTTCCTTGACGCAAAAGACCCCAAAACGAAAATCTTGTGGTGAGTAATCTAAACTCACTTGCCGTCTTCGACGAATGTCGCCGTCGACGTGGACCACCAAGGTTGGTAGACAAATTGAACGCGGCCTGTGGTCATACCCACATTTTCCCACGGCGTTATCGGACACAGTGCCATGACCGAAGAAGGGTACTGACGCAAATCCGATCTTGACTTGAGTCCTCCAGATTTAGAAAGTATGGCACCAGTTTGGAGGCGCAGTAAGACATAATCGCTCAACTCGCGTTGAAATTGTTTGTAGAGTTTGAGAGTCATGTAACTCACCTACCTCTGCCAAAGGCGAGTGTATTCAGCACAACAGCAGAGCAGCCGCTTTGCTCAAACACATAGCGGCTGCTCTGCTTTATGGCACAAAATGCATGATGCAATCCTCGAGCATCATGAACATTCTTTAAGAACCGCGATCAGATCAGCTTTAGTGACCTGACTCGAAATCATGGCCCGGCCAACGGCAACCGGCAGTATCCAACGCGGGGTATCCCCAAACACCTTCTTGTCAGAGCCGATGCGTGCCAGCAGTAAATCGTGGGAAACCTGAGGCAAACGGGTGGGTAGCCCAAACTGCGTGAGCAACTCGTTTTGCCGGGTCTTCACTTCCGGCGGGGCTAGGCCAATCCGAACGGACAAACTAGCCTCGATCGCCATTCCGATCGCAACGGCCTCGCCATGTAGCAGCTTATAATCTGTGATCGATTCAAGTGCATGGCCAATGGTATGTCCATAATTGAGTAAGACACGATACTCGCCCAAATCTCGTTCGTCGCTGGCGACAACTTGTGCCTTCAGCGCTACGCACCTTGCAATGATATCCAGGATCGTTCGGCTCGGAGCGCTGGTTAGTTCGGTCACGCTTTGTCGCAACTGATCGAACAGGGAAATTCCGACCACCTGGTCCCGAAGCAACGAACCTTCGAGCATCGCGTATTTCACTACTTCCGCCAATGCTGCACGAAAGTCCTCCTTGGGTTCGTCGAGCAGCAGAGACGCGTCTTCCCAAACCAGCCGGGGATGAAAAAATGTTCCAATTAGATTGGGGGCCTTAGGGTGGTTGAGAGCTGTTTTCCCCCCAAACGAACTATCCACCATACCTTCTAACGATGTTGGTATCTTTACCAGCGCGACGCCTCGCATGTATGTGGAAGCGGCAAACCCTCCAAGATCGTCAATCGCGCCGCCGCCAACGATTATGAAAACGTCATCGCGACGAAATGGTATTCCGAGCAGCCAATCATGAATGGCGCTGGCTTCTTCCGGAGTCTTGATGGCTTGACTGGAATCGGAAATTCGGACATGGATCTCAAGACCCACTGCATGTAATGATTCCTGAAGAGTCTTGCTGAGCCGCCCCCAGGTCCGCTCGTCAGTCAGAATGGCCGCGCGCCGTGCGTAAGGCAGTAGACGCCGGACCTGCTCGCCCAGTGCCGGTAAGTGGTTCCAATCCACAACCACTTGATAAGGCCAGTGGCCAGCCGCAATCAAAATAGGAGGCGGCGAATCTGGAGTAAGTGTGTGACGCATTGGCACCCCAAGGACTTCTTCAACCTTGGGCGGTTCACCTGAGCGTTCCAGTACTTCTGCCGCCCGGACCACCTCGCGAGCTACTTCTTCCGTGGTCAATCGATCCGTATGCACGGTCCAATCCGAAAGAGAATACAGCGGTTGGCGAAGATGCTTCAGAGTTCGAATCTTATCGAGAGGATAAACCGAATCGAGCATTGGGCGGATGGCCTTGGGATCGGCAGCAAGTTGGCGCTGAAGTCTCGAAAGCAACGTCTGCGGCTGGGCTTCAAGGCAAATCACCCAACCATTCCTAGCCATGAGGATCCGGTTTTCCGGTCGAACAATGGTCCCTCCTCCCGTTGCGATAACGAAGAACCCCTCCTTGGAGGCTGCTCGCAAAGCTTCAGTTTCCCTCGCACGAAAACCGGGTTCGCCTTCTCGCTGAAAGATAACTGGGATCGTGAGGCCGGTGCGCTTTTCGATCAATTCGTCCAGATCGCATGTGGGCCAGCCAAGCATATCGCCAACCAGTTTTCCGAGAGTTGACTTGCCCGTCCCACTAAATCCAATGAGATATATGCCGCGTGCCATATTTTGCGTTCGCCTCGCTTACCATGGAATTTTCTGAATGCAGCAACGGTCGGGTCATCCTGCCGCCCTGAATGGGTTCACCGTCAAATATGGTCCCATCGCGGTGATACGGCGTTCAATCGTAAACACAATTTCTGTATTTTCGATCTACGAAGCGAACCGCGCACTATGATTACCAAGAGAAACAGGCGCTCCCCTGTTGCCATGTCGCGTAGACCATAACTTAGCGCACAGCGTTTGATCCGTTTCCTTAGTCAGATGCCAAATCGGATAGGGGTATGCTAGCACAATCCCAAATACGACAACAGCAAAGCCGGATGGGTTCAATATCGGCATGGTCAATAAAGGCCAGGCGTCGCGCCGCCATCCACGGCGATCGCGGTGCCCTGAATGTGACGCGCTCGGTCGTCGGCAAGAAAGAGTGCCAACTCCGCAACGTCTTCCGGTTTGCCGAGCCGGCGGATTCCTTCCTTCTCGACTTGGTTGCGGCGTGCCTGATCCGGCGTGATGCCCATAGCGGCGGCTCGCTGCTCGAACAGCGTCTGAACACGCTCGGTTTGCGTTAGCCCTGGCAAGATGGAGTTGACGTTCACGCCGTCACGCTTGCCGAGGCCAGCCAATCCCTTCGTGAAATTCGCCATCGCCGCATTGACCGAGCCGCCGACGAGGAACTCCGCGTCAGGCGTACGCGCAGCGCCGCCGATGATGTTGATGACGACGCCCTGCGCGCTTCGAAGCATCGGCCAGAACAGTCGGCAGAGCCGCACGCATGAATAGAACTTAAGCGCGAATCCGTCCTGCCATTCCTCGTCGGGCTGGGTAAGGAAGGCCCCGGCCCGCGTTGCTCCAGCCGAGTTCACCAGCACATCGCAGCGGCCGCAACACTCTGTGACAATGTGATAGACACTCTCACAGCCAGCGAGACAGCGCAGATCGGCTGCGATGGTGATCGGTTCCCGCGCGCCGGTTTGCGCTATGCGACGCACGGCTTCGGCAAGATTTGCCGCGGACGACGCAACAAGCACAGTCTGGGCCCCGGCACCTGCAAATGCCTGCGCAATTGCATGGCCGATACCGCGGCTCGAACCGCTGACAACCACGACTTTACCTTCAAATTGTTTCGTCACGTGTTTATCACCAAATGATGGAAGTGTTTGAACTCCGGCCCGCATGGTTTCAAGAAAATCCGGTGGCTCCAAGTTCGTCCACCGGATTGTGGCACTAACAGGTCGGGCTGGTATCGATGGTCGTTCCAGTTCGCGCTGCTTCGCCGATTGCCTCGGCGATGCGTAGGTTCTGCAGACCGTCCCGGGCGCTTACGATCGGTTCAGCCTCGCCACGCACGACCTGGCCGAAATGTTCGATTTGCCGGCTGAGCGGATCCTCGCGCGTCATGTCGGCCACGGACATCTGGAACGGCTTGAACCATGATCGGTCCTCCGCCTTGGCGTAGGTCTTCAGGCGCATGGTCGGCACGGAGAGCGAGCCGAAGGTGCCTGCAACCACGTAACAGTCTTCGTCCGGATATGTTGGATATGCCTTGTTCTCTTGCGAAGTCTGCTCCCAACTGCGCGCGCAGGCAGCCGTATCCGACAACATAAAGCTGCCGAGAGCTCCGCTCGCGAAACGGAAGTTGATCGCGACGGTATCTTCGACGGCAAAATTTCGCGTGGCGTTCGATGAAGACGCCTGCACTGCGACGATGTCCCCGCACAACATGCGCATGTTGTGTATCTCGTGAATCATGTTGATCAGAACCGGACCGGCGCCAATCTCGCGACGCCATGGCGCATCCGTGAAGTAATTGTCGGGTTTGAAGAACACGGCGCTCCCCATCACGGCTACGATCTGGCCGAGCCGGCCCTCGTCGATCAGCCGCTTCGCGCACTGCATAATCGGACTGTGCGCCCGGTGATGGCCGATCAACATCTTCGCGCCCGCTTTTTCGACCTCTTTCACAATCCTCTCGCCCTGCTCAACGGTTGGCGCTATCGGCTTTTCCAGCAACATCGGCACGCCCGCCGCGATGCACTGCAGAGCATGTTCCATATGCATTTGGTTGGGCGTGGCGAGGATTACACCGTCGGGGCGACCCTTTTCAAATAGCTCGGCGAGCGTTTTGTACAACGGTACGCCAGCTTCCTCGGCAATGGCGCGAGCGCCAGGCATCGGATCGACGATTGCCGACAACTCGCACGTCGGGCTTTGCTGTAAAACTCGCTTATGAGCGGTGCCAATCATACCTACGCCAGCTAATGCGATGTGTGTCTTGATCATAACTACATCTCCTTAAAATTGAAGCAAACCCCGCGCACCTCTATCGCAATAACCACAAGGGCGGTCCATGGGACCGCCCTTGTGGTCACGATCACTTCTGGGAGCCACCTACGCTCACGAATCTGAGCGCAGGCGATGTGCTCTGTTAGTTGAAACCGTCCCGCAGGCGCAAGGTGCTATGTTACTTGGCGGCTGCGCGGGCTTCTTCAATGCTCTTTGCCCGCAACCGGAAGTATTCTTCCTTGGGAACGGGAACTGCGTTTGGATTACCGAGATCCTCGGTTCGAATGCGATAGGTTTCCTTGGCAAGGAAGCCCGATAAGGCCACAATGCAAGTCACGCCGAAAGCGATCGCGCCGACCTTGAACGGAATATTCAGCGAATGTGGCGGCGCGATATAAGCAAAGAGCGCCGGGAGCAGGGCTGTTAGAAATACGGCAATATTGCTTGGGATGGCCATTCCGGTAACGCGACTCCTTGCCGGAAACAGCTCTGGGCACAAACTCGGGTAAACTGCGTTGTAACCCTGATACACAACGCCCCACATCAGTAACGACAGGACGAACGCAACAGGCACGTTCTTAACGCTAATGAAGTAGAGGTAGGGGACCGCGAGCATTCCCGCCATCAGCGGACCAAACATCATCGGAATTCTGCGGCCAACCCGATCCGCCAGGTCGCCGACAAACGGGATCACGCAACACGCCGTAATATTTCCGCAAACCGGTATCCACAGGAAGATGTCTTTCGGCAAGCCGATTCCATAAGCCGGCTGGCAGGCGTAGGCAGCGCCGAAGATCGTAGCGACCACGGCGATGACATTCGTCATGCAAATGCCCACCACGATAAGCATGTTCCGCCAGTTCTCGCGGAAAGCCTCGACGACCGGCAACTTTGCAACTTCGCCGCTTTTGGCTTCGTCGGTAAATACAGGGGTTTCCTCAACTTCGCGACGAATGTAGTAGCCAGCAACGAGAACGAAGACGCTGAGCAGGAAGGGGATGCGCCAGCCCCAGGACATGAATGCCGCGTCGGGCATGAAGTGCGCTAACGGCAGGAAGACGGCAGCGGCAAAGATCTGGCCGGCCTGCACGCCCTGAAGCGTAAAGCTGGAGTAGTAGCCGCGACGGCCAAAGGGAGCGTGTTCGAGAATCATGGAAGTCGCGCCGCTGATCTCGCCTGCCACCGCAAAGCCTTGGACCAGACGCAAGACAACCAGAAGTGCCGGTGCCCAAATACCGACTTGCGCATATGTTGGCAGCATGCCTACGCCCATCGTCGATATGCCCATCAGGAACATGCAGACCAGCAGCACGTTCTTGCGTCCCTTGGTGTCGCCAAAGTGGCCCAGGAAAAATGCGCCGATGGGGCGGGCAACGTAGCCCACGCCATAGGTCGCAAGCGATGCGACGATAGCGACCTTCGCGTTTCCCTTAGGAAAGAAGATTTGTGGGAAAACCAAGGCTGCAGCCGTAGCGTATACGAAGAAGTCATAGAACTCGAGCGCTGACCCAATCCAGCCGCTGGCGGTTGCCTTTTTCGTCTGGCTGCGAGCGTGGGCCTTTGCTTCGACAGTAGTAGGCGTCTGTGTCTTCATTTTTCTCGTCCTCGGGATCGCTTTCGCAGAGATTGTAGTTTTCAAGACCGCAAGTTAAGTTTCCCAAGGGGGTCTCCCAAGTAAACTGCACGATGCGCGCAGGGTCACTGAAAAATGACACTACCCACATCACGCATGGAGGTCTTGACTTGAAGCCGTTAGGCTACGGAAGTCTGTCACTACTGTGATTGCGTAGCAAGCCATAATTGCTCAACTCACGTTGAAATTGTTTGTAGTGTTCCGTGGCATGTGACTCACTTGACTTAGGCAAACCCTGTCGTTCCTTGAGCGGGTAGAGGCCTGTGTACGAAGTGTCGAATGCCAGCGTTGGTCGCGGTCGTCTACGCTCAGGAGACTCGATGCTATAGCGAAGAGGCGCCAGCCGACCCTTCGGATTGGACTGGCACCTCGCGCTTAATGTTATGCACAACTTCTCCTCTCAGGAGGGAAAGCCGTGCGTAGTTAGACCCAACTTAGAAGGGCCAATACCTCAGGCACACTTCAACCGCAATGTTGCTCGTGTGCGCCGTTACGCCGTTTTGATCCTTGAACGAGAACCTGCGGCCGTAAAGAACCTGCGGCAGGAAGTCCAGATGTCCAAGTTTGGGGTTGTTGATCATGCGCCACACCGGAGTGACCAGGAAATCAAAGAGGGTCCGGTTGTCTGCAGCGCAGGTTGCAGTCAAAGCCCCGGTCGAAGACGTTGTCTTGAGCATGCAAGGCGCTACGCCAGCGGCGCTACCCGTGCTGTACGGATTGCCGTAGCCATAGGCGCTTGTGATCGACGAACCGGCGTTTACGCCAGCCGCGCCAAACCGCTCAACACCAGTCTGGAAGTACATATCGAAGTTCTTGGTGAAATGGGGAATGAACTGGAACGACAGATCCTTCTCGTAAACCGGTACTGGCTTACCATTGATGTCATAGGTAACGTCGGCGCCGTAGTTGTTCATGAGCGAATTGAAGCTGCCGTAGCCTCCCAAGAACTGGAAGTCCAGTTTTTGCGGGATCAACTTGAGGTAGCCGGATACCTGCCCACCACCAGCGTAGACCTTGCCGACTTTAGACACACCCGAAAGAGTTGGGTTCCAAGTTCCAGCGTTGTCTTTATATTGACGGAACATTCCCCAAGCCTCTAAATGGGCTCTCGGGGTCGGGTCATACCCGGCTTTGACGATAACGTCAGGCATTGTGCCGAGGTCGGTGAAGAGCGAACTGCTGCTGTAGGAGGCATCGCTAACAACTGGCACAGCCGCACCGGTAATAGTCTTACGGTCGCCGCCCCAGGTCACAGTGTTGTTCTCAAAGGCAAGCATTACGGCCGCGTTGGGAGCGACTTCCTTTACGAGGCGCAATTGCATCGTGCGCGAGGACGAATGACCAGGGATGGAAGCATCGTCCGGGACAGGGGGTGCGTCGGTACCGGGGAGAAGCGTCCAAGCCAGGTTAGGAGATGGGGATCCATCGGCCTGCACATTGTTGCCGTTCGGAACGATTGTAGAGTAGGCCTGACCAGCTAAGATGTGCCATTTGGCTTTCGTGTTATCGATCTGGACCCAGTTCTGCCGCATACGTGGAACCCAGGATCCATTGACGTTTCCCGTGTTTGCGGCATCCGATCCGCCGTTCAGCAGGTCGAATTCCAGCTTCATCTTCAATACGTAGTTGTTGCTCATGTCGGTGACGCTGTTCAGTCCAAAACGCGTCTGAGGCGGACCGGTTTGAAATTCACTCGCCGCATACTGTGGCTGAATGGGGTACGGGAACGAGCTAACGTTCGACTGGGAAGGACCTGCTAATACGTTGTGCGCGCGGAAATTTGCAGACGCTTCGATCCATCCGTTCAGGAACACGTTGGTGTGCCCGATCTGCAACTGCCCCTTGGACAACTTGACCAGGACTGGAGCCGCTTGTTCCGTCACCTTGACTGCGCTATCGGCCTCTTTTTTTGCTTCGGTGGCCTTGTCATTGGTAGCTTGAAGCTGGGTTTCGAGTTGCTGGATTCTCGCTTTCAGCGCCTCTAACTCGCTCGTTATTTGCTGGTTGCTCGGCTGACCCTGCGCGACCAAACCTACGCAGGTGGTAGCGATAAACAACGCTACGGCAAGCACCATCCTACATTGCCTATTTAATTCCCTCATTTACAATCCTCCGTGTAAGTACAGCAGATTAAAAACTCCTACAGACCTCTCAACCGAGTCGAAACCAACCACGCTCGTTGCTTACAAACTTGGGCCCGACATTTTGAAAGACGTGGGACGAAAACGTCCTTTGTAATCGCTTGCTGGAAATCAAGGAGAAGATACCGTGATCACGTCCGGATGTCAATATATTAGAACGCTACCATACTACAGAGCCTCCAGCAGCAGATTAGCTGTGCTGCGTCTCCCGTCTCCGACTTGCAATCGGCTAGCAAATTAAGTTTCCCCAGGGTTTCCCCAGGCAAACTGCACGA
>Ga0302320_10005702_pt1 | contig 27852 bp, 36 predicted proteins | sample Bog_T0_3_FD_202130 | JGI IMG/M metagenome (GOLD analysis project Ga0302320, IMG submission 202130) | Peat permafrost microbial communities from Stordalen Mire near Abisko, Sweden - Bog_T0_3 | ecosystem: Environmental > Terrestrial > Soil > Wetlands > Peat | place: Sweden: Abisko, Stordalen Mire...
GTTTCCTGAAGGTTTGAAAATTGCTTTTAATTAATTAAAATACAAATAGTAGTTTTTTGAAATTAAGATAAATTTTTAACAAAATTAAAAAAAAAATAGAAAAATTTTTTTTCAAATTTTTTCAATATTTTTTCAAAATTTTCATAAGTAAGAAATTGGTAAAGATTTTTAAGGCCTGTTTAGCTGGACTTCCGCTGGCAAATAGTTAAAGGCATTAAATGTGCTGATAATAGAGAATGAGAATTTGAGAAATTATTGGAGAGAATGTTGAAAATCGTGAGAAACCGAGTAAACAACACAACAAAGGAGAAAATCAATAGGATTGGCTGAATTCATTGCAATGTTTTTATTTTTTTTTTGGATGTAAAATTTAAACATTTTTAATAAACCCCATGATGCAAAATGCAAATTCTGTTCATTTTTAATTAATAATTATCTTAATTTGAGAGGACCTTTCTCCTAAAAGACACACAATCTTCTGATTTTATCAGAAAGAGAATTAAACTTATAACACCACGAAGATTCTCTTCATATTGCTATTTTGCCATAGCAAAAACATTATTTTTTTATTTGAGATTTTTTTTTAATTGGAAAATTATGGTTTTCTCTTTAAAAACAAAAAATTTTGAAATTAAAAAATCATAGAAATTGTCGAAAAAAAAAACAAGAATTTTTCATACAAAATCAAATATCTTACATTTATATTCAGGAAATTTCCCCTCTTTGTTTTCCTTAGATTTCAAATGATTGATGAACCCCATTTCATAGCGTGTGTCTCCCCAAAATTCCAAATCTTTATTCAGCTTCACTGATTGCATTTTATTTTCTTTTTTAGGAGAAATCTCAACAATATCCGGTCTTTTAAAAGAATAGTCCAGAGGAAATTCCTTTTCTTTGATCGACACACAATTCAATAATGTTTCATTATGTTCAGTGCTACTCATCAATTTGCCAGAATAATAAGAATAAGTAGGTGTATCAGCGATTTCTTGAGACTTCAAAATTTTGCTTCTGGGCACATCTAAATAATTTTCAAAATTCATTTCAAACATATTAGAATTCGATCCAGTTCTATTTGTTTGAAATTTTTTTTTCTCCTTCAACTCTTCATTGACTTTCAACATTAAACATTGTTCTCTTAAAGCCATATCTCGAGATTTTTCTTCTTTCGTTATTATAATTTCAGTCTTCAAAGAAACCTCTGTTTCTTTTCTGCAATCATCCAATTCTTCAATGCTTAATTCTCGATTGATTTTGACAAGATCAATGAACCTTTGAAGTATAGTTTCTGTCTTCACTGCTTTTATTTCAGCTGAAACGATGTATTTTGCAGCGGATTTTATGCCAATGCGAGAAAATATTGATTGTATAAAATTGTTTTGTTTCATTTTGCATGTTTTGTTATCTTTGTTTACATTGTCCAACAAAAAATCTAATATGTCTTTTTTGGCAATTCCCGCAACAGGTCCATAAAACACCACTATTTGTTGTAATTCTTTATTGATGAATTGGAACTCAATCTCAATGCAATTCGCGTCAATCTCTTCGCTTTCATTGAAAACAGTCCAAAATAATTCAACAATTTCTAAAATTTCCACATATCTCGGAAGACAAAGCACCACATTGCCCACCATTTTCAAAGCTTTCTTTAAAACGCCTTGATAATCGAACCATGTATTTCGAATCAACGAGAACTTTTTATCAGGATTATATTTCAAAACCGGGTTAATCAAAATCACATCAAGCATCATCTTATTAAAATTAATATCCAAAAATTCTCCCGTGATAAAATTGATCCCATCGTTGATCCCATGAAGACCTGCGTTATATTGAGCATATTCCACTGTGGGGTGATTTCTTTTAGTTTGAGTTAGAGCTATAATTCTGGAATCCAATGCTATCACCTGGAAATCTTCTTTGTAAAAATTTATGGCATTCATCCCTATCCCACAAAAAGCATCTAAAACTGTCTCCGCACCATGTAATCGACATCTTTTGGCTAGATATGAGGAAATTTTATCAGGGATGGTGTACTCCCAACTAGCAGAGTCGATTTTTATTTTTTTTTCAAAGACGTTTTGATTCTTTAAGAAATTCGTGTTTTTAGTCCTAGAGTTACGTAATCTCTCATCATAGGTTAAATATTCTTTGTTTTCATTTTTGGTTTCTTCCCCTAAATTTATCACTGAATATTTGTACCTTGGTTTTAGAGTATCAAGTGAATTGAGATGTTCCTTAAAATCTAATGTTTTCTGGCTTGGTGCCATTGAATTAAATGACAATTTCGCACAATTTTTTATTTTATCCTCTTCTTTCTCATTATTATTGTTTTCATCATTATAGAAATCATTACATTTGATCTTTGCGATCACGAAATGGTCATTGTTTTTCCAAAAAAATAGTTCATTCTCAGTATATTGACCAAGTTTTGCGGAAACATAATATTTCTTTAAAAAAGGGCATTTTGCCTGTATACTTCCCGTCCCTGATTTGCATTTCAATGACTTAGCAATCGGACTTGAAAACCAATTGATTTCATTGCTGAGATTTTTCTCTTCGGAAAAGTCGATCTGTAACACTTCATTCTGAGGAGGAGGCTCAACCACTGTTAGGTTTTCAATAACAATGCTATGTTCCGTCTTCGGAGATTCTGGGATTTTTTGTGGCCTCGTTTTTTCAGAATTTTTTTTGAGTTTTTCTTTTTTTGAAGGGAGGTAACAACAAAACAATGAGCTGAGCTTTTTTAAAAGGGAGGGTGATTTTTGTGGTGGTGATGGATTTATGCAACCACCACAATGGTTGGTTTGGACTTCAATCCGACTGTTCATCAGTTTCTTGGTTTTTTTGGATTTGTACAACACGGAATTTTCATGGATGGAATAATGGAAGTCGGGGTTGGTATTGGTGTCGAAAAAAGAGATATGACTGTTATCAGAATAGGATGCGCGAGCTTTTTCCATTTTTAAAAGAAGGTGCAATTTTAAGATATTATTAAAACATTTAACAAAAATTGTTTTCTGAAGTTTTCTGGGTTTAAAACTAAGACTTTTTTTTAATTCTTGATGAGGAAATAAACCTTTTTCTTGGCTTTGAAAAAACTAAAAAAAAAAAATGTTTATATTTTCGCAGGAAGTTTTTAAATTTCGTTTTTTTTCCCAATAAATTTTCAAAATAGTATTGTTTTAAATTAAATATATTCTGATCTTTTTGCATAAAAATGCAACCTTATGTTTGTGATCTATCTCCCTACTCCTTCCCCAAAAAACTCTTCTATCTAATAGGCAGTATATCCACAGCAGAAGTCCTCACATATCCCCTGGACCGCATAAAGACTCTTTTATTTGCGAAAAAATACAACCTCACCAAAAGTTTTCTGGGATACAAGGAGTTCCATCTCACGTGGCTTGAAATCTTAAACATTGAGAAATTCTTTGGGCTCTTTTATGGCTTGAAGGCAGGGTTTGACCGGACATTTTCCTTGCTTTTACCAAAATTCCTGATTTTTTATTATTTCTTGAATCATAGAAAAGCTGAAACTCTTTCATTCGTTGATTTGTTCGGGCTTTCAGTTGTTTCACATACCTTTGGAGGTTTTTTTGTTCAGATGTCCAATGTTTTGAAGATAAAAATACAAACCGATCCTGTCACTACAAAAATGAAAAAACTGGATGCTATTTCCATGAAATATCGAGCAATTTCTGAAATTTACTCAAAAGAGCCTTTGTTTCTATTTAGATGTGGATTTGGATCGAGTCTTTTGAGCGTAAATATTGCGGGTTTGGTTGAGATTTTTGGTTTTATAATGATAAAAAATGGGGTTGATTCGGTCTTTTCAATGAGAGAAAAATATAAAACGTTGGTTTCTGTTTTCGTAGCGAGCGTTGTGGCAACTGGGGTTTCAAATCCCCTAGAATTCATTCATCATAAGAAGGTGATAGAAGAGTTGAGGGGAGGCCATTATGAAAGTTTTTGGAAAATGATTAATAATACTAGAAAGAAATTTGGAGTCACAGAGTTTTATAAAGGATTTTTACCGAATTTATTAAGGAATTGCTGTTTTAATTCGATTTTAGTGTGGATTTTGTTTACTGGGATAAAATTCGAAGAAAGGAAACTCCATTTAAAAGGTTATATGCATCAAGGCAGATATAGTGGTGAAACATAAAATAAATGAACTAGCAAGATTTTAATTTTAAGGAAAATATTTATTAGGTCATTAAATTTTTTTTTTTCCTCGAATTTAAGACGTTTATTTTTCATTTTTTCAAAAAATTTCCTGGTTTTTTTAATGAAACCGCTTGTTAAAAAATTGATAAGTGGAAATTATCCAGCATTTGACAAAGACCAATTAAGACTGAAAAATCTTCTAAAATTACTTGAAATACCAAAAGGCAAGAGGAACTATTTGGAAATGGAACAAATCAGCAACATCATATCTGTCAATACATTTTCGAAATAATCAACTTATTTAAAAAAATGATAGGAATTCAGTTGTTTCCAAGATTTCAAAGACACTGCTGAATTAGTTGAGATTTCCAAGGAAATATACAAAAAATTTGTAGCCACGGATTTTTTTATTTTTAGGAAAGTACCAAAAAATATGTTTTTTTCAAAAAGCATATTTTTTTTTTAATAAAGCGAGAAGTGGCAGATTGCATCTTTATATTGTTAAGCGGAAGCGCTTGCGAATATCAATTAGAAGTTGAAAATATGTTAAGTTTTCAAAAAGAAGTATTTAATTTATTTGTTTTGAAATGCGTATTTTGAATAAGACTCCCAAAAAAATTTATGGAATTGGTGATGTGATTGGAGAATTTGAGGTAAATAACAATGATAGCAAAAGAGATACAACTGCAATTGCTAATGAGGATTGTGAATTACTAGTTGTGGAAAGAGAAACGATGCAAAAATTTATGAAGGTTGCTATAAATTTTCAAATAAAAAAATAGAAATTTCACTTAGAGTTCTAAAAGTGAAAACTATAGGAAATCTTTGAGTTTTTTCAAGCAATTACCAATATTTTCAAATGTTTCAACAGACATTTTGGAAGATTTAGCTATGAAATCATTTATGAAGAATATTATTTCAAACACTATTGTTGCAAAACAAGATGAAAGTCCCCTCTTAATTTATTTTGTTTACAATGGAAGATTAAAAGTCAGAAATTTTCTCAAATCACAGGATTTTTTAAATAATGTAGGTGATAAAAAGTCTCCAAAGCGAGGTCGATAAGGATCCTCTTTTACTTGAAATTTCTGAATTAGGTTTGTAAATTTGAAAAACTTCGAGAAATATATTTTTTACATAGGTATTGCTGATTGCTTTTGCTTAAAAGAAATAGTTCTAAAAGAAAAAATGCAAGTTTCAATTATTGCCGAGGTAAACACTGTATTAGTTGCTATTTTAGGCACCGAATTCAATGAATTGATAGAAGATGGATCAAAAGAAATGTTAAAATTTACGGAAGACTATCCCAATAAGGAAAATATTACCGAAATGTTTCAAGAAATAACACAATGGAATAAATTTAAAAGGAAAACTGTTGAGAATGTCCAGATTTATAAAAAAAATAAAAAGAATCTAGGCTTGAATAGGTATAAATAATTCTCCATAAATTTTTCTATTTTTTTGTCATTCTTTTTATAGGAATCCAATAATACCTCCTCATCAAACCAAAGGTTCCACAAATATAAAAGATATCAACAATTATCCATCATTAACTTATTGCAAGATGAATCACAAAATTTAGCTACTTTATAATATTTTCTTCACTTTTAATAAAAATGCAAATAAAAAAATTGATTTTCTCTTTTTTTTTAATTATTTTTCAAAATCTGGAAAGATTAAAAATTAGATAAAAATTTCTGGTCCAAATAAAAAAAAAATTTAAATAATTGATTTTATTTTTTAAATAATAGAAGAGACATTTACCAATTTTTGTTCGGGTTTGTGAAAACCAAGCTCTTGTTTTTTAAATTAAAAAAAACTTTTTTTAAAATCATAAACTGATTTTTCTCATTCGTTTTTAATTTGAAAAAAAAAGCCCAAAACATTAAATTTTAAATTTGTAATATTAACAAATAAATTTTCGACAAAAAAATGTATTCTTTAGAAAATAAAGAGTTATACACTCAAACTAATCTGCCTCCTCAACCCAATAACTCTCGTAAAGAAATTGGTGATGAAGCGGTTTGGACTTTGAGTTCTGCCAAGCCCGGAAACGGAGTAGACCAATTACGTGATGACAACACAAATACATTTTGGCAGTGATTTTTTTTTTTCTTCCTGATTTTCAACAAATAAAAAACAATAAGATCTGACGGAACACAACCCCACTTGATAAATCTTCAATTTTTGAAAAAAGTTAGAATACAGGTATGACAATATTAAAATGATGAAATTATCAATATTTATAGGAAGTTGCTTTGTTTATTGATTTTAAAAACGATGAAAGCTACACTCCCAATAAAATAAGCATAAGAGCAGGAACAACACTACAAGATTTGAAGGTAAATTAGAAATATTTATTTTTTTCACAAAAAATAATAGGAAGTGTTCTATGTCGAGTTAAAAGAACCGAGTGGATGGTACATTTTACCGTTGAAAACAAAACTTTTGAATGGAAATGAAAAGTCTTTTATTTAAGTTATTCACATTCCTTATGTTTAAAGCAGACCTTATGTAACAACTATGAATATTCAAATCGTCATTTTGCAAAACCAACATAGTGGCAAGGACACACATATTCGACAAGTGAAGATTTTCGGGCCTCGCGAGTAAAATTTAAATTGTGTTTAACAAATTATTTTACCGTAATAAATACTTGAATGTAGAAAATCCACTCAAGGACTCGCTTTTCCGGATTTCAAAAGTCCAGAAATCACCCAATATTTTTGTTTGAGATAAAAAGATAAAATTATTTTTGATAATTTTCATTAAAATTTTTTTCTCAAAATACATCTAAAAATTAATTTAATAAAATATTCAAAACACAGTCAAATATTTATAAACTTTTTTTCTCTATGCTTAAATTCCTATTATATGTATATATTCTTCATCATGAAAAGCATATTTAAAATTTTAAATTTTAAGAATAAATTCAAAAGTCCGGGAACTTTTCCTAAATTATTTTTGTTATATTTCCTAAATTTTCAAAAGAAATTCACATTCATATATGTTCTCATTAGTTTCTAAACCCAACTCAAATCCTGAAGTTTCGGAATCCAGACAATTGTTCGAGTTGAGCAGAAATCTCAATTCGCAAGCCCAAAAGTATAAACGACAAGAGATTATAAATTCCAAACGCAAGAATTTTTCTTCAGATTTTCTCGTTCCTCCAATGGCAAATGAGGACCCTGATTCTTTGATAATGGAGCTTGCAGAAATAATGGACCGAACCTTTAATAAATTGTCTGTTTCCAATACTCACAAAAACAAGAACATGAAGAAAATTTTGGTGCGATTGAGGGACATTCTTCATGGTTCGAATAATGAGAGGCTGGCATCTTCCAAACATTTTGATTTATATTTGGAGTTGTTGATAACAATTTTAAGAAATAATCCAACTGATATTCTTTATGAAAGTCTTCGCAACATCTCATTGTTGACCTTCCATAGTCATATCTTTGATTCAAGTAAGTTGATAAGTCCGTTGTTAGAATTGGTGGAATTACAGGAAAAAAAACTCAACATAATGAACGCCAACATTGTTTTAGAAAAGCTTCTTTTTTCAATTGGAAATTTGGCATTGGAATCAAACATTCATCATGAGTTATTGATTAAATCAAGGTTACCTGAAATTATTGGCAACAAGTTGCTTTATAGAAATGATTTAAACTTATTAACCACAGGATTATGGGTCCTTTCCAACTTAATTAGAAATACAAAAGATGGAATTTTGCAGGAGATGATAAAAATCAGCAATCTTTATAAGGTTGTGTTGCATTTGTTTCATAAATTTAACGAAAACAACAATCCTTTGCTGATTTCCGAACTTTTATGGATGTTGGTGATTATCAGTAATAATTCAAATAGCTATGAATTATTTGACTCCAACCTTATGCTGAAAGTCACTAACTTTTTGCCTTCGCAAAATATCAAAATTTCAATCCCAACAATCACGATTTTAGCGAATTTGGCTCAGTTTATGGGAGAAAACTGCCTTGAGTTGATGAGAAATACGACATTTCAGAATATTGTTGAAAAAATATTATTTTCGAATATGTATATTCTAAAAAGAGAAATGGTGTTTCTTTTGGGTAATTTTGTCGCTGTGGATGCGCGTATTGCAGAATTTTTCATAATGAATGGAAGCATTATGACTTTTATCAGTGATATGTTTTGGGAGTTGAAGCAAAACAATATAAAAGAAGATATTTTCAATGACTTGATATATTTTTTTTTGAATATAGCTTCACATAAAATGTCAAATACAGGTAAAATTTTCTGTGAAAACTATCCGCGAGTGATAGAAGTGTTTCAATTTTTGTTAAACAGCATTGAAACAAATCAAAATATGAAGAATTTTGCTAAAGCCTTTTTCTCATTGATATATTAACATTTAAAGAAATTAAGAAGAATTAAATTTTAAAGATTAAAGAAAAATTTCTTTGTTTTTTTAGGAAATTTTAAATATAATTATATAAAACGAAAAAATAATTTTAAATTTCCAAATGCAGCGTCTTCAAGACCTTAGCAAATCATTTCCAGTAACAGTTTATGCTATATGCCAAATATTCGGAGATCAGGGTTCCAAATTATCAGGTCTAGTAACATTCAAACACACCTCAGGTGGCTGCGAAATAAAAGGTGTCTTTTATAATTTGCCAAAAGGAAAGCATGGCATTCATATTCATGAATATGGAAATTTGAAGCAAGGTTGTCAATCATGTGGAGCTCATTATAACCCATTTAATAAAACCCATGGAGGACCAATAGATGTTGAGAGACATGTTGGAGATTTAGGGAATGTGGAGTCAAATGGTGATGATGAAACTAAATTTAACTTAAATGATAATTTGGTTGCTTTGGGTGGAGAATTTTCTGTGCTCGGAAGATCACTTGTTATTCATCAAGATGAAGATGATCTTGGAAGGGGAGGATTTCAAGACTCGAAATCCACAGGACATGCAGGGAAGAGAATTGGATGTGGTGTCATTGGAGTGTGTGATAAATTTTGAAATTTAAAGGACAACTCGGCATTTTGAAATTAGAAAAAGTTGTTCACTCATTAAAAATATGTGAAGGATTTTTTCAGAAATTGAAAAAAATGGTTTCATAAAATAATAAAAACATATGGAGTCGTTTTGGTGAAACAGGTTAAAAAACAAATTCATTTTTTATTTATTTCGCTTAAAAAAAATTCAAACAACATCAAAATAATTTAAAAAACTATTCAATTCATTAGTTGTTTTTTTTTGCAATCTTTATATATTTTTATATATTGTTTTAATAAAATTTCCTTTTTGACTGTTCCCGATCATTGATGAATTTTAGTAGTTTCGATCAACAGCAGCCGATCCCAAGAGATCTCAACTCCCGATTTGAAAAAAATACGGATAAATGGAATGTATGAAAAATATTTTCTAAAATAAAATGTTTTCTTGAATAGTTAGACTTTCAAAATGGAGCTATAACGAGCTACATTGAGCAAACATCCAACCATGTCAACGTTCATAGATATACAGTAATTCATCTTTTAAAAACGCAAGAAAATTTCTTCTTAGCTATGGAATTGTCTTCCAAAAATATTCCTTTATTTCTTTGCAAGAATACAAAACATTTACGTCCTAATTATTTCTTTATATATGTTCTCAAGCACCTTTGACATTATATACACTGAGTAACGAGAGAGTTTTGAATTTCATGAATTAGTTTAATTTTGTTTTTTAGATGGGTTTTCATTATCCAATTAGGGATATCGTTCTTCATTTTTGTCTTCAAAGAAATTTATGTTGATTCACTGCAGAGGAAATACAATAATACCGTTAATTGTCGAACAACCCGTGTACCTTGAAATCAATTTTTTTTTTTTTATGAGCTATCTTAGAAAGCTAATCCTGCTACAGGTCAAATAGATTTAAATGTAAAATGGGAAGATCTCGAGGTTTAGAAAAATCATATAAAAATATATTAAGAATATTTAGATGGGCTCGATAGTGAATTTAAAGAAAGGTGAAAGTGTTCCAGGAGACATGATTTTGCTAGACTCTTCTGAAATAAAAGATAAAGAAGCTGTTTGTTATCTGGATACCCAATTTTTTGATGGAAAAACTTTTCTATCAAAAAAAAAAGCATCTAGTTTAACTCAACGTAAACAAATTAAAAACAAAATTTATAAAAGCTAACTTTTTTAAAAGTACCTCATCGCAGCTATCAGAAAAACAATTTTGCTGAATATAAGAAAATGCTCTCAGGAAAAATAGAATATAAAGGTCCTAGCAAAAATCCTGATAATTTCATGGGATATCTTAAATTAAAAACTGATCCAAAGGTTGAACAACTCTCTTTAGAAAATTTTTTACCTAGAGGGACAAAGCTTGTAATTGGAGAATGGTAAATAAATATTTTGATTTTTCAAATTTTGGAATAAATATTTTTATTTATATAAAAAAAAGGATATATGGGTTGATTATTTATCGAGGTTCAGATAGCAAATTAATTTTAAACTCCTATTTCCAATCTCGAAAGAAAAGTTTTTTTGAGAAATTTTCTCAATTTATCTTCATAATTTGTTTTATGATCCTCTTCCTTTTAGTGCTGGTTATAAATTAATAAAATAAATACTCAAAAAAACTATTTCTTATAGATTTCCTCTTTCATGCGCCAAGCTGATTCATACACAAACCCTACAAATGTACAAGATCCAAAATACGCTGAATTCATCTCACATTTGGTTTTGCTGACTCCGATAATTCCTCTAGACCTTTATCTCCTGTATGATATTTTATGTCTTGTCAACAAAAAATTTCTGGAGAAAGAACATTTAACTTCTCGTTTCCGTGATGAATTCTTTGAAATTTCGCATCCGGACATTTTCAGCAACCTAGCTCATACTCAATATGCATTCCTGGACAAAACAGGCACATTGACTGAAAATCGTTTTCAGATCTCGCAAATTTTTTTCAATGGCAAAATTTTCCAATTCGAAAATTTGGACAAATTATATTTGAATATGAAATCCCAAACTGCCGCTAACAATACTCTTCATGTAAATAAGAGTATTAACACAAATCCAGGGAACAGTAGAGAAGAGATTGGCTCCTATATCTTTGATCAAAAGGATACCAAAGCCTTATTACCAGCCACCACTGAACAAGATGATGAGGATTATGACAAAAGCAAAAGAAATAGCAAATTATCGCCACGGAAATCTATCACTCATGATTTCCATCAATTCAAAAGCACGAGGAATATTTTCGAATTTTCGAATGTCAAGAAACCTATTAAAAAATTGCACCCTTTGCTATCTCCAACCAAAAAAGATGAAAACAATGAAAATGGGCATGAAGCTTCAGATAAGGATGTAAAATATAATAATTCTATCAATGTTGGCAATGATGAAAAGGAAATCCAAACCAAGATCAATGTCTTCCGCAAAAACCAAAAATTCCAAACTTTGAACCTGATGAATTATAAGACCAAAGAATTGGACAAAACTCTCACCTACATTGATTTCATCTATGATCAGGATGATTTCTTTAGTGATTTCAATAAAAGCAAAAAAGATAAAGGAAATTTTGAATTTCAAGAGATCTTTGAATGTTTTTCCTTATGTCATTCTTCAAAATCACAAATCAACCCTTATACAAAGCAAATCTTTTACGAGAGTGAACATAAAGAAGAAGAGGCTCTTTTAGAATTCAGCAAAAATTGCAATTTCGTATATGAAAGATCCGATAATCTTGAAAATCCTGCCGAATATCAAATTCTTTTTAAGAATTTTAAATACAAATATCAATTAATGGGGATCAATAATTTTTCATATCAGAGGAAATTATTTTCTTTAGTTTATAAACACCCTTTTACAACAAAATACCACCTGGTTTGCAAAGGGTCCTTGAATTATATAAGATCAAAATTGAGTCTTAAGCCTGAAGAGGAAGAAAAATTGGATAATATTATTCGGCAATTCCATAATAAAGGCTTAATTCCAATAATTTATTCAAAAAGAGAATTAATAAAGGAAGAAGCAGAGGTTTTTAAGAAAAGAATGAAGAATTTAAGATCCAGTTTGATAAATCAATCAGATCAACTTGAAAAATTAGCTGATGATATAGAAATTAACCTCAGGATAGTGTGTGTTGTCGGATTTAAAAATAATTTGAGACCAGATGCACTCGAAACAGTGGATTTCTTCAAAAGTTTAAATATAGAGACATGGCTTTTGACAGGTGATACGAGAGAAAGCGCTGTTCAAGCAGCTTACTCATCAAATTTAATTGACCTTTCGAACGATGCTTTAACAATCGTGGCTGAAAGCAAGAATGACCTTTTGTTTTCGATTAGGAACATTTTATCCGAAATAAAAAATTTATCTTTCAATAAAATTGATATAAAATCCTCAGTTGAATCAATTAAACCTTCGAAAAGCATTAAAAACGGGCAGACATATTTTCGAAAATGTGACAAATATTTGTTGTTGAATGGGAAAAGTCTTGACTTATTATTTTCAGATAATTATCTGAAGAGCAATTTCATTTTTATTTGCGCAGTAGTTAATATTGTCATCGCATTTGATATGACACCTTCTCATAAAGCACTTCTTGTAAATATGGTTCAAAACTCTTTCAATAAAAACCCAAGTGTACTTGCAATAGGAGATGGTTATAATGATATTGCTATGTTACAAGTGGCAGATTTTGGAGTTGAAATTGTAAATAAATCATCTGATGATAAATGGAAACCAATTATGATGGCAGGTGATTTGAAACTTTCGAGTTTGAAGCAGTTAAAATGGTTGATGTTGAATAAGGCTTTGCTTTTTGCAGATCGTTTGAATTACATTTTTTATTTTCTGTTTTATAAATCGCTGATATTCGGACTTCAGATTTTCCTCTACAATTTTTATGACGATTTCACAGGAAGCGTTTTTTTCGACTCAATATTTGTCTTTCTCTATTATAATTATTTCATTTTCCCTAATATCATGTTATATGGAGTATATCAAAGAAGCGTTGATATAAGGACAATCAAAAAATGTCCCCATTTATATATTCAGGGAGTTCTTTTCAAAAGGCCCAAAAATATCAAAAACAGTTTCATCAAAACTATCGCTGAAGTTATTTTGCAAAATTTGATTATCTTTTATTTGACTATCTATTCCGTTGGCAGAAGTGTTGATCAAGACGGAATCTCTTTTGATAAGGAAATGATATCTGTGATGTGTCTTTATACTTGTTTAATCATGAACATTTTGAAAATTTATATAGACTTCAGATTCACAATCAAAACCATGCATTTCATTATTTTGTTGATAATTGGACCAATGATTCTGATTGCTTTTTTCCTTTTAATTCGACCTTCATTGACTTTTCTTCATTTGAACCCTTATGAACTTGACACATATGAGATTTGCGATAATTTTATCTTGATTATGAATTTATGTTTCAATGGATTTGTGGCTTGTTTAACTTCCTTCGCCTTGAAACATTTCTGGTGTTACATTTTTTTGCCTGAACCCTTCGCGTTAATAAAAAACCCAGATTTCATCAAAAAATATCGGAGGAATCATTCCTACATTTTGAATTTGTTTTACCAATCAAAAAAGTTATTTTATTATTTTTAATAAAATTTAATATTTTTTAGGAAATTGAGTGATCTTATCAAGAAAATATTCAAAAAACCAGAGAATCTTGATGATATTATCCAGGAAATGATTGGACTAAATGACTTAAATGCTCATGAAATGAAAATTAATAGATGGACGCTACAAATTCACGATAAAAGATTAGAAAGGAGATACAGTTTTTCACGCAAGAAAAAAACTATAAAATTTTCAAGAGTTTTTTATCTGTTGATTCTTTTATTGGCAACTTTGTACATAATATTAGCCTTAATCATCGAACCTATTGAAACTTCGATGTATTATAAAATAATTCCAGTCATATTGGGATATGTTGCTTTTGTGTTAAGTTTTCATGAATTATACTCTAATATATATGATAAATTAATTCTGACAGTAAATGGTGCAATTATTGTGTCAAAAATCATTTGTGATTGGGTTTGGGTTACCGAAATAATTTCATTATTTTCGGCCTTAATTTCAATTATGAGCACATGCAGCGCCAGTTTGAACATGAACATAATACCAATATATTTTTTTAATGTTGCCAATTTTCTTTCCTTCTTCATTAGGTATAGTTTTTATTTTTGTAAAAAAATTTAATTATATTGAAAATATCATAGAATAATTTTGATTGTCTACGAACAAGATCAATTTTATTTATTGTCGAGCTCTGGAACGATTTCCACTGTGGTTGATTCTTCTAAAGAAGGACTTATCAAATTCGATGTAACGTTATGTCTGATTCTACTCGATCTCTTCATAACTATTATTTGCTTGTATTTGAATTATAAAGTTGATAAAAATAATATTTTTATCACTACTTTTAAATCATAAAAATAAAATAGGTTGAAAAACAAAAGAAAAATGAATTTTTGACTCAGTTCAAAATTGACATGGAAACCAATAAAGTTCAAGACATCCTCTCAATTTTGGTTCCTCAATTCGTCAGATTAAATCTTGACAAAGGTAATTTTTTTAACGATTTTTATTTAATTTAAATTTATTATTAATTGAAGATTTTTTTAATTTTTTTTTTTTAAATTTAGGTAAATTTGTAATGGATGAGGAATTCGAAAATGTGTCTATTATTTTTTGTGATATTTGTAATTTTGATGAAATCATTGCCTCTGAAAACAAAAACATCATTCAAATTCTCGACCGAATTTTCCGTTATTTTGATGGGCTTTGCATGACTCATGGTGTGCAAAAAATTGAGGCAAGTCTATTTTTAAATTCCATTTTTACAAATTAAACTTTTGATAGACTGTTGGGAAAACATATATGGCAGCCAGTGGATTAAAAGTCAGCGAAAGCACACTTCCCAAAAACGTTTTGAAATATAATAAAACGACGAGACTGATAAACATGGGATTTGATATAATGAAATATTTGGAATCCGCTTCATATGGCAAAGGTGGGAAAATCAAAGTTAAAATAGGTATTTTATCTTATTTTATCTGTTCATCTAAAAAATTTAAATAATTATATGAGAGAAAATAAATAAAATAATAGCTAAAAAATTCCAATTTAATTAGGTATACATTCTGGTAAAGTTATTGCAGGAGTCATCGGATATCATAAACCTCAATTTTCCTTAATTGGAGACACTGTAAATACCACCAGTCGCGTTTGTTCAACAGGCGATGAATCAGTGATCACGATTTCAGAAGAAGCGATGCTTGAAACAAGAACCTCAGAATTTCATTTCCGAAAAAAAATGGCCAAAGCCAAAGGAAAAGGCAACTTGGTGACATTTCAAGTCGATAGAAATGACATACATAAGGGCATCTTTCGAGCCAAAATGACCTCCGTGCTGCAAACTTTGAAGTCTCGAAGAGCTGCAGCCGTTGAAAATGAAGATTCTAAAAATAAAAACCAAACAAATCTCTTGTTGAAAATTTTAAGCTTCCTGCAAAATGGTAATCATAACAAGACAATCGAAGAAATGGCATCAAAAATGACGAAACCGATTGTCACGAATCAAGAAGAGAGTCCTGAAAATTCACCAAATTTAGCTCTCGTGAAACAAGAAATTAAAAAGGAACTCCAAAAAAAAATCTCTTACTCAGAACAAGCAAGACAAGACTATAGTGGCAGAAGGAGAAGAACCAAAAAAGTGGTATTTGACCCAATTGATCAAGATCAGGATTGGTTTTATGAAAAATCAATAGTGAATAAATTAACACCTCATGGAATTTTCCTTCGTATACCTGCAAATCAAACAAATTTATATTACACTTATAAACGACAATTAATGGCAAAAAATTATAGGGAAATGAAAGTCATATTTGTATTTTTCTTCATAATTTATAATATAAAGACTTTCGTCCTGATCAGCTTGAGGACCTTGTTTGGAAATGAGCTGTTTTTCTTAATTTATAGAGGAGGCTTTTGCTTGGTCATGATTTTAACTGTGCTTTCTGCACATCAATTTGCTAAAAACAAAAGTGAACTTTTCAAAAAAAATTGCTCAAGATTGGTCATGGCTTGCTATTTTTATGGGTTTTCAACAATTCTTTTGGAAATTCAAAACGCTGATATAAAAGAAGACTTCTTGGTGAGCTATCTTGAACTAATCATAATTATTTTGGTTTATACAAATATATCGTAAGATTTTTATTTTTCTTTCTTTGATTTTTTGATTTAGGATTTTTACATTCATCGAGCTTTTGTCCATGAATTTTATTGTTTTGCCAATTTGGGTAATTATGAGTTATATGAACACATTTTTAACTTTGGAATACGGAGTAATTTTCGTGGTGTTTCTCAGTTTCAATGTTTTACGCATCAGCATTCAGGTCAAAGGCCAAACTAAGAATTTCAATAAATTACGTATGAATGAAGCTAAGAGAATTGAACAAGAGAATATTGTGAGTCAATTGCTTCCATTTCATGTAAATATTTCATAATGTTTTTATTTTATTTTTTTCCATTCAATTTTTTAAATTTTTGTTCATAAAATAAAAGGCTTTTGAAAAATTAAAACAATCAAATGTTAATAAAATGGAGCTAACTGATTATTTCCAAGAAGTGACCCTTCTTTTTGCAGATATAGCTAATTTTACGAAATATTCAGCAAGTGTTCGGCCAGCAGAAGTTGTTCGAATGTTGAGGCAGTTATTCACAGAATTTGATAAAATTTGTGTCAAGCATCATGTATATAAGCTATATACAATTGGAGATTGCTATGTTGTAATGGGGTTATTAAACGCAAATCATAGAAACCCTGTTCTGGAAGCAGACAATGTGGTTAAGATGGCATTATCCATGATAGAAATTATCAGGAAAGTAAGAAAAACCATTAGCTTTGATGAATTAGATATGAGAATAGGGATTCATACAGTAAGAATGAAAATATATAATTTAAATAATTTCGTATTTTGAAGGGAAATATTTTTGGAGGAATCATTGGAACTGACATTGTTAGATATGATATTTATGGAAAAGATGTTTTGATTGCGAATAAAATGGAGTCAAATGGAGTCATTGGAAATATTATGGTGAGCGAAGCCACAAAAAAAATGTTGGAAAGAGAAAATTTGGGTTATAAATTTGAACATAAAAAGTTCGTAGATTGCAAAGGCTTGGTTGATCCGATTTCAGCTTACTTTATCTACTCTGAAAACGAAAAAGTAGAAAATACCGAAATTCTGGCTGTCAATTAATTACTATTATCTATTAAAGAAAGAGATAGTTTTTAAAATAATATTTTTTACATAGGATAAAAAACTTTGGAATTTTGAATTCAAAGATTTTTAAAAAAAAGTGCCGGAAAATAAAAAACTATTTTTAAAAAAGCCAAAACAAACTAAAATATTTTTTAATTTCCATCATTCAAGATGTCAAGAAATTCTTATCAAAACAAGCTCAATTTAATAAAAAGCACCATTTCCGAACTCGAAAACTCTTCATTTGAAAGTTCTAAACCGGAAGCTTTTCCTCAAGTGAATCCATTAAAAAGAAATATTGAAAATTCCGCAGAAGAAATGGTTCCACCATTAAAATTAATATTTCTAACAATGTTTATTAGAAAGAATACAAACAAAGAAAATTATTTGAGAATTCGGAAGAGTCAAATAAATTGTTCGAAATGAAAAAAGATTCGTTAGAAAAACCAAATACAAGTTCAGATGATGATGAAAAGGGACAAAATTCCAAATCATCTTTTAATCATGTAAATTTTATATATATATATTATGTAAATTTTTACAATTAGTCTGTCGAGCAATTTTGCGAGTATTCCAATACTTTTCAAATGAATCTGGATGAAATGTACAATCAGATTCTCAACACAAAAAAACAAAAAACTTTAAATGCAAACAAAAATGAAAAAACTCAAGAATTATCTCAGATCAAAGAAGAAATATACGACATTAATAATTTTTCCGTATTCACCGAGTTAGTTGTTTTTTCCAAATTCCACCTGGATTGGTATTAAGTAGTTTTGTAAAATTTTCAATAAATTTTAAAGGTTTCGAACTTTAGAAGACATAAGCTTCAATAAAATTCAAGTAAATGGAGAAACAAAGGAGATCCTTAATAGAATTCAAGAAAAAATGAAGGTTTATAAATTTGAGAGATCAAATTTAAAAGGGGATTTTTTTCAAAATGCAAACTCTGAAAAGGAAAACGAACGAACTTTAATGATTTTTGATGCATTTCATACTGTTTTCAAGCAATTTTTGCAAGATCCAAAAAAGTTTTTTGTTTATTTGACCACGAATTTTGTCGTGTCATTTCTGCATATTCCTAAAAATGAAAAAGATGAAGTTCAAACTATTGCTTTGCTTTCTGGAAAAAATAAAAATCTTTGTCGATTGTTGGAGAAAGAAAGTAAACACAAAAAAACTTTTTGTTTTTTAATAAAAATTAAAATAAAGAAATTCAATATCAAATTTTACATAAACATGAAAAAATGGAAGGAATTTCAACCCCACAAAAACTGATGAGTCTTGAGAACAATAGAAACCTGATTTATGGCTTGGAAGTAGGCCCTGGAGTTGAACTATTGAAAATAACTCAAAAAAACGTAAGAAAGAAAAAATCTAATTTAGTTTTTTTGAAAAATTAAATATAGGTTCAATCATTTTTCAATTTTTTGATGAATGATAATTTATCCAATGATTACTCTTGCGAAATTTTGGCATCTTATCATTTCTCGAATGCAACTTTGTCTTTTCCAAGGATAGTTTATCAAGGGGAAGTTACCCTCACTGAAAATGAGAAGGATGCTTTCTTATATGAAATTCCAAATTTAGAAAATGAAGGACGCCTAAAAGAAATCAATTCGGATATTTTTCATCAAGAACATTATTCGACAGAAATTTTTTTCAAGAAGGATTTTTTAAAACCTCCAGAAAATTTTATAAAAATATTCAAAACAAAATTGAAAGGATATTTTTTCTCTCATCATTTGAAGGTAAAAACCTTAAATATTTTTAGTAAAAGAAATAAATTATAGGATCTTCATGAGTTGTTGAATGCAATTGCAATACCTCATAAATTTGAAGCGAACATTGTAGACTTGACAAAATTTTTTAAAAAAGAGATTTATGACAACAAAAACCATCCAAATTTTCGATGAACTTTCGCATGTCCGTTTAAGCCTAGGTTGTTTATATTTAGAAATATTACGAATTTTATAAAGTATTTAAATTTAATGACAGAATGGCCTCAAAAAAAATCTCATTTTCTTATTTTTAAATATTAATTTAAAAAAGGATAATATTTTTCTAAAAATTTTATTGACTATCTCAAAAAAGCAGGAATAAAAGCCCAAAAATTACTTTTAAATTTTGCAATAATATTTTCGAATTATTTTGATGAAAAAATATTGGATTAAAAAAAAAAAAATTCAATTATTAATTTCTTAAGTTTGGTCATTCTTTAAAAATAAATAAAAAGCAGCAAAAAAAAAATCACTATTAAGGGTTAATTAATTCATAATCCTTTAGTTCTTCCTTAGCAAGCGACTCCGACTTCGCAATATTTGTAGCTTGCAGTATCAGTGATTCCTTGCATACCAGTGAAAACCCCATCTAATGTACAGACATTTCCGGAGCAATTAGATTGTCCCTGAAGTATCTCAGCTACAGAGGGCATCCAGAACCAATGTCCATCAACCTGATTTGAGCACCAATAAGCGACCTGACCTCCAAATTCAACACTCATCGTAAAAGGAACGATATAATTAACTCTGCTGACAATGTAATCTAGTCTGATTCTTTGTTTTCCTGCCACATTGTAGTTAAGAGTTGTGGACCATGTCTTTGTTGTGGATTTCGAGAAGGTTTCTCCTTGAGTTGTAGACACTGACATTGTGATAGCGTCATGGATCGTGCAAATATCTGGAAGACCCACGTCCACAGTCAGCGTATTTGAAATACTCACTGTGCTGCTCCAGCTCCAAGAATAACTATTTTGAACGGACTCTGAAAATTGATAGCTACCTGTTTGAGGACTATCTCCAAAGTTGTCGATGTAATGAGTGAATACTGCATCAGGAATGGTTCCCTGAGAGGAAGGAGAACCATATTGGAAAGCAGCAATTTTTGTGTCTGGAGATTTGTCCATGCATGGATAATAACAACTGGATCCATCACAAAATTGACCTTGTGCGTTGCAATTGATTCTTCCTGAATTCGAGCCACCGTTTTGATTTCCTGTTGTCCAACACTCGCAATTGCCTGCTCCACATTGATATGGGGCACCTGTTCCTTGACAGAATTGACCCACTAAATTCAAAATGTTAAGATCGGAAGCCCCAACACCAAGTGTTGGAAGGAAAGGCTCATTGACAATGCAGAGAGCAAAAGAAATGCAGCAAATCAAAAAGAAAACTTGTTTCATGAAAGTTGAAAGCAGATAGGAAGGGAACTATATATTTATTATAAATTATAAATTTTTATCTTTGAAATTATAATAAATAAAATTAATTCCAACTTATGACAAGCATGAACAACATTATTAATTATTAAAAATGACAAATTTTTTTCAAACACTAAGACATATTATTTTTGAAAATCTCAGACTTTTATTTGGAGGAATTTATTTATCTATTATTGTGAAAAAAAAAAAAAATCATTTTAGCGAAATATATTATTTCCCAATTCTTTCTGATGATAATTTGACATTAAATATCAATATCTCTATTATATTTTAAAATATTCAAATTTTGTGAAATGATTTCGTCCAATACCAAAATCATTGGCAATTATACTCTTTTTACTGATCAAATGATCGGAGGAGGATGTTTTGGAGAGATCTATCTTGGTTGTAAGACGACCAACTCTGAAGAAAAAGTTGCAATAAAAAAAGTATCCATTAAAAAGCTTTCTTCAAATGATTTTCTAACATACATTGAAAATGAAAAGAACATTTTTATTTCAATCGGTTCTCATCCAAACATTGTCACATATTATGATTCTGTTATTTTGGAAGATTGTTTTTATTTGATCATTGAATATTGTCCCCTAAGTCTTTCAGGTTTTGCTTCAAAATTCCCAAATAAATGTATACCAGAATATCAAGCCTTAACAATCGCAAAAGATCTGGCTTTGGCATTGAAAGATTTGAATTCCAAAAAAATAATTCATAGGAATTTATATCCGAGCAATATTTTATTTAAAGATGGAATCGTGAAGATTTGTAGTTTTTCTTTTGCATTGAAAAGTGAAAACATCTGTGAAATGCCAGGTCTTGCCTCTTCTGTAGGAATTCCTCTATTTGAAGCTCCTGAAATCTATTATAAACAGCCTTATTCATTCAAATGTGACGTATGGTCTTTGGGGTTGGTTTTATATCAAATGCTTTATGGTAAAATGCCTTGGGTTGGAAAAGGCTTAGCTGATTTATTTAACCAAATAAACAACAATGCTTTAGTATTTCCAATTGAACCACAAGTTAGTGAATCAATTAAAGATTTAATTAAAGAAATGTTGGCAGTGGATGAGGTCAAACGATGTAATTGGCAAAGAGTTTTAGAGGGAACCATGAGAAATGAAGATTAATAAAAAAAAAGCTATGATTTGTTGTTTTTAACATATCATTTAACATTAACAACCGAAAAAAGCTTTTAATCTTCTTTTAAATGAGTGTCAACTTAATATATTGTGAATTTTTTCTTAATAAATAAGAGAAGAAAAAAATAGACTCCAAGTTTTTCAAGTCTCTTTTTAAAAATATTTTTTAAAAATATTTAAAGAATTTTCACAGCATTTTAATAATTGATTTTTAAAAAAATATAAACTTTGAATTTTGTTCTGGTCCAATGTCAACTCAGGCAAGAAGACGTCTCATGCGAGATTTCAAAAAGCTCCAGGAAGACAATCAAACATCAAGTCTTTAAAACTTTTCGCTTCCTATTTTAAATGACTATTTTTAGGTATAACTGCTGCTCCTTTGGAAGACAACATTATGATCTGGCAAGCAGTGATTTTTGGTCCTGACGATACTCCATGGGAAGGAGGTGACATTAAATAAACATCTATTTAAAATTCAAACTATTTTTGAAGGTGCTTTCAAATTATCTATGGAATTCACGGAAGATTATCCAAATAAAGCACCAACTGTCAAGTTTATCACGAAAATTTTCCATCCCAATGGCAAAAATTCGAATTTTTTTCGTTTTTAAATATTTTTTTATCTTAAAAGTTTATAATGATGGAGCTATTTGCCTTGACATTCTTCAGAATCAATGGAGCCCGATTTATGATATTTCAGCTATCTTAACTTCTATTCAAGTAATTCTTAATTTTCAAGAATTTCTATATTAATTTTTAACTTAAATAAAAATAATATTTGCTGTATATATATATTTATTAATTTTTTAGTCACTTTTATGCGATCCTAACCCAAATTCGCCTGCAAACAGCGAGGCTTCCAAACTTTATCAAGAGGATAGAAAGGAATATATCCGAAGAGTCAAAGAAATTGTTGAATTGAGTTGGGTTTAAGAATTTTATTCCAAGCTTTCTTTGAAAAAGAAAAAATGTAAAGAAAAATCGATATTTAAATTTAACAAAACTTGCTAATTAAACAGAGTTTCAAGGAAACTCCAAATTAAAGACACAAAAAAAAAAAAATCCCTTAATTCTGCAAAATCAAATTTTTCTATTACAATACCAAATTATAAAAACAAAAACCAAAACATTATAAAAAATAAATCCTCTCCTTCTCGGCTAAATAAACTATCTTTCTTGAAATGTTACAAAATTCCAACATGGAAAATATACCGCTTGAAGATCGTTACAACGCGGATAAAATCATTGGAGAGGATGCTGATGAATTATCATATGAACGAATGCCGGTTTCTAGTTTTGGCATGTCCATGTTGCAAAGCATGGGATTTTATGAAGGTCGAGGTCTTGGCAAAAATCCAGAAAATGCCCTTCATCACCCAATAGAATTTGTGCCTAGACATCATCGGCAAGGACTTGGTGCTGATCCAAAGCCCAGTTTTTTACAAAAATCAAAAAATAAAGATATTCCACAATTAGTCGGAGGCCTCAAAGAAAATGGTAAAATAAAAAATTACATCAATATTGGAGAAAAACTCGTGGAGAAAAAGAAGAAAGTGTTTGAAAGGAATGTGGATGTGAAAATAATCAAAGGGAAACATGAAAATCTCACAGGAAAAATTCTGAATGTCAATGAATCGGACAAAGAATGCATTGTGGAATTGACCGTAAACGAAGAATCAGTCAAGGTTAGATTCGATGAAATTGATTTCATGGAAGAAATTGACCCGACCATAGAAACATCTAATATTGGCAAAATGGAAATCTTGCATAAAGCCATTAAAAAAGAGAAGAAAAGTGAAATAGAAAATAACAAAAAACCTTTAAAATGGGTTGTTCCAAATATTAAGGTCCGCATTGTTTCCAAAAAAGCTAATAATGGAAAATATTATAATATGAAAGTTGTGGTCACTGACATTTTGGATATCGACACTTTTTCAGTTCTGACTACCAAAGGAGATTCAATCAACGATTTAAGGGAAAAAGATATTGAAACTTTGTTGCCTGAAGTAGAAAAAAACGTGATGGTGGTCAGAGGAGAAAATAAAGGAAAAATTGCCACTTTGAAGGTGAGAGATAAAACCAAAAACAAAGTCATTATTCAATATTCTGAGAATTACGAATATGATGAAATGACTCAAGATGATATTTGCGAATATGTGAGTCTTTAAATTCTTGAAAAATAATTTGGAAGTATGATTAACTTTCCTCTTTTTCAGATGTATGCTTTTTGTAAAAAAAAAATGAAACATAGTGATCTTTTTCAAAAAAAATTGAAAACCCAAACAAAGATCATATTTATCCATTTGCAATATTTTTTTTTTTAAGAAAAGAAAAATTTCCATTTTTTTTAATTTCTATACAATAGGTTTTTTTTTTTAAATTAATATTCTTTGAATTTCTAATATTTCCTGTCTATTGGAACAGGACCAGATTCGATATATTATATCTCGTTAAACAAAAAAAACAAAATTATTAGGTATAAGATCCGACTTGTTCTTCCAATTGAGCAACTTTCTGCACACATACTATTATTAGTTGTTGGATTTGGCTCTTCTCCTTTTTCAATTCAGTGATCTGTGATTGCAATTTCGCATTTTCATCTTTTTGCGCTGAGATTGCTAACTTCAAATCTCTAAGCAGCGCATCAATCGAAGGAGTGGTAGTATTCTTAATTTCCTCATTATTGTTTTGAACGCGTTGTCTCATTAAATTTAACTCCTGCTTCAGATTTTCAACATCTTTTTTGTATTGAAGTAGTTCTTTTGTCGATGAATCCAAAATGTCCTATATTTTAAGAAAATTTCATGATTAGAATGAAATAAGTTTCAATACGTCGACTAGATGCAAATGGTTTTTAACATTTGTGGCTGTTTGTTGATCGAAAGTCGTATTTCGCATGTTTGGAATTACTCCTTGCATGTCACCATCGCCAGGATTTTCATCGTAGTATGCAACGGCGGCTGTTTTCATTGTTGGAATTAACGAAAAAGAGGAATTCTTGTTTTAATATAAATGTTTTATTGGAATTTTGTGTTTTTGGAATTTTTTTATATAAAAAAACTCTTAAATTATAACTGTTATTTTTTTATTTGATTATTTGAGTTTTGCCAATATTCGGACTTGTGAGAAAATTTATAATTATTTATTATTTTCTTCCCTAAAATTAACAGAAAAATCTTTAAAACTTAGTATATGTCTATTCATAATAAATTTCATGTGACTTAAAAATTTATTTATTTTTCCCTATTTTTTGCTTTAAATTTTAGCTTTTATTTGTTTGTTTGAAAAAAACAAATTAAAAGAAAAAAAAATTCAAAAAAAAAGGATATTTTCTATGTTATTTATTGTTTTCAAAAGACAAATTTTGTTCAGCAGCCTCTGCAATGAATTTTCCATGAACAAATGTTGACCTCAAAAAATTTATAGCACAAATTTCTTGAATTAAAAAACAAAAATGTGAAAAATAAACAGAAAAAATGTAAACTCAAGCATTCATTATCTTTTTCATCTAAAATACGATCTACTTTTAAAGTTCCACATTGTTTTGCGCAAAATCGGGTAGTTCTCAGCATATGGAGGAAAGTTTCGAGTTTTGTATCTTCTTTTTTATCAATTTCATTCATGTAAATTCCCAAATATTTTTAATGAAAAAAAAAAATGATTTTTGAGGTGAAAATTCCCTTTTATTATTATTTTTTGCATTTTCTTATATTTATTAAAAATATTAACCAAATATTAGACTCTTCTCACAATCAGTCTTGGAATAAACTCAGCATTTTGTTCATTTTCCAAGTCAGCTTGAAATTTTGCCGGGAGTTCAAAGCTTTTCTCAACACATTTAGTGTATTTTGATTGATTAATTCGATTGTTAGGGAAGTTTGACTCAATTATTCCTAAAAACAAGAAAATTGAAATTTTTCACTTGAAAAGTCTTTTTTGTTACTAATATCATGTGTCTTCACCAATGGATTTTTATTAGGGTTATATTTGTCATTAACTCGTAAATAACTGATTAGATTGCTGGGTTTGTAGCAAAATTGGAAATTTTCATGATTAGAACTCATATGTTTTTTTTCTGTTTAAAAATCAAATGAATTTTCAAATTTTGAGAAGTTAAAACAAATCAATCGTTTTTTTTTTCAAACTTTGATTTTTTGTTATTTTTTTGGAAATTTTGCTATTTCTTTATCATTTAATTAACACATATTGAAGAAATATTTTGTATTGAATTTTGTACGTGTCTAATAATAATCAATATTTTGAAAAAAAATAAAATAATGGATCTCTCGAGCGAAGAAAATCAAAAGAAACCCCGGATTTTTTGCAATTTGATCATTAGAAGCTTGCAAAAGACCATTGATGATATGAATGTCAAATGTCCTTTGATGTGGAATATTCGAATTCTCAAAGATTTCATCTCAAAATATCACCAAAAGGCAATTCATACCTATAAGTTGGAAAGTTGGAGCCTATTTTTCGGGGGAAAGATATTAAAAGAAGAAGAAACTTTGCAAAGCATATTACAAAAAGTACCTTTTATTCTTTTCAGTAAACATTTCAAATTCTTAGAAAAATCTTTCAGAGAGTTTTGTTTTTATCATCAACATTAAAGTAAATTATAAACCCACTGAGGTGAGCAACTTAAATTTGGAATTGGAACAGGTAAAACTTTCTTGAAAAATAAAAATATTTAATTTTATGCAAAAAGGAAATTTCATCCATGAAAAAACTTTATATTGAGAACGGACTTGTTGAGGATTATCATAGGAAGTTGCATTTTCTGGGCCATGAAACTCTCACCAATGAAACGAACATTCCCAATCTTCCTTTTTTTTCAACAATTCCTATAATGAGCCGAACTTTTGCAGAGAGGGTTCTTGAAATAAAGCAAAGAAAAGACGCTGAGAAAATATTCGAAAAGCCAAAGGATCTCAACAAAATGCCAAATATTGATTTGAATGTGGGTGATGATCCAGAATATCGGCATTATCGTTGGAAATTATTGACAAAACTTCTGGTGTTTTATTTCTTCTTTTCTTACATGATGAAGGGTAATGTCTATCCTCATCTTTTGCTTTTTGTGTTGTTCATTTATTACAAGTAAAGAATTGTTTTAGAAGATCTAATTTGTTTTAAATTAAAAGAATTCAAATGAAGGATCATGAAAGAAAAATTCGAAGCATCCAAAACCAAAGAATAAATTTGTTGATTTCAAACTTAAGCAAAAAACTTGAAAGCGAAGGTGATAACATTCCTGGAATGCGAGAAGTTGACAAAAAGGCGAGTTCCAAGGAAAAAGAAGAGGAAAAACTGAATTTTGAAATGGAAATGAAGAAAAAAGAACCCAAAGAAATTTCATTTTGGTCCAAATATTATTACATTTTCACCGAATTTTTGTTTTGCTTTATTTATTCATTTTTTCCAACTTGGTACATTGAACTTTATATTGACGAGCAAAGTGAAAGTTATAAGGCGATTGTCGACATTATAAGAAAGAAACCTAATGAGACAGAAGAAAAAAAAGATAAAATGATGGAAGATCTGAATACAAAACTGTTGAATGAAAATTTTAAAAACGATGAGAAAAAAAACAGCGAAGAAGTTAAAGATGGAGAAGATTCTATAGATCCGACAGATAATATCAACCCAGAAAATTATAAATTAATTCAAAAGTTACAAAATCTGCATAAACTTGAAGTCTTGAAAGAACGGTTGAGTTTTGGAAAAAATACTGAAAATGATCAAGATGAGCGATCAGATGAAGGGTCCTCAAAGAATAGTGAACCTGTTCATTATTCAGAATATAGAAAAGAAGAATCAGATGATCCAAACAAAAAACGGAGTCGAAGTCTTGAATTTGATTAGAATAATAAAATTGAAAATTTGAGAAAATTAATTTTAAGGAAAAAAAAAAATGTTTTTATTAAAAAATTATTTTCTCAAAAAAAAAAAATTTGAAAATGTTAAAAAAATAAGTATAACAAAACCAAAATATTACATTTCCAAATTTAAAAACAAAATTTTTTTTTAAAAAAAATAAACTAA
>Ga0302320_10005706_pt1 | contig 27844 bp, 26 predicted proteins | sample Bog_T0_3_FD_202130 | JGI IMG/M metagenome (GOLD analysis project Ga0302320, IMG submission 202130) | Peat permafrost microbial communities from Stordalen Mire near Abisko, Sweden - Bog_T0_3 | ecosystem: Environmental > Terrestrial > Soil > Wetlands > Peat | place: Sweden: Abisko, Stordalen Mire...
AATGTTATTGTTAATTGCTATACCCCATCAACGGCGTTTATGGCGCGGGGACTTACGACTTGATTGACGGCGCAACGACCTCAACCGCGTGGAGCGGCGTCACTCAAAACCTTCCCGCCAACACCCGCCAGACTTTCAACCTGTTCAGCGCCGCCCCCGGCAGCAACCCGTCCTATGTCCGGCTCACGGTCACCGGCAGCGCCGGTTCGCTGGCGTGGCAGGGCACGAACGGCAACAACTGGGACAACACCACGATCAACTGGTTGAACGCCGCCGCCGCCGACAAATTTTACAATCTCGATCAGGCGCAGTTTGATGACACTTCCACCAATGGCAACGTCAACATCGTCGGCACGGTGCAGCCGGCGGCGGTGCTGGTCACCAACAACGCGCTCAACTACACCATCGGCGGCGGCGTGCTGGCCGGCATCACGAGCCTCACCAAAAGCGGCCCCGGCATGCTCATATTGAATTCCAGCAACAGTTTCAGCGGCGGCGCGTTTGTCAAGGGCGGCACGCTGCAATTCGCCGCCAGTTTTTACGCCGGCGGCGCGGGGCCGGTCACCCTGAACGGCGGAACCTTGTATCTGAACGGCATCGGCACGGGCACAACCGTGTTCTCCCTCGGCACAAACACGCTGCAAACCTCCGGCCAGCCCTACTCCGGATTTAATTTGCAAGGAACGGGCATTTTAAATCTCAACATCGGCGGCGGCGGCGTTTTTTCGCCGGGCGGCAACTGGAACGCATTCACCGGCACGATCAATTTCCTGACCGGAAACTGGATTCGGGAACTGGACACCGTCAGCTTCGGCAGCTCCAACGCCGTTTGGAATTTTGGCAGCAATGGCGGCCTTTACAACAAGAACGGCGGCTCGACGATTTATCTCGGCGCGGCGTTCGGCGGCACGGGGGCCGGCCTTTCCGGCGCGACCACCGCGACCGCCAGCCTCACGACTTTTGTGATCGGCGGCGTCAATACCAATAGCGTTTTCAACGGCGCCATTTCCGACGGCGGCGCGGCTGTCACGGCGTTGGTCTTCAACGGCCCCGGCTCGCTGACGCTGGCCGGCAACAACACGTTCAGCGGCGGCACGACTGTCAACGCCGGTGCTCTTTTCGTCAACACTACGGCTGGCAGCGGCACCGGATCCGGTTCCGTCAGTGTCAACCCCGGCGCCACGCTCGGCGGCAACGGCATGATTGGCGGACAAGTTTCATTGGCCGCCGGAGCCACGCTCGCGCCCGGTGGCAACGGCTCCGGCACACTGACCATCAACAACGATCTGGGCTTGAACAATGCCAGCGTGCTGCAATTTGAACTGGGTGCGAACAGCGATCAGGTGAATGTGACCGGCGATCTCACGTTGGGCGGCACGCTCAACATCAGCGACGCGGGCGGCTTCGGACCCGGCACCTACACGCTGTTCACCTACGGCGGCACGTTGAGTATTGGCACCCTGACGCTGGGCGCGACCCCCGCCAGCTACACCTATGCGATTGACACGTCGGTTCCCGGCCAGGTGAATCTCGTCGTGGCACCGCCGCAATTCAACCACATCACCATGTCCAGCGGCAACTTCGTGTTGAACGGCAGCAACGGCACGCCCTTTGCAAATTATTACGTGCTGGCAACAACCAACATCGCGCAGTCTTTGAGCAACTGGACGCGTATTGAGACCAATCAATTCGATGCGAACGGGGGATTCAACGTTGCCATTACCAACCAGCCGGGGTCAGGCCAATCACAAAGTTTCTTCCAACTGCAACTGCCGTGATGTTGAAGATTATCTGGTGAAGACGCCCGCGGCTTCGTTGGCAAGATTCAAGACCATGTTCGGGAACAGACCGATCCAGAACATGCCCGCGATGCAAATCCAAACGGCCAGCTTGGCCGGAGCCGAAAGCGTAATCGGAGACAAGTCCGGCGTTTCCTTGCTCCAGTAAATCGCGCGGATGACGCCGAAATAGTAATAAAGCGAAATCACCACGCCCGCCAGCGCCGTGAACACTAGGCAGTAATAACCGTGATTCCCCGTGGCTTGAGCGGCCGCAATCACGGATTTCAGCAGCAGGAATTTCCCAAAGAAGCCCGCCAGCGGCGGAGTGCCCGCCAGCGATGCCATCGCCAGCGTCATCGTCGCGGACAGCAGCGGCGAACGCTGGTTCAAGCCCGCCAGCGCGGAGATGTCTTCCGCGCCCGTCTGTCGCATCACTAGGCAGATCACCGTGAACGCCGCCATCACGGTGAACAAATAGCCTGCCAGATAATACAACACCGCCGCCTGGCCGCTCGCGCTCAATGCCGCCACGCCCAGCAGCAGGTAGCCCGCGTGCGCGATGCTGGAATAGCCGAGCAGCCGTTTCAGATTGCGCTGCGGAATCGCGCAAAGATTTCCGTAAAGAATCGTTACGCCTGAAATGACGATGAGCAAATCCGCCCAATGCGCCGTGACTGCCGGAACGGCGGAAAATAAAACGCGCAGCAACAAAACAAATCCGGCGGCTTTTGAACCGATGGCCAGAAACCCGGTTGTCGGTGTTGGAGCGCCTTGATAAACATCCGGCGCCCAAATCTGGAATGGAAAAGCCGCAATCTTGAATCCGAGTCCTACCATCACGAACAGCACGCCGAGCAGGAAAAGCTTGTTGGCTTCAAACTGTGCCGCGACCGCAGCGAGGTCGGTGAAGTTCAGCTTCCCGGTCGTTCCCCAAATCAGCGCGATTCCGAATACGAGAAACGAAGACGATAGCGCGCCGAGAATCAGGTATTTCACACCCGCTTCAAGCGAGGCGATTTTACTGCGCTGAAAACTGACGAGGACGTAAAATGTGATGGTGATGAGTTCAATGGAGACGAACAGCATCGCGAAGTCGTTGGCCGATGCCGCGAACAACATTCCCGCCAGCGCGAACACGATGAGTGAATAGTATTCGGAAATGCCGGCGGCGATGCGACCGGAAAAGTCCGCCGACATGAACAGCACCAGAATGGCGGCGACAATGAAGAGGCGTTTGAAAAACAGGGCAAGCGCATCCTCGACGAACTCGCCGTTGAACGCCGTTCCAAAAACGGTGCAAACGCCGTCGCCGCTCAAACTGATCAGTAAAAGTCCGCCCAGAGCCGCAATCGCCGCGTAGGCCGCAAACTTCTTGCGGTCGGCGGGCATCCAGAAATCCGCCAGCATCAGCACGACGCCGAGGGCGATTACGCAGATTTCAAGCGTGATGGAGGAGGCGTTCATCAATTGCGGGTTGAGGCTTGCGGATTTTGAATTTCAGAGATTGCAACGGCGCTTGGCTTCTCCATAACGGGATTAGCCATCGCCACTATTTTTTGCGCGTCCGGCGTGATTTTCTCCGTGAGCAGACGCGGCCAGACGCCAAAGACGAACAGGCTCGCCAGCAGCAGCGCGTAAGGCAGCTTGCGCCAGATGCTCGACGCGTCGGGAATTGAGTTCCATTGTTCCGGCAGCGGACCGTGCAAGATGTTGCGAACAGCGCGGAGCATGTAGAGCGCGCCAATCAGCAGCGCGCCCCAAAGCGCGAGCGTTGTCACCGCCGGGAAAACTTTCCACGCGCCGAAGAACACCGTGACTTCGCCGACAAAATTCGCGAAACCCGGCAGCCCGCAGCCGGCCATTGCCGCCATCAGCAGTGCCGTACCGATGAACGGCAATTGACGGCAAAGCCCGCCCAGCTTGCTCATTTCCAGAGTGCCGGTCTTTTGGTAGATGTAGCCGCTCAACGCGAAGGTCAGCGCCGCGAGGAAGCCGTGTGCGATCATAATGAGCACCGCGCCTGTCACGCCGATGAGGTTCAGGCTGGCGATGCCGAGGAAAATGAAGCCCATGTGCGCCACGCTGGAATTGCCGATGAGCAGGTTCAAATCTTTTTGCTTCATCGCCACCCACCCGACGTAAAGGATGTTGCCGAGGCAGAGCCATGCAAGAAAAGTCATCCAATGGTGTGCGGCCTGCGGCATCAGCGGCAGCGCGATGCGGATCAAACCGTAAAGACCGAACTTTTTCAGCACGCCGGCATGAAGCATGGCGGTCGGCGACGGAGCGGCGCCGTAACCCAGCGGCGCCCACGAATGGAACGGCCAGAGCGAAACCAGAATGCCGAAGCCAAACAACAGCAGCGGGAAGATGAAGTTCTGCGCATTCACCGCCAGCGGGTTAGTCTTGGCGTGTTCGATGATTTTCGGAATATCGAAGGTGTTCGCGCCGGATTGCAGGTAAAGCGCGATGAGGCCGATGAGCGCGATGAGCGCGCCAACGCTCAAATAAAGCGTGATCTGGAAGGTCGCGTAATTCTTCCTTTCACCGCGGCCCCAGACGCCGATCATGATGAACGTCGGCACCAGCGCGAGTTCGTGCAGGAAATAAAAGAAAAACAAATCCAGCGATGCGAACGCGCCGAGGATGCCGCCGCTCATCACCAGCAGCAGGATGTAAAATTCCTTTTCGCGCGTCTGGATTTCCCACGAACAAAGCGCGGCGGCGAAGGCGACGATCGCGCCCATCAAAATCAGGCCGACGTTCAAGCCGTCCACGCCGACGTGGTAGCTGATGCCGAGCGATTCGACCCAGGGAATCTGCTGCTCGAACTGGAAGCCGTTCACGCCGGGCACGAACTGCGCGAACATCTTCACCGCGAGCACCGCCGAAATGAGCGTGGCCAGCACCGCGATGGCGCGGATGATGACGCGGTAATTGCGCGGCACGAGCATCAGCACCAGCGCCGCCACCAGCGGCCAACCCAAAATGTAAGTCAGAATAGACATTCTATTTTCCCAAGACCAGATACAGCACCACCGCCACGCCGAGCACGAACAGGAGGGCGTAGGTCTGGAGGTTGCCGGTTTGCACGAGGCGCAGCGCGCGGCCGGTGAAATCCGTGCCGCCGCGAACCAGCCCGATGCAAAAGCCCTCCACGAGCCAGCGGTCAATCACATCCATCACCGTGGCGATGAAATCATGCGCGCGGATGAAGGTCGCCTCGTAAAGTTCGTCGAAGTAAAACTTGTTTTTCATCGCCGTCGCCAGGCCTCCGAGTTTGGCGGGCAGCGGGTCCGAGACGACATTTTTGTAAAGCGAGAAAGCCACGAAGATGCCAACTGCCGCAGCGGCGAGGCCGCAAAGCATCGGGCCGATGTTTTTCAGCGGCTCAGTGATTTGCTGCGCAACGGAAAGCGTTTCGTGTCCGGCAATGAACTGGGAACCGTAGCTGTTCGTGATGCCAATGAAACCGCCGATGGCAGCGAACAGCGCCAGCGCCAGCAGCGGCAGCGTCATCACCAGCGGCGATTCGTGCGCGTGCGAAGCGGCTTTGGATTTCTCCAGGCCAAAGAAAACGACGAAGAACAGTCGGAACGTGTAAAACGCCGTCAACGCGGCGACAAAAACAGCGACGCCAAACAGCAGGTAATTTTTTTGTTCCAGCGCCTGCGCGAGAATCGAATCCTTAGAATAGAAACCGCTGAATGGCGGGACACCGCTCAAGGCCAGTGCGCCGACAAGGAACGTCCAGAATGTGACGGGCATTTTCTTGCGCAGGTTGCCCATTTGCCAGATGTCCTGCTCGTGGTGCATCCCGATGATGACCGAGCCGGCACTCAAGAACAGCAGCGCCTTGAAAAATGCGTGCGTCGTCAAATGGAACATCGCGGGTGTCGGGCCGTTCAAACCGACGGCCATCACCATGTAGCCGAGTTGTGACAGCGTTGAGTAGGCGATGATACGTTTGATGTCATTTTGCTGGACGGCAATCAACGCCGCGAGCAGCGCGGTGAATCCGCCGATGTAGGCAATAAAATGCAACGCGTCGGCGTTGAGCAAAAATAAAATGCGGCAGAGCATGTAAACACCGGCGGCAACCATCGTCGCAGCATGGATGAGCGCGGAGACCGGCGTCGGGCCTTCCATCGCGTCCGGCAGCCAGACGTGCAGCGGGAATTGCGCGGACTTGCCCATCGCGCCGCAGAAAACCAGCAGGCCGGCAACGGTGGCAATCGTTCCGAGCGCAATCGGATTGGCAACAAGCGTTGATTGAAGCTGCGTAAAATTCAGCGAGCCGAGCGCCGCCCACACGACCAAGATTCCGAGCAGAAAGCCGAAATCGCCGAGGCGATTGGTGAAGAAGGCTTTTTTCGCCGCGTCGACCGCGCTGGGTTTTTCGAACCAGAACCCGATGAGCAGGTAGCTGGACACGCCGACGAGCTCCCAGAAAATGAACATCTCGATAAAATTGTTCGCCAGCACGATACCGAGCATCGAGAACGTGAACAGGCTCATGAACGCGAAAAAGCGCGCCTTGCTGCGGTCTTCGTCCATGTAGCCGTAGGAATAAATGTGGATCGCGCCGCCGACACCGGTGACGACGAACATCATCATCTCGCTCAAGTGGTCGAGCTTCAGGCCGAAGTCAATGTTCAGTCCGCTGATGGACAGCCAGTTGACGGAAGGTTCGCCCGTGACCCAGCCGTTGGCCGCGATGAACGCGACGGTGGAGATGAAGCCGATGACAATCGCGCCGATGGAAATGAGCGCGCTCACGTTGCGATGTTTCAACGTGAACAGCGTGATGACCGCCGCTGAAAACAGCGGCAGGAACAAAATCAGCCACGGTAAAATTTCGTATTTCATCCGTCAGAGTTTCATCGAGGTCAAATCTTCGACGTGCGCGGTCTGGCGTTTACAGTAGAGCGCGACGATGAGCGCCAGGCCCACCGCCACTTCCGCCGCCGCCACGGTGATGATGAAGAACACCAGCACCTGGCCGTCGAGCTTGTCGTTGAACCGCGAAAAGGAAACGAGCGCGAGGTTCGCCGCGTTGAGCATCAGCTCCAGCGACATGTAAATCACCAGCAGGTTGCGCCGCATGACCACGCCGAGCAACCCCAGCGCAAAAAGCAGGAAGCTGACAACCAGATAATGTTCGAGTCCGACTTGCATGTTATTTCAAATCCTTTTTGCTCAACAAAATCACGCCGACCATCGCCACGAGCAGCAGCACCGAGACGACTTCAAAGGGCAGCACGTATTGCTTGAACAGCAACTGGCCGAGCGCATTGGTTCCGCCTTCGAGTTGCGGCGCGGGCAGGTTCGCGCCCGGATTGGTCGTTCCCAATGCTTGCAAGGAAATCACCACGATGGCACCCACGGAAACCAGCCCGCCGACAAAGCCGAACATCTTGATTTTGCGGCGCTGTTCCTCCTTCAAATCGAGCAGCATGATGACGAACAGGAACAGCACGATGACCGCGCCGGCATAGACGATGATCTGGACGGCAGCGAGGAAGAATGCGTGCAGCAGCACGAACAAGCCGGCCATCGAGATGATGGTCAGCACCAGAAACATCGCGCTCGTGACCGGATTGCGGCTGAACGGATTGGCCACGACGAGCACGCCGCACAAAAGCGTCAGCGCCGCGAAGACGTAAAACAAAACGTCCGGCACCACGCTTCCGCCAAGCAAATTGTTGATGGCTTCCATTGCTGATTAAATTTTCACCGGGAAATTTTCTTGCGCCTTCGCTTCTTCCAGTTTGTGTTTCCACTTCTGGATGCCGCCGTGCGTGCCGCCGAGGGCAAGAAGCTTTTCCTTGCCGTAAATCATTTCCTCGCGGCTCTGGCCGGTGAGCGAATAGTCCTTCAGCAGGAAAATCGCTTCCTCCGGACAGACTTCCTGGCACAGGCCGCAATAAATGCAACGAAGGAAATTGATTTCAAATTCCTCCGGCATTTTCTCCGCGTTCGGGCGGTCGGCAAGCTTGCCGGATTCTCCGGGCGGCGTGATGCGGATGGCCTTCGGCGGGCAGACGAATTCGCAAAGCTGGCAGGAAACGCATTTCGTGTTGCCTTCCTGATCTTTGACGAGATACGGCGCGCCGCGATAATCCGTCGGCACGGCCCATTTCTGTTCGGGATATTCCATCGTCACGACCTTGCCGCGGAACAGCGTGCGCCAGGCATGACGGAGCGTGACTTTCAATCCGCCAGCAATCGCCGGCAGATAAAGCCGCTCCCAAAACGTCAACGGTTTGCGATTAACAATCATTTAACTTTTCATCCACAAAATCACCGCCGTCACCAGGATGTTCGCCAGCGCCAGCGGCACGAACCGCCGCCAGCCCAGATCCATCAACTGGTCATACCGGAAACGCGGGAACATCCAGCGCACCCAGATGAACAGCACCATGAACAAAAGCATCTTCGCCAAGAAAACGAGAATTTGCACAATCCCCATCCAAAGGCTCGTTGCAGCATGATCCAAGCCCCAGAATGGCAGCGTCCAGCCGCCAAAGAACAGCGTCACCATCATGCTCGACGACGCGACCATGTTCGAGTTTTCTGCGAGAGCAAACAGCGCGAACTTCATTGAGCTGTATTCTATGTTGTAGCCGCCGGCCAGTTCCTGCTCTGCCTCCGGCAAATCGAACGGCAGCCGGTTTGTCTCCGCGAACGAGGCGATCAGGAAAATGACGAACGAAACCGGCGCGTAAATCACCATCCAGCCGTGCGCCGACTGCCAGCCGATGATGCGGCTCAAATTCAAGTTGCCCACGATGAGCAGCACCGGTATCACCGACATGCCCATCGAAATTTCGTAGGAAATCATCTGCGCGCTCGACCGGATGCCGCCGAACATGGGGTATTTCGAGTTCGCCGCGTAACCCGCGAGAACAATTCCATAAACGCCGAGCGACACGATGCCGAAGGTGTAGAGGATGCCGACGTTCAAATCCGCGATGACCATTTTCTGCTGGCCGATCTGCGAGCCGAACGGAATCACCGCAACGACCAGCATTGAGGGAATAACTGCCAGCGCCGGCGCGAGCCAGAAATAAATCTTCCGCACGCCCGCCGGCGTGAAATCCTCCTTCAGCAGGAGTTTCAAGCCGTCCGCCAGCGGCTGGAAAATGCCGAGCCGGATCAACGCCGGGCCGACGATCGGAATGTATTTGGCGAACGGCGGCGCGCAGCGATTCGGCCCGACGCGGTCTTGAATCCAAGCCGCAATTTTGCGTTCGGCCAGAACGGAGTAAGCCACCATGCCCTGCACCACGCCGACGACGATGGCGATTTTGACGATGCTGAAGATGACGAAATTCCAGTTCATTTTAGATTTTCACCGTCACGCCGGTGTCGCCGAGGCCGGCCCATGTCAGACCATTGAATGCCGGAACGTCCTTCGCCATTTCGTTGAACAAACCTTCAATCGTCACAAATCCATTCTGGCCGGTGATGTTGTGAATCAGGTCGTGCAAAAACTCCCATTCGGCTCGCGCATCGCCGGGCGCTTCCACGGCTTTCATGAATTTCTGGACGCGGCCTTTGGTGTTGGTGAACGAGCCGCGTTTTTCCGCGTGCGCCGCGCCGGGCAAAAGGTAATGTGCCAGCTTGGTCGTCGCGTTCGGCAAAATGTCGCTCACGATGAGTGTCTCCAGCTTGCCGAGCAAATCCGCGCCGATGCCGTGTTTCGTCACGTCTTCGCCGAAAACGATCAGCGTCTTGATTTTGCCGCTCGTGATTCCATTTGCAATTTGCGGCAGGTTCGTGCCGATTTCCGTGAAACAAATGCCGGTGAGCCGCCCGCCGTTTGTGTTCGGGTTTTTATCCGCGCTGACGAGCAACTTGTCACCTTCGCCAACACGCGCGACGGAATCACTGACCGCGCCGAGCTTGGCCTTCAGTTTTGAAATCAACCAGAATTCCTCGTTCGTCTGCCTCGCCGAGGCGACAATCGCGACGGAACCCGCCGGAGCTTTTTTCAGTTTGTCGGAAATCTCATTGAGCGCCGCCGTCCAGGTGGATTTCTGACCGCGCACCTGAACATCCTTCAAGCGGTCGGCTCGACCGATCCATTTATAATTCAAACGGCCGGCGTCGCACATCCAGGGGCCATTGACAGCATCGTTGTCGCGCGGCGTATAGCGCTGGATTTTTTCTTCGCGCGAACCGGTGATGATATTGCAGCCTGTCGCGCAGCTCGTGCAGATGCTTTTGGTTTCCTTCAGGAACCAGACGCGCATCTTGAATCGGAAATCCTTCGACGTGAGCGCGCCGACCGGGCAGATGTCCACCGTGTTCAGCGTGTAATTGTTGTCGAACGGCGTGCCGGGAAAAGTTGCGATCGTGTTGTAGCTGCCGCGATTAATGATGCCGAGCGCGTCGTCACCGGCAATGTCGCGTGTAAAACGGATGCAGCGCGTGCAAAGGATGCAACGCTCCGCGTCGAGCATGATGCGCGGTCCGAGGTCAACCGCCTTGGGCTTGTGAACCTTCGCCTCAACGAAGCGGCTCGAGCTCTGGCCATAGTCCACAGAATATTCCTGCAATTTGCATTCGCCGGCCTGGTCGCAAATCGGACAGTCGAGCGGATGGTTGATGAGCAGCGATTCGAGCACACCTTCGCGCATCTGCTTCACGCCGGGCGTCGAGGTGTAAATTTCCATTCCCGGCGAAATCGGCGTGGCGCAGGAGATAGCCGGACGCGGCATCTTGGCGATCTTCGGCGTGCCGTCGGGATTCAAAACCGGTTTGCGATCCGGACCGAGCGCGGGCATGCCATATTCCACGAGGCACATGCGGCAGTTGCCGACGACCGGCAGTTTCGGATGATAGCAATAATGCGGCACTTCGGTCTTCGCCAGCTCGCACGCCTGAATCATCGTGGTCGGAACCGGCTTGCCTGAAATCGGATCAAGCATCGTCTTCGGCACTTCGATTTCGCGACCATCCACCTTCACCTTGATCTTTTCGACCGGCGGTGCGGACTTCATTTCAATTGTGGCTGCGGTTGACATTTAATGATGCGCGGCGGCCAATTGTTGTTCAGCCGGCGCGGCGATTTTCTTCGCACGGCGCGCTTCATCGGCGGTGCCTTTGGCGACAAATTCGTCTTTGAATTTTGCCACGAAACTTTGCACCGGCCATGAGCAGGCCTCGCCAAACGCGCAAATCGTCCGGCCGCCGGGAATGTTGTCGGCGATCTTCACCAGATAATCCGCGTCGCTCGCGCGGCCTTCGCCGTGCGTGAGGCGGTGCAGCGTCTTGCTCATCCAGAGAGCGCCTTCGCGGCACGGCGTGCATTGGCCGCAGCTTTCGTGCGCGTAAAACTCGGAGAGGTTCGCCAGCGCCTCGACGATGTCGGTGGAATCGTCCATCACGATGATGGCGCTCGAACCGCTCATCGAACCGGCAGCGGCCAGTGAATCAAAATCGTAAGGAAGGTCGAGCATGTCAGTCTCGACCAAAATCTCTTTGCCCTCGGCGTCCTTTTTCTTGAGCTTGAATTTTTCGCCCGCCTTGAAAACTTTCGCGGAGGAACCGCCGGGGATGACGGCCTTCAGCTTGCGGCCATCTCGCAGTCCTCCGCCAAATTTTGGATCGTTAATCAATTCGCCAATTGTCGCCTTGCCGGTTTCGATTTCGTAGTAGCCAGGTTTTTTGACGTGGCCGCTCAAGCTGACGATGCGAGTGCCGGTGTTATTCGGCGTGCCGAGCTTCGCAAATTCCGCGCCGCCCATCGCGACAATGTGCTTCACATTGCAGAGTGTCTCGACGTTGTTGACGATCGTCGGGCACATCCACAGGCCGAGCACCGCCGGAAAATACGGCGGCTTGATGCGCGGATAGGGACGTTTGCCTTCGAGCGACTCTATGAGGCCGGTTTCCTCGCCGCAGATGTAAGCGCCCGCGCCGCGATGGACGTGAATCTCCAAGTCGTAACCGCTGTCGTAGATATTTTTGCCGAGGAAATTTTTCGCGCGGGCTTCCTTGAGCGCCTCGTTCAGGATTTTCGCGCCGTCCACCATTTCGCCGCGGATGTAGATGTAGGCGAGATGCACGTCGTTCGCAAAGCACGAGATGACCATGCCCTCGATCAACTGGTGCGGGTCCTTATACATGATCTGGCGATCCTTGAAGGTGCCCGGCTCGGATTCGTCGGCGTTGCAAATCAGGTAAATCGGCTTGCCGCTCTTGCGGTCCACGAAGCTCCACTTCAGCCCGCAGGAAAATCCCGCGCCCCCGCGACCGCGCAGGCCGGAAATCTTTAGGTCCTCGCGTATTTGCTCCTGCGGCGAGAGCTTTTTGCCTTCGGCCAAATCCTTCGACTGCATCGCGAGTGCCTTTTTCAAGACCTCGTAGCCGCCGTGACGCAAATAGCATTCGATGTCCCGCGTGAAGCCGGGCTCATCGGCGTGCTTCAAAATCAGTTTGTATTCCTGCGCCATAGCAACTTGACTCTCAAATTAATTTCTCTAGTCTAATCAGCCCCGTCTTGCCCGATGGTGTAACGGTAGCACAGCAGACTCTGGATCTGTTTGTCATGGTTCAAATCCATGTCGGGCAGCCAACTGCCATTTTCAATGTTAGATTTACGATTTGCATCGGCTTCCAGTCATTTGCAGTTGGCCACAATCTCATCGGCTTTCGTGTGGCTGACGCCTTCGTAAAACGCGTCGTTGCACATCATCACCGGGGCGGTGCCGCAACTGGCGAGGCACTCGACGAATTCGACCGTGAACTTTCCGTCCTTCGTCGTCTGCGGGCCGTGCGCATGCGCGTCCAGGCCCAGCTTGTCGCAAAAATGCCGGTGCAGTCCATACCCGCCGCCCAGCGCGCAGCTTAACGTGCGGCAAACCTTGATTTGATATTTGCCCATCGGCTGCTGACGGAGCATCGGGTAAAACGTCAGGATTTCAAAGACGTTGATCGGCTGAAGTTCCAACTTCTTCGCCGTCCATTGAACCGCTTCCGACGAAATCCAGCCGAACTGCTTCTGAATGGCGTGCAGCACCATGAGCGACGCGGCGCGCTTCACCGGATAGTGCGAGATCAATTCGTTCACTTCCGCTTCGAGTTGGGGTGTGGCTTGAAAACTCATCGGTCACATTCCCCCATCACAAAATCAAGCGAACCCAGAATTGCCACCGTGTCGCTGATCATCGTGCCGACGAATATTTTCGGGACGATGCTCAAATTCACAAAGCTGGGCGAACGGATCTTCAGCCGGTAAGGCGTGCCGCCGCCCTTGCTATTGATGTAAAAGCCGAGTTCGCCCTTCGGATTTTCATGGCCAAAATAGATTTCACCGGGCGGACAGTTCACGCCTTCGGTGACGAGCATGAATTGATGAATCAATTCTTCCATGGACGATAAAACCTTCTGCTTCGGCGGCAGAGTGATTTTCCCATCGGCGACGTTGACCGGTTCGTTGGACTTGTTGTCCGCGCCGCCGGGAATTTTTTTGATGCACTGCTCCAAAATGCGCGCGCTCTGGCGCATTTCCTCCATGCGCACGAGGTAGCGGTCATAACAATCGCCGACCGCGCCGACCGGAACGTCGAACTGCAAATCCTTGTAGCAAAGATACGGCTGGTTTTTGCGCAGATCGTATTCGACGCCGCTGCCGCGCAGGTTCGGGCCGCTTAAACCGTAGTCAATCGCGTCTTCCTTCGAGATAACCGCGAGGTCGCGCACGCGATCCACCCAGATGCGATTGCGGGTGAGCAATGTTTCAAACTCGTTTAGCGCGGGAATGAATTCATCACAGAATTTCTGGCATTGACCCAGCCAGCCCGGCGGCAAATCGCGCATCACGCCGCCGATGCGCGTGTAACTCGTAGTAAGCCGCGCGCCGCTGATGGCCTCGGCCAGATTGTAAATTTTTTCGCGCTCGGTGAAACTCAACAGGAAAACCGTGACCGCGCCCATGTCCATCGCGAACGCGCCGAGGCCGAGCAAATGCGCGGAAATTCGGGCCAATTCAGCGCACATCACGCGGATGTATTGGCAGCGCGGCGGCAATTTGTCGTGGATGCCGAGGAGTTTTTCCACGGCGAGCGCGTAGGCGACGTTGTTCGCCAGCGGCGCGAGATAATCCAGCCGGTCCGTGTAAGGAATGAACTGCGTGTAGGTCTTGTTCTCGGCGATTTTCTCGTCGCCGCGATGCAGATAACCCACGTCCGGGTCGGCCTTGGTGATGATTTCGCCGTCCAGTTCGAGCACGATGCGCAAGACGCCGTGCGTGGCCGGATGCGACGGCCCCATGTTCAAGACCATTTTTTCGCCATGCATGTCCTGAAGCTCGTCCGCCGCCTGCACCGACCGCGCGGCGGAATCACGAACTTCAATGTCTTGAACAGTGGCCATGAAAATTATTCTTCAGGATTGCGGATGCGCGGTTCGCGAGAAATCGCGTCCTTGCCTCCGGCAATCGTCACGAACGGCCCGCCTTCGAGCGGAGCTGGTTTTGTGAAGGCAATGCCTGGCAAGTCGCTCGGCTTGCCAGCCAGCGGAAAATCCTTGCGCAACGGAAAATACGGATAGCCTTCCCACATCAAAATCCGGCGCAAGTCAGGATGCCCGCTGAAACGGATGCCCATCATGTCGTAAATTTCGCGCTCGTGCCAGTTGGCCGTGCGCCAAACTGGCAAAACGCTCGGAAGTTCGGATTTTTCCTCGCTCACGCCGGTTTTAATGCGCAATTCGTTGCCGTGCCGGAGTCCGCGCAAATGATAAATAATCGTCCAACGCGGGTCGTCGCCGTAATTATCCACGCTGCTGATGTCCACGAGATAATCGAATCCAAGCTGCCCTTTTGCGACTTCACACACGGCGGTGATTTGCTCCGCATCAGCAAGCTTCACTGTGACTTCGCCGCGAAAATCCGCCGGTTCGGAGATTAAATCGCCGAACTGGGCCTTGATTTTGTTGGCGGATTCGAGGGCGGTCACGGTTCAGCTTTTGGCGGCGCCGGTAAGAAGTTTGTAGGCGTTGACGTTTTCCAAAACCGGCTGCTGGCTGATTTTGGCCTGCAATTTCATCAGCGCGTCGAGCACGGCTTCGGGGCGCGGCGGGCAGCCGGAAATGTAAATGTCCACCGGGATGATGTTGTCCACACCCTGCAACACGGCGTAGCTGCGATACATGCCGCCGGTCGAGGCGCACGCGCCCATGGCGATGCACCATCTCGGCTCCGGCATCTGGTCCCAAATGCGCTTCACCGCGCCGGCCATTTTGTAGGTGACCGTGCCGGCCACAATCATGCAGTCGGATTGTCGGGGGGAAAACCGCATGACCTCGGAGCCGAAGCGGGAAATATCGAACCGGCTCGCGCCGGCCGCCATCAATTCAATGGCGCAGCAGGCCAGTCCCATCGGCATCGGCCAGACGGAGTTTTTGCGGAACCAGTTCAAAGCGGCGTCCACGCGGGTGACGATGACGTCGCCCTCGATCTTCGTGTTGTAGCCGATTTCAGTTTGCGTCTGCATTGCTCCAGCCTGAAAAAACCTCGGCGCAGCCTATCCCCCGGCAAATGGGCGGGCAAGGCAATAATGTGATTTTTTTCACAAGGAACGTTAATGTCACCTAAATTTAACGAGGAAAGTTAATCCCGTCATGGTATAAAAACTCGCGCTTGTAGCCGGCGGCGGTTGGTGTAGAATCGAAAGAAGCCGGTGGGCGATTATGAAAACTTTTGCGGAACTCAATTTTCCGGGGCGGCTCATCGCCGTCGAGGGCCTGGACGGCTCCGGCAAGTCCACGCAGATTTATCTGCTCAAGCGCTGGCTCGAAGCCGAGGGCATCAAGGTCTATTTCAGCAGTTGGAACTCGTCCGAGCTGGTGAAGTCCGCCACGAGCAAGGGCAAGAAGCGCGAGTTGCTCACGCCGACGACCTTCAGCCTCATTCACGCGACGGATTTTGCCGACCGCTACGAACGCCACCTGCTGCCGCTGTTGCGGGCCGGTTACATCGTGCTGTGCGACCGCTACGTTTTCACGGCTTTTGCGCGCGACGTGACGCGTGGCTGCCCGCCGGACTGGGTGCGTGGCATTTACAATTTCGCCGCGCAACCCGACCTCACGATGTTTTTCAAGACGGAGCTGGAAGTCTCGCTGAACCGGATTCTGGAGGGCCGGCCGAAGCTGAAATTTTTCGAGGCGGGCATGGATTTGCGGCTGTCGAGCGACCCGTATGAAAGCTTTCGAATATTCCAGGGCCGAATTCTGGAGCAATACATGGCGATGAGCGGGGAATTCAACTTCGTGGTCATTGACGCCAATCAACACGTCGAAAAGCAGCAGGCGCTCGTGCGCAGGCTCGTGGGCGAAAAGATTGACCTGTCAAAATTCAAACGCCGCAGCCCGCTGCCGTTGCCGCCGGCCTTTCCGCTGGACCCGGCGAAAGAGGCCGAGGAGGACTTGGCCGCATGAAAACCGATTCCGCCCCAATAAAAAATTGCCGCAAGTTCCTTGGCCACGGCATCCCGCTCGTCAAAATTGACGACCTCGCGGGCAAGCTGATCGTCATTGAAGGCGCGGACGGTTCGGGCCGCTCCACGCAAATCGCGCGGCTGGTGGACTGGCTCGAAACCTGTGGCCACGCCACCGTGCCGGTGGGCCTGAAACGCTCGACGCTCGTCAGCTCCGAACTCGAAAAGGCGCAGGAGGGAAACATTTTGAGCCGGACGACCTTGAGCTTGTTTTACGCGACGGACTTCGCCGACCAGTTGGAAAACATCATCCTGCCGGCGCTCAAGGCGGGCTTCATCGTGCTGGCCGACCGCTACATTTACACGCTCATGGCGCGCGACATGGTGCGCGGCATGGATGAAGCGTGGCTGAAAAATCTTTACGGCATCGCGCTGGAGCCGGACGCGGTGTTTTACCTCTCGCTGGAACCGGAGGAACTGGTGCAGCGCAATCTCTCCAAAAGCGCGACGCTCGACTACTGGGAAAGCGGCATGGACCTCGGCCTGTCGCGCGATATGTTTGACAGCTTTGTGAAATATCAGGCCGCAATGCAGGCCGTGTTCCGGCGCCTGCAAAAGACCTACGACTTCACCATCGTGGACGCCAACCGGTCGGTGGATTCCGTCACCAAGCAATTGCGCAAGGAAATCCGCGCGCTGCTGGGCGAGGAGTAAAATTAAACGCCCGGTGCGTTTGTGGCGGGGGCCTTTGCCGGCGGCGAAGCGGGTGGCGCGTTCGTGGCCCCGGGCGGACGCCGCGGCGGAGACCTTTTTACCAGCTCATCAAATTGTTTCTGCTGCGCCGGCGTGAGCTGCTCGCGAATTTCCAGCCGCGCATCCGTCATCGTCTTGCGCATCAGGTTCTGGCTGTCAGTGATAATTTTTGCGATTGCCACACGCTCATCCGGCGACAGGCGCAATTCTTCGTCGAGCTGCTGCAAAAATTGCCGGCTCAACATTTCGGGCAGGCGCGCCGTTCTGGATGCCGCCAGGCCCTGGACATTCGTTAGTGAATTGGAATTGCCGGAAGCCACCGGGGTTTCCGGGTGGGTCCGGTTTCTTGGATGCGGGCGATCAACTTGATTGACGAGGAGACCTCCGGTCATCACACCCGCGCCATAAATCACAATCGTGGCCAGAATGACCTTCCAGAAGTTCACGGAGCTTGATCGCCCTGGTCAACGGAAGCCAGCAGCGTGTTCTCAAAATCCTGCGAGAGGTCGGTGGCGCTCGTCGTCGCCGGCATGAAAAGCGACCACGCGCCGCACAGCAGCGCGACCGCCACGCAGGACACCGCCGCGCGCCAAAGTCCGCGCACCCACCCGTCCAGATTTTGCGGCGCGACGCGCGACGCCAGCAGGGCCGAAACGCGCTTCTCAAAAGCATACGGCACCTGGTCGCCCGGCACATTCGCCCGGGCGGCGGCAATCAGCTTTTTTTGCAGTTCGGCGAAGTTCATACGCGCTCCATTTTTAGACGCGGCCTTGTTGCATGGGGTTACAGATACTTGTCTTTCGCCATTTTGGAGACAATTTTTCGCATCTCGGCGCGCGCGCGAAAGGCGCGGACCTTCACCAGCGGCACTGACCAGCCGGTGAGTTTTGAAATTTCCTTTACCGAACGGTCTTCGATTTCCAACAAAGTGATGACGAGCCGCGCCTGCGGCGTAAGCCGTTCCAGCACTCGTCCGACGAGCATTTTTGCCGCGGCGGCGTTTTCGCTCGCGGCTTCCGGCGCGGAGACGAAGCGCTCCAGCCAGTCGCTTTCCGGCTCGCTCAAATCCGAGAACGACAACTCGCGGTTGCGCTGGTGGCCGCGCAAAAAGTCATAACACGTTCGCACCGTCAGGCGCATCAGCCAGTGTTCGAACGGCGCGGCACCGCGGAAACTTTTGAGCTTGTCAAACGCCTTGAGCCAGACTTCCTGCGCGATGTCCTCGACCTCGCTTTCGCGGCGCGCGTAGCGGCGGGCCGTGGCGAAGACGCGCGGCGAGTATTTCTGAACCAACGGCTCGAAACTGGCACTGTCGCCTTTCAGCACAGCGGCAATCAACTCCGTTTCGGTTCGTTCCATCACGCGCGAGTCTGCCAGACCTTTTTCCGCGGCTAAAGCCAAAAGCCCCTTCGGCGTTTTCGTCGCGGGGAATCCTCCCGCCGCATCAAGGCCGCGTGATGCCCAGCGCCTTTTCCAATTCGAGCGAGAATTGCGCTATGGCGTCGGCGATTTTGTGCGGCTTTTCCGCCAGGCTGTCCCACATCCGTTCAGCCGACTCCGGTTTGCGGCGGATGATCTCGGCCGCGGCGACCACCAGCGCGAGGTTGTTGTTCGCGTCGTGGCGGAGGGTGGCGAGTTTTTTGTTCAATTCGCCAATTTGTTCGACATTCAGGGTGACGGGCTGGTTGGGCAACGGCATGCTGTGATAATCGCGAAAATCCAGACAAAATCAAGCGGGTTTTGCGGATGCCGGATGCCGGATGAAGACGCCGGTGGAAGCAAATGGAATGGAAATGGCCGCATGGTCAATTTGATTGCAACGGTGGATACAAACCGACGCCTGCCCCACATCAATGATACTCCTGCAACGTCTTCACGCCGTAGCCGGATTTTTTGAGCGCGGCGATGCCGAGCGCGGCGGCCTTGGCGCCACTCAAGGTCGTGATGATGGGCGTGCCGGTGTAAATCGCCGTCGTGCGGATTTTTATTTCGTCCTCGCGCGGCACCGCGCCGGACGGCGTGTTGATGACGAGCTGAATTTCCTTGTTCTTCATCAGGTCAATCACGTTGGGCCGGCCTTCGAGTAGCTTCATCACGCGCTGGACTGTCAACCCGGCCTTTTCCAAAACGGCCGCCGTGCCGCCGGTGGCGGTCAATTCAAATCCGAGGCCGGCGAATTGTCTGGCGATGGCCGCGATTTGTTTTTTGTGCGCGTCGCTGACGCTGATGAACACCTTGCCGCCGGCCGGCAGCGATGAATTCGCAGCCATCTGCGATTTCGCGTAGGCGATGCCCAGATCGGCGTCCAGGCCCATGACCTCGCCGGTGGATCGCATTTCCGGCGAAAGCAAAATATCCTGGCCGTGGAAGCGGTTGAACGGGAAGACGGATTCCTTCACCGCCCAATACTTCGGGCGGATTTCCCTGGTGAAACCGAGTTCCCTCAAGGTTTTTCCAGCCATGACTTTCGCGGCCAGTTTCGCCAGCGGAAATCCAATCGCCTTGCTCACAAACGGCACGGTGCGCGACGCGCGCGGATTGACTTCGAGCACAAAAACCTGATCACCCTTCACGGCGTATTGGACGTTCATCAGGCCGCTGACCCGCAGCTCGCGCGCCATCGCGTGCGTGTATTCGCGGATTTTTTCCGTGACCTTTTTGGACAGCGTGTGCGGCGGCAGCACCATGGCGGCGTCGCCGGAATGGACGCCGGCGAACTCGATGTGCTCCAGCATCCCGCCAATGACAATCGTGCCTTCGTCAGAATCTTTGAAGTTGCCGACATCGGCGATGCAATCCACATCCACCTCGGTCGCGTCTTCGAGAAATTTGTCCACGAGCACCGGCCGCTCCGGCGAGGCCTCGACGGCGAACTTCATGTAATGCGACAACTCGGCGTCGGAATAAACAATCTGCATTGCGCGGCCGCCGAGCACGAAGCTCGGCCGAACCAGCACCGGATAACCGAGTTTCTTTGACGCTTCGAGCGCCTCCTCGGCGGTCGTCGCGAGCCCGTTTGGCGGCTGCGGAATGTCCAGCTTGCGCAGCATCGCGGCGAACAGCTTGCGATCCTCGGCAATCTCAATGCTCTGCGGTGAGGTGCCGATGATGTTGACGCCGTTTTTCTGGAGGCCGAGCGCGAGATTGAGCGGCGTCTGGCCGCCGAACTGTGCGATGGCGCCCCAGCATTGCTCGCGTTCGTAAATGTGCAGCACGTCCTCGAGCGTCAGCGGCTCGAAAAACAACTTGTCGCTGGTGTCGTAATCGGTCGAGACGGTTTCGGGATTGGAATTCACCATGATGGTCTCAAATCCATCCTCCTTCAACGCGAACGCGGCGTGGACACAGCAGTAATCAAATTCGATGCCCTGGCCGATGCGGTTCGGGCCGCCGCCGAGAATCATGACTTTTTTGGCGGTGTTGCCCTTGACCTCGTCGTCGCCGCGGTCATAAGTGGAATAATAATACGGCGTGTAAGCCTCGAACTCGGCGGCGCAGGTGTCCACGAGCCGGTAGCTCGGCACGAGATTCAATTTTTTCCGCTGGGCGCGGATTTTGTCCTCGGTGCTTCCGGTCAAATGGGCGATCTGCCGGTCGGAAAAGCCCAGACCTTTTGCTTTGGCTAACAATTCGGAATTCAGTGGCGGCATCGGCCGGAATAGTAAGCCAGAAATTTTGTCGCGTGTCCAGCCGGGTGTGAATCCGCTTGCCGCCGGCTCGGGTTTGCGTTACGAAAAACGGCCATGAAAGAATTCGGGCGCCCTCTGGTCTGGCTGGCGTTGTTCGCCCCGTTTTTTGCCGGCGCGCAAATTGATCCTGTCAGGCGCGACCTGATTCAGCTCGGCTACAATCAGGCGTTTGAAGGCCACCAGCCGCTGGCGGCTTACGCATTTTATTACCACAACCAGCCGGATTTTCTGCGCACCAACCTCACGCTGCGTCTGGCGGTCGCGCCGGTGTATCTGGATTCCGAACTCGGTTTCATCGGGGCGCTCGGGCCGGACACGGATTTGGGCATCGGCGTGGCCGGCGGCGGGTTCGCTGACAATTACAACGAAATTCGCGGCGGCCAATTTTTCCCGGAGGAATCGTTTGATGGCGACGGCGCGGAATTGTCCGCGAGCCTTTATCATCTGGTCAACCCCGGCGACATGATTCCGCTGAACTACATTCTTCGCGGCACGGCGCATTATTCCTTTTATGGCCGTAACAGCGACACGGCGTCCAACTTTCAACTGCCAAACGACCATGGCGATTTCAGCATCCGCTCCGGCTTCCGCTGGGGCGGCGTCGAGCCGACGCTGTTTCCGCCGCTCGCCATGGAATTGTCCGTCTGGTATAACGGCCATCTGCGCAGCGACCACGGCTACTATGGTTACAGCCGCGACCGCGAACTCAACGAACAATCGCATTTGTTCTGGTCGGAGGCCGCGCTGGCTTACACGCTGCCCAAAAGCCAGCAAAGCTTTTACGTCCGCCTGACCGCTGGCACCAGCGTGGATGCCGACCGCTTCAGCGATTACCGCCTCGGCGGATTTTTGCCGCTTGTTGCGGAATATCCCTTGTCCCTGCCCGGCTATTTTTACCAGGAAATCAGCGCGCGCCAGTTCGTGCTGCTCAACGCGAACTATCTCCTGCCGCTCGGCCCGGAAAAACGCTGGAACATTGACGTGAACGCCGCCAGCGCGCTCGTGGATTATTTGCCCGGCGAGGGACAACCCGGCAACTCGCTCAACGGCGTGGGCGGCGGCATCCTGTATCACTCACCGTCCGACCGGTGGAGAATCCTGCTCGACTACGGCTACGGCATAGACGCCATCCGCTCGCACGGGCGCGGCGCGAACAGCACCAGCCTCCTCTTGCAATTCGATCTGGGCAGTCTGCGCAGCAAAAGCTTCAGTTCGCCGCATCCATCGCTCTGGCGCGGCTGGTCACAACTCTTTAATTGACCCGGCGCGGACTTTTAAGAGACAGAATCGCCTTGCGCGACGCGGCGCGGGCTGCTTTATTATAAAAACGGTTGCGCATATGGTGGAATTGGCAGACACGCTACTTTGAGGTGGTAGTGCCGAAAGGTGTGCAGGTTCAAATCCTGCTATGCGCACCATTTTCTTAATTTTAATTCTGCCGCCTTTCGCCGGATTTCTTTTCGTGACGGCGGCAAGGTTGTGCTGTGGCTCTGTTCTTCCTTCCTGCTCTCTCAACTCAACCGCATCGGCATGACGACGTAGAGGAACGGGCCGTTTATTTTCAAGACGCCGGGACTCAATTCGTCAATCAACTCGAAGAAGACTTGATCGTCCTTTTCTTCTTCCTCCTTTTCTTTGGCCAGCGCGGCCAGTGCGTCAATGAGGTAGCGTGGGTTGAAGGCGATGGCGATTTCTTTGCCCTTGTAATTGACCGCCAAGCTTTCGCGGGCCTCGCCGACTTCCGGCGAGTTGGCCGTGATGGTGAGATTGTTTTTTCCGAACGTGAGCTTGACAGAGTTCGCCTTTTCACTGGTCATGATTTCCGCGCGGCGGAGCGCCTGCAAAAACTCCTCACGCACGAGTGGAATGCGTTCCTTGGTCTCGGATGGAATGACCTGCCGGTAGTTCGGATAGTTGCCTTCAATCAGCTTCGTTATAAGAAGGACGGAGAATCCCTTTTCGTCCTTCATCTCAAAGGAGGCTTGATTTTCGCCAAATTTAATTTCCACTTCGCCCTTGTCCTGCATCAGCCGGTTCAATTCGTTGACCGCCTTTGCCGGCACGATGAATTCGCCGCTGCTCTTCTCGGAAATGTCAACTTCCTCGTCCACGAGCGCCAGCCGGCGCCCGTCGGTGGCCACCATCGTCATCTTGTGATCCTTGAGGCTGATGAAGATTCCATTGAGCACATAGCGGGATTCGTCCGAGGACACGGCGAACGATGTTTTGCGCATCATTGCCTTGACGGTTTCCTGCGGGAGTGAAACCTTCTTGTCATCCTTGAACTTCGGCAGCGGCGGAAATTCATCCGCGCCCAAGCCGTGTATTTTATAGAACGACGAGCCGCAACGCAGGCTGCAAACATTTTTTTCATCCACTTCCAAATCAATCTCGCTGCCGTTTAATTCGCGGGTGATCCCGAACAATTTTTTCACCGGCACGGTGGTTGCCCCGGCTTTTTTCACCTTGGCCTCCACAGAACAGGCAACCGTCACGTCCAGATCCGTCGCCGTGAACTCCACGCGGTCTTTTTCCGCGCGCAAAAGCACATTGGACAGAATCGGCAGCGTGGTGCGCGTGCTGACGACGTTTTGAACCGCCTGCAAGCCGGCGAGAATTTGATCCTTGGTGATGGTCAGGTTCATGCGCGTTTAATAATACTCTTTTTATGTTTAGAAATTAACCGTATTAAGGGGTGTGAATAATGCAAACAACTCCGAGTGTCAAGGTTGGCACAACATTTTGTAAGGCTCGAAGCATATGAAAGTCAGGTTAGCGAAGCCGGGAAAATTTTGAAAGTAAAAGTTCTTAACAAAATTCACAAGTCATTCACAAGGAAAGAGACGGTTGTTTTCCAAGTTGTGCGCGACGGATAATATCAGGGAGCAATCCGCGGACGACATCAACTTCGGCCACGGTGGAAAGGCGACCCAGAGAAAAACGAACCAGGGAATTGGCGGAATCAGCCCGGCCAATGGCAACCACCACGTGAGAAGGTTCCAGCGAACCCGCCGAACATGCTGAACCGGAAGAAGCGCAGATGCCTTCAACATCCAGCCCCGCGAGCAGCGAAAGACTGTCCGCGCCGTGAACAACAAAGGAAATCGTATTAGCCAGACATTTTTCCAGAGGGCTGACCATTTCACAACCGACAATTTTTTCAATCCCGCCGATGAGTTCGGCCCGCAATTTATTCATTTTTTCCTTTTCAAAAACCGGCGGCTTGACAAATCGTTCCAGCGATTCGACCAAACCGAAGATTCCCGCCTGGTTTTCCGTTCCCGCGCGTCTTTCATTTTCATGTCCGCCACCGAAAATAATTGGCTCGGGATGCAGCGGCGACTTCGCAAAAAGCAAACCCGCGCCTTTGGGTCCGTGAAATTTATGCGCGCAGACGGAAACCAAATCCGCGTTGAATAGGCCGATGTTTTCAAACGGCTCCTTGGCAAACCATTGAACCGCGTCGGTGTGAAAAATGACGCCGCGCTCAAGGCAATTCGCGCCGAGTTCCGCCACCGGCTGAATCGTGCCGATTTCATTGTTCGCCGCCATCACCGAAACCAAAATCGTGTCGGAACGAATCGCCCTTTTCAAAGCGTCCGGCGAAACCCGGCCTTCGAAATCCACCGGCAGCCGCGTGACTTCAAAGCCCTCATGTTTTTCAAGGTAATCAAAACAATGCAAGACCGCGTGATGCTCAATTGCCGAGGTGATTAAATGTTTTCCTTTCGGCTTCAGCAGACGAGCCGTCCCCAAAATAGCGAGGTTGTTCGATTCGGTGCCGCCACTGGTAAAAATGATTTCGCTCGGTTTGGCGCCGAGGAAATTAGCCGCGCGGTCGCGGGCGTCATCGAGCAAAGCCCGCGCCTTTCTGCCGACGCGATGGACGCTGGATGGATTGCCCCAAACGTCGCCAAGAAACGGCAGCATCGCGTCGCGCACCGCCGGATCCAGCGGAGTCGTGGCGTTGTAGTCGAAGTATATTGTCCGCGGCACCGATGCCATTTTAGGCAACCGCGTCCCGCCGGCGAGAAAAATCGCGTCAACCGGCCTGCGCGGAGGGTTTGACATGGCGGCGGGAAAGCTTATTTTGCTCAAGCTGTGACAACAATAGACCATGCCGCGAAGGCGTTGACTTGCCTGGACAAGCTGCCGCCGCGCGTTTGCGCCGTCGTGCGGAGCATCGAAACCGAAGACGAGGAAATGCAGCGCCTCAAAATGCTCGGCGTCTGTGTGGGCCGCCGCGTCGAGTTGGTCCGGGGCGGCGATCCGCTCATCCTTCGCGTATTCGGCTCGCAGCTCGGCCTTTCCGCCGAACTTGCCGCCCGCGTTCGCGTCGAGGTCTGCCAGCCCGGCCATTGCGCCCTGCGCGAAGACGACTGCGCATGAGCGACGCCGGGACATTTCAAACTGCTCCAGCCTGCGGTCGCGAAGAAAAAAGCCCTCCGCAACACCTGCCGCATCACGCCTTCACGCTCGCGCTGGTCGGCAATCCAAATGCAGGCAAGACCACGCTGTTCAACGCGCTGACCGGGTTGCACGCCAAGACCGCCAATTTTCCCGGCACCACCGTCGAGCGCCGCGTCGGCAGAACTAAAATCGGCCGCCAGCAAATCGTCCTGGTGGATTTGCCGGGGCTTTACGGATTGGAAAGTTCCTCGCCGGATGAAAAACTTGCCAGTGATGCGCTGCGCGGCCGGCTGGACGGGCATCCTGCGCCGAATGCGGCGCTGGTCGTCGTGGACGCGACGAATCTCGAACGCAATCTTTTTCTCGCCAGCCAGGTGCTGGAGCTGGATTGTCCCGTCATCGTGGCGTTGAACATGATGGACATGGCCAAACGGGACGGCATCCGCATTGACGTGGCGAAGCTCCGCGCCGAACTTGGCTGTCCCGTGGTTCCGATCACCGCGCGCTCCGGCAAAGGAATCCGCGAACTCCAAAATGAAATCGAACGGCTCGTCGGCGGCCCGGCGGTGGAAGCCGCGCCGCATGCCAAGCCGGGTTGCGGCTCGTGCAGCGGCTGTCCTTACCAGGCGCGATACGAATGGACGGAAAAAATTTCCAACCGGGTGATGGACGCGGCAATGGCGCGGCGTTCGGAACGGACGGAGAAAATTGATAATATTGTAACCCATCCGGTCGCGGGCGTGATTGTGTTCCAACTGGTCATGCTGGTCATTTTCGCGCTGATTTTCTGGGCCGCGCAAATTCCGATGCACCTGATTGACCGTCTGTTCGTGACGATCGGAACGCGGGTCGGCGCGATGCTGCCGCCCGGCGACCTGCAAAGCATGATGGTGAACGGCGTCATCGGCGGCGTCGGCGGCATCCTGGTTTTTCTGCCGCAAATCTGCATTTTGTTTTTTGTGCTGTCGCTGCTCGAAGACACGGGCTATTTGTCGCGCGCCGCGTTTGTGATGGACAAAGTCATGCGCCGCTTCGGGCTGCCCGGCAAGGCCTTTGTGCCGATGCTGTCGGCCCACGCCTGCGCCATTCCCGCCATCATGTCCACGCGCGTCATCGAAAATCCGCGCGACCGGCTCCTGACCATCCTCATCACGCCACTGATGACCTGCTCGGCGCGAATTCCAGTTTATGCGATGGTCACCGCGCTGCTCTTTCCGAATTCGCCGTGGAAGGCGGCGGCGGTGTTCACGGCGGCTTACGCCGCAGGCGTCCTGGCGGCGCTCGGAGCGGCGCTGGTCTTCCGGCACACCATCCTGCCCGGCGAAAGCAAGCCGCTGATGATCGAGCTGCCGCCGTATCGCCTGCCCGGCTTGAGGACGGCGCTGCTGCACACGTTCGACCGCGCGAAAATTTTCGTGAAGCAGGCGGGCACCATCATCCTGGCGATTTCGCTGATTTTGTGGGCGCTGTCGTATTATCCCAAATCCAGCCCGCCTGCCGCCGCGGCGGCAATGAACGCGCAGGCCGCGCAACTGGCACAATCCGGAGACACGGGAAAAGCGGATGAACTGCGCGCCGCCGCCGGCCGCCTGACCGCGCAAAACTCGCTGCAACATTCCTTTGCCGGCCACATCGGCCACGTCATCGAGCCGGTCATCGCGCCGCTCGGTTACGACTGGCAGATTGGCATCGGCATTTTGAGTTCGTTCGCCGCGCGCGAGGTGATTGTTTCCACGATGGCAATTGTCTATGGCGTGGGCAAGGACACCGCCGAGAAAAATCCCAAGTCGCTTTACGATTCGCTGCGGCAAGCCACGCGCTCCGACGGCACGCCGATTTTCAACACGGCGACGTGCGCCAGCCTGCTGGTGTTTTACATTCTGGCGGCGCAATGCCTTTCCACCACGGCGGTCGTGCGCCGCGAGACCAACAGTTGGAAATGGCCGCTGTTCCAGATCGCCTACATGACCGGCCTCGCCTATGTCGCCGCGTTCATCGTGTTCCAGGTCGTCAGCCGGCTCGTGGGCTGAAAAATGAATCGCTTCTCTCGGAGGGACGAGTTATACGGGTTCCAAACAAAAGGGGCTCGTGGAACTCGCCCCTCCGGAAATCTTAAATGAGCACGCGGGTCAAAATTTGCGGCATCACGAACCTCGCCGACGCGCTGGCCGCCGTCGCGGCGGGCGCGGACGTGCTGGGACTCAATTTTTACGAAGGCAGCCCGCGCCGTGTTTCAATGAAAACGGCGGCGGAGATTTCAAAACAGCTTCCGCCTTTCGTCATGCGCGCCGGCGTTTTTGTGAACGCGGACGAGGACCTCGTCACGCGCGCCATCGGCGAATGCGGCTTGAGCCTGCTGCAATTTCACGGCGACGAGCCGGCGGAATTTTGCGCGCAATTCGGGCTGATCAGCATGAAGGCGTTCCGCATCCGCGACGCGGAATCGCTGAAGGAATTGCCCCGATTCCAGACCGACGCGTATTTGCTGGACGCCTTCTCGCCGGAAGCGCGCGGCGGCACGGGCGAAAGATTCAACTGGGAACTGGCGGTTGAAGCGCAAAAGTTCGGCAAGCCGGTTTTTCTCGCCGGCGGCCTGACGCCGGAGAACGTTGCCGATGCAGTGCGCAAAGTCCGGCCTTTCGGCGTGGACGTTGCCAGCGGTGTGGAAAGCTCGCCGGGGAAAAAAGATCACGCGAAAATCCGTGCCTTCATTGCGGCGGCGCGGGCGACGGATTGTGATGTTCCACCTTGATGGCCAGGCTTG
>Ga0302320_10005707_pt1 | contig 27844 bp, 34 predicted proteins | sample Bog_T0_3_FD_202130 | JGI IMG/M metagenome (GOLD analysis project Ga0302320, IMG submission 202130) | Peat permafrost microbial communities from Stordalen Mire near Abisko, Sweden - Bog_T0_3 | ecosystem: Environmental > Terrestrial > Soil > Wetlands > Peat | place: Sweden: Abisko, Stordalen Mire...
AATCATGAAGCACGCGATGAACAGATACGTGGGCAATGCGAACAACCGCCCTGCATCCATCGTCCCCCTGAGGTTGACGAACGTCAGCAAGGCGAGGATGCCAAGGCAAAGCGGCAGCGTATACGCGTGCAGCGCCGGCACCGCCGAAATCAGAGCCGCCACGCCCGCGGAAATGCCGACCGCGACGTTCAGGACGTAGTCCACCATGATGCCCGCGGATGCCAAGAGGCTCGCGTTCACGCCGAGGTTTTCCTTGGCTACCGTGTAGGCGCCGCCGCTGATCGGATAGGCTTTGATGGTCTGCCAGTACGAGACGAAGAGGAGCCCAAGTAATGTGAGGATGACCAGCATGACCGGGCCGAGGTCGGCGAGCCCGGCCGCGCCCGCCGCTACCAAGATGCTTAGTGCCGCTTCCGGTCCATATGCCGACGAACTCAGGCCATCGAGCCCCAGCGCCGGCAACCCTTCGGCGATTCCTATCTCGCGTGAGGGGCCTTCCCGATTGGCGAGCGGTCGCCCCCTCAGAAGGCGAGCTAGGCCACCGAGCGGAGACGACGAGCCGGTGGCACGGTTAGGTTTTTCCGTCGTCTGCATTGGGTCTCCATTGGCTCAATTCCTTGACCGCGCACGGCGTCGAATGTGAGCTCCCTTTCTCAACCGCAAATGTAGCTCGCGATTTTCCGGTAGTGTTTTGCGAAGGGGCTGCAGACGGAGCGGCAGCCTAGCGTAAGCTTTCCCCAACGGAAAGCGGCTGTCGAGCCCGGAGTTGGTCGGCGAGAGCCGTCGCGGGCCCCGTATGGCGTGATCCGGGTTTCTTCCCGCAGCAGGATTATCGCGCTGAAAGAACGCTTCTCAAAAATTTGAACGCGTTTTATTAGCGCTGTCCTCGACTATTGCACGGAGGTAATTGCGGCCTAAAAAGGGCGCGCTGCAACAACCACTGGGCTCGATGCCAATGAATCTGTGCGATTGATGAAGAAGAGGCGTCGCGACGATTCAAAATATCTATACCCTCTAACATGGCCGATCCGCGCGGCAGTTGAGTACGCAAGGCGGGATAGGTAGTTTCCGACTCTACCGTCGCAGGACCGCGAGGGGCATTGTTAGAAGTGCGAGTGCTGACGACTCGAGCGACGCGCACATTTGAGACTGCAGCGCAGCAGTAGATCGGATCGCGATGGATCAGGTATCCGGCAGCTCACATTTCCGCCTCGGCCAAGGCTTGAAGATTGCCCAAATTGCGCCATTGATGGAAAGCGTTCCGCCCCGGCTCTACGGCGGAACCGAACGCGTGGTGTCTTACCTTACGGAGGAACTTGTCAAACTAGGCCACGAAGTGTCTTTGTTCGCGAGCGGAGATTCTATAACTTCTGCGCGGCTAGTGAGTTGCGCGCCTGTTGCGCTCCGACTTGACCACCATGTCATCGATCCCATTCCATATTACATGCTCTTGCTGGACCGAGTTCGCCGGCAAGCCGCCGAGTTCGACATTCTTCACTTTCACATCGATTATCTTCACTTCCCGCTGTTCCGTTATCTGGCCGGACGTACCGTCACAACGCTTCATGGCCGCCAAGATTTACCGGACATCAAACCGATATTTCTTGGATTTGACGATATGCCGCTGGTTTCGATTTCCTCGGACCAGCGAAAGCCGGTGGCAAACGCCAATTTCGCAGCGACAATCCACCACGGTTTGCCGTTAAATTTGATGCAGCCAGCGTTTCAGCCGCGCGGTGGATACCTTGCCTTTATCGGGCGCATATCTCATGAGAAGCGGCCCGACCGCGCGATCGCAATTGCCCGCAGTTGTGGCATTCCTTTGAAGATTGCGGCGAAGGTAGACAGCGTCGACGAGTCGTATTTTCGAGAAACTATTGTGCCTCTGCTCGATAGTCCTGACGTGCAATTCATCGGCGAGATCAATGAGCAAGACAAGGGTGCTTTCTTGAGGGAGGCGTCGGGACTATTGTTTCCGATCGATTGGCCCGAGCCTTTCGGCCTCGTTATGATTGAGGCGATGGCCTGCGGTACGCCTGTGCTCGCGTTTCGGTGCGGCGCGGTTCCTGAAATCGTCGAAGAGGGTATTACCGGCATCGTTGTCGAGACTGTTGAAGAAGCGGTCTCCGCTGTACCGCGGCTATTGGCGTTGGACCGCCGAATCGTTCGACGACGCTTTGAGGAGCGTTTCTCATCAGCCCGCATGGCGCACGATTATGTTCACCTTTATCGCAACCTGTTGCAGAACATTAACGGGGATGTAGCCGAAGCCAGGGTAGGCGAAGCGCCGGTACCGAGCATTGTCGGTATAGAAGCATTGAATTGAAGCCGGTCCTGGAACCGACATTTCGTTTACCGTTTTACATCGCCGCGCCGGATCAGGTTCTCGCGTGATCGCCAAGTGATCGCGCCGCGCCGGCTAGGCTCTGATGCGCGGACAAAGTCCGACGTTCCACGATGTCTCTCCTTCCCTTGAGCACCTTGAACACCGTGTCTTTGCCGTCTCGCCAGAAGCGGATATCGAACCGCCGCTTTCCCAGTCTCAAGTCGGTCAGGGTCACATCCGGCAGCCAGTCTGGCAGGACGGGATCGACATATAATTTTTCCCGCGGCGCGTCTTGGTCGATTCCAAGCATCGCCTGCAACAGCATGAATGGAGATCCGGCAGCCCAGGCCTGTGGCACGTTGGCGCCGAGATATTGCACCGGAAAGCTCGTAGGATCGCGTTGCAAGCCGGCATAGAGCTCCGGTAATTGATTCAGCAGAAAATGGCTGGCGGCCCCGCTTATCTCGCGCGCCACCAATGCCGCCTCGGCCGCGAAGCCGTAACGCCGCATGCCGAGCGCTATCAGCGAATTGTCATGCGGCCAAACCGCGCCCGTTTGGTAGTTGTATGGGTTGAATGAGGGATGGTCCGCTGACAGCGTACGAATTCCCCAACCGCTGAACATGTCTTTTTGCATCAACCGCTTCACCACGGTCGCAGCACGCTCGGGCGCGATGATGCCGGACCACAGGCATTGGCCGACGTTGGAGGCGACCGAAAGCACCTTTTTCTTGTCGCCATCCAAGGCGTAAGCGTAAAAGCCAGACTTCTCGTCCCAGAATGCCTCGTTGAACTTCTTGAACAGAATTGTCGCCTTTTTTCGCAATCTGTTGGCCTTTCGCTTTTCGTCGAGCACATCGTAGATTTCGGCCATACGCAACCACGCGTCGTAAACATATCCTTGCAGTTCACAGAGAGCCTTGGGCCCGCGCACCAACGTTCCGTCTGGATACATTACGGCATCGCCGGAATCCTTCCAAGCCATGTTCTCGTAACCGGCCGTCGATCGCGTCTGGTACTCTTGGAACCCATCGCCGTCACGGTCGCCGTATTCGTCGATCCAGGTCAGGCAAGCCTCGGCATTCGGCAAATGCCGTTCGATCAGCGCTCGATCGCCGGTCGCGCGCCACGCTGCGTGCAGCGCCACGAGATAAAGAGGTGTCGCATCAGCGGTGCCGTAGTAAGGTGTGTGCGGGATCAACTTGAAGTGCGCCAGCTCGCCGTAGCGGAGTTCGTGCAAGATCTTCCCGGGCTCGGCATCGCGATAATCGTCGCGCATCTTCGCTTGGTATTGGCCGAGTATCTCCAGAGTACCAGCCGCGAGTTCTGGATAGACGATCACGGTCTGCAACGAAACGATCAGGGTGTCGCGACCAAATAGCGCCACGAACCAAGGCAATCCTGCAGCCGGGACGAACACCATGTGGTCCGTTCCATGCAATGGTAACCGCAAGGCCGCCATGTCCTGTACACCCTGATTATAGCAGCGGTAAAACTCCTCGTTACTGGTTTCGATCTTAAGAACGGTGCGCTGCCATTCGTTCATGTTGCGGGAATGCCGTGATATCGCGCCGGAATCGGCACATTGCTTCGATGCCCTGACGCGTTTCGATCCGTCCACGAGATCGTATATCAGGCAGCGATGCCAAGCCTGTCCGGGCTTCAGCGAGATGTCAAAGCTTAAGCGCCCGTTGGCATTCACCGTCGGCTTGCCGTCTCCTTCGTCCGCGCGAACAATCACTTCACGGCAAAAATCCTTGTTGCGATAGGTAATCCGCAGTATTTCCCGCTTAGCCGACCACGAGGTGATGATACGACCGCGCCGCACAATGCTATCGCCTTTCACTTCGAAAATGTCGGCGAAATCGGCGCGGATCGCGATCTCCAGGTTGAAACGAACTGGCTTCTGGCTGTTGTTGGTAATGTCGATGTCTTCGTGCAGTCCGCCATCGACATGCCGGCCGATCACCAAGCCCAGCGTACGCGCCGCGATCGGTCCCTCCTCGGTCACGAAAGCGATGTTGGTCAGGAAGATGCGCGCCTTGTGGGGTGCAACGGCGCCGCCGTTCAGCAGGTCCCAGGACTGGCCGTTGGCATAGATTGCCCAGGCGCTGATCACTCTCGTATCACGGAAATACAGCCCATGTTTGCTGGGCCAGTGGATCTGGCCATCTGGTTCGGTGACCAGCACTGTCTGGGCCTGATGGATGGCAATCTGATCCGGGCCGACCTGTACCCTGAACACCATGCGCATATTCCCTTCCGATGCCGCGACTAATCTCAATAAAACGCGTTTACAGGAGCCGGGCGTGGTCCATCGGAATACGACGCCGGCTCTTCAGAGACAGGATCATGTTCTTTCGAGGTTCGCGTTTTTCCCGTGGCCAGGATCGCTCCCCAGTTCAATTTCTAAGAAGCCGGTAATGAGAAAACCAAATGTGGGCCAAGGCCAGTACGATCCAGGAAACGACAACCATGCGCCGAACGCCGGCCAAGCTTGCAAAATGGCAAAGAATGGCGAGTGGATGAATCCGAAAAGCAAGCCTGCGATCGCCCCGGTCAGGGATATAACGATCCAGGCGTGTTGACGCTCGCGCTTCCAGTGCAACGGGTTCATCTCACCAACTCCGCTTCCTTCTTGTCTTCATAACTGCCGTGGGGATTTTCCGGATCGCCAATGTGCTTCAATTTGTTCCAGGCTTTTGCCTTTGGTTTCCGGTACCAAAAAATTGATGAATACCCAGGCGCCAAGCGCTATCACTCCGTATAACCAGAAGGTCCCCGCGTGCCCCAGAACGGCAACTAGCGTGAGGAACGTTACGGCAACTGCCAGGTTCATTGCCCAATTGGTGACCGTCACCAAGCTCATAGCCGCGCCTCTGACCTTTAAGGGGTATATCTCCGAGATCAGCAGCCAGAAGATTGGTCCGAGTCCGAAAGCGAAACAGGCGACATAAATCACCAGACCGCCGATGGCGATGCTACTTTTGAAGCTCGCGAACTGTTGAAACTGAAACGCGGCGCCCAGGACCGCCAAGCCGACAATCTGGCCGGCAACTCCGGCTAATAACAATGGCCTTCGTCCGACGCGGTCCAGTAGAACGATCGCGAGCACGTGAAAGCACCACATCACCATCGCCAACGCTGCTCCGGCCAAAATCGCGGGCTCCGCGGCCGTAATACCGGCAAACTTGAAAATGGTCGGGGCGTAATAGATGACGGTGTTGATGCCAGTTATCTGCTGAAATACTGCAAGCCCCGCTCCGACAATCAAAGGCATCCTGAGCGAAGGTTCGAATAGTCCGGTCATTCCGCCGGCACCTTGTTTTTTCATACTGTTTTGGATGTCGCTGATTTCCGGACCTACATCTGATTCGGTCCGTGCCCGTTCTAAAATCTGCCGGGCTTGTCTCACCCTGGACTTTCCGATCAACCAGCGCGGGCTGTCGGGCAACTTCCACATTGCGACGGTTAAAATAATGGATGGTATGGCCGCCAAGCCAAACATATACCGCCATCCGTGGATGCCGGACAACGCATAGTCCGCAAGGTAGGCAACAACTATTCCTGAGGTGATCGCAAGCATATTGACTGCCACCAGCGAGCCGCGAACTTTTGCGGGAACCAGTTCTGCGATATACATCGGAGAGATAAAGGAAGCGATGCCGATAGCGAGTCCACTCACTACCCTGTCGACAATCAGCCAAGTCACCGTGGGCGCCAAGGCGGAAGCGATGGCGCTCGCACTAAACATCATGCCAGCCAGGATTATTAGACCGCGGCGGCCAAAGCGGTCGGTCAGAACGCCGCCAATGGCGGCCCCAAATACGGCGCCGACCAAAACGGCACTGACGACAATCTCCTCCATGCCGGGCGATAGATGAAATTGCGTTTTGATGAAAAGGATCGCTCCGGAGATAACGCCGGTATCATAACCGAAGAGTAGGCCACCGATGGCGGCAACACCGACTGCGACATAGACAAACGAGTTTAGTTCCGATTTTTGTTCGCTTGTCAACCGTCTCGGTCCTTTCGGCAAGCCTGTCAATGCGTCCGCGTCTTTGACAAGGAAGTCCCTACGGAAAAGCGATCGCAGCTGCTTTCAGCTGCAGAGGCTTTGTTTCCCTAGCGGCGGGTCGGCAACGGCCCAACAGCATCGTGTTCTGATCGATCACCGCTTCGATCCGGTGCGGACCGTGGGTCAGCTTTTCTTTCGGCAGCTGGCATGTCTTTTAATGCTACGCGCAATCAACAAGCTGCATGGAGGCTCGGAATCTACTCAGATCCGGACTGAAGCTGATGTGTCTTGAATCCGACGGAACGAACGTCACACCGGGTGATTGTTTCTGTCCACGGCTGCTGCGCAGCCGAGCGTTTCATAAAGGAGCCCTGCAATGCACACGTACAAACTGATGATGGCGGTCGCCACCATTGCTGTTATGACCGGGTCCGGCGGCGCTTTCGCCCAACAGCAACCCGCGCACAGCGCAACCGGTGAGAAACTGGCTCCGAAGGCCTTGACCCCCGGGGATGGCCACGATGATACGAACCTTACGTTCGATACCACGCCCGGTGATCACGCCAGGCTTCGCGAAATTTTCGGTAAAGATCGTTCAACCCGCAGGGTTGATCACGTCAGGTTCAGCCTGGCGGTCGGTACGGTTGTGCCGCACTCCGTTCGCCTCGTCGCGCTTCCTCAAACGATCATTGACATCCAGCCGACCTGGCGTGGGAACGAGTTTTTCAGGGTCGGTCATCAGATCCTGATCGTGGATCCCCATTCAAACGAAATTGTGGGCGTTCTTTCGGTTTAGAAACTAAACAAAATTGTTGCGCAACAGGTCAAACATAGTGGCTTAGAAGTAGCTAACTAGCTCCGTGCCCGCATTGCTTGACGCGCTGCGGGCACGGCTCTTTACTATTTTTTCGGTGGCTTGGCGGTGATGCTGGTGACGTCATAGCGCTCGGCATCCTGCGCCTGACGCAACAGCTGGCTCGCCTCGTAGTATTTGCCACCATCGATCAAACCGGCTGCCTGGTGCACATCGTCGATTGTCTGCTGCATAGGAACAACGGCCAACGTGACGTCGATGTCCATGTCAGCGAGCTTGAGCTTTTCCATCGCGCCACTTCGATCGCCGCCCTTGAGACTCTTATTGGCCTCGGCGACGGCAGCCTTTTTGGCTGGATTGGCCGTATAGTCCTCGTCGATTGTGATAGCGCCATCGACCGGCAGCCACGCGATGGGCTTTTTCATCTGATCCTCAGACTTGCCGTCGAACGACTTGCTGGCCGACGGTGCCGCGCCGACGGTCTGGTTGGCGGGCGCGTTCTTGCCGGTGGGAGGCTTGAGATCGGCTTCCGCTTTGGTGAAAACCGCATCATCCGTCTTGGCTTTGTCGAAGGCCGCTTCCGCGTGGCCGACGTATTTCTTTGCGTCATCGATTCGACCATCGAAGATCGCGACGCGAGTGAGCGTCAGATCTTGAAAAGCGGTGGAGCCGTCGGCGGAGAGCTTGCCAAAGTCCTTGCCGGCAGAGGTCTGCGGAGGCATCGATTTTTGCGGTGCCGGTGTCTGCTGGGCTGCCGCCCCTTCTACGCCTGCTGTCAAAAGCGCTGTCGTGGCTAAGGCCACAATAAAGGTCTTCCTACTGTTTTTCATCGTCGTCGACTCCATGGGTGATTCACTTACGCCCGAGAGCTTACCGAACGGAGGACAGGCTACGGGAGGATCGGAATATACTCACAGCCCGCGAGACGCGGGAAGCCGGTCTAGTTCGTCCGATACCGTATCGCCATCAATGTGCGAAACACTCGGCGGCATGCCGGCAATGCTACCGCGCTTTGGATCACCTCAGTCGTTTTAATCGCCTGTTTGGCAAGATGTGAGCTTCTGTTTAATCCGCAAGGCCTGACCAATTTTGGGTTCGAGGATCGGACTTTTTCGTTGGCTCGCCCGAATGAGTAGTTTCCGAGCCTTCCGAAGCGACTGGCGATAGTTAGGGTTAGCCTCATTGGTGATGCGCACGGTACCGGGGTCGCACTGGGCCACACGGCAATAAGGACTAATAATATGAAGTGCTCAACTTTGGTCGCCTCGATCGCGGCGGGCATGTGCGTTGGCTTCGCGCCCCCGTCGCTCGCGGCGGATCCGGTCGTAACCGGCACGGCCAACCAAACGTCGAACGGTGCGAAAGCGGCTGCCGAACAAGCGCCTGTTGCGAAATGTCTGAGCGATCTGAGCGCCCTCGATGGTCAGATGGAGAAGGAAGGCTACTGGCTTGGCGCATCCGGCTACGCGTACGGCTATCCGACGGGTGAATTGGGCTATAGCGGATTCCATCACTCGCCGGGTGACTCGGCGGCAAGTGTGACCGGTTATCCCAATGCCCGACCGGGATACGAAGTTCGATCGCTCGTTGTCGCCGCCAACATTCTGGCCCGGCATGGCAAGGCGCCGGCATGCGAGGAGGTGCTCGATACCGCACGTGATATCTATAGTCACTACTCCGCCGACATGCACGCCCGGGGAATGCCGATGGTGGATATGCCGGGCTGGCGACAGGAGCAAATCGCTGCTGCGCAGCCGGTCGGCGATAAGAGCACCTCATTCCGGTCCGACGAATTGCTTGGCGCCGACGTGCGGACCTCTCATAACGAAGTTCTCGGGAGCGTCGATGACCTCGTGATGAGTCCGCAGACAGGCAAGGTCGCCTATCTGGTGCTCGGTCGCGGTGGAATTTTCGGGATCGATGAGAAGTATGTCCCGGTGCCATGGGAGGATTTCAAGATCTCACCGAACGCGAACTTGCTTGTACTCGACACTACCAAGAGCACCATGAGCGCTGCTCCGCAGGTGAGACATGACGAATTCACGGCGACAGGACAGTTCGATCAGGAGAGCAAGAAAGTCGATGCCTACTGGAAGGCGCATTTGTCGGACAAGGGCAGCGACTGAGCCGGCAGTTTGTCAGAGCTCTCAAAGCTCGATTTGTGGGGCAAGAAAACGCTGGAGGAGCCGAGCGATGTTGAGAAATTCGTCAGAAATCGTTGGATATACGATCGGCGCGAGCGATGGCCAGCTTGGCAAAGTCACCGATGTTCTATTTGACGATAAAACGTGGCTGGTTCGTTGGCTAGTAATCGATACCGGATCCTGGCTCGTCGGTCGAAAAGTTCTTTTGCCGCCCTCCGTTTTAGGCCATTTCAGCCAAATCGGACACCAATTCTCGGTACGGCTGACGATGCAGCAAGTGAAGGACAGTCCCGGTATCGACACCGATCTTCCGGTGTCGAGGCAGGTGGAGACCAGCACCTACGATTACTACGGCTGGAAACCCTATTGGAGCACGGGCCTTTACATCGGCAGCTACGGCTTGGGGGCCGGTGGCATGCCGCTAATGACTTACGGGGATTCCCAGCGCCGTTCGGACGAAATTGCTGCCGACCCACGAGGGGACGACGATGTGCATCTCCGCAGCATCAGAGCCGTCACCGGGTATCACATCTGTGCCAGCGACGGCGAGATCGGTCACGTCGAGGACTTCCTGGTGGAGGATGCCGATTGGAGCATCCATTACCTGGTCGTCGGTACGAAGAACTGGTGGCTCGGAAAGAAGGTCCTGATTTCGCCGCGATCGATACGCGGAATCGATTGGGAGGAAAATTTATTAAACCTCTGGGTAGATCGTCAGAAGGTCAAAGACAGCCCATCATATGACGCGTCGACAATCGTCGACCGGGCCTATGAGAACCATTTTAATGACTATTATGGTGATGGAAAACCGATTGACCGGGCCTAACGATCGGCGAAGTCTCGCCGTATTTACGCTGGGCGAAATCTTATAATAGCCGGTGTCGGGATACACGACAGTCCAGTACTGGCGACGGCAGCAGCTAGGGGCTCCGACACCCCGCGAGCGTATGAGTCGTATCGACCAAGCAGTCTGCGAATGCCGTCAATCCTGAGGGCCTTCGTCGAAGGGGAACGCGTTTGCTGCGCAGTTCACTTCCATCGGAGCCCTCAGGATATTGTTCTCAAATACCAAAATTCGAGACACACGACGGCTTTCGTCATCTTCGCTATATCGCCTGAGTTATCAGCATCCGTTGACAGCACGCCCTCAGTCGACAAAAGCACGTCAGACATCGCTCGCCGCGTGTGCAATATTATACAGCCAGTCCTACAAATCGGGTTTAGACTAGCAATCATAGCTTAACGCCGAAGACCATCGGAGCAGCTTATTTCTTCAATTCTTACATAAAGATCGTCGGCCGACGAATGGCGCACACGATCTTTTTTGGGCCCAAACAGCAGCCCAAGACTTCAGCGGAATGCCGGTGGCGCCGAAAAGGGAACGAGTTTAAGTGCGGCCTGCCGATCGATGATGCATCCAATCTCCCGCGCTCGCGCGGGACTTTCCTCAAGCCTAGGAGCGTAGCGATGGCAATCCAAATCGTCATGGACCGAAACGGTGATACCCGGCACAATTTTGATGCAGAGGACTTGAACGCCGTGTCGAAGGCCGAGCGCCGTTTTAATGAACTAACGGGCGCAGGCTTCACCGCGGCAATCCGCACCGCTGATGGAGATCCGGTCGTCACGCGCACGTTCGATCCGACGGCAGAAGAGACCCTGTTTTTTCCGCGGCTGGTTGGCGGTTAGGCCTCGATTCGTGGTGGTGAGGCTGCTGGGTATTTCAGACGATCAGCTCTGGCGAGTGCTGGCCCCCTGCTCACGCTGGGCGCGAGCTTTTCGTGAGTGGTATCAGCGCCCAAGTATAAGCGAGGTGCGCGGCTGTGAGCTCTTAACGGAATGGCTATCTGCCGAGCAATTCAAGCAGTACGGTTCCTACAACTATTTCGAGGTCATAGGCTGCCATACCGGAAATCGATACCGAATACGCCACGGCACTGGAATGAATGTCTACGAACTAGACGACGTCGGTCGGCCACGAGCGGGTTGGTGTTTCGTACCTAACGATAATCTCGTCGCGGGCGATGTCATGTTGGCTCAGAAGATAGCGCTGGAAACCGATGAGCGGGCCGCGTTGGCGGTGGCAAAAAACTTTTCGCCCAGATAATTTGACAGCCCACTTAGGTCTGATAGCAACGCCAGTCCGTTGCATTCGGAGTATCCGCTATGCACGAGCCGCAAAATAGCGCTAACCGACGCTCGCCGAGACGGTCAGGCTACCGGGAGTCCCGTCTACTCTGGACAGGTGACTATTGGGCTGCACGAGCTGTGATGCCGGTAAGCCCGGCCTGCCCTAAGGCTCTTTGGCTCATCGGCAATTATAGGCTCGTACCGGGGCGCCGCAACAATTCAATGATCCGCGACGAACCTATATCGCCTGCGAAAATCATCCTCCGTAATCTCTTGGTCGGCGTCAGTGCCGTTCGGCCGAATGACAATTCGCACTCCGAAAGCGTTGATCACCTGAACTTCGTCGAGGCCCTCGTGCCAACGTTGATCTGGCTTTATTTCTTGCATGGCGGGAAATCCTTGGGTGTATTTTCCTCTGAACTCCAAAGCAAACTCAAGTTTTGAACGGTATCGTTGTTCCATCTTGCGCGAACGCTGTCACCAAGAGTCACGTCAAAAAATCGTCCATTGGATGCTTTCCAGTCGCCGGCAGTCAACAGGTCCGGCGTCCTGAGTAGATTCGCGGCCTGCAATAGCAGTGGTTCGCCGGCTACAAACAAGCGACTTCAGCCGACGCGGGCAGGTTATCTTATTGACGGCGGGCGGCGGCACCATAGCTGATGGAAGCCCAGCCCCCCTTTGCAGTGACGACAACAACAACACCAGGAAAGCCCTTATAGCTGTATTGTTCAGTTTGACCCACTGTCCTGTGTTTCCTTGCCCTAAGGGGTACGCATTCAAAGAAAATCCGGGCCTCGTTTGTCGCCAAGCCAAGAGCAAGCGACCCGTTTTGGAATGCATTCCCAGTCTATCGCTCTCATTCCCTGATACCAGGGGTCAGAGGTGCAGATCGAGCTTCGGAGCTGCCGCCAAAGCGCGATTATAGTCTGTATTCGCCAACTATCTGCTCACAAAATCGGAGAGATGCCTCCTGAAAGGGAAAGCAATGAAAATCAAATGGCATGATAAGCCGCAGAAGCATGACTATCCGGCCGCCGCGTCGTATCTGAGTTTGTCTATGGACCAGCGGGCAGCCAGGAAGGCTGCCGAAGAATTGAAAAATGCAAAAATGACGAATTTTGCAGCAAAAGACATTTTCAGAGCGCCTGGACTATCGTTGCTTGGGGTCAGCAATAGCCATGTTGAAAAGGATCGCGCTCAGATCGCCCGCAATGAAAAGCTGTCTCCATTGTTGGTGTACAGGGACAAAGCCAACGACAAGTTGATTATCGCCGACGGTTATCACCGACTCTGCGCGGTTTACAAGTTTGACGAGGACGCCATGATCCCATGCAAAATCGTCTGAGGTGAGAGAATATTAACTATGGCTTCGACGCAGCACACTGAAACGACACTAGAGCAGCGCATGCTGCGTGCCTCTGCGGCGCCGGATTTTTTGGAATCCGCCCATGAATGGCGTCGACTTTTCTCAGAAGCATGGGGCACATTCCTGCTGGTTGTCGTCGCCGCGGGCGCCGGGGTTGTAGGGGCGCTGAGCGGCGGGGCAGTAACGCTAGGCATGAAGGTCGCAGCTCCGGGCATGATGGTCATGGGCATCATATATTTTATGGGTGCTGTGGGCGGGGCGCATCCAAATACCGCGGTCAAATTGGCGTTTGCGGCGCGCCGCAATTTTACAAGGAATAGAGTGCCGGGAAAAATAGCTGCCCAGTTCCTAGGCGGCATCGCCGCAGCGTGTTTCCTACGAGCGATGTTCGGCAATGTTGGATTACTCGGCGCCACCATACCCGGCCTGGGCATCAGCGACTTTAAGGCGCTCATCATGGAAGTGCTATTAACGGCCGGCTTGGTCAGCACCATCCTTGGCACCGCCTCCGGAGCACGAAACATTGGCTCCAACGGTGCACTGGCGATCGGCGGTTATATTGCCCTTGCGGGGTTTTGGGCGGCGCCGATTAGCGGTGCCTCAATGAATCCCGTCCGGTCATTTGTCCCCGATCTAATCCGCGGCGATATTAGCACCACCTGGATGTACGTGGCAGGACCGATCATCGGAGCCATGATCGCCGTAGGGTTCGAATGGATACTCAAGGGTAAACCGACCGCGGCCGGTACATCGGCAGCGCAGGGCAGTCTCAAGAATAAATGGCAGTTTCAAAGCGTGCCTCAAACCAAGGGTGCCGGCGAACTGCCTCATGTTCCCGCAAGCATCGTCGATCTTGCCGGGCATAAGACGGCATCACGATAGCTCAGGCGCCGAACTTCGTCTTGCGGATGGTAATTATCGGAAGCGTCCTGATCTGTGTTTTGCATCCAACAGTCTGTTTAGGCGTAGCTTTGGAAATTGTCGTCAATGCCGCCATCTTTGTTTGATCGATGAGGCCTGGCGCCGCGTCAATCCGTGGCGGCGCTGTCTCGGGGCGTCCGTGTGAGTTGGCGGCGATGCGATGATTGAAGGTCATCAGCAGGGCGTTGGCTTGGCGCTGATATCGGTGGTGGGTCTCAGGCTCAAATCATGACCAGATTGATCCGGTCGCCTTCCAGGCATTCCTTCGCCAGACAATCCCGAGCTATCCGCTCGATCCTGTTCCAGTTCTGACGGAGATAGCAGGAAACCTGATGCTGCGTGAGAAAATTTAGCCTTTAAACTGCACGCTTGGCGTAATTTCCGTTTGCGATCTCAAAAAGGAATGTCTGCGGCCCCTGTTCGAGCTTAGGCGTTGCCCACGGTTCATAGCGCACGGATTGTAAAATTCTATGGATGCACAATCCTGCACCCTCTGTGCTGCGTTGCTGTTCGATGCCAGGGTCAAGGCTGCATTTGAAAGAAGGTAACTGGCCTTTCGTCATTCGTAACCTGACGATGGCGGAACGCTCAGTCCTTTTCGGTGAGATCGCTTCGGCTTTTGTTGTGGCCGGGTACCGCAGTCGATGGCGGCGTTAGGAACGCGTCGAAGCGCTCCTTGACAATGGCATAGCATTCGCAAGAGGCCTTCTCCAGACCCGGGCGATCAAGTACCTGAATCGTTCCCCTGCGATAGCTGATGAGACCGGCTGTCTGCATCGACTGCGCTGCAAGCGTCACGGATTTCCGATTGGCGCCGAGTATGTGGGAGAGAAATTCATGCGTATACGGAAGCGCTTCGCCTCCGGCCCGGTCGTGCATCATCAACAGCCACCGGCACATCCTTTCTTCAGTGGTGTGCATTGAATTGCATGCAACAGTTTGCTGGACCTGGGACAGCAGCGTTTCCGAGTAGCTCACGAGCAAGTCGCGTACGTGCTCGCTGTGCCTGAATTCATACTGCAAAAGTTGGATAGGACACCGGACCGTTTGGCCTTCGAGCTGCACGATGCACCGATTGAACGAGACGCGGCTGTACATGGCGGCGAAAAGACCGAATGCTCCTTCGCGACCGATATTTGCGGTCTCGATCGCCGCGCCATTCTCTAAAACGGTCAGCAGTGACAACACCGAACCTTGGGGAAAATAGGCGTGCTTGAGCAGGCCTCCCGCGTCGCAGACCATATCGCCAAGCTTGAACGCGATCGGCTCTAGATGGGGATTTATCCGCCTGCGGCTGGCGGGCTCCAACGCCCCCAGCAGTCGATTGATCCGCAGATCATGGTCCGTCTGTATCTTGGCCATGGCGGTGTGTCTTTTCAGTTGGCTTCCTTCGCACCGAATGACGGGCATGTCGACGCGAGCGCCGGGATTAAAGAATCACTTTCGCACTCTTTCTGCAAGCGCGTCTGAGCAAAAGCGCTCATCCACCGGCGCTGGATTAGCACACTCGATTAGTTGGAAACTGACCATAGATTGAAGTTTCTCGATCAACGCCGCCGCCTGGTAAAGCAACTGTTTGACGGGAGATCGAAGGACTAAGCCGCTCTTTGGCCGACACAACCAGGATCTTGATCGGAGGCCAACGGTCGCGCACCGCATGGGCCATTTTCAGCCCGTCTATACTGCCGGGCATGTTGATGTCAGTGAAAAGCAAAGTGATCGGTACGCGATTCCAGCGGGAAGATCGCTTCGTCCGCATCCCGGGCTTCGATCGCAACGAACCCTGCTTCCTCGACGACTTCGACCACAAGCATCCGCAGCTGGGGTTCATCCCTCGACGACAAGAACGACTCGAGGGGGTCTGCCGGGTCGTATGTTGTTCAATGAACCGGACCCTTATCGGCACCGATGTTGTCCGGCGCATCCGCTTCGCCGGACCAAAGCTTCGCCATCCGAAGGCAATGCGCCTTCAAATCCGGATTGAGGGTATCTTTGGCAAGTTGCTTGAGGTCCGAGGCCAGGCGCAGGCACTCAAGCTCGAATCTGTTATCATTTTCCAAATCAGACATGGCGCGCCTCCGACGAACGAGGCGAGTAGTCGCACACCAATGCTATGCCTGTCGGTGGTCCAGACCACGGAGCCGAACCTGCGGGCACAGGATTGTTTGGATATCGAAAGGTGAGCTATTTTGCTCAGACTCTTCGGAGAAAAGCAGCCACACTTGCTCGAACACATATGAAAGTTTCGGGTGATCGCATGGTGCAACATGATCGAATTCCGGACATTGACGCCGACCCGCACGGTGGCGGGACCACGCTGTCGGCGATGCCAGCCAGCTGCGATCGTTCAACGATCGACCGCCGGATGAACCGGATCGAGATGCACCAAATACGGCCACGTCCCTGAAGCGCAGGTTCCGACCGAGCCGATGACATCCGAAGCGAACAGATGGCTTTCTAGCGAGCTTCGCTCGCCGACCTAGGTGGAGCATGAACACCAAGCAAAAGCCACCGCGATTGCACGACTTTGAGGCCGATGCCGACGAGGCCCTCGCCGCAGCTCGTGAAATGCCTCCCGGTCCGGAACGGATCGAAGCCCTGAAGAAGGCCGGTCAACTGCGAAACGCCGCGGACGTCTACGGCCTAATCTTCGCAAGGCGCGGAAGGCCCTCGAAGTAATGAGCCCGCAGGCGAAAGGCCCGTTCGATGCACGCTAAGGAGACGCCGATTTACCTTTCGGCCGACCAACTGGAAGAGCGGGCGGTCGCGCGCATCAGGCAGGCCGAGCAGTTGCCGCCTGGCGAAGCACGGCAGCATGCCCTCCGGAATGCCGCCCAGTTGCGATCTTACGCCGCAATGAAGAGGCTGCTCGCACCGAGCGGCCCGAACGTCGCAACCAAAGCCAACGGAGCGTCCGATGTCGGCAATTAACCGGGTGATGCGAGCCTATGCCAGCAAACACGTTCTCGAGCCCAGCAAGGCCGCCTTAGTCCGGGTTGAACTTGCCAAATTCATCGACGAGTTGTTGACCGGATCGCGACGGGCTGAGACAATGGGCGGTTCGGACATTGGTGCCGCACAGCAAAGCATGCCCGATGCAGTTCCTGACGGCGGTCGGTAATTTTCGTGAGGTCACTCGCCCGGCGGCTCACATCGTCAAACAGGAAATCGGTCACGGTGCCGAGGTGACCGTCACTCGCAGCAATAAATTAGCCGTCGATGCTGATGCATTATCGCATCGTCAGAATCGGAAACCAATCGAGTAGCTGGTCGCAACCGAATTGGCCGCCGCTGCAGTAGCCCTCATTGTCCGGAATTCGGTGGCGGCGCCGGCGGAAACGCGGAGCTGGCCCCGTGTGCTTCGACGTGGTCCGGCTTTGCCCGCTGTTGATGGTTCGCTATCAGAAATTGCGAACTCAGAAAGAAGCACGTGATAGCGACGTATATCCACCATGGGCCGGACTTCAACATCGCCCCGGCGTTATTTGTCTGTTGCTGCCCGCGATTGAACCCAGGCGAGCGCGGCAACAGCGCGATGAGGCGCGTGGCAATCGTTCGGGGATCCGGATACGACACGGACCTGTCCGGCAAAGCATCAATCAGCGCAGCCAATTCGTTGGTCGCGGCTTCTCCAGACAATTGTGCCAGTTTGGCGGCTTCTTGCCAAGGGTCCACATCGGATCGCGCCAACCCGGAGAGTACGCTCACTAGCATGCCGTTTCTGTCCACGCCGATCGGCGCGAACAAAAAGTCATTGAATTCGGATCCAGGAATAAAAATTGGTACGGATGTCATGTGGTTATCAACAGAGGTCGCCGGAGCAAACAGCGGAATTGAACCATATCGAAAGACAATCTGCCGCGCCAGGTTCGGAAAATACTTAAGCGCGCGCCTTCTTCGTGCTTACGCGACGACATAACGCTGCGTTTGTACCTGCGATTCATGAGTGCGCTTTGGCGAGAAAATAGAGGAGAGGCGAACCTCTCCTCCGGCGTTACTCAACTCTGGATATCAGCCGACCAGGTCTTTTCGATCAGTTTGACCACCGGCTCCGGCATCGGGATAGTCGAGGCCCTTCGCCATTTTATCGCCCTTGGCGCAGGGCCATTTGAAGAATTCAAGGGCCGTGGCGGACGCCGCCTCGTCGGCAGATGCATCAGGATCATCATTGCGGAAGCGATATCTGTCTATTTTGACCAGGTTGGAGGTGTCTATTTTCAGTTCGCGGAGGATTCGGTCACCAGCCTGTCATGGCGCGCAATTCGCTGGAGGAGGTGATGCGGTTGACACGGCGAATCCGCAAACCTGATGATTTTGAGTAGAACGACCTGAGGCTGCAGACTTAAATCAGCGCGGCTCCCACCCAACTCCGGAGCGAATATGCTCGTTGAGGACGTTGGCATTCGTTCGGAAAACGATGTCCCAAAAGCCGGTTGTCACACCGTAGTTGCAGTTTTCAAGACGATGATGCGTGAGATGCCGCATCTTTGCTGAATAGAGCCAGGAGTACGGCTCTATCGGCCAGCGGTGAACCGCAAAATGGATCGTTATGAAAACCAAATACCCCAGGAGAAGTCCGGCGAAAGTGCCGGAGCCGTCTTGCACTCCGGCTACGCTAATGAAAATAACTCCCATCGGGAAAGCAATAAGCGGCGTACTAAGACTCGATCTTTCCGCGTCTGGATCGCCGGGATGATCGTGATGAAGCTGATGAAGCTGATGAAGGCGTCGGCCCGCGGAGCAGTGATGCAAGCCAAATCGGTGCACCAGATATTCCAAAAGCGTCCAAGCCCCCATGCCCAAAACAACCAAATAGAGGCGATGCAGGCCGGCTAGGTCCGCGAAAATCAAGATGACAATGGGTAAGGTGACGAAATCGCCGAAGTGTCGAATTAGCCGAACATACTTGTTATAACGGTTCACCAGTTTAGCCTCATGGGATCATCAAAGTGCGGCGTGCCCGCGTTCCAAACCCAGAGGCGCAACGCGACGTTTCGCTAAAGTAAGTCGATGCGTAGCACGCCTGCAGTTGCATCTAATTCGGGGCCTGCATGCCAGCCTAAGAAGGTCGCTCGTTGATGTGTGCGGCAACGTCTATCTGGCTGGCCATCCTCAAAAGCTCGTCACGTCGAATCCCATAGGGCATGCCCTCAGCTTGCTTGCGTATGCTAATTGCCTCCTGCTCTGGATCATATTCGAATAGCGATGATTGCTTGTAGCGTCGCTGATGCAACATGGAGGTGCTTCCTGTTCGACTGGGCGGGAGCGCAACGCTCTCAGTCACCGATAGGTCCCAATGGCTGTGCGGTGATCCAACTAATATGCAACAACGCGTGCTAGGCGACTGGTCAATATTGATCAAAACAGGGGATTTAATGACGCCAGAATACAACCGAGCGGCATCTGCGCGCACGTCTTTCAACTTTGAAATAAGTGGTCGACAGTTACAGGGAAACTCCAAGGATGTCGCAGATGTGATCCTATCGGCGTGAACAGGCCGCCGACCACGGAGTCTTCACCCTGTCACCACTATCAGCCTGTGGTGACAGTCCCCAAGGCGGCCTTGGTGTCCCCCGCGCCAAGGCCGCTTCTTTTTCACCCTATGCCGTCCGACGATGTCCACCGAGCGAACAGCGGGACTGCCGCGTCGCGCGATCGTTTCGTGGTGCCTGGCCAAGCTAAGCATGCTCTCAATTTCCAGGTAAGGACCGGGCGAGCCGAACGCGCTGAGCTCGACTAATGGTGCCACCAAGTCAGCCTTGTCGCAGATTGAGTTTACCTGCGCGGTAGCTATCGGCTTCCCATTTTTGGGCCACTGCGATCGCATCTCGGCCAGGTCGCGCGGTGCAAGGACAACTCTGCACGGGACGCTTCCGTAAATTCCCGCGCAGCCCAGAAGGCCTCGGATCAGGCCAATATTCCAGTTTCAACCCGATAACCCACATGGCTTTGGTCGTCGTTAGCCCTTCATTAGGCCGTTGTCGGCCAAGAGGAACCCGAAAATTCCCCGCTTGGCCTCAAACGTGTGTATACGTCGGGAACCGGACTTATGGATGCATGGGCACCCTTTGGAGTCCGCCTTGAAGTGTCATGAAAGAACCGAAGCAGTCTGCCGCCCCGGATTTCGAGAGGTATTTCGCGACGGCGGGCGAGGGTAAGGCGACGCTTAGCTTCAAGAAAAACGACATTATTTATTCTCAAGGCGACCCAGCTCAATCGATCTTCTATATCCGAAAAGGACGGGTAAAACTCAACGTGATTTCTGATCAGGGCAAAGAAGCCGTGGTCGCCATCATGGAGGGCGGCCAGTTTTTTGGCGAGGGATGTCTCAATGGGGAGTCTACTCGCATTGCGACCACGGTATCGCTGGGCGTCAGCGTGGTCACCTCAATAACGAAGCTTGCCATGCGTGAAGCGCTGAAAAATGAGCCCAATCTCGCGGAGCTTTTCGTGACCTATCTCGTAACTCGCACAAGTCGCGTGGAAGCGGATCTGATCGACCAGTTGTTCAATTCCAGCGAGCGACGGCTTGCGCGCCTTTTGCTTCTTCTCGCCCATGTCGGCAAGGAAGGGGTGCCGCAACCCATCGATGTTGAAATCAGTCAAGAAACTTTGGCGGAGATGATCGGTACAACCCGCGCTCGCGTTAGCTTTTTCATGAACAAGTTTCGTAAATTGGGTTTCATCAGCTACAATGGAAAGATTCACGTCCACAATTCGCTGCTGAATGCCGTTCTGCAGGATAAGCCAGCGCTCAGGACTGATGATTGAGTGGGCAATCTCCGAGTATATTAATTTCTCGTGACTGATCAAAATTGAACAGCAGAAGCTGATCAATAGCTTCACTATCCCATCGACGCCTCTTGACATCCATCTGCGGCTCCGAGTTCGCGCTGCCGTCCGATATAGCGAGAGCAATTTCATGGCCATCACTGAGCAAGCAACAGCGCTGCCGTTTGTTTGTCGATTTGAACAAACATCACCAGATGGAAAACCCGACGTCTCATATAGAGACTTCTGCGCTTTTGAATTTCCTGCGTGTGTGGGGTGCTCGAATGCATTTCCCGCAATTGTCGACGCATCAGCGAAACAAGGCCCTTTAAAGTCGATAGCTTGGTGCGACATTCGAGACCCTGTGCCTGCTCTTCATTTCTGCACTGAGCCGTAGAGTCGTCTAAAGAAGAGGGTAAATATGCAGCCACGCAGAATGCATGACGAACCGACAATGTTCTCGACACTTCTGCACCTTAACCCAAACCGCATTTCCCATAAATGCGCTAGTTGTCCTGCACGGCTCGAAGCAACAGAACTGCAGTCGAGACTTCTGGCTCTGCGTGAATCTGCGGAGACGATTTTATCGAACCTTACGACTCGGCAACAACAGATTATGCAATTAGTGATCGACGGTCACCCGAGCAAAAACATTGCTGCGGACCTCGGCATAAGCCAACGCACTGTTGAAAATCATCGCGCGGCCATCATGAAAAGGACTGGCTCTCATTCGATTCCAGCACTAACTCAGTTGGTGATACTGATGACGGTGACGGAGAATGCGGTGATACCCCAACTGGCTTCATCAACAATGGCATTGCCGGGCCCGTCGCGCGGGCTCTTGAGAAAAGCCCGAAAAACGAACTATATGACGCAGCGCGAGTGATCAGGTGACGCAATTCAACAAAGCCCCTGTGACGCAGCAAAAGATGACGACGTGTTCAGCGACGCGTGGTGGCAAGACGATCCATCATCGCCCGCGCATATCGAACCGAGGCAGCGCCGGTTTGGCGAAAGTTTTGCGGCAACACCTGGACAGTTGCGAGGCGCCACAGCATGCCCGAACTTTTCGTCTACCCATCCAAAACAATCGAAAGCCGCCTGTGCCCAAAATGCGCTAGTCCCATGAAGCGCGTCACGTCGGGCAAGATGGGCTTTCGGGCCTTTCGCTGCCCACAATGTTCTCATCTGGAAGAACAACGCATAGACACCGGCGTAATTCCTCGCTCGGTATAGGCGGTCAGCGGACAGTTATCGATAGGAAGTATGTGGCATCGGCTGCTCAGGCGGAATGTTCATCCTGGCTGCCGAGCATCGCTAGTGTTGGCAATATCGCCGCCCTTGCCGGCACCGTTTGCCGGCGTGGAGGCATTTTGCCGGTGGTCAATTCCCCTAGCGTCGCTCTCACTTGAATTGGCGCTAGGCGCAACCGCCGAGAAATGCCAATCAATCTTCGGTTCTGGAAGCGGCCCAAATGGTCAGCGTCCGTGAGGCAGCGGGAGGACCGAAGCCTGCTAATTCCGGCTCCAGCTGTCATTCTGACTACAAAATTGATGCGTTTGGGCCCATCCGCAATCAGTTACTCGTTGCACATCGGATATAGCGCAATTACGGCTTGAAGTAAAACTGCGACGAACATGCAGTAGACACTTGGCCTTGTCTTTTTCAGTAACGCAAGCAGCATCGCTATCACAGTAAGCACAAGTGATAAAATGAGCATCGTGTGGGAGTGGTCGCAGATCGAAAGGGGCATGCTGTATCCGAGCAACGATAAATGAAATACGGCGGGCGCGAGCGGCTCCTCGATAGACTGACCCGATCGGTTTCGGGCCCAACACCACTGAGCAAAGTCTTCGTGATTCCGTTTGTCCGATTGCTGCCAACCGGCCTTGGCTGCAACAATTGGCCAATGTGGCATTGGTTCCCAGAGTCTGGATACACAATCGGATCTGAGTAGTTTCCGAGCCTCAACTCGGGATGCGGTTTACGCGTAGGCTTCTGGTCGGATGCCTTTGGCGCAAATGCCGTTTGCGCCGATCGTGGAATGCAGGCGGTTAACTGACCACGTGAAGCGAACTGGAGTGATGCTATGAGCAGCGATCCCGCGAACACCGCGATGCGGATTGAGCAGGCTGATGAACATCGTTCTATGGCCGGAATGCCCACTCGCTTCCGACGGCGATGGAGCTCCATAATACTTTCGGTTGTTCTTGTCCTATTTGTGCTCGCCGGGCTCACCGACTATATCGAGAAATGGCTGTGGATGCGGCAACTCGACTATACCAGCATTTTCTGGACTTTGCTGTCGGTACGATGTGCGATGTTTGGTGCGGCGTTCGCCTTTGCCTTTCTGTATCTGTGGATCAATCTGCGCCAAGCGACCAAAAAAAGCGTCGCGTTTGCAGAAAATGATCGGCCATGGAGTCTCGCTTTTTTATCGAGGACAGACGCGGGAACGCGGACCGGCAATGAGCTTCCCCCCGGGCTCATGAAGGCTGCCCTCGTGCTTGTCAGCGGCGGTGTCGCCTTGTTTTTTGCCCTCGGCTTCTACGCCGAATGGGATACTTACCTGCGTTTCCGGTACGGCGGATCCTTCGGAGAATCCGATCCTCTTTTCGGGGTTGATGTCGGCTTCTACCTATTTCATCTGCCATTCTATGAGTTGCTCCAAAGCAGCCTGACTTTGCTGACCGTCTCGACGTTTACGATTGTCGTTCTAGTCTACGGATTGTTTGGGTCATGGCAAAGGCGCAGCAGCGGAGCGATCGTGGCCGGAGGCGGCGTTGCAGCACATTTGTCCGTGCTACTCTTTATTCTGGTAGCAAATCTGGGATTTGGCTTTTACCTCGATCATTATCAACTTCTCTACTCCTCGCAGGGCGTTGTTTATGGAGCAGGATATACGGCCGATCATGTGACGCGATTCGCTCTCTGGGGCATGGTCGGCGTCTCCGCCGTGGCGTGCGTGCTGCTCGCAGTTAATGTTTTTCGCCCGCGATTTATGACTTTAATTGCGGGAGCCGGCGTATATGTGGTTCTGTGGATATTCGGGGTCTCGTTAGCACCTTATCTGGTTCAAAGGTTTTTTGTGCGGCCAAGCGAACTTGCGCTGGAAACACCTTATCTGAAAAACTACATCGAATTCACACGAAAAGCCTTCCAGCTCGATGCGGTCCAGGAAACATCTTATCCCGCCCTGGCGGATCTCACACCGGCGGCGTTGGCGAGGAACCAAGACACAATCCAGAACATTCGTTTGTGGGACGCGCGGCCACTGCTGCAAACCTATCAGCAGACTCAGGCAATACGCCTGTACTACCAATTTTATAATGTTGATATCGATCGGTATCATCTCGCGGACGGCTATCATCAGGTCATGCTATCAGCCCGCGAGCTCTCGCCGGAGCTGCCTGAGAAGGCGCAGACCTGGGTTAACCAGTACCTTCAGTTCACGCACGGCTATGGCGTGGTTATGAATTTAGTCTCGAAGAAAATAGGTGGAGGCTTTCCGCAATACACCTTGGAAAACGTCCCAGCCGAGTCCAACTTTGGACTGACCATCAATCAGCCCGCCATCTATTATGGGCAATCGATGTTGGGTTATCGGATTGTCGCGACGGACATCAAGGAGTTCGACTACCCCAAGGGCAATGACAATGTTTACACCAGTTACACTGGAAAAGGTGGAATACCTTTAGACAGTATCTGGAAGAGGCTTCTGTTCGCCTGGAACAAGACTGACGTCAACATTCTGTTGACTTCCTATCTCAAGCCCCAGAGTCGGATTCAGATCCATCGAGACGTGCGCGAGCGCGTCGCCGAGATCGCTCCCTTCCTGCGCTTCGACAATGATGCCTACGCTGTGTTGAGTGAAGGTAGACTGTACTGGATTCAGGACGCCTACACCGTCTCGAACTACTTTCCGTATGCGAATCCGCAGCGGGACACACAATCTAGCACTGCGCTGGAACCGGGACTTGGTTTCGAGGCAAGAGGCAAAGCGCAAGACCCCGAGGCAGGAGGCACCGAAACCCACTCGATGGCGGCCTACGACGGGCTGAACTATATCCGAAACTCCGTGAAGGCAGTCGTGGATATGTATGACGGAACCGTGCGCTTCTACGTCATGGATCCTAAAGACCCCGTCCTCGCCGTCTATCGGCGGGCATTTCCCAATGTGTTCAATGACCTCAGTAAGATGCCCGCGGACTTGAAGAAGCATCTGCGTTACCCGCAGGATCTCTTCACGGTCCAGGCCAACCAGTACAGCACCTTCCACATGACCGATCCCCAGGTTTTCTATAACCGGGAGGATCTTTGGGCAGCGCCGATGGAAAAGTACGCCGGCGAGGTTCAGCCCATGAGGCCGTATTATATTCTGGCGAAGCTTCCCGGAAGCGATCAGCTTGAGTACCTTTTGATGACGCCTTTTACGCCGCAAAACCGCGACAACATGATCTCCTGGATGGCGGCCAGATCTGATTTTCCCGACTACGGAAAAATGCTGTTTTACCAGCTTCCGAAGGAGAAACTGATCTATGGACCAAATCAGATCGAGGCGATGATTGATCAAAATACGACCATTTCACAGCAGCTCACCTTGTGGAATCAAAATGGGTCGCGCGTTATCCGCGGGAAGGAGATCGTGACACCGATCGAGAATTCGTTCCTCTATGTCGTGCCATTGTACCTCACTGCAGAAGGAACGAACTTCCCTCAGCTGAAGCGCGTGATCGCCGTTGCAGGCGACAAGGTCGTCATGGAACCCACGCTCGATCAAGCTCTTAATGCCCTCTTCGGCACGCAACCGGCAACTGCGCAAGCGCGCGCAGAACAAACCACTGGCGCCTCGACCGGGGCTACTGTTCATCAGGTGGATTCTGGCCAGGCCAGAGGAGAATTTCTGGACGCACAAAAGGCAATGCAGCAAGGGGATTGGGACAAATTTGGCAAAGCGATGGAGGCTCTAAAGCAGCTGTTGGCTAACCCGCCAACCTAGGAAACGTCGATGGCGCTGCCGAAGGTTCATAGATCACGGGCGGCTCGGACAAGAAGCTCGAGCGAGAGCTGCCGCGCAAAAGCGAACCTGCTTTAACTCCCGCCCACATTCAAGTGAGACCGCGTGTGCAAATAATTTTCAATCGATTGTTAGCATGGCTATCCGGGCGTCCGGACGCGGCGGGTCGGAAGCACTGCGTTACCTCTAACGAAAGCGCCATAGACCTCGACGAGTTTGCCCGATTACTCAACGGTCGCGACCCCGCTGATCTAAAAACGATCGCCCGTGCCATGAGCAAGTCGAAAGACATTTCGAAACAACCATGAGCACTAACTCCGGGAGTTTTGTTGATGATCAAAGACGTAATCCTCAATCTAGCGCACGAAAAATCTCGGGACGGCGTTCGTGACTATGCGCAATTGTCTGGAGAAGCCGCGACCAAGGAATACCGCCAGCAGATCAAAGACAGTCCACCGCACGATGCATCGGCAACGGTCGATCGGGCCTGCGAGAAGATGTTCCATAGCTGCCATGATCGGCTCCGATCGGGTTACGAGAAGCTTTGTAGACAGGAAACGGCATGATCACCCGCGAGCTATTGGCGCCACGGTCTGTTCAAGTCGGGACTTTAACAGCGGCGATTTTTGACGTTGATGGCGTTCTCCTTGCCTCACCCCATGAACGTGCCTGGCGTGAGGCACTACGCGGGTTCGGAGATTCTGAGCGTTTCACAACGGCCATGTACCAGGCCGATGTCGCAGGCAAACCGCGCCTCAGCGGCGCCCGCGCCGCCCTCGAGGCACTTGGTGTCCCTGACGCTGCGGGGCAGGCAGCCACTTATGCCGCGAACAAGCAGAAGCGGTTGGAGGAGTTGATCGCGGAAGGAGCTGTCAAGGCCTTCCCCGACGCGCTTCGTTTCGTTCAAGCGGTGGCTAACTTGGGCTGGCCGATGGCGGTGGCATCGTCTTCAAAGAATGCAAATGCAATGATGCGGTTGATCCGCCTCGGCTCCGGGCAAAGCCTGCTCGACGTTTTCCACGCCAATGTCTGCGGGCGCGATCTGCCGAGGGGCAAGCCGGATCCCGCAATTTTCCTGCTGGCGGCTTCAGAACTGCACGTCGATCCCTTGCACTGTTTCGTCGCCGAGGACGCTCCGGCCGGTATCGAGGCAGCCTGCGCCGGCAACATGGAGGGGCTCGGTGTGGCCCGCAAGGACGACGCTGCCGGGCTGCGAACGGCGGGAGCCAAAATCGTCGTGACGAGTCTGGATGATATCGCGGTTGACGAGCTGGCCGAAGGTCGCCTGCGCAGGCAGCCGGCATGACCACCCTTAAGACGATGGCAGCCACCTTGGCGGGGACCAAAGATCCTGCCTGGAGTTTCGCCGTGGATGGCTTCGAGCCGATGATGGAAAGCAGCGTCGAGTCGCGGTTCGCGATCAGCAATGGGTTCTTGGGCGTCAGGGGTGCGCGCTCGACAACGAGAGGCGAGCGGTGGGTGATTCCAGCACGAACCTATGTGGCAGGGCTATTCGATAATCCCGCCGTTAAACAGGTCACAGAAACACTTGTCCCTGCCGCCGACTGGCTTGGTATCCGCATCGTGCTACCGGATGGCCCGCTGGTGCGTCACCCCCGAGATGTGCCGTCGCATCGGATGACACTCGACATGAGGCGGGGCGCACTGCTCAGCGAAAGCCACCATTTATCTACCACCGACCTGGGCCTCTGTGTTCGGACGCTGCGCCTCGTTTCAATGAGCGAGCGTGCCGTCGGCCTCCAATTGATCCAGTTGGAAGTTGAGCACGGGGAGGTCGATGTCACCTTAGAGGCCTCGGTCGAGGGAACGGGTCTCGGGCTCGCAACCGATCGGATCAATCAGGATCTTGGCCTTTGGCACACGCGGTCTTCCGGAAAACGCCTTGCAATGGCCACCAAGTCGTCGCTACAGATAGACGGCCAGATTGTTCAACCAATCTCGCTTGGTCCGCTGAAATGGTCGTGGAGTTGGAAGACCCGTCCGGGGCAAGTCGCGAGCTTCGAACGTCTCGTTGCCATTGTGCGGACGGATTCGCTGGAACTGGACCCCGGGCCGCCGGCTCGTGACAAGCTCGGTCTGGTACAACGCGCCGGATGGCGCGGCGTGGTCGGTGCCCACGAAGCGGCATGGACAAGTCGCTGGCTATGCAGCGATGTAACAATCGCAGGCGACGTTGATGCACAGCATGCCCTGAGGTTCGCTGTCTACCACCTGAACGGCGCAGCCAATCCGGCCGATGAGCGGGTCTCGATCGGCGCCAGGGCGCTGACCGGCGACGACTACCATGGCCACGTATTCTGGGACACCGAGATATTC
>Ga0302320_10005708_pt1 | contig 27841 bp, 22 predicted proteins | sample Bog_T0_3_FD_202130 | JGI IMG/M metagenome (GOLD analysis project Ga0302320, IMG submission 202130) | Peat permafrost microbial communities from Stordalen Mire near Abisko, Sweden - Bog_T0_3 | ecosystem: Environmental > Terrestrial > Soil > Wetlands > Peat | place: Sweden: Abisko, Stordalen Mire...
GAAATGCAATTGGCCGTTCGTGAACTATGTGCCCTGCCCCGGCGACTGGACACTTGCGGGAGGGACAACATGAATTCCTGGTGGATACACTGCCAACGACAAGAAGTGCGAAACATTGAAAGTCAGAATGTCGCTCAGGGGGTGTACGTGGCATACGGCCGCCAGCCGTGCATCGTGTACTTGCTTTCCGATGACACCGGCCTGTCGAACAAGCGACTTCCATGCCGGGTAGATATCCGGCGATTCGGGCAGCACGGGAAAAATCGACTCGAAGTCTGACGCTGCGATGTCCGCGTCGGTCGCGGTCAGGCCAAGACCGTTAGCGGCGACGGGACGCGTTGCCACGTTCCGGAACTCGATCAAAACCTGCGGAGTCAGGCGAAGCCATTCTCCTCGACGATGCAATTCAAGAATCGCGGCATCCGCGGTTGCGTAAAGTGGGTCCGAGCGGTTCGCCAGGCGGACGAGGATGCTCGTATCAACAAGGTAGCCCACTATTCGTAAATCCCTTCACTACTTACCGCCTCGTCGGTCAGGGATACTCCGCAATCCCTAGCGATACTACGTAGTCGCCGCTCCCAATCATCGCGCGGCTCATTCAGGGGTCTTGGCAGCAAGCGACTTTGCAAGACCGACAGGGCCAGTTCCTCGGGCGAAATCCCTTGCTGCTGCGCTTGCTCCCTTAAGACGCTCTCCAAATCCCGAGTAAGTGATATGACCATCTCTTTCTCCCATTTACATAGTCCACCCCAAAATCCTATGCTGCAATGGTACTCTGTGTCAAATTTGGCAAGAGGAAACGCAAACAACCTATCCGCGGCGACCGGGGCTGACAACTATTCACAGGGCACAGCGACGCGTCTCACACTTCCGCCAACTGCCGCAATTCGGCATGCGGCTTGGGCTTTAACGCCGCCTGGGGCGTGACAAAGTGGCAATCGGCGGCCGACTCGTCGTGGCAGGCGTCGTTCTTCTCGTAGAAGGTGGGCGGCTCGTAGGTCCAGCCGGAGTTGAGCCGCTTTTCCTCGCTCCGCAGCTTCGCATAGACGTAGGCCCCGCCAACGAGCGACATCAGCCGCGACTTCCAGCCGAACTCGGCGTGCAACTCCTTGAGCAAAGCGTCCATCTTCGCCCGCATGGCCGGATTGTGGCGATAGTAGAACTTCGCCCCGGCGACTGCGGCCGCAAAAGTCGTGCCCAACTCGCGGGCCTCCCAGGCGAAGCGCCGCCGCACGCGGGCGTCCGTGTGGTTCTTGTAACGCTTCCAGCCGGCCAGCGTCGTGCGGACAATCCGTAGCGTGCTTGGCCCGTTGCGCTCGAAATCGCGATCGAAGGCCCGCAGCATGAACTCGCTTTCCATTCCGGCCGGAATATGCGGATGGCGATAGTTGAAGATCGACTGCCCGTGGATCTCGGCCTGCTCGAACGTGCCGGGCTCCTTCATCCGCCCTTCGGCCGTCAACTGCGCGTGCAGCGGAGTGCCGGGGATCGGCGTGTAGAGCATGAACTGGTGGAAGTCCGTATCGTGCCGGGCCGCGTGGTCGATCGCCGCATCGATGTTCTCCGGCGTGTGTTCCTCCAGGCCGATGATCGTCGAACCAAGAATGCGGATGCCGTGCGACTGCAATTCGCGGACGAGCTCGAAGGTGTCGATCCCTTGTAGCTTGACGTACTGGCTGTTGCAGCCCTCGATGCCCATCCAGACCCAGGAGACGCCCAGGCGGACAAGCTGATCGATGGTGTACGAGCGGAGCACGTTGGCCGAACTGAAGACGTAGAGGGCCCAGGCCTTGTCGTGCTTTTCCATCAGTTCCAGCAATCGCAGCGCCCGCTTGCGGTGGAGCAGGAAGTTCTCGTCCATGCAGAAGAACGACTTGCATTTCAGCTCGCGTTCCAGTTGGCACATGACGTCGAACAGTTCGTCGCCCGTACTGTAGAAATTGACGCACTTGCCCTTGCCGCCGAACATGGCCGAGGTCGAGCAGAAGTTGCATCCCAGGGGGCAGCCGACCGAAGGAATCAAGGCGGCGGCCACGTCGCCCGGGGCATCGCTCACCTTGACGCCCATGTTCCGCGTGCCCAGGCCGGAATTGACCACCGGATGGCGGATCGGCCGGTCCGTGGTTTCGCCCAGATAGTGGCGGAACCAGGCCACGCCTTCACCGCGGATGATATGGTCGGAATCGATCTTCTCGTGCAGGTTGGGAATGTTGGCGATGTGCCCGCCGATCACGATCTGCGCCTGGGGCTGATAGTGCCGGATCAACTGGCACATCTTCTTCACCTTCTCCTCGTTGGGGATGATCGAGGTGATGCCGATCACGTCGTACTGCTTGTCGCGGAGTTCGTCGAGAAAGCGATCCAGCGTGGGGAAGTCCAGCACCGTGCAAGGCGCTTCGATGTTGGCCTGGATGAGCATAATGCCCCAACTGCGGTGGAACATCCGCAGCGAGAACGGGCCTTGGGTCCGCGTCACCTGGTTGTGGTAAAGCTCCATCGGGTTCATCGCGCGGCTGAATTCGTCGTCCTGGGCATAGGGACCGAAGACGCTCGTCAAGAGGACGCGGGCCTTCGATCCGGCCGGATGCACGACGTCTGGATAGGTGGGGGAAGGCTCGAACTTGGTGGTTTCAATGTTCATGATCGGATACGCTTTCACGGAGGTTCTCGCGGCGAAACAACGCATTGGGTTGCGGAACCGTCAAGATGATATTGGCATTATAAGATTAGTCGCCCAAACGGGAACGGACGTAACGTAGTAGTCGTGTAATAGATTGGTAATAGTTATGCGACAAGGCCCTACAGGCGAATTTCAGGCCATGAGTTTCGCCCGACATGCTGGCCAGCGGGCAGCGAGAGGTGGGGAATTTTGGAGTGCGGTGATTTGTCGCCGCTTTTCATGCGTTATTCCCGCGAACGTCGATCGACCTTGTCGTCGAGGTTTGCAGCAGCATATTCGATCGCCTGCCGAATGTCTTCGTCTGAACAGCAACAACCAGTCGGCTCTTGCAATCAGAGCTGAAAGGGCCATATACTTACCGACTTAGACCGAGCCGCCACTGACGGCCATACATGGCCGTTCCTCCGCCGCAGGCGGTATTAGCCCCGTGCTTTGGCACGGGGCTAATACCGCTTCGCGGAAAGGGGCGTAAACGCCCCTCAAAGTACCCGTCGCCGCCAGGCGACGATGATTGAAGAGAACCATGCTCAAAGTCCAACTGCCTGACGGCAAAACACTGGAATACGATCGCCGCATCCGTCCCATTGATATCGCCGCGGAAATCGGCCCGCGGTTGGCCAAGGCGACGGTGGCCGCGGCGGTCGATGGCCAGATCGTCGGCGCGGATGCGTATCTGCCTGAAGAAGGCCAGGTCGCCCTGCGGCTGATCACCGGTCGCGATCCCGAGGCCCTCAACGTGATGCGGCATTCTGCGGCCCACGTCATGGCCCGCGCCGTCATGCGGCTCTACGAGGGCATCCAACTGGCCTTCGGGCCGACGGTCGAAAACGGCTTCTATTACGACTTCCAGACCGCGCGCCCGCTCTCCGAGGACGACTTCCCGGCGATCGAGGCGGAAATGGCCCGCATCGTCAAGGAAGACGAACCCTTCGAGCGCGTCGAGATGGACCGTGATGAGGCCCTGCAATTCTGCCGGGATTTGGGCCAGACGCTCAAGGTCGAGCATATCGAGACCGGACTGGCGGACCATGCCAAGGTGTCGTTCTACCGCCAGGGCGAGTTCATCGATCTCTGCCGCGGGCCGCATGTGCCCAGTGCGGGAGCGATCGGGGCCTTCAAACTGCTGAACGTGGCCGGGGCCTATTGGAAAGGCGACGCCCAGCGGCAGCAGTTGCAGCGGCTCTACGGCACCGCCTGGTTCAGCAAGGCGGAGATGGACGAGTATCTCAAGAAGATCGACGAGGCCAAACGCCGCGACCATCGCCTGCTGGGCAAGCAGCTCGAATTGTTCACCATCGACCCAATGGTCGGCTCGGGGCTGATCCTCTGGCTGCCCAAGGGGGCCGTCATCCGCCGGCAGTTGGAAAACTTCCTCTATGACAAACTACTAGAGATCGGCTACCAGCCGGTCTACACGCCGCATATCGGCCGGATCGAGCTTTACCAGACCTCGGGCCATTTCCCCTACTACGCCGACAGCCAGTTCCCGCCGCTCTATTTCCATCCGCTGGGCGGGGTCGTGCAGGAACTGCTGCAACTTTGGGCCAAGGGGGAGATCGACGACGACGGCCTGGCCGCCCGGCTGGAGCCGTACATGCACTCCAGCACCCACGCGCGGGTCCGGCCGCACGTGCCCGAGTACGACAAGCTGACCTCGTCGAAAGAGAAGGCGGCGGCAATCGAGTCATGGCTGGAGAAGCAGGAACGCTACCTCCTCAAGCCGATGAACTGCCCGCACCACATCAAGATCTACCAGTCGAAGCCGCGGAGCTACCGCGACTTGCCGCTGCGGCTGGCCGAGTTCGGCACCGTCTACCGCTTCGAGCAGTCGGGCGAGCTCAACGGCATGACGCGCGTCCGCGGCTTCACCCAGGACGACGCCCACATCTTCTGCACGGAAGAGCAAGTGGCCGGCGAGTTCCGCGGCTGCATCGAGATGACGCAGTATGTGCTGAAGACGTTGGGACTGACCGATTACCGCGTGCGGCTGGGCTTCCGCGACCCGGCCAGCGACAAATACGTAGGCTCGGCCGAGAATTGGCAGCGGGCCGAAGCGGCCCTGGAGGCCGTCTGCCGCGAAATGGATTTGCCGAATCTGAGCATCGAGCGGGGCGAGGCGGCATTTTACGGCCCCAAGGCGGATTTCGTCGTGGCCGACTGCATCGGCCGCGAATGGCAGCTTGGCACCGTGCAGTTGGATTACAACCTCCCCAGCCCGCAGCGATTCGGCCTGGAATACGTCGGCGCCGACAACCGGCCGCACCAGCCCGTGATGATCCACCGCGCGCCGTTCGGGTCGTTCGAGCGTTTTGTGGGCATGCTGATCGAGCATTTTGCCGGGGCGTTTCCGCTCTGGCTCGCGCCGGAACAGGCCCGCGTGATGGTTGTCAGCCAGAAAGTCGAGGAATACGGCCGGCAGGTCGAGGCCCGGCTGCGGCAGGCCGGGTTCCGCGTTTCGGGCGACTACCGGGCGGAAAAGGTCGGCTCGAAGATCCGCGACGCCCAACTGGAACTGGTGCCTTACATGTTCGTCCTCGGCGGGCGGGAGGCGGAAGCCGGCCAGGTGGCCCTCCGCGACCGTTTGGAAGGCGACCTGGGCACCATGCCGCTGGAGGCCGCAATTGCCCGCTTGCAGGCCGAAGTGGCCGCCCGCACCATCCGGCAGGTCGTGAAAGGCTCGGCCGGACTCGGGGCCAAACAAGAAGGAAACGAGTATTGAGGAGAAAAAAACCGGCTTTCCGCCGTTGACGCGGCGCGGAGCCTGTTTCATACTCTACAATAGTGTCATTGCTGCGGATCGGGCAAGCCGGAAGGGCTTTCCCGGAGACTAACGTCTCCGGCTCGCCGTGCGTCCGCAATTACCAATCCCGGGAGATAGCAGGAAAAACTTGGCTACTGAACCTTCGAAGCATACGCAGAAGATCAACGAACAGATTCGTGTCACCCCCGTTCGCGTTATTGGCGACGACGGGGCTCAACTGGGGATCATCGCGACCGACGAGGCAATCAAGGCCGCGAGAAAGGTCAATCTCGATCTGGTGATGGTGGCGCCCGCCGAAAAACCGCCTGTTTGCCGCATCATGGATTTCGGCAAATTCAAGTACCAGCAGAAGAAGAAGCAGCATAAAGGCCATTCGCACCAGGTCCGCATCAAGGAAATTCGCGTGCGGCCGAAGACAGGCGACCACGACATCGATGTCAAAGTCAGCCGCGCACGCGAGTTCCTGGAGCACAAGGACAAAGTCATCGTCACCGTGACGTTCCGCGGCCGGGAACTTGCCCACATCGACGAAGGCCGGCGGGTGCTCGATCAAATCCTCCAGAAGCTGGACGAAATAAGCAAGGTCGAGTCGGCCCCGGCGCATACGGGCAAGCGGATTATGTGTACGCTAGCCCCTAAATAGTAGATAGTGTAGAATACGGACTAGAGAGGCTGGCCAATGGTTCTGGCCGGCGATCGTACCGTTTTGTCCTTCTTTCCTTGCCAATAGGAATCACCTGCCATGAGAAAATCACTCCTTTTCGCCGCGCTCGCGGCCATCGTCACTGTTGCCATTTGCTGCGTCGCTCCGCAGGGCGCCAGTGCCAAGGGCAACAACCCCCAAAACGACACCTACATGGTCGTCCAGGTCATGACCTCCTTCCGTAACAGCGACGGCAAGACGGAGTACAAAAAGGATTACACGGTGATCGCCGTCAAGACTCTCCGCGACAAGCAGAAGGAAGCCAAGGACTCCTACGATAAAGCGCTCAAGTTGTGGAACGACGAGCGGAAGACCGATCCCGCAGCCCCGCGTCCCGTGAAATGGGTCCCCAAGAAAATTGGCCCCACGTTCGAGACCCAGCAAGGGGCGCAAGAGTACTCCGACAAGCTCAAGGAAGAGGACAAGAAGGCCGCTGAAAAATAACTAATACCGTTCTCCTGCCATAACCTCCGCGCCATGTTTGCAAAACGGGTAATACCCTGTCTCGATGTGGACCGGGGCCGCGTTGTCAAGGGGACGAACTTCCTCAATCTCCGCGACGCTGGCGATCCGGTGGCGGTGGCGGCGCGTTATGAGGAGGAAGGGGCCGATGAACTGGTGTTCCTCGATATTACCGCCAGCCACGAAGGCCGCGAGATCATGCTGGACGTGGTCCGCCGCACCGCGGAAGTCGTCTTTATGCCGCTAACCGTGGGCGGCGGCATCCGCGGGATCGATGACGTCCGCGCGTTGCTCAGCGCCGGGGCCGACAAGGTTTCGATCAATTCGGCCGCCTGCCGCAATCCCGAGTTCATCCGGCAGGCCGCCCGCCGCTTCGGCAGCCAGTGCATCGTGGTGAACATCGACCCCAAACGCGTCAGCAAAGACGGCCGCGAAATGTGGGAAGTGCATATCAACGGCGGACGGATCGGTACCGGCCGGGAAGCCGTCGCCTGGGCCCGCGAGGTCGAGCAACTGGGCGCGGGCGAAATCGTGCTCACCTCGATGGACGCCGACGGCACCAAGAACGGCTATGACCTGGAGATCACGCGGGCCGTCACCCGCGCGGTCCGCGTGCCCGTGGTGGCCAGCGGCGGCGCCGGCTGCCCGGAACACCTGGCCGACGCCATCCTCCTGGGCGGCGCCGAGGCGGCCCTGGCCGCCAGCATCTTCCACTTCGGCGAGTATACGATCCGGCAGACGAAACAAATCATGCGCGACCGCGGCATCCCCGTGCGGCTGTAAGAAAACATGACCACGACCCATCTGGATGGCAACGAAAAGCCCGCGGACCTCGGCCGTTTCTCGCACTTCGGGGAGATGGAGATCGATAAGCTCTTCCGCGCCCTGGTGAAGTTCGAAGGGAGCGACCTGCACCTTAAGGTGGGCAGTCCTCCGGTCGTCCGCGTCACCGGGTCGCTGCGTCCGCTGAACCGCGGCCCGATCGATGACGAGGAAATGGCTCGGCTGTTGCTGCCCATGATTCAGCACGATGCCCACCGCATGCGGGTCTTCGAGGAGAACGGGGGCTGCGACTTCGCCTATGCGCTGAAGATCGACGACAAGCGCTGGCGGTTCCGCGTCAACGTGCTGCAACAGATGGGCAGCCTGGGCATGGTGGCCCGCCGGGTGAACAACTGGATCCCCGACTTCAAAGCCCTGTACCTGCCCGACGGCCTGGAGAGACTCTGCCAGTTCAGCCAGGGGATGGTCCTGCTGGCAGGCATCACCGGCTCCGGCAAGAGCACGACGATCGCCTCGATGCTGGACTGGATCAACCATAACTACCGCAAGCACATCCTCACGCTGGAGGACCCGATCGAGTTCACCTTCACGGAGGACAAGTGCCTGATCAACCAGCGCGAGATCGGCACCGACGTGAAAGACTTCATGACCGGCATGAAGCACGCGGTCCGCGAGGACCCGGACGTGATCCTGGTGGGCGAAATGCGCGACCGGGAGACGTTCGAGACGGCCATCCAGGCGGCCGAGACGGGGCACCTCGTCTTCGGCACGATCCACGCCTCGACTGCTCCCAGCACCATCGGCCGCATCATGGACCTCTTTCCCGAAGGCCAACGCAGCGCCATCCGCAGCGCCCTGGCCTTCAATATGAAGGCCATTCTCGCCCAGAAGCTGCTGCCCTCGATCAAACCGGGCGTAAGCCGGGTGCCGACGGTGGAGATCATGACCTTCAACCCCATCGTCAAGAAGTTGATCCTGGAAGCCCAGGACGAGCGGCTCGTCGATGCCATTCGCATCGGCAAGGAGGAGGGCATGCAGGACTTCACAATGAGCCTCAAGACCTTGATCGACACCGACTTGATCGACCGCCCGACGGCCTTCGAGGTGGCGCCCAACCCCGAGGCATTGAAGATGGCCCTGAAGGGAATCGAAGTCCGCGATCCGGGGATATTGTAGATGATGAAACCTTCCCGTTTAATCCTGATTTTGCTGTTGGCCGCCTTCTTTGTCGCTGTGGGCGGTGAAGTCGCGCGTGCCGCGGACGCCTCGCAGGAGGCCGGCTACCTGTGGAACGGCGCGTGGCGCGGCGGCGGCTTCTACCTGAGTTGGTGGAAGATCGCCACCATGTGGCTGCTGTTCGTCGCCTGGGTGGGCACGGCCGACTGGGCCAATCGCGACATGGATGAGTTCGGGCTGAACTGGCAGATGTGGAACCCGATCATCCTCGGCGGTTTCATGGCCGTCATGCTGCTCTGCTTGCTGATTCCCTGGTTCTGGCTCAACATTTTCCTGCTGCTGGCCGGGGCCGCCGCACCGGTGGCCACCTACATCGTCTTTCGCAACCGCGAGTTGCCCAGCCATCATCATGTGTTCACCAAGGCGCACCTGCGCTACTGGTATTCCGAGCGGATGAAGAACGTGGGCGTGAAAGTGGCGTCCGAGGGCCCCGATCCCAACGCCGGCGGCGTGCCCGTGAAGGTCTATCCCCGCGGTGGCGGCAATCCCACCGTCGATGGCGCCCGCATGCTGGCCGCCCGGCAGGCCAAGGGCCTGCCCATCGCCCGCAAAATCCTGTTCGAGGGCCTGAAATCACGCACCTCGGCCGTGGTGTTGGATTTCTCGCCCACCACGATTTCGATCCGCTATCTGGTCGATGGCGTGTGGATGCCCCAGGAACCGTTGGAACGCGAGGGCAACGACCCGGCCCTGGATTCCCTAAAGGAGCTTTGCGGGCTCGACGTCAAGGAACGCCGCGCGAAGCAGACGGGCAAGTTCGGCGTCGAGTATTCCGTGCTGCGGAAGGAAATCTTCACCAAGATGGACAAGGCCGAGACGGACTACCGCGAACAAACCACGATGGAGCTTACCCGCCGCATGGCCTCGGAGGAACTCCAGCCGCCGCAGCTTCAGATCGCGGTGGCCAAGGCCGTCGAGGAGCAGGCGCGGAAGAAGTTCGCCACGCCCATCGGCGTCTGGACGCCCATCGACAAGGACAAGCTGCCAAAGATACCCGGCGTCGATAACCTGCATCCCGTCACTTCGCTGGAACCGGTCAAGACGCCTGCCACCTTGACCTGCCAGGGCACGCAGACCGGCGAGCGAGTGGTCGTCGAGTTTGAGGTCAAAGGCATCCACCTCTCCACGCTCGACGATCTGGGCATGCGGGCCAAGATGCAGGAGCAACTCAAGGAGGCGCTGAATCGCAAGAAGGGCTTCGTCGTCTTGTCGGCCCTGCCCTCGGGCGGCCTGCGCACGACGACCAAGGTCGTGCTCTCCAGCCTGGACCGCTTCGTGCGCGAATTCGCCGCGGTGGAAGACGAGGGCAACCACTACGACGACATCGAAAACATTCCCGTGACCACGTACAAGCGGGCCGACGGGCAGAGCCCCGCGGACGTGCTGTTGCGGGTCTTCCGCACCCAGCCCAACGTGGTCGTGGTCCGCGATCTGGTAAACGCCAAGACGGTGAAGATGCTCTGCGACGAGGTCGCCGGCGACGAGCGCTTTGCCATCAGCACGGTGCGGGCGAAGGACGCCGTCGAGGCCCTGCTGCGGATCTACGCGATCGAAAAGGCGCCGATCCCCGAGTTCCGCGACCAGGTTACCGCCTTGCTCTCGCAGCGGTTGGTCCGCAAGCTTTGCGACAAATGCAAGGAGCCCTACGCGCCGCCCGCGGACGTGCTCAAGCAGTTGGGCCTGCCGGCCGACAAGGTCAAGGCGTTCTACCGTCCGCCCACGCCCAAGGCCGACGAGGACCGCAAGGACATTTGCCGCGAGTGTGGCGGCGTGGGCTACCTGGGCCAGACCGCCATCTTCGAACTGCTGATCGTCGACGAGCTCCTGCGGAAGACGTTGGCCGCCACGCCTAAGCTCGACATCCTGCGGACCGCCGCGCGCAAGTCGGGCTTTAAGTCGCTGCAAGAGGAAGGCATTCTCATGGTCGTCCGCGGGGCCACGTCGCTGCCCGAGTTGATGCGGGTGCTGAAGGGAGAGAAGCAGTGATGAGTGTTCAGTGTTCAGTGTTCAGTGTTCAGTGTTCGGGCGCGGACGAGCGACGGCGTTCGGCGCCTGGTTGCCGGCGCTCGGTACTTAGTACTCAGTACTCAGTACTCAGTACTCGGTACGCGGCACGCGGCACCTCGCCCTCCGCCTTCCGCACTCTGTACTCCGTACTGTGTACTGCGTACTCCGTAGTCCATGCTTGCGCGCTTCCATCGCTTTGTCTCGCCCTGCTCTTGCTCGCGTTTTCCGGCTGCAGCTCGTATGAGCCGAAAATCAAAGAGGGCGCGATGGTCCCATCACCGCGCACGCTACAGCAGGTCAGCGACGACGTTCCCAAGGCATTCAGCGACCTTAATGAGATCATTAATGGTATCAAGGACAAGGAAACTGCAAAGGCCGCTGTGCCGAATGTGAAAGAAGGCTTTGATCGCACGATATTGTTGCTTCGCGAGTTTCAGGCCGTCGCGAAAGATGCGACTCGCGAGCGGCGTCAGCAGTTCGATCAATCACTCTGGAAATTAGAGATATTACGCGATCAGGCGTTCGGTGGCTTGCAAAAGAGAGTGCCAAACATCCCCGACGAATTGGCCACGGCGTTTCTTGACGGCAAAGAGGCCATACAGCAGGCAAAAGAAGACATCGAGAACAATGTCGAGCCTCCCCCGCCGCCCGCGCCGACTGAGATTCTCGCCGGCAAGCAGCCCGACAAGTCGACCTGGATGATGGGTGTGCTGGTACTGGGGATCGTGGGGGCCTGCGTCGGTTTCCTGTTCGGCGACGGCATCTGGAGCAACGCGATCCGCCTGGTGAACCTGATCTTCGCCGGCCTGCTGACGATGACCTTCTTCGAGCCGGCGGCCGCGTTCATATCAGGCTACCAGGAGGACATTCATACCTTCGCGGCCTTCCTCGATTTTCTCACCTTCTGGACCTGCTTCGTGTTCTTCATGGCCATTTTCCTGGCGGTCACCGACAAGGTTTCCCGCGTCCGCGTCCGCTTCCTGCAGATTGCCGAGCGGATCGGCGGCCCGCTGCTGGCGGCCTGCATCGGCTGGGTCATGGCCGGCATCGTGCTGGCCTCGCTGCACGCGGCCCCGCTAGCCGAATATCCCATGCTCGGCACGTTCCAGCCGCAAGCGAACATGTTCTTCGGCATGTTCGCCCCCGACCGCGAGTGGCTGGGCTTTACCAAGTACCAGTCGGGCGGCACATTCTACTGTGGACACGAGTACACGCCGGACTTCATCAAGAACAACGACCAGCGGCGGAAGATGCTGGAGCAATACATCGTCAAGACCGATGCCATTCGCGTGAACAAGGACTTCATCAGGCAGCCGGTGGCGCCGAAGCCGACACCTGCGCCCACACCGCCGCCGCCGGCAACTCCTCCGGCCAAGCCGGCCGGCGCTCAGGGGCAGCCGCCCGCTGTGAACCCGGCGCCCGCTGCGGCTCCTGGAACAAAGCCCGCCGAAAAGCCGGCCGGCGCCAAAGGCACCGCGGCGAAATGATCGGCACCGGTGGGCCGCAAGCCGAATGAGTCTACGCGAAAGGCGCCGAAACGATTCCCATGTCCGAACACCTATCGTCCCCTGGCGACCGCCGGCCACCTGCCATCTTCGCTTTGGCTGACGAGGAGACCGCGAAGTACCGCAGTCTGAGCTCGCTGGCCGTGCTGGGGCTGCTGGGCGGACTGCTTTCACCGCTGGCGCTGTTCAGTCCGCTGCTCTGGCTGCTGCCGCTGGCGGCGGCGGCGGTTTCCGCCTTCGCCTTGTGGCAGATCGCGGACCAGGCGCCGAACCTTGTCGGCCGCAAGACAGCGCTGACCGGCCTGCTGCTGGGCGTGACCTTCCTCGTCGCGGCCCCGGCGGACATCGCGGTCTACCGTTACTTCGTCCGCCACGAGGCGCAGGAGTTCGCCGCCACTTGGATCGACGCCCTCTGCAACCACCAGATCTACAGGGCCCATTACTTGACGACCGATCCCAAGCGCCGCATGCCGACGGACGGGCCGCTGACCGATTTCTACCGCCAGAACGAATCCGCCCGCCGCATGCTGACCGCCTTCACCGACGACCCGGTGGTTCGCGTCTTGTACGCCCTGGGCAAGAAGGCCGACGTCCGCTATTACCGCACCGTGGACGAAGGCAGCACCGAGAGCGGTGATTGGGTGCAGGCCACTTACGCCGTGACCTACGAAGACGAGCAACAGCGGAAGAAGACTTTCTTCGTCAACCTGGCGATGGGCTGCACGGTCGACAGCGGCACCGGCCGGCGGGACTGGACCATGGGCCGCATCGAAGGCGGCGTGCGTCCACCAGGGTGGTAGCATGGACTTCTCCGCTTTCGCCGCCCGCGTCGCCCTGTTGACCCGATCGATCGCCGCACTGTCGGCCGCCGCGGAGAGGCTGGGCGTCGCCGCGCCGCAGGGCCGCGAGTGGTTCGACCTGTTGCAATGCAAGCTGTTGCCGCAATTGCAAGGGCCGCCGCTGCTGATCGTGGCGATCGTGGGCGGCACGAACATCGGCAAATCGGTGATTTTCAACCACCTGGCGGGCGAGACGGCCAGCGCGGCCACGCCCCTGGCGGCCGGCACCAAGCACCCCGTCTGCCTCGTGCCGCCCGGTTGCGACGATCCGTCGCTGCTGGCCCGCCTCTTCGAACATTTCGAGCTTCACGCCTGGCAATCGCCGGCCGATCCGTTGCATGATGCCGAGCAGGACCGCATCTATTGGCGTGTGGGCAAGAACGTGCCGCCGCGGCTGGTGCTGGTCGATGCCCCCGACGTCGATTCCGACGTCACCGTGAACTGGCAACGCGCCCGAGCGGTCCGCCAGACGGCCGACGTGCTGATCGCGCTGTTGACGCAGCAGAAATACAACGACGCCGCGGTGAAACAGTTCTTTCGCGCCGCGGTCGAGGCCGACAAGCCGATCATCGTGATCTTCAACCTGTGCGACCTCGAAACGGATCGCGCGTGGTGGCCGCAGTGGCTGGCCCGCTTCATCGCGGAGACCGGCGCGGCGCCGGAGTTGGTCTATGTCGTACCCTACGATCGCGCCGCGGCCGATGAACTGCGGCTGCCGTTTTATCGCTACAGTCCCCCTCTCCCTTCGGGAGAGGAGAAAGCGAAGAAAGATGCTCCTCTATTTTCAAGTGTCAACGCACAAGCCCTCACCCCCTGCCCCTCTCCCGGAGGGCGAGGGGAGACTACTGCTCCAGACACCACACAATTCCAATCGTCTTCCCCCACCGATCTCCGCAACGAATTGGCGGCGTTGCATTTCGACGCGATCAAGATACGCACCTATCGCGGGGCGCTGGGCCGCGTGCTGGATCGCGCCGCAGGACTGCCCGGATATCTTGACGAGGTTCGCGCGGCGGCGGGGCAATTCGCGGCGGCCGCTACGGCGCTCTCGGCCACCGAAATGGCCCGCGTCGCCTGGCCGGATCTGCCGTCCAGCGTGCTGGCCGAGGAGATGGAGCAATGGTGGAATGCCGGCCGCAGCGACTGGTCGCGGCGGATTCACGGTTTCTATCGTGTCGTCGGCCGGGGGGTGATGCGGCCCGTCCGTGCCGTGTGGTCCGCCGTCGCGGGACCGCAGGAAGACCCGCTCGCGGTGTACCAGCGGCAGGAGCAAGCGGCCGTCGTCACCGCGGTCGAGAAACTGCTCGACGAACTCCAGCGGCTCTCGCAAGTCGGCAACGCGATCCTGCAGCCGCGCTTGCAAAGAATTCTGGGTGGACAAGCCCGCGGCGACTTGCTCGCTCGCATCGAGGCGGCGCATCGCGCTCTGCCGCCGGTTGGCGAGGACTATCGGGCGATGCTGTGCAGGGAACTCGACGCCATGAGAAGCAGCTACCCGCGGGTCACGCGCTGGCTGGAGACGTTCGATCAGGCGCTGGCCGTCGCCCGGCCGGCCATCACCGTCACGCTCGCGGTAAGCGGCTGGGTCTTTGCCGGCAACGTCGTGGGCCAGGCAGCCATGCACGTGGCGGGCCAGGCAGCGGGACACGTTGCCAGCGAAGCGATCGTGGCCGGGGGCGGCGAGGCGATTGTGGCCGGGGGCGGCGAAGGCATCCGGCAGGCTGCCGCTCGGATGTTCCGCCGCCTGCAAGCGCGTTTCGCCGAAAAGCGTGCCCAATGGCTGGCCGATTTTCTCGACGATCAATTACTTGGCGACTTGCTCACCGAATTGCGGCAAGGCGCGGCGGTGCCGGAATCGATCGAGTTCAAGAACGTGCAGGCCGCGATGGATGACCTGGAAGATGAAGTGAACGATTCGACAGAAAAATAAGGGGACAGAAAGATGGGAAGAGAAAAAACTTTGGGGAAAAAAAATAAACGGCATCCGAAAAGATGCATGAACAACAATTACCACTAATCATATATTGTTATCAGCGTTCCCTTCTTGTCTTCATTTTCTTTTCCCCAATCTTCCTTTCCCTTGCCTTCTTCTATTTTTCTGTCCCTTCATTTTTCTGTCGCACGTCTTCCGCCGGCTTGCCGGCCGCGTTGTTCTGCTTCGGCTCCAGCGGCCGATAAGGCGGCAGGGCAAGGATGCGATGGAAGATTTCGGACCGCTGCCGCTGAAAATTCTCCGAGCCCGCTTCGCCGTACTGTTTTTGCAGCGTGTCCCAGGAAACGTCGTCGGGCAGTCCGTCCATCTTGGGTACGAAATCCTCGACGGCGAAACTCCGGGCGATTTCCGTCAATGGGATGTTCTCTTCATTCACATGGCTGGCGAACAACACGCCGGACATGTCGGCGCAAAGATCGGCGAAGCTGAATCCGTTGCCGCTACGGGCATCGAGGAGTTCCTTGTCCAGGCCGGCCGCTTCGGCGCCCTGGGGTCCGGTGAGCGCCACCAGCGCGGCCGACATCGTGAAGTGCCCCACCACGTCGTGGCGCTTGAGGATGGTGGGCGATCCCATGAGGGGCATGCGGGTCTGCCGCTGATCCTCGGGCTCGATTTTCTCCCAGACGTCGTTGATCGCCGGTTTGTCGTGGACGTAGTTCGTGTCGTCTAGGGCCACGCCCAGCCCCAACAAGAAGGCCGATGGGGCAATCGGCCGCGGCAAGCGGCTCGCGGCCCCCGCCGCGCAGCGAACGTAGTAGGAAGTCAATTCGTCGCCCGTCCGCCAAAGTTGCGCCTTGGGATCTTTGGATTGCACGGGCAGTGCGCCGTTTTCGCGGGCCGCCTGGGTGATCGCCTGCACGACGAACCGGGCGCCGGCGATCTGTTGCGGACTGGCGATGCTTGGCGGGGCGGTCGACGGCGGAGGCCCGAGCGCCGCGATCGACGATGTGGAGACGGGGTCCCGGGGAATGGTGCTCGCCAGGGCCATGTAGGCCCCGCGCACCGCGATCTTGGCCTCCGGCGAAAGCACGCTCGGGTGCCAGATGTGCCGGGTCCGCATCTCCTCGGCGATCAGGTTCATAACCAGCGTGTTCGGCGCGTCGAAACCGATGCGGAACGACTTCGACGTCGAGCGGCGATCGCCCAACTGGGGCCGCATCACCGAGGCCTGGTCCGACGTATGCGCCGCCCCGAGAAAATGGCCCAACTCATGGACCAGGACTTCCAACCGCTCGGGTTCGCTGACATGCCCCACCGACTCGCGGATCAGGATGTGCGAACCCAGCGTGCCGCGGGCCTCGCCCAGGTGCGACTCGTCGTAGAGCCAATCGTAGCGGCTCGTAAAGCCGATCGCCAGCCGCGCGGGAAAAGGCCGCACTTTCTGCGCGAAGTCCATCATCGCCTCGTCGAAAGTATGGACGGCCGGGTTCGATTGCCAGGTCCCCACCGCCACGACCTCGAACCGCACGCGGCAATGATGCTCGAAGATGTCGGATGCCTCGTCCAGCCGCTTGCGGAGCTTCTTCTCCCACGCGGCGAGCCGTCGCGGATCGGTCGTATCGACCAGAAGCGCCACCGGAATCTTGTAGACGCCCGCGAACGGCCGTGCCACACCCGGCGGCGCAGTCGCCCCTTGCTGTACGGCCGGTTCGGCCTTGTCGTCAACGCCCGGCAGCCGCAGATGGACCAGTTCCGGCTTGCCGTCGCGGAGTCCCAGATAATGGATCGAGTTGACGGCCGCGGGGAAAGTTCGCGCCTCCGCGCCTTCGCCGAGCGTAATCGCCACCGGACCATAGGCAGGAATCGCCGCGATATCGGTCGGCGCAACGCTGTAGCGGACCGGCTGGCCATCGGTCCCGCGGGCCGTGAATTCGATCTTGACGGCGGACCAGTTCTGCACCACGACCACGCCCGCGTGGAGTGATCCGGCCATGAGCCAAGCGCAAATCCAGCACGCGAACAACTTCCTTAATCGAAACATTCGGTTCATCCCTATATTATGCCAGCGGAAACGGTTGCCGGCCAGCCACAGTAGCAGGCACCCTCCGGGTGCCGTCCGCCAAAGTGGCAGTTATCCGCCATAGGGCGGACGGCACACGGAGCGTGCCTGCTACTTTAATGCCAATTGCCTAACATCTGTCGCTCTCCTAGAATTGCCGCATACTGGTCAACGAATTGCAGGAGGCGCTGAATGAACGCACCGAAGAAAACGCAGCCGGCCGGCGGGGTCCAATTCGTCGAGGAGGTGGAAGTCCGCGGCCATATCATCGATAGCCTCATCCTGCCCAAAATCCTCGATGCCGTGGCCACCAATGGCGGCAGTTGCAAAATGAAGAGCATCACGATCGGCGAGTTGCGGAACGATCCGAGCCACGCCGTGATGGAAATCCGTGCCGCCAGCGAGCAACAACTGCAAAAGCTCCTCGCCCTGATCGCCGACCACGGCGCCGTGCCCACCGACGTCCACGATTGCACGTTGGTGGCGGCAGATATCGACGGCGCCTTCCCGGAGGAGTTCTACAGCACCACGAACCAACGGACGGAAGTCCGCGTTGGTGGACACTGGCTCGAAGTGGCCGACCAGAAGATGGACAGTGCCGTTCTCGTCGATCTGGAAAAGATGACCGCCCGTTGCCTTAACATGGCCTATACACGCCGCGGCGACCAGATTGTCGTAGGCCATGCGGGCGTGCGCGTCTTTCCCGAAGAGCGGTCGCGCGGGACGGAGACCTTCGAGTTCATGGGCAGCAACGTCTCGACCGAAAAGCCCAAGCACGTGGCCATCCGCCGCATTGCGCGGCAACTGGCCGAAAACCGGGCTGCGGGCGGACGCACGGCCATCGTCGCCGGACCGGCGGTCGTCCACACGGGTAGTGGCGAGTTCCTGGAACGGATCATTCGCATGGGTTATGTCGATCTGCTGCTGGCGGGCAACGCGCTGGCCACGCACGACATCGAGCAGGCCCTCTTCGGCACGAGCTTGGGCGTTTATCTCGATCGCGGCATTCCCGCTGAAGCGGGGCACGCGCATCACCTCCGCGCGATCAACCGCATGCGCCGGCTGGGAGGAATCCGGCCCGCGGTCGAAAAGGGCGAACTCCGCGCGGGGGTGATGTACGAGTGCGTGCGCCACGGCGTCGATTACCTGCTGGCCGGCAGCATCCGCGATGACGGGCCGCTGCCCGACGTCGTCACCGACGTGCTGGAGGCCCAGCGGCTGATGCGCGAAAAACTCCGCGGCGTGACCTTCTGCCTAATGATCGCCACCACGCTGCATTCGATTGCGGTGGGCAATCTGCTGCCGTCGTGGGTCCAAGTCGTGTGTGTCGATATCAACCCCTCGACCGCCATCAAGCTGGCCGACCGGGGTTCGTTCCAAACCGTAAGTCTTGTTACCGACGTGGCTCCGTTCTTGCGTGCTCTGGTGGAGGAATTAACGGCTTTGGAGAGTGTGCAAAAGAGCGAATGACCAACAACGCCCGCATTCTCATGTGTCCGCCGGACCATTTCGGGATTGAATACGAGATCAACCCCTGGATGAACCGGCAGCGGGGGGCCGATCGCCACCTGGCAAGCGACCAGTGGCTGGACCTGCGGCGATTGCTGGAACAGGCCGGGGCCACGATCGAGTGCATGGAAGCGAAGGCCGGCATGCCCGACCTGGTGTTCACCGCCAACGCCGCGCTGATCTTCCGCAATCTGGCGGTGCCTTCCCATTTTCGGCACCCGCAGCGGCAGGTTGAAGAGAGCCATGCACAGGAATGGCTGGCGGCCAACGGTTTCGAACTTCGCAGGCTGAAGGCCGACACTTTCTTCGAAGGGGCCGGCGATGCCCTGTTCTGCGGCGATACGCTCCTGGCCGGATATCGCATCCGCACGGCCATCGGCGGACATCACCAGCTCGGCGACCTGCTGGGCTGCCGCGTCATTTCACTGGAATTGGTCGATCCGCGCTATTACCACCTCGACACCTGTTTCTGCCCGCTCGCGCCGGGCGTGGCGATCTATTACCCGCGGGCGTTCGACGACTACGGCCAACGTGCCCTGCGGGAAGTCGTAGCCGAATTGATTCCCGTGGAGGAGTCCGAGGCGTGGAATTTCGCCTGCAACGCGGTGGTCGTCGGCCGCACGGTGATTACGAACGCCGGCTGCCCCGATCTGCACCGCCAATTGCACGCGCGCGGTTTCACACCCATCGCCACGCCGCTGGGCGAGTTCGTCAAGTCGGGCGGCTCGGCGAAGTGTCTGACGCTTCGGCTGGACGGCGAGGACGCGGCCGGCTGGATGGACACGGCGGACAAGCGGTAACCACGAAATCGCAGTCAAAATCTGACCTCGACGGGACACCTATCTCTGTTTAACGAGGTGAAGTGCGCTATAGCGGCGTGCATTTGCCCGCCTCGAAATCGGTCCGCACCTTCTCCATCAAAGTCCGCAACGCCCCCGACTTCTGGTCACGCTCGATCTGACGGTCCCAGCGCTGGTCTTCGTATTGCTCAAACCAGGAAGAGAACGCCTCAAATTGTTCTTCAGGAAGCCCTTGCACGGCTTCCTGGATTTCAGCGACGGTAGTCATCACGACGTCCCTTGTGTCGTCCAAATCGGTTATACCACAGGCGGCCCGAAAACTTCCGCTTCGATCAGCAAGCAGTACAAAATCCTATCACGAATCTTGCTTCAGGGCAATCACATCCGCATCTGGTTCCACGGATCCTCACTTCGCAAATCGCCATTCGGGCTTGGCGTCTTTGGGAAGCTTCAACCCGGTCAGTGCCGCGCGGAGCAGCTCGATCGGCATCGGGCCTTGCTTCAAGACGGCGTCATGGAACTCCCGTTCGGAAAGTTTGCCTGGCCCGACCATCTCGTCGTGCAGCGCGAAAATCTGCCGGCCGCCGATCAGGTAGCCGACCTGGTAAAGCGGCTCGGCCTGGATGAATCGCCGCACCTCGCTACGGGCGCCGAACTTCTCGTGGCCCACACGATCGGTCAGGAAAGCGACCATCTCGTCGGGCGTCATGCGGCCCAGGTGGTACTTGAGCGTCAGGATCACGCGGGCCGAGCGGGTCATGTGCCAAAAGAGCATGCCGATGCGGTCCTCCGGTGTCCGCGCCCAGCCGAGGTCCCAGTAGCGGAGTTCCCAATATAAGGCCCAGCCTTCCACGTAGAACGGCGTGGAGAACGGCCGTTGCGGACCTCGCGACTCGTAGAATTGCTGCAAGTGATGCCCCGGAATCAATTCGTGTGGAATGACCAGGCGCGTGAAGTGCCGGTTGTTTCCCCGCATAACCATCAGCTTGTCGGCCTGCCGCAACTCGGAGTTCGCGTAGGCGACCATCATCTCGTGCCCGTTGTAGGCGGCATAAGGAATCACCTTGAGCGTCTCGGGCGACATCATCAGCAGCCCCCACGACTCTTCGCACAACGGCGGGATGGTCACCAGGTCGCGCCGCTTGGCGAACTCGGTCGATTCGCGGGCCAGCCGGGCAACCAGTTCGTCTTGCTGGCCGGGCGGCACGTAGTCGGCTTTCACGCGGGCCAGGGCGGCCTTCCAGTCGTTGCCCAGTTTCATTTCCCTGGCCGCCTTTTTCATTTCCGTCTCGCACCAGGCGAGTTCCCGTTCGCCGATGGCGATCAACTGGTCGGCCGTGTAGGGGAGCCACTGGCGGCGAATCTCCGCGGCGACCGCATCGGCCCCGATCGGCGCGCCGACTAAAGGATCGTCCTCTTTGCCCTTGAGTTGGGCAATCTCCTCGCGAAGTTGCTTGGCATAATCGTCCAGTTGCTTGTCGGCGTCTTCATAGGGCTGTTTCACCCACCAGGCGAACTCGGGCAGATAGCCGTCATAGTACGAGTGCCAGCGCTTCAAGACCCCGTGCAGGGCTTGCGTCGCCTCGGCCGCATGCAGGGCCACCGCGGGGGTGAGCTTCTTGTCGCCCGGCTTGGGAAGACGTTCGCGGGCTTCCTTCACCGCACTGGCCAGGGCGGCAAGTTTTGTTGCCGCGGCCTGGCAATCCAGCGAGTCCCATTTCCGCCGGGCCAGTTCCAACTCCTGGATCGGTCCGCGGAACGGCAGCAACGCCGCAACCTCGGCCAGCCGCTTTCTTGCCAAGGCCACATCATCAAGGTCTCCCCGTACCTCGCTGCGGAGCAGCAGATACTCGGCCCTATCCCGCGCATCGAGCGCATCGAACGCGAGTTTGTCCAAACGAGCCAGCCATGCCTCATCCAGGCCCTGTTGCCGATCCAACCAGGATGGCGCGGCCGGCAATTCGAACGCCATCCGCAGGCTCGCCTGATCGGCCCTGTACTCGCGGTGCAAGGCGAGCCCAGGGCGTAAGCCCTGGGGGAAACCCCGGCCCGTTTCCGCTGAGTCTCGGCCATAAGCGGACGGTAGCGCGGCAAGCACCAAGACAAGTGGCAACAGAATCATATGTCGAGCGCGAGGGATCATGGTGTAACTCCAAGGTGTGTGGCTAGCGGCTACGAACTCAGCATCACGGCCGTTCGGACCCGAAGGAAAGCGTCCGTTGCGGGTCTTGGCAATCGGGCGACAGTTCCTTGAACAGCAGGCTGGGCTGGATATCGTTGTTGTTCTGGTACTTGTCGCTGGCATATTCGGTGAACGGGCCGCGGATGTCGTGATAAAAGATCTGGCATATGGCAACGCCCGCATAAATCCGCACCGGCTGCACGGCGAACATCTCCAGCGTCCAAAAGCCGCAGAAGCCGACATCGCCGAACCCGGCCGTCACGTGAACGAACAACCCCAGCCGTCCGATGGAGGACCGGCCTTCGATCATGGGCACGAAGTTCCGGGTCTCGGTCCGCTCGCACGTCCTACCCAAGTATAGCTGATGCGGCTGCAAAACGAGGCCCTCGGGCGGAATCGTCATGCGGCGGACGCGGTTCGGCCGCCGCATGTCGAGCACGACCTCCTCGTAAATCAGCAGTTCGTTGTGCAGCGTAAGATTATAGCTGTTGGGATTCAGCCGCTTCTCGTCGAAGGGCTCGATGACGATGTCCTGGCCCAACTGTTGGCGAATTTCCAGACCGGATAGTACCATGAGAGGAACTGTGTTAGGTGGAGGCGAGCCGCACCCAGAGGGTACCCGGTTAGCCTCCGGGGATTGGCCCGACCGTCAAATCCGGAGGCTCACGCCTCCGGCTCGCCTGGGTTGACTCCGATCTTCGGACACTCGCCCTTCAGCGGGCACGTTTCACACTTCGGCTTCCGTGCGGCGCAGACCTTTCTTCCATGCTGGATCATGCGGTGACTGAACGCGATCCACTCTTTGCTGGGAATCGCCGCCATCAGGTCGCTCTCAATTTTCTCGGCCTGCTTGTGTTGCGAGAGCCCCATGCGGCCGCTGAGACGCCCGACGTGCGTATCCACGACAACGCCCGACGCGATGCCAAAGGCCGTTCCCAGCACGACATTGGCCGTCTTCCGGCCGATGCCGGGCAGTTCGACCAGTTGCTCGATGCGCTGCGGCACCTGGCCGTCGTACTGCTCAGCCAGCAGCCGGCAGCAGTTCTGAATGTTCTTGGCCTTGTTGCGGAAGAAGCCGGTGCTCTGAATGTCCTTTTCCAGTTCGGCGATCGGCGCCCGCGCATAATCGGCGGCGGAGCGGTATTTGCGGAAGAGGCCCTTCGTGACCACGTTGACGCGCTCGTCGGTACACTGGGCCGATAGAATCGTGGCCACCAGAAGTTCCAGCGGCGTCGCAAAGTCCAGCGAGCACTTGGCGTCGGGATAGGCACGCCGAAGCAAGCTTACGATTTCGCCTGCATGCCGCTTGGCGTCGGCAGGGCCTGCCTGCGCGGCGCCTGGTTTGCCTTCCGCGAGGGCGGCCTTTACGGTCTTGCTTGTTGGTTTTCGTCCAGCCATTGAAAGAGGGAAGCCAGTGTTCAGTGTTCGGTGTTCGGTAAAAGCTAGCGTCTTACTGAACACTGAAAACTAGATTCTGCAATGCCGCGGCGGGGCGTGTCAAGAGGTTGGCCTTTTGGGACGGCGTGACCTATAATTCGCTAGACGTGTTAAGGTACCGTGTCGCGATCGTTGTTTTCTGCACCGCCGCGCCGGTTTTCCTGGGCATTTATCGGACGGGTCGGACCCTTGCGCCATGTCGAGTTTTGAGGATTTGTCGTTTTTCCCTGGGGATTTCTCCGGGGAGGTGCGGTTATTTCCGCTACCGAATCTCGTGCTTTTTCCGCACGTGATGCAGCCTTTGCACATCTTCGAACCGCGGTACCGCAGCCTTCTGGAAGATGCCTTGGCGAGTGACCGTCTTATCGCCATGGCCCTGTTGGAATCCGGTTGGGAAAGCGACTATGAGGGCCGGCCGCCGCTGTGGCGAACGGCCTGTCTGGGGCGGGTGACGACATTCCACCGCCAGGACGACGGCACCTACAATCTGCTCGTTCTCGGTTTGCAGCGGGTCAAGCTGCTTCACGAACTGGAACCGCGCAAACTCTATCGCGAAGCCCATGTCGCGATTTGCGAAGATTGCTATCCGGCGTCTGCCGAGCCTATGGGCCGGGTATTACAGCAGAGGCTTCGCAACGCCTTCGTCCGCTTGCTGCCGTTGTTGCCGGAGGCCCAGGAGCAGATCGACCAACTTCTGGCAGCCGACGTTCCATTGGGGGTGCTCACGGATTTGATCGGCTTCATGCTGGATATCGAAATTCGCCAGAAGGGGTCGCTACTCTGCGAGTTGAATGTTTATCGCCGCGCGGAGTTGCTGTTGGAGCATCTCGCAGCGGCCGCGGCAGGCCGCGAGAAACGAAGCTGTCTTGCCAGCGACTTTCCGCCACGTTTCAGCATGAACTAGCGGGCCGGCCGCCTTGACCAACCTCTTCGCCGGCCTTAAGATAAGTTCTTGCAACGTGTTATGTCTCGTGGAGAAACTGTCCGATGGCCACCCCGGGAAAGCCGCAAAATCCGATTTCCGACAGCATGGAGGGACTCGACACTATGACGGGCGAGGACGACTTGGATCAAGCCCAAGCGGAATCCGGGGTACCTGGTACTCCGGGTCCGCCGCATGCGGTGGACCCGCACCCGCAAGCGGGTACCCGCCAGGTACCCCGCCAGGCCGCCACCAAGGTCGATCTTGCCCGGATCGAACGCGCCGTTCGCGAGATCCTCTTCGCCGTGGGCGAGGACCCCGATCGCGAAGGGCTTCGCGAAACGCCCGCCCGGGTCGCGAGGATGTATGCCGAGTTGTTCGCCGGGCTGCACCTCGATCCCCGCCGACACTTGCAGAAGTTCTTTACCGAGCGCTACGACGAAGTGGTTCTCGTGCGGGATATCAGCTTCCAAAGCACGTGCGAACACCATTTGCTGCCTTTTTTGGGCAAGGCCCACGTGGCCTATTTGCCCGGGCCGCGGATCGTCGGCCTGAGCAAGTTGGCCCGCGTCGTTGAGGAAGTCGCTCGACGGCCGCAGGTGCAGGAGCGCATGACCGAACAGATCGCCAATCTGCTGGTCGAGGAGTTGCAGGTCAAGGGCGTGGCGGTGATTATCGAAGCCGAACATACCTGCATGACGATCCGGGGCGTGCGGAAGCCCGGCGCGTTGTGTATCACGTCCGCCATGAAGGGCCATTTCCGCACCGGCTCGTCAACGCGGGCCGAGTTGATGACGTTAATATACGGCGACCGCCGGTAGGCGGGAGGTCAGAGGTCAGAGATCAGGGGTCAGAGTCCGACCTCCGATCTCCGACCTCCGACCTCCGATCTCTGACCCATGCAAGAACTCGATCACCAGCGCGAGAGAACTCAGGAAGACCTCCGCGGATTGATAGCGGGCGACGTGCGCTGCGACGATCTGTTTTGCCAGCTTTTTTCCAGCGATGGCAGCATCTACGAGATCCGGCCACTGGGCGTGGTGCGGCCCCACTCGACGGCCGACGTAGCCGCATGCGTGCAGTATGCCGCGGAAAAACACATTCCGCTGCACGCCCGCGGCGCCGGCACCGGCATGGCGGGCGAATCGCTGGGAACGGGCCTGGTGCTGGATTTCTCCAAGTACCTGCGGCGCATCGTGCGTTTTGAGCCGGAATCGGTCCGCGTGCAGCCCGGTATCGTCTTGGAACGCCTCAACGCCCACCTGCGTCCGCATGGCCGGATCTTCGGTCCCGACCCGGCCAACGCGGCGGTGACCACGCTGGGCAGCATGATCGCGATCGACGCATCCGGGTCGCGCTGGCTGAAATACGGTTCGGTGCGGCGGCACGTGCGGAGCATGCAGGTCGTGATGGCCGACGGCCAGGTGCTGGAGTTCGGCCGCGAGCCGATCGTGGCCGGCGTCAGCATCGACAGCAACCCGCGGAAGCGCGAGCTGATCAATCGCCTCTCCGCGATCCTGGCCGCCTCGACCGAGGTCATCCGCAGCCGACAGCCGCGCAGCCCTCTGAACCGCTGCGGCTACAACCTGGCCGACGCCCTAGGCGAAGATTCGATCGACCTGGCGGGCATTATGGTGGGGTCCGAGGGAACGCTGGGCCTGATCACCGAGGCCACCTTGGCCACGCAGTCCTTGCCGCGGCATCGCGGCGTCGTTCTGCTGCTTTACGAGAGCCTGGACAAAGCAGCCAGGTCGGTCCCCTCGATCTTGCCTTGGCGCCCGGCCTCGTGCGACTTGATGGACCGGCGGCACCTGAGCCTGGTGCGGGAAAGCGAGGTCCGCTTCGACCTGCTCATTCCCGCCGAGGCGGAAGCGGCCATGCTCATCGAATTCGAGGGCGACGAGCCGCAGGAAATCCGGCAGCAGATGCGCGGCCTGATCGACGACGTGCAACAGCAGTCGCGGCTGGCTTTCGGCAGCCGCCAGGCCTTCGATCAGGAGGAGACCGATCTGTTTCTGAACCTGCCCAATCGGGCCATGCCGCTACTCTATCGCCTCAAGGGCCCCAGTCGTCCTGTTCCCGTGGTCGAAGACATCTCCGTGCCCCCGGAGGTTCTCCCCGATTTTCTCGTGCGGACACAGAACGTGCTCAAGCGGCGGCAAGTCACCGCGTCGCTGCTCTGCCATGCCGGCCACGGGCAGTTGCACATCCAGCCCTTTTTGGATCTGGACGATGCCAATGACGTACAGCGGATGCGGCTGGTGGCCGATGAACTGTACGATGAAGTCTTCAGCGTCGGCGGCACGATCGGCGGCGAGCATGCCTACGGGCTCAGCCGTACCCAATTCCTGCGGCGGCAAGCGGGACCGCTCTATGAAGTGCTGCGGCAAGTCAAACAGATATTCGACCCGGAAAACATTCTCAATCCGGGCAAGATGGTCAGCGACGATGCGGAACTGATGACCCGCAACTTGCGTCCGCCGATAGAGCAGGGAGCAGGGAGCAGGGAGCAGGGAGTATGCAGTTCTGACTCCGAGCTCCGAGCTCCGAGCTCCGAGCCCCGCGCCTTGCGCAATCTCGTCGAGTTGCAGGTCAATTGGGACCCGCAACGGGTGGCCGACGCCACAGCCGCATGCAACCGTTGCGGCGAGTGCCGCTCGCAATCGGCACAGGTGCGGATGTGCCCCATCTTCCGCTTCCAACCCGCGGAAGAAGCCTCGCCTCGCGCCAAGGCAAACCTGATCCGGGGCATCCTCACCAACAACATCGATCCGGGCCGGCTGGCGAGCGAGGAGTTCAAGGAGGTGGCCGACCTTTGCATTCACTGCCACAGTTGCCGGCTGGAATGTCCGGCGGGCGTCGATATTCCCAAGCTGATGATGGAGGCCAAGGCCGCTTACCTTCGCGCCAACGGCCTGCGCATCGCCGATTGGGTGATGATCCATCTCGACTCGCTGGCGGCGCTGGGACGGCTGGCGGCGCCGTTGACGAACTGGGCCCTGGGCAACCGGCAAATGCGCTGGCTCATTGAGAAAACGCTGGGGATCGCCCAGGGACGCAAGCTGCCGCGAGTGGCCGCGCGGCCGTTCTTTCGCCGTGCCGCCCGCCGCCGCCTCACCCGGCAAAACCGCCGCCACCCAGAGGGTACCCGACACCGCGTACTGTACTTCGTCGATACCTTCGCCAACTTTCACGACCCGCAATTGGCCGAGGCCCTGGTAAGCGTGCTCAAACATAACGGCATCGGGGTCTACGTGCCGGCGGACCAATGGTCCTGCGGCATGGCTTCCATTTCCTGCGGGGCACTCGATCATGCCCGCAAGATCGCCCGGCACAATGTCGCCCTGTTGGCCGAATCGGTAAGACAGGGCTACCACATTGTGGCCACCGAGCCTGCGGCGGCGCTCTGCCTGTCCCACGAGTATCTGCACCTGGTGGATGATGATGAAACGCGGCTGGTGGCTGCGAACACCAGCGAAGCATGCAGTTATCTCTGGAAACTGCACCTCACCGGAAAACTGCAACTCGACTTCAAGCCCGTTCATGCCAGCCTGGGGTATCATACGCCATGCCACCTGCGGGCACTGAACGTGGGCACTCCGGGCGAGAACCTGCTGGGATTGATTCCCGGTTTGCGCGTGAATCATATCGAACAGGGATGTTCCGGCATGGCGGGCACTTTCGGCATGATGCATCGCAATTACCGCAGCAGCCTGCGGGCCGGTTGGGGACTTATTTCCAAGCTCCGCAGTGCAGCCATCCAGGCCGGCACGACGGAGTGTAGTTCCTGCCGTATCCAAATGGAACAAGGCACCACGAAACGCACCATTCACCCCATCAAACTGCTTGCCTTGGCCTATGGGCTGATGCCCGAAGTCGCATCGCTCTTGACCACGCCCGGCGAAGAACTGATCATTAGCTGAATTCTTCGTCGCCCAATTTCGTTCCCCGGCCCCATTTGTCAATATGAACACACAACCTTGGTACCAGGCTGGCTTACGATTCGAATGCACCGGTTGCGGC
>Ga0302320_10005709_pt1 | contig 27837 bp, 19 predicted proteins | sample Bog_T0_3_FD_202130 | JGI IMG/M metagenome (GOLD analysis project Ga0302320, IMG submission 202130) | Peat permafrost microbial communities from Stordalen Mire near Abisko, Sweden - Bog_T0_3 | ecosystem: Environmental > Terrestrial > Soil > Wetlands > Peat | place: Sweden: Abisko, Stordalen Mire...
CGGTGACTGCGGGGAAAGTGTCGATCTTCTTGTGCCCAATGGCCTGCGCGGCGGCGACTGACTTCCATGCATTCCCGGTCCAAACATCGATGGAGTATTTCTGAATCTGTTGCCCATTGTTGAGCCGCTCCATGGTGAGGGCGCGGTTGAAGGTGATCGGCTTTGGAAAGCTGAGTTCGAGCGAAGCATGGTGCGAACCGGCAGGTGCAGTCCAAAATGTATCCGGATTGCCGTCGGCAGCAGCTGTGACTTCTCCCGATGTTGGAGCGTGTTGCGCTGCCAGATTGTTGGCATAGCGGGAGCGGATCGCTTGGCCAAACTCCGCCAGACGCGCTACATCGCCTTCCGGGAGCAGGCCGCGGCGATCGGGTGCGAGGCCAAGCATCAGTTGCGCGCCGTGTCCCACGGTCTGGTCATACATGGTGAGAAGTTCGTTCAAGCTTTTCAGGGAAGACTCGTCGTTGGGGTGCCAGAACCAGTGCTCATTGCGCAGAGGGGTGTCGGCCTCCACCGGGCGCCAGCGAAGATAGCCATGGCGGTCGATGACATTCCAATTCTCGTAAGGGACACGGCCGCCTTCCGTTCCGACCCAACGCGCATCGCCATATTCGAAGAGGCCTGTATCCGCAAACACAATGGAGTTGGGCTGATAGGTGCGCAGCGTCTCAATGATTTTGGCGAAGTTGTAAACATGGCCACCGCTGCCTGCGCCATCGAGCCAGAACTCGACCAGGTCGCCGTAGCGCGAGGCTAGCTCTGATAACTCGGCCTGATAGTAGTCGTCGTAGGCGGCGGAGTCCTTGTACTTCGGTTCGTGGCGATCCCAGGGTGACAAATAGACGCCGAACTGCAAACCATACTTGCGAGCCGCACGAGCGACCTCTCCAACCAAGTCTCCCTTGCCACCTTTCCACGGGCTTGATTTCACGCTATAGGGGGTCTGTTCAGTGGGCCAAAGGCAGAAGCCGTCATGATGCTTGGCAACCAGCACGACGTACTTGGCTCCGGAATCACGAATCGCCTTCATCCACTGGTCGGGGTCGAATTGTGTTGGATTGAAGACCGATGGGTCGGCGGTCCCATCTCCCCATTCCCGATCGAGAAAGGTGTTGGTGGAGAAATGCAGGATGACGCCGAATTCCAGATCCTGCCACGCCGTTTGCGGGGCCGAGGGCTTCACGTCGGAAAAGTTCTGCGCCATGAGGATTGAACTGCCGCAGGCGAGCAAGAATCCGGTTGCAAATAATGCGGAACGAAGGGACTTCATCGATCTGTCTCCGATATTGAATGAACTGAGCCGCTATTGGTGGCGAGGTAAAAAACTCCAGATTTGAGGGTCTTCTTCGCCGAGCACCCAGGAGCAGAAGCCCTGGATTCCACTCTTTTCGACCAACTGGTAGCGGTCGCTGAATGTATGCAGGTCCGTGAAGTAGATCCACTCGCGCATCTGGTCGCGGTAGAAATGGAAATATGCGCTGTGGTCTTCTTCGTCCCACTGAATCTTGCCGTCATACGCGGTAGCGAGTTGCAGGGCGTTGGGCGTACCAATGTAGTCGGCCGTGGGGTTAGGCTTGTCGGTGTCGGCTGTGGCGTCGTGGGTGGGAGCGCCAGTATACCAGTGGTAGCCGTAGAGCGGAATGCCGAGGGAGAGCTTGGTTTTGGGCACCACCTTGAGGGCGTAATCCAGATTCTCCTTTGTCCAGTTCCAACCTGCCACTGGCCCGGGCATGGTCCAGCGGGTGTGCTGGTCGTACGTCATCAGGCAGAGCAGGTCCACGGAATTCGCCAGGTTGGCGAGGTCGTACGCGCCGCGCCAATCGGTATAGATCCACTTGGCAAACCCGCCGGTTCCGGGGTACCCCGGCGCATTCGGCACAGTGGCGATGGAGATTTGCAGGCCAGCTTGATGCAGTGCCTGCGCGGAGAGCTTCACCAGGGCTGTGAGACGATCGCGATCAAGATAGTCGACATTCTCAAGATCGAATTGAAAGCCGACATAGCCATGCGCTTTGCATTCGCGAATCATGGCCTCGTTCATCAGGGCTTGGGCGGCAGTATTCAAGCTCAACGTGTGAAAGCCCTTCTTGTTGAACATGGCCAGGATTGGCATGAGAGGGACCTTGTCTTCTTGCGCACGTTTGAGCACGGTTGGATCGGGAGCGCCGGTGACGAGCCCGTTCTCGTCCACCTGGTACCACGTCGGGACGAGCAAGTCGATCTGTGTGGAGTGAGCAAGAAAGGACCGGATCGAATCCGGATTGCTGGTGAGATAAAAAAGGGCGACGGGATCGGCAGCCAGGCAGGGGACTGCCGCAACTAGAAATGCAATTGCCAAAGATAGCCGCTTCATAGGACTCCGCGTGCGAGAGATGTTGTGAGAACGAGCCTCAGGCGACTGCCTTGCCTTCGAAATGCGCTTCAATTTCCTCCAGCGTCTTTCCCTTGGTCTCCGGCAGGAAGAAGACGATGGTGACGATGTACACGACCGTGAAGCTGGAAAAGAGGAAGAACATGGATGAGTATCCATACTTGCTGACGAAGGGCAGGAAGATGCCGGCAAGGATGGTAGATACGAGCTGATTGATGACCAGCGTGATGCTCATGCCGTTGGAGCGGATGCGGGTGGGCATCAACTCGGAGAGCGCGAGCCAGACGCAGACGCCGGGGCCCATGGCGTAGGAGGCCATGAAGAGGTAAAGCCCAAGGGCGACCAGCCAGCCATGTTGCGCGTCCGGCACCTGACCCACCAGGGCTTTCTGGATCTTGAGCGGGGCGGTTTGCGCAGCGTCGAGATCGGCAAAAGGATTCTTGAAGAAGGATTCGACCTTGTTGGCCGGTACGCAGTCCGCGCGTTTGATCTCGATGGGTGCGGCTGCCGTGTCGTCGGAGCGGACAAAACTTGTGGTCGCGGTGTAATCGCCGTAGGAGTAGATGACGGCCAGCGAGGCGCGGCTGCTGTCAATCTGTTTTCCGGCATCGCCGGCGTTAGCCAGCAGACGGCTCGCTTCGGCTCGATCGAATTTCATCTTGAGCTGCTGGTCGGCGCCGACGAGGGTCTGAATCTGCGGACCAGCGTTGAAGGAAAGCTTTTCCGTGCGCAAAAACAGGATACCCACGCTGACCAGGGAGACGATAATGCCGCTGGTCCCGACAATAAACAGGAACCTGCGCCCTTTGCGATCAACGAGCATGGTGCCGACCATGGTCATGGAGAAGTTGACCGCTGTCAGCAGAACATAGCCCCAGTGCGCATGAAGATCTGACAGCCCGCTTTGCAGGAGGATGCCGACGTTATAGCCGATGACGGAGTTGACGCCCGTGGCCGTATTGCAAGCCAGGATGACCAGTGCCAGCAGGAAGGGAATGACGTATTTGCGTTGCAGCAGCGAATCGCGAACGATTTTGCCGGTCGAGGACTTCTGCTGATTTTGGCGCAGGGTCTCTTCCATCTCGCGCAGTTCGGTGTCCGCCTGCTCGGCGGAACGCGAACGGAGCAATGCGGCGTAGGCCTTGTCTTTTTTGCCGCGGCGAAAGAGCCAGCGCGGCGATTCGCCCACCAGGAGACTGCCGATGACAAAAATCAATCCAGGCGGAAGTGAAACCCAAAAGATGTGCCGCCAAGCCTTATCTTTGAAGGCGAACAGCGTAGCAGCATCGGATGTAAGCGCGACGGCCTGAACGCGATAGCTATAGTAGATGCCGACCAGCGCCGCGGCCACAATGCCGAAGGTGAGCATCCACTGGAAGATGCCTGTTCCCTTGCCGCGTGTTGACGCGGAGAGGCATTCGGCAAGATAAAGAGGGACAACCACGCCAATCAGCCCTCCGCTCATGCCCTGTAGGAGGCGGCCGAAGAAGAGCGGGCCATACCCTTGAGAGAGAGCAATGACCGGAATGCTGAGAACAAAGGTGAAGCCGCTGAGGACCATGAGCGGTTTGCGGCCCATCCAATCGGCCAGCAGGCCGGCGAAGAGCGTGGAGAACACGGTACCGAGAAGAACCGCGGCCACAATGAAAGAAAGCTGCGCGGGGGTCAGGTGCGACGTGGCTTCAAGATATGGATAGGCGCCACCGATGATGCCCACGTCGATGCCGTATAAGAGTCCTCCGAGACCGGCAACGAGAAGCAAGAAATGGCCATAGTTACGTTTTGCGGATGAGATTGTGGACGGTACGGAAGGATTGGAAGCGCTCATTCGTCGGCTTAACTCTTTTCTGACTCCCGCACAGTAGCGAGCGAGTGCGATCAGTATACAGGGGAAGAAATACGCGGACCGAGACGGGGCGGGTGGCTCATTGTCTGCCGTTTCTTGAGAGAAAGTCGCGGACGCGCGCAGAAACCGCCTGCGCATCGCAATTCATGATGAGGTGGGCGCAACTTCCTTGCGCGATGTAGGTAGGAGCACCTGTGGCCGCGGCCCAGTCGAGCGCTGGTTGAGGGTTGACGAGGTGGTCCTGAGCGCTGACGACCACAAAGAAGCGCGGCTTCACGGCACGCGCCGCTTCGGCCAGGGAACGGGCGCCAATGACGTCCTGGGTCATCACAGCCTTGAGCTGCCAGAGCCGATCATTTGCGTCGATGGGCTGCGGGGCTTCGGCTTGTGTGAAGAATTCGTCGAGCTTTGCGCGCGGCGTTTCCTGGTTGCGCAGTTCTGGGGTGGTGACGACCAGCGAGCCGAAAAGGTTGGCGAGCTTCAACGGAGGTTGGGACGTATAGTCTCCGTGGTGGTATTCCGGATCGGCAAGGATGGTTCCCACCATGATGCGCTTGACTTCAAGATCGTAACTGGTGAGCCGTGGGGTTCCCAGGATGGGGACGGCAAGATCAAAAAAATCGGTGTGGGTAACGGCCCAGACAAAGGTCTGCTCGCCGCCCATGGAGAGACCGACCACGGCGTGAAGGTGGTTGAGGTTTAGGACCTCGGTTACGACGCGGTATTCCGCCTCCACCATATCGCGAAGCGTGAACGCTGGGAATTGGGTACCATGCTGCGTCGGGCTGTTGGAGGGCGACGAGGAGATGCCATTGCCGAGGGAGTCGATGGCAATGCCGAAGAACCGGGTCGTGTCCACAAGGTGCTGGGCAGGCGCTCCGTCGCCGAAGAGGGAAACCAGGTCGCTGGAGCGCCCGTAGAGCCAGGTGGGCATGAGGACGGCATTGTCGCGCTGGGCATTCAGCTTCCCGAAGGTTCGATAGCCGATGCGGCAATGCTCGATTGCTTTTCCGCTCTCCAAGGGGCAGGAGCCGAGCTCTGCCCATTGCTGGTCGCCGCCTGCTGCAAGGGCCGGGAAAGAAGCCCATGCCGAAATCAGGCAGGCCGACAGGCCGGCGTACCCGGCCAGCCTGAACGCGCGGAGCCTCATCTATTTTGATCCGGCGAGCGAGCTCTTGATGAAGGCCGCTACTCGGTCGTGAAGTTGCTTCAGGCTTTCTTCGCGGACATAGACCATGTGTCCGGACTCGTACCAGTCGTATTCAATGTTCTTAGCCAGCGACTGGGGAATCGGCAGGTGCTTCTCTTCATATTCGGCAGCGAAGAACGGAGTGGCCAGGTCATAGTAGCCGCCGTTGACCATGACATGCAGGCGAGGATTGGTTTTGAGTGCTTCGGCCAAATCGCCGGCTACGTTGAGGTCGATTGGATTTCCACGATGGGAGAGATCCCACTGCGTGGCGCCGAACTGCGCTTCGGGCAGGTAGGTTTGGCCTTCGCCATACTTCAAGTCTTTACGCACGTAATCGTTGAAGAGCGCCACGTAAGCTGAAGAAATGGCCGAGCTTTGCGGATCGTATTCGGCGGTCTCGCTCATGGGGTTCAGGTTGGGTCCTGAAAATCGGGTATCCAGCCGCCCGGTTGTCAGGTCTTCGTCTTCGAGCAAGGCTTTCTCGAATTGGCCGCCGTTGACGCGGAGGTTTGCACGAAGCAGGTAGGCTAGGGGCAGCCCGATATAGCCGTGCAGTTTCTCCGCAATTTCCTGCTTTTCTCCTGCGCTGAGATCGGTGCCCAAGGCCAAGGCATGCGTATAAGGACCGGTGGCAAACTCTTCCACCTCTTTAAGGAATGTCTCGAGAGCCGGCTGCGGTTGCGGTAGCTTCTTGTGATACCAGGCGGTCGCCGCGTAGGTAGGAAGCCCGAGGACATACGGCAGATCGACGCCGGGGTTGCTTCCGGGACCGTCAATGTCGGTGGTGAAGTTGAAGATCTGCGAGAGCAGGATGACGCCATTCAGATCGATGCTCTTGCTGTTTTGGAGAATGTCAGACAGAACCGCGGAGCGCGTGGTTCCATAGCTCTCTCCAAACAGGAACTTGGGTGAGTTCCAGCGGTTGTACTTGGTGATGAACCGCTGGATGAACCGCGCAAAAGCATTGGCATCCTGATCGACGCCCCAAAAGGCCTTGCCGGCATCCTTGCCGATGAGGCGGCCGAAGCCGGTCCCGGGCATATCGATAAACACCAGGTCGCTCGTGTCGAGCAGGGAATTGGCGTTATCGATGAGCTTGTAAGGAGCTGCAGGTTGGTGTTGGTCGCCGTCGGTGACCACATGCTTGGGGCCGAGCGACCCCATGTGCAACCAGACGGTCGAACTCCCGGGGCCACCGTTATAGAAAAAGGTGATGGGGCGATCTTCCGCCTTTGCGTCTTTCTTGAAGTAAGCCACGTAAAAGATACGAGCCACAGGATCTGCGTCTTTTGCTTCCTTGGGGGCGCCGATGGCCAGCTGACTTCCCGGCTCGGGCTTCCCGTCCAGGCCGAGCTGGGCATCTTGTACATCGGTTGCACCGACCGTGATGGTGCCTGCCACTGCGTTGTAGGCGATCTTCTGTCCGCCGACTTCGATGCTGCCGGGTGTTGTCACTTCCGTGGGAGGCGCTTTTTCCGCGGCCTTCTCCGTTGGTTTGTCGGCCGTTTTTTCACCGGCAGCGGGCTTTGAGGCAGTGGGCTCGTCCTCGGAAAGGGCAAGCAATGGGGCGGCGGCGAGTGCGGCTGACAGAACTCCAGCCATCAGAAAATGGGGTCGGCGCATGAGACTTTCTCCAAACGTCAAAGAGTTGGGTTGGCCCGTAAGAGCCTTTGAAATCGGGGGTGAGGCAGGTTACTTTTGTGGCTTGTCGAAGGGCTGCTTTTCCGTGATCCGGGGACGATTTTCAGCCTGCAATTGTTTTGAGACGGCTTCCACTTCCTTGAAGACGCGGAGCAGGTTTCCGCCCAGGATCTTGCGGCAATCTTCTGCCGTGTATCCGCGGTCGAGGAGGGCCTGGGTGATCTTGGGCAAGTCGGCTGGGGAATCAAGGCCTTCCGGCAACTGGCCACTGACGCCATCGAAGTCCGAACCGAGCCCGACGTGGTCGACGCCGGCAACTTTAGCGATGTGATCGATGTGGTCGATAAGGACCGATAGCGGCGGCCGAGGGATGCGATCCATGTAGCTGCGCTGAATCTTGTCTTCGTCGGCATAGGTAAACTCCCGGCCATCGGCCTTGAATTTGGCCTTGGCATCGGCGACGGCTTTCTCTACCTCCGGAGTCTGGGCCTTGGAGGCATCCCGGTAGGCTTGGGAAAGAAAGCCGGAGAAGAAGTTGACTTGAACCACGCCGCCTTTGGAGTTGGGTCCGCCTGAATTTGCCACAGCGCGCAACATGTCGTCGGTCATGTTGCGGGGAGCGTCGCAGAGCGCCCGCGCTGACGAATGTGAGGCGATGACCGGCGCACGCGTAATCACCAGCGTCCGGAAGAAGGTATGGTCCGAGACGTGAGAGATGTCGACCATCATACCCAGGCGATTCATCTCATAGACAACGTCCTTGCCGAATTCGTTGAGGCCTTCCTTGGTGTGGGGTACGTTCTTGTTGTCGATGTCGCCGGAGCTATCCGCCCAGTCGGTTGAGTTGGACCAAGTGAGAGTCATGTAGCGCACGCCCAGCGCATAATACTGACGCAGCAAAGCAATTGAGTTCTCGATTGAGTGGCCGCCTTCAATGCCCATGAGGGCGGCAAACTTGTGCTGGCGGTGGGCAGCTTCAATGCCTTCAGGAGAATCCGCGAAGACGATCTGGTCAGGGTGTTTGGCCACCTGCTGCTTGACCGAGTCAATCAATTCCAATGTGCGGCGCGCGTACTGACCCTTGTAGATACCGGGCTCAACCCAAATGGAGAAGAACTCCGCGCCGAGGTTGCCCTTGTGGATGGAGTCGAGGTTCAAATTGCCTTTGCCCAATGGATCGGCGAGGTCGAAGTGTTCATCGACAAAGCGCTGTGGCGTATCGGCGTGGGTGTCAATGACGATGGCGGACTTCTGAACTTCAGCGGCGGTCGGTTTGGCAGGGGTCATTTTGGGGCTGGGCTTGGCTGGAGTTTGGGCGCCGAGGAGCGCTGGAAGGGCGAGCAGCACGAAAAGGGAGATTCGTTTGCGCATAGGCTTGGCGTAAGTATAGTGCAGCCGGATCGGGGTCCGGCCGGTATGCTGGGCCTATGAGAGCTTCTTTCCAGGTTGGGGTTATTTTCGGTGCGATGGCGATGACCGGTGCGGCTGCGCCGGTGGGGACAGAGGCGCGCGCCCGCGAACTGATCGAGAGCCTGCACCTCCATGTGCTGCCCGGAGAGTCCGGCTACCTGGGAATCATTGGCGACTCCGCGCAGAAGGCGCAAATCGACGGACGCGCGCTGAAGATTCAAAGCCAGGTGTATTACATGCTTACCCGGGACCGCCCCATCAACTACCTGCATTGGCTGGCGTCGGACGATACCCACATCCTGATTGAAGGCGGTCCCGTGGACTACTTCATCTTTCATCCCGATGGGCGAGCCGAGAAGGTGGTGCTTGGCCGCGATGTCGGCGCCGGTCAGCGCCCGGTGGTCGCAGTTCCGGGAAACTGCTGGAAGGCGCTTAGGCTCCATGAAGGGGCTAGGTATGCGCTGATGGCCAACGCACTCTCGCCGGAATTTACGCCGGACCGGGTGAAGATTGGGGCAGGCGAGACATGGCTCAGGCGCTACACCGGTGCAGCACCATGGGCAAGCCAAGAAAGCTTGCGCGCTCTGATCGGTCCGAATTGGGGGAATTAGAGCTTCTGGTTTGGAAGGTTAATGACGGTTTGCAGCTTCCGCCGCCAACTTTATTTCCTCGAAAGCATGACCAAGGAGTTCTTTGGCCTTGGCCGCATGCCCGTTCATATCGAATTCGTTAGCCTGTTGTGCGGCGTCAACCCGGCCGACTGCCTGCTCGATGAGCCGTTGCGCTGCGGCAAGGTTGGGGTGTCGGTGAGGGTTCACGTTCTGTCCTACCAGCACTCCAGATGCGAAAAGACTCAATCCCAAGACACCGCCCAGGAACACCTTACGGGTAGCCATCGGAAATACCTCCGCAGACAAAATACAGATGGGAACGATGTCTGGCAAGGCGAATGCGGCGTGGTGGAGTGTGAATTTCTGTGCTTGGCCGCAAACGGGTGAAGCGAGGGCTCCGTGGGAGCGGTTGAGAAGCGAGTGGAAGCGCACCTTTTCCAGATTGGACCGGGATTTCAACCGGTCCTGGGTCGAGCTTACGATCCGCGCGGGCGACTAGAATCCAAGATAGCCATGGCCGAATTTACTCACCTTCATCTGCATACCGAATACTCCCTCCTTGATGGCGCTTGCGACGTAAAAAAGCTTGTGGATCGCGTCGCGGCGCTGGGGCAGAAGTCCGTCGCCATGACCGACCACGGCAATATCTACGGGGCGGTCCATTTCTTTGACGCGGCCAAGGCCAAAGGAGTGAAGCCGATCCTGGGGTGCGAACTCTATATCTCGAAGAAGGAAGACCACCGCGCGCCGGGCGAAGGAGACGAGAACAATCACCTGCTGGTGCTGGCGCAGGACGAAGAGGGCTACCGGAATCTCATCAGGATTACGTCGGAAGCCTCGCTGCACGGGTTCTATCGCAAGCCGCGCGTGAGCAAGAAATACCTGGCCGAGCATTCCAAGGGTTTGATCGGCTTTTCCGGATGCCTGAGCGGAGAGTTGTGCGAGGAACTGGTTGCCGGCCGGTATGAGAAAGCCAAGAGCGTTGCGCAGCAGTATGAAGACATCTTCGGCAAGGGCAACTTTTTCCTGGAGATCCAGGACCAGGGGTTGGAAGACGAGAAGAAGATCCACGAAGCGCTTTTTCGGCTCGAACGGGAGCTGAACATTCCCCTCGTCGCAACCAATGATTCGCACTATCTGTGCGGGGAGGACTCGCACGCCCACGACGTGATGCTCTGCGTGCAGACGGGCGCCAAGGTGCATGACAAGGAGCGCTTCCGTTTCGACAGCGACCAGTTCTTTGTGAAGAGCGCCGAAGAGATGAGCGTCGTATTCAAGGATGCGCCCGATGTACTGAAGCGCACCCAGGAGATCGCGGAGCGCTGCAACCTGAAGCTTGCCAAGGTGGACAATCCCTTTCCGGAGTTTGCCGTGCCGGAGGGCCACACCATCGACAGTTACTTCGAGGAGGTGTGCCGCACCGGCTTCAAGAAGCGCCTGGACACCGCAGTCCATATGCTCGAGATGCGCGGATCGCTGCGCCATGCGGTCCACGAGTATCAGGCCCGCCTGGATTACGAGATCAACATCATCAAGCAGATGAAGTACGCGGGCTACTTCCTCATCGTGTGGGACTTCATCAAGTATGCGCGCGACCATGGGATTCCAGTGGGCCCAGGGCGCGGTTCGGCGGCCGGCTCCCTGGTGGCCTATTGCATGGAGATCATCAATGTGGACCCGCTGCAGAATGGGCTGCTGTTCGAGCGCTTCCTGAACCCGGAGCGCGTGTCCATGCCCGACGTCGACGTAGACTTCTGCCAGAACCGGCGCGGTGAAGTGATCGAATATGTGACGCGCAAGTACGGGCGCGAGCAAGTGGCGCAGATCATCACGTTCAATACCATGGCGGCCAAGGCAGCCATCAAGGATTGCGGCCGCGCCCTGGACATGCCCTACGGCGATGTCGACCGCATTGCCAAGCTGGTGCCGGCAACTGTGGGCATGACGCTGGACAAGGCACTTGAAGATGTTCCGGACCTACGCAAGGCTTACGACAGCGACCCCGTGATTCGCGAGTTGCTGGATACGGCGAAGAAGCTGGAAGGGCTCGTGCGGGGCAGCGGTGTGCATGCGAGCGCGGTGGTGATTGCACCGCGGGCACTGACGGAACTGGTCCCGCTGAATAAGACCAAGAACGATGAAATCGTTACGGCCTACGACATGAAAGCTGTCGAAAAAATGGGCCTGCTGAAGATGGACTTCCTTGGGCTCACCACGCTCACGGTGATCGACGATTGCTTGAAGCTCATCGAGCAGACGCGTGGAGAGAAGCTGGACATCGATGCCATCCCGCTGGATGACGAAGAGACTTACAAAAAGGTCTTCCACTCGGCGCTTACGTCTGGAGTCTTTCAGTTCGAATCGAGCGGCATGCGCGACATGCTGCGCCGCTACAAGCCCGACCGTATTGAAGACTTGACTGCGTTGACCGCGCTCTATCGGCCGGGTCCGATCCAGGGCGGCATGACCGACGATTTCATCGAGCGCAAGTGGGGCCGGCGCAAAGTGGAATACATGCTCCCGGAGATGGAGGTCATGCTCAAGGAGACCCTGGGTGTGATCGTCTACCAGGAACAGGTGATGCAGATTGCCAACGTGCTGGCGAGCTACTCGCTGGGCGAAGCCGACCTGCTGCGCCGCGCCATGGGCAAGAAGAAGCCGGAGGAGATGGCGCAGCAACGCGACCGCTTTATGAGCGGCGCCGCCGCGCTTGGCCATCCCAAGGGAATTGCCGGCGAAGTTTTTGACCAGATGGAGAAGTTTGCCGGGTACGGGTTCAATAAGTCGCACTCCGCAGCCTATGGTCTGGTGAGTTATCAGACGGCCTATTTGAAGACGCACTATCCGGTGGAGTTCATGGCGGCGTTGCTGACTTCAGAAACCTCGAAGCCGGAGAACGTGGTGAAGTACATCAGTGAGTGCAAGGAAATGGATATTCGAGTAGAACCGCCCGATGTCCAGGTCTCCGGCGCGCAGTTTACGCCGCACGTCTCGCAGGAGGGAGAGTCCATTCGCTTCGGCCTGGCTGCGGTCAAGAACGTGGGAGGCAACGCGATCGAGTCGATTCTCAAGGCGCGCACGGAGGTGGGTGGGCGCTTCAAGAGCTTATGGGAGTTTTGCGAGAAGGTGGATCTGCGCGTGATGAACAAGCGGGTGATTGAATCGCTGATCAAGGCCGGAGCGCTGGATTCGCTGGGTGCACGCGCGGCTCTTTACAAATCCGTCGACAAGGCGATGGAGCGTGCGCAGAAAGCGCAGAAGGATGCAGCCCAGGGGCAGCACGGATTATTCGGCTTGTTCAATGAAACACGTGCCGCAGGGCACGATGCAGACGATTTGCCGACAACCGCCGATTGGGAAGAAGGCGAGCGGCTGGCCAATGAAAAAGAGGTCCTCGGGTTCTTTGTCTCCGGACATCCGCTCGACAAGTATGCGGAGAAGCTGCGCAATCTAAGTGGCGTGATCGGCGTTGCGGAGGCGCTGGAGCGCAAGCCGCCGGAGCGCGTCTGGGGCAAGCAGGCCGATCCGGCGGACGAGCTGCATGTGGTGGGCATGCTGCACGGGACACAGAGTCCGCGCAAGAGCAAGCGCGACGGGAAGCTGTATGCGATGGGGCACCTCGAAGACGCGACGGGGAAGATCGAGGTGATCTGCTTTGCGCGCGAGTACGAGCGGCTGGCTGAACTGTTGAAGATGGAAGCGCCGGTTCTGGTGCGCGGCATGTTGATGGGGGAAGAAGACTCGGCGCCAAAAATCTCGATCAGCAGCATTCAGCCATTGGATGAAGTGAAGATCAAGCTGCCGAGCGGAGTGCGTATCCGCATCAACCTGGACCTGACGACGGAGGAGATCCTGGAGGGTCTGAAGAGTGCGGCGGACGCGGCTCCGGGGCCGGGCAAAGTGATGCTGCACCTGGAAAAAAAAGGTGAGTATGCAGTGATTCTCGAACCCGACGGCATGAACGTTGCCGCCGATCGCGGCTGGGTGGAGCGGGTGGAAGAACTGGTTGGGAAGGGAACTGTGCAGGCGGTCGGGTAAGCGAGCACCGAGGTGCGGCTAGAAACGAAAAACCACGCCGTTGATTGGGATGTCGATTTCGTCGAGAGTTCCGACCGCAGGAGCCGAAGCCTTTGCACCTTTCGGCCTGCGCAGGAAGACGTAGCCCTCGGCCTTCATTCCCTGTTTCACCGCGGCGCGGCGGAGGAAGGCGGGGGGATGGTCGGGGTCAAGCTGAGCCGGGGCCGGCCCGTTTTTTGCGCCATTTCTTAAAGCAAGCTCGCGAGACTCTTCTTCCGATCGAGTGTGGGCGTCCGGGTCTGCACCTACCATCGCTTCGGGGTGGTTCGGCGGGGGCGAGGCACTGCTGCTTTGACCCACAGCCCCCGAGCCTGGAGGGCCTCCAACTCCGCCGGGCGGTTGTCCAAGGCCTGATGAGCGCATGCTGGCCAGCGTATCTAAATCGCGCGCTTTATCAAACCATAGGAACCGGGAGTGATCTGCATCGGGATAGATCGCGGTAATTTCTTTGGGATTGACTTGAGCCTCGCCCGCTCCCACCTTCGCAATCGAGACAAATACTGAGAATTCCCCATTGCCCCAATTTTGCGGCATGGTAATGGCGACCGTAGTGCCTTCGAACGTGGTTACGAGCAGGGGTTTTCCTCCCGCAACTGCCACTTTGCAGTGCTCGGTGTCTGCGCGATCGAAGGTTACGACGCGGGGACTGCCGGGGACCTGGCCGGATGCCGCGATGGAAATGACCAAGAAAGGAAGGATTGATTTCAGCATGATATGCCTCAAGACGACTGCGAACCAGAAATTGTTCCCGATTCAGGCTCAAAAGTCGATGATTATTTTGGATCGCAGCGGTCAAGGCTCCCGATCTGGCGCCCTATAAGGATTTTCGAATCTATGACTTGTTCACTTCACTTGCGTGCGGAACTGTACTTTTGAAAAGATGCGGCCCTCTCAAGCCTCATGTGCGGTGGCGACGTGGGGTTGCGGGACAAGCTCGATGAGCGCAATCGCAACCAGAATCAGGAGAGCCCCTGTGGCGGGGCGCAGCCCGAGCCGTTCGCCGGTCACGATGAACGATGTGATCCAGGCGAAGACCGGTTCGAGGGTCAGCAGCAGGGCGATATGCGTGGATGGCAGCACGGCCTGGGCCCAGCTTTGAATGGAAAAGGCTGCGGCTGTGGCGAGAACCGCGGCAATCGCCAGCGCCCCCATGAAGCGCGGTGTCCAAGCTATGTGCGGGCGCTCGATGAGAGGTAGGCTCACGGCCATGAAGACGGCGCAGAACCCAACTTGCAGCAATGCCAGCGGCTGAAAACCGATGCGCGGCGAGACGTGACTGAGCACGATGCAATGGAGCGCGAAACCAACTGCACAGCCAAGCGTGAGCAGGTCACCGGTATTCATTGAAGAGAGGTCGGGCAGGAGACCGGCGAAGGTTGTCAGGGCCGATGGATTCTGAGGCATCGCGGCGGCGGGTGCGGTGAGGAGAACGATTCCAGCAAAGGCAAGCGCCGCGCCCAGGTAGGCGTTCCAGCGCGGCGTTCGTGCTCCCGGCGGCCGCAGCCCGGGTATTGCGGAAAATAGGGGAACCAGAACCACGACGAGGCCGGTGATGAAGGCCGATTTCGACGGAGTGGTTCGCGCCAGGCCCGTGGTTTGAAACTGGTAGCCGAGCGCCAGACAAAGGCCGACCAGCGCGCCCGCGCCCACTTGATGCAGGCGCAATCCTCTCCACGAGCGGTGATAAATGACCGCGAGCACGGCAAAGGCCAACGTCATGCGTACCAGGTTGAAGGCAGCGGGCGTGGCATCCACCAGTGCGCCCTTGACGAGCACAAAAGTGGCGCCCCACACCGCAACCACAAAGAGCATCAACAGATAGGCGCGCAGCTTCATCTTGTTGGATTATTGCAGTCTCTCTTCGCGCGATCCGCAGAGTTCATCTTCGGCTAGTGAGTCTGTGCGCCAGCAGAGTAGACTTCCTTTCCGGCAACAAACGTCTTCTTGACGGTGGTCCTCAGAATGGAAGGCGCGTCCACGTTGTCGAGATCACGATCCACGAGAATGAAATCGGCCTCATATCCGGGAATGAGCTTGCCCTTGCGCTTCTCGGCAAACTCGGCATAGGCCGAGCCTTGGGTGTACGCGTAGAGCGCCTGGCCGCGGGTGAGCTTGTTTTCCGGGAAGTAGGTCTTTGTCCCTTGTTCGTTCATCCTTGTGACGGCCGCGTAGAGTCCTCTATAGGGGGTGATCGGCTCAACAGGATAATCGGTGCCGAAGGCAAGCGGGACGCCGGCGTCGAGGAACGTTTTCCAGGCATAGGAGTAGGCGGCGCGGTTCGGTCCAAGCCGGTCTTCCGCCCAGTTCATGTCGGTCAACAGGTGATTGGGCTGCATGGAGGCGATGACGCCCAATTTCGCAAAGCGAGGAATGTCAGCCGGGTCCACAACCTGGGCATGCTCGATGCGATTGCGCGCCGCCCGAGAGACGCCGGGTTGTTCGAAGGAATCGAGAGCCATGGAGGCTGCGCGGTCACCGATGGCGTGGAAGCCGAGCTGAAATCCAGCCTGGGCACGTTCGACGACCAGGTGGTTGAGTTGGTCCTGGCTGTACTGCGGGAGTCCGGTATTCGCGGGATCGTCGGCAAACGGCGCCTTCATGGCTGCCGTCCGCGATCCGAGCGAGCCATCCATGAAGCCCTTCAAAAACCCGGTGTGCAAAAGCGGATCGTCGGGATCATGGTGGGCGCGCATGCGCTTCAACTCTTCTAATGGCGATTTGAAAGGCAGCCACTCGCTGATGCGGAGATGGAGCTTGCCTTGTTTCTCCAGTTCCTCGAAGACGAGAAAATCCGGCCAGTCGCTGAAGTCCTGCACGCTGGTCACCCCGTGCGAAAGGGCGTCGGCGATCGCCAACTCGGCGCCGCGCAGACGCTCCTCATGGCTGGGTGGCGGAATCACCTTCTCCACCAATCCCTGGGCGGACTCGCGCAGGATGCCGGTCGGCTCGCCTTTTGCGTCGAGGTCGATGGCGCCGCCTTGCGGAGGGATGGTTTTGCCGGTAATGCCAGCAGCCGCCAGCGCTGCTGAGTTGGCAATGGAGATATGGCCGTCGATCCGGTCGAGGAAAGTTGGATGGCCAGCGGTGACTTTGTCCAGGTCCAGGCGGGTAGGGAGCGTCTTGCTGGCCCACAAAGTGTGGTCCCAGTTACCGCCCGTGAGCCAGTTTCCGGGAGCCGAGTGCTGCGCGAAGTTCTGGATCCTCTCGAGCATGGCCGCCAACGACGGAACACCCGTAAGATCGACGTGGAGCTTGGTTTGGCCTGCGCCGCCCAGGTGGGTGTGCGCGTCGTTGAACCCCGGGAACACATAAGTGCCCGTTGCGGCAGTGTTCAGGTCGACAATGCGCGTATGCGAGCCGGCGAGGCGCTTGATTTCGGAACTCGAGCCGACGGCCATCACCTTGCCGCCGCCCACGGCCATTGCCTGCACGGCTTCAGGTTTGTCTTCGGCAAAGCCGACTCCGGTGTAGATGACACCGTTCAAGACGATGAGGTCGGGTGGCAAGGAAGCCTGGACCTGCTGCGCAGGCCGAGAATGGGAAGGCTGATTCAATGGCGCCTGGGCTGGGGCAACCGAGCCACCGGGTGCGATAGCCAGGGCTGTGGCGAGGAGGGCGGGAGAGACGCGCATGGGCGGAGTTTAGCAGAGAAGCGCTACTGCGTTGCGGCCCATTCCGTCATGGCCAGGGTCAGGAGCAGCACCCGCTTGAGCCCGACTTCGCGCCCCTTGTCGGAGTACCACTCGGCTTGCGTATGGGCGCCCCCGCCTTCGCCACCAGCCCCCATGGACAAGGCTTGAACCCCTAACGAAAGCGGGATGTTGGCATCCGTCGAGCCGAGGCGCAGGTCGGTCCGCAAGCCCAAATGGCGATCCACGGCGCGCAGTGTTTCGAGCAGCGCCGAATCGCTCGGCAACGAGGCGGGGGGGCGATCGCCGATTTGTTCAATGCCGTACGTCAAGCATGCAGCGCCCGGCTTAGCGTTCCACCGTGCCGCCGTATTCCACCGATCCACAGCATCTTCGACCGTGCGATGCAAAGCAACCTCAAGGCGCGCCAACTGACCGGGATCGGTGGATCTAAAATCCACCGAAGCGCGGGCGCTCTCCGGTATGGAATTCACACTTGTGCCACCTTGCACGATGCCGACATTCACAGTGGTGCGTGGCTCGGCGGGCAACTCCAGCTCTGCGAGGTTGGCGACGGCCGAAGCCAAGGCAACAATTGGGTTGGGTGTTCCCGCATCGGTAAAGCTGTGCCCGCCGGGGCCGTTCACGACCACCTGATAACGCTTGCTGCCCAGAGCCTCGGTTACGGCTGAATCCGCGCCGGCGCCGTCGAGCACAATGTGCGCGCCGATGCGTCCTGCCAGGGGCGCCTGTCTGTACAGATGGCGAATACCCCGCAGGTCGCCTTCACCCTCTTCTCCGACATTGCCCAGGAAGAGCAGGGACGCCGGCGTCTCCAGCTTGGCGTGGACCAGGGAGTGGGCGATGGCCAACAGGCCGACGACTCCGGCGCAATTGTCGTAAGCGCCCGGGGCTTCCAGGCGGTCCGCTTTCAAGATCGGGTTCAGGGGGATCTCGAGGGGAAACACGGTGTCGATGTGCGCGGAGAGCAAGACGACCGGGCCCGTGCTTTCCGGATCCAAGTTGGGCGCGGGCAGAAAACCCAACACATTGCCGATGGAATCCACCTGCACATGGCTAAGGCCGGCCTCTTCAAAGCGATGGGAGAGCCACTCGGATCGGACCGCTTCGCCGAACGGTGGCGCCGGAATGGCGGCCAATTCCACTTGCCAATCCATGATTCGCTTGCGATGGGCATGGAGCCAGGCAAACGCGGCATGGACGGGGCGTTGTCCGGCAAGTGCCGTGACGCTGGAAAAGGCCGAACTCCGCTTGAAAATCGCCATGAGTATTTCCTCAGGGTAGCAGGGAGACGCGTCCGGGTTCGATCTGAGTTCTGCGACGCATGGAGATGCGGCGATTGCTGTAGGGGTGCGCGTCAGGGAAGGTTCCACGCGCCAACTGGATCGTGGGTTGGGTCGTAATCTACCGAATGGAGGAATAACCCCTGAGCCGGAGCCGTGGGTCCCGCGGCATCGCGGGAACGAGCTGCCAACATCGCGGGGATCGCATCCAGAGGAGAATATCCGCGCCCAATGTCGAGCATGGTGCCCAGCAGATTGCGGACCATATGGTGGAGGAACCCGTTGCCCCGCACGCGATAGACGAGGAGCTTTCCGTCATGCGTTGGACGCTCCTCCCAGGTGGAAGAAAAGATGGTGCGGATTGCACCGCGCTTGCCGGGAGGGGGAAACGCTGAGGCATCTTCCCCAGGTCCGGTCTGCAGGGCAGACGGAAGGCGCAGGGAGCCTTTCTTCTCGGCCAATTGGCGTGCCGCCAAGTCTGGGTCGGTGGCGGCGAAGCTGAGGAAGTCGTGTTCGCCGACAAAGAGAGCGGCGGCCTTTTGCAACATCTGCAGTTCCATCGGCCAGCTGCAAGCATGGACGTACCGGCTCAGAAAGGGCGGGCAGAGAGGCTCGCGAAAGACTCGGTACTCATAGGACTTGGCGAGGGCCGAGTGCCGGGCATGAAAGGCAGGGGGCACGATTTTTGACGCGACGATCCGTATGGCCGGAGGCAGCGTTCGGTTCAACGCGCGCTGCAGGTTGTCTGCGGGGATGTTGGCCCTCAAGGCAAAACTCGCGACCTGGCCCAGGGCGTGCACGCCGGCATCGGTGCGTCCCGATCCTTGCGGCAAAGGCCCCTCGCCGGTGACGCGGCGCAAGGCCGCCTGTAACTCCCCCTGCACGGTTGGCTCGCCCGGCTGGATCTGCCAGCCGCTGAAGTCTGTACCGTCGTAGGCCAGGGTGAGCTTCCAGTTCTGGGTTCTCAACTCGGCTTGGGGAGACTCGCTCATGGCAACGTGAAGGGTTAGATAAGAGGGTACCTGAGAGGACCCGGTTGCCGGATGAGCGAGATGCCATGCGATATACTCAGCTTGCTATCTCCTTTCGCGGCGAAGTCCTTCTGATTTGAGGAAATCTGCACGCGGAACCGGATTCGCTGGAACGAACCTGAGACGACGCGCGTATTGCCAAGGGAGCCGGCAAGGTGGGCTTGGAACGAAAAGCGCAAGCAATCCACAAATTTGCGTCCGGAGCGACTCTCCGAACGTCTTGAAGAATGGCACCCCACATGCCTCAGCAATTCGCGGAGAGGAACAATGCATTTGTACGGTATACGTGTGTTTGAGCATCGGGAAATGGCCTTAAGGGGAAGCCGCGGCCAAGCAGGCAAGCGGTTGCGTGCGGTTGCAGCGATCATGCTCACCCTAGCGGCGGGTGTGCCTTCGGGGTTTGCGCAGGAGTCCATCAAGGGAGCCGGAGCCAAAGGTCCTGACAAGGCGACTTCGGTTCTGCCTCCGGCACCGGCTCCGATTCTGACAGAGCCGCTGAATCTGCGAGCCTCGGCGCGCGATTTTTCCAAGCCCGCGGGACATCTGTGGGGAAACCCCTTCAGTACGTTCAAACCGACGACGATTCCCAAAGCAAGTTTCGTGAATTCGGTGCGCCTGACCGATCTTGTGAAGGATGGCAAGATTTACTTGAGTCTCTCCGACGCGCTTGCTTTGGCTCTGGAAAATAACTACGATCTGGCCATTGCCCGCTACAACCTGGACATTGCGGATACCGATATTTTGCGTACCCGGACCGGGGCCGCGCCGCTGGGCGCTCCCTCCGGACTGATCACCAATACCCTGGGCGGATCGGCCTCAACTCTGAGCACAGGGGGCGGCCCGGGCGGCTCAACTGTCGGATCGGGCGGCGCCGGATCGGGCAGCGAAGGCTTGTCGCTTACGACCCAGGGAGCCGGCCCCGCGCCGGAAGCCCTTGAGCCCTCGGTGACGGCGGCGCTTAACTTCGACCGCCAGAGCACACCTTCCACAAACTTCTTTACCGGCGGCACGGCAACCACTGACACGTACAACTTCACGTACAACCAGGGATTTGTCACCGGCACCGCTTTTGAGCTGGTCTGGGACAACACACGCGCCACCAATACCAACGCGTTTGCCACATACAGCCCTCAGTTCAATGCGAATTTCAAGGCCACGGTCACGCAGCACCTGCTGCAGGGCGCAGGCATCTGGGTGAACAAGCGCTACATGTATGAGGCGCTGAATGATCGCCGCATTGCCGATTCAGGCTTCCGCCAGCAGATCCTTTATACGGTGAACCAGGTGGAGAGTATCTATTGGGGGCTGGTTCAAGCATACGAGGACGTGCAGGCCAAGGCACGTGCCTTGGAACAGAGTACCAAGGTGGCTGCCGATAATCGGAAACAGCTTGAAATTGGCACCATGGCGCCGCTCGACGTGGTCAACGCCGACCAGTCGGTGGCTTCTGACAAGCAGGCGTTGATCAGCTCGCAACTGGCTCTCAACTACCAGCAGCAAATCATCAAACAGGCCATCGCCCGGAACCTGAACGATCAGGCCCTCTCGGCAGCCGCTGTCATTCCCACCGACCGGGTCAGCATCGAGGAGATTCCTGAAGAAAAGCAGACCGCGGAAGAGTTGGTGCAAGAGGCGTTCAAGCAACGGCCGGAGTTGGAACAAGCCGTTCTCACTCTGCGCAACGATGAGATCACGCTGAAAGGCGCTCGTAACGCCTTGCTGCCTCAAATCGACGTGCTGGCGTACCTTGGCGGGCAGGGCGTGGCGGGAACCTACAATCCCAACTGCCAACCGGTGTTCGGCACCTGCCCCAACGGAGGCACGGGTGGTTACGGTACAGCGCTCCAAGACACCTACAACAACTCGTCGCCGGACAAGGGAGTTGGGTTCAATATCAACATTCCTCTAGGCAACAAACTTGCCCAGTCGGTGCAGGCCCGCTCTCTGATGGAATACCGCCAGGCCGAGCTGCACCTGGAGCAGCTTTACACGCAGATCCGCATGCAAGTGGTGAACGCTCAATTTGGCCTAACCAACGATCGGGCCCAGGTTCTGGCTTCGATTGCCGCAAGAGACTATAACCAGCAAAGCCTTGACGCCGAGCAAAAGAAGCTGAAACTCGGAGCTTCGACGACTTCACTTGTGCTGCAGCAGCAACGCAGCCTGGCCATTGCAGAAGACAGTCTGATCGCCGCGCAGGCCGCCTACGCAAAAGACCGCGCAACCCTCTACCAGATACTGGCAACGACCTTGCAACACTACGGCATCAACTTCAATGAGTCTGCAACCGGGAATGTGACTACATTACCAGTGGTACCGGGACTGCTTCCGGCCCCCCCGAGCAAGGAGCCGACCACGGCGCCTCCCTCGACAGCGCCTCCCCAGTCAGGATCTTCGACCCCCCAGTAGTTTTGAGTCAACGGCTGAAGAACGAGCCCGGCGCACCGTTTGAAGGTGCGCCGGGCTCTTCTTATGCAAGGGGTTCGAGCTGGTTTCTATCGTTCTGCCACGCGGTTCAGCAGATCGAAGAACTCGGGAAAGCTGATGGCTGCCGCTTCGGCTCCTTGAATCAGCGTCTCTCCTTCAGCACGCAAGGCGGCGACGCTGAATGCCATGGCAATGCGGTGGTCGCTGCCGGAGTCGACGGTTGCGCCATGGAGGGTCTGGCCTCCGGGAACATCGAGCCCATCTTCAAACTCTTCGACCTCGGCTCCCATGGCGCGCAGGTTCTTGGCGACCAGGGCGATGCGGTCGGATTCCTTGACGCGGAGTTCCTTGGCATCGCGAATGCGGATACCGCCGGAAGTAAACGGCGCGATGGCGGCCAGAACGGGCAATTCATCAATGAGCTGGGCGGCCAGCGCGCCGCGGATTTCTGTGGATCCAAGACCTTCTGGGGGTGCGGAGATCTGGACCGTTCCCACCAACTCAGCATTCTTCTCTTCCAGGTGAAGCACCGAGATTCTTGCACCCAAGGCCGTTAAAACATCGAGCAGCGAGGCGCGGGTTGGGTTCATGCCCAACGAATCGAAGAGGAGCGTGGAGCCGGGAAAGAGCGCGGCCGCGCAGAGAAAGAAGGCCGCCGAGGAGATGTCGCCCGGAACTTGAGCCTCAATGGCATGGAGAGCCTGCGGTCCGGCGATCGACACGGAATCGGCCGTGCGCGCGAGGTTAGCCCCGAATGCCCGCAGCGCCAGTTCGCTGTGGTCGCGGGTCCGCACCGCCTCACGCACGGTGGTGGTTCTCGTCGTCTGCAAGCCGGCCAGAAGAACACAGGTCTTTACCTGAGCGCTGGGAACCGGGGTGGTGTAGTCAATGGCTTGCAGCGAGCCGCCGTGGATGGTGAGAGGCGCATGGCCCTCGGTGAGGGTGAGACGCGCGCCCATGGCTTCCAGCGGCTTGCGGATGCGCTCCATGGGCCGGTGGGACAATGAGGCGTCGCCGACCAGGGTAAAAATGCCGGTCTGCGGCGCCAGGAGCCCGGAAAGCATGCGCATCGTTGACCCGGAGTTGCCGCAATCGAGCGGCTGATCCGTGGGAGTGACTCGACCCGCGACCCCGGTAACCTCGATCGTCCCATCCGCGTTTGCGGCCACTTTAGCACCGAGTTTCTGCATACACTCAAGGGTCGAGGCGCAGTCTGCACCTGTGGAGAAGTTGCTGAAGCGCGAGGTCCCTTGGGCGAACGCCGCCAGCATGCCGTAGCGATGGCTGATGGACTTGTCGCCGGGCAGGCGCAGGCTTCCGTAGATATTCCGCGCGGGGCGGATGATTTGTTCTTCGCTGGTGGTGTGCAAAGCTGCTCCTGATTTCGGTCATCTCAAGTTTAACGAACTCCTGGAGTCCACGGTGAGACGCACGACTCACGCGATGGAAACAAAGGCGCCCGTGCATAGTCTCAGTCCCTTCCACCACTCTGTGATTGGGATCGCTTAAATGGGGACTAGAATGGTCCTATATTAAATAGGACTGAACGAATCGCATATTGGTCGATCTTTGGATTGCCGGCCCTGCACTCCGCAATGGTTCTATGCGGTCATGCATCCGTCTGGTCGGGGGCGGTTTACACCGTTTCTCGCGGCGCGCAGGCCTTCAATCCCTTCAATCATACGCAGTTCTTTGGGCCAGGCGCGGTGGAAGGAAACATCTCGAGCGGAAGCTTCGGTGAAGCGGTGAGCGCGATGGATCCGCGTCTGGTGGAGCTGGCCCTGCGCTACCGATTCTGAGATCGGCACGGTCTTGGTTAAACTGGAGGAGGACGGCTCCGAAAAGACCGGAGGGAGGAGCAGCAAGCTTCCCACAATTTCATGTGCGTTCGGCTTCTCGAAGCGTCTAACTCTCAACGATCAACTCCGCACTCATGGGGCGGATCTTTCTGCTGTATTGACGGGAGAGGATGGCATTCATCGGGACAATCGGAATCGTGCGCCAACCGAACAAGGCATCGCGACCGGACGCTCCGTGGTGGAAGACACCTCGCTTGATGTCGATGCAACGGGTCTTGCGGCGAGTGCGCTGGGTGTGGGCATGTGCGCTGCTCATGGGTGCGGTCTGTTCAGCCCACGGCCTGCAGGATCCTTCCGCGACGTGGGACGAGGAGAAACCGGTCTCGAATTTGCCGGATGCTCCCCAGCCTCAGGACAACGGCTCTCCCTCTATCCCGGCGACGCCCGGGCCCCAGACAAACTCGGTGGGACCGGCGCGGCCAAACGGGCAGGAAAATGCCATGGCAATTCTTCACGGTGTGGTCGTGAGCCGGGAGGGTGTACCGTGTGAGGGCGCGCTGGTGTCGCTGACCGTTTCGGGCCCGATGGCTGCGACCAAACAGACATTCACAGACGGCAATGGCCGATACAACTTTGCCGGCGTCCCGCCAGGGGGATTCAAACTGACGGTCAGCTTGAACGGGTTCGTAACCCAAACAGCTGTGGGCGCGGTGCAGGGCGGCGAGAATCTTGAAGTAAAGGAGTTGGTGCTGCTGATGAGCGGCACCACGAGCGAAATCGAAGTCACTGCCACCCCCGTGGAGATTGCCGCGGCGGAACTCAAAGTGGAAGAGACGCAGCGGGTATTGGGTTTCCTGCCAAATTTCTATGTCTCGTATGCACCGCACCCGCTTCCGTTGACGCGGAGGCAGAAGTTTTCCCTGGCCTGGAAGACGGCAATTGATCCTGCGACGTTTTTAATGACTGGATTTGTAGCCGGCGTCGAGCAGGCCACAAACAATTTTGAGGGTTATGGGCAGGGCGCGAGTGGCTACGCGAAACGCTATGGCGCGGGCTACGCCGACGGTGTGATCGGAACCATGATCGGCGCAGGGGTTCTGGCTTCCTGGTGGAAGCAGGATCCCCGTTATTTTTATCAAGGCACCGGAAGCAAGCGATCAAGGGCCTGGCATGCCATCTCCCGTGCGGTGCTTTGCAACGGGGACAATGGGCGCACGCAGGTAAATTACTCGGCGATCCTGGGAGGGCTGGCCGCGGGCGGCATCTCCAACCTGTATTACCCGGACAGCGATCGAAGTAGCGCGGGGGTGATCTTCGAGAACTCCTTGATTGGTACAGCAGGTGCTGCGGCGGCCAATCTTTTTCAGGAGTTTGTTGTGCGCCGCCTGACGCCCAAAGTTCCGAACTACGGGACAGGGAAGCCGTGAAGGACCAGCGGATCTCTTAGCGCACTCTCAACACGATGATCGTTTCATCATCGAAGCGGTCGTGGCCGGCTTGAAAGAGCGTGACGTCCGCAAGAATGGCATCCGCAATTTCCTGGGCGGGCAGATCCCGATTGCCGCATAGAATGCCGGCGAGCCGATCTTCGCCATACATATCCCCCTGTGCGTTTTCCGCGTCGAGGATGCCGTCGGAGACAAACACGATGGCATCGCCGGGATGCGTGGAGACGAGAATCTCGTCGTAGGTCACGTCCGCAAAAAGGCCGAGCGGGAAGCCTTCAGCCTTGACCGTGGTGGACTGGCCCTGGCGGCAGACAATGGGCTGAACGGCTCCAGAGTTCGAGACCCGAAGCGTCAGGTCCGCATCGTTCCAGAGCGCGAAGAGCAGCGAAACATATTGCGAATCGAGCTTCCGTTCCTGAAGCGCGTCGTTGAGCAGCGCCAGCATCGGAGCCGGTTCAAGCTGTTGCGCCGCGGCCGAGCGCATGATGCCGCTGACCAGGGCTGCGAAGAGGGCTGCCGGTGCGGCTTTTCCGCTCACGTCACCGAGCACGATGGCGGTGCGGTCCGGGCCGTATTCCAGGAAGTCATACAGGTCGCCGCCGATGGTGCGCGCCGGCAGAAACCTGACCGCCATCTCGGCATGGGGGTGGAGCGGCGCGGCGTGGGGAAGCAGGCGAAGTTGCACCTCGCGGGCCATGGCGATATCCCGTTCAAGTTGCCGCTCCTGGCGCCGCACCGCCTGGTAGAGGCGAGCATTCTCAATGGAGATGGCCACCTGCGCGGCCAGCGTGGTCAGGATGCGCTCGTGATCTTCGTTGAAGAAGTTGCTGCGCGTGTGTTCCAGGTCCAGGACACCGATGACCCGCCCTTTGTAAAAGAGCGGCACCACCAGCTCGGAACGCGTTTCCGGGTTCATCTCCAGGTAGCGCGTGTCCTTGCGGACATCGGGCACGTTGATGGTGCGCCACTCCCGCACGGCCGCTCCCACCAGGCCACTGTTGATGGAGATGCGCCGCATGGGTGCATGGATAGAGCCAAAGCGCCAGGCATAGCGGGTGATGAGGATCTCGCCCTTGTCATCGAGCAGCATGATGGTGAACATCTGGTAGTCGATGAGGCGGCGCAAGAGCTGACCCACGCGCTCGAGCAGCTTGTCGAGATCGAGAATCGATGTGAGTTCAACGGCAATCTCGTTCAGGACCGCCAAGGTCTGCGCCTGGCGGGAGACACGCGTATAAAGGCGGGCATTCTCAATAGCCTGCGCAATGCGGGACGCGGTGAGCGTGAGCAGGTGCAGATGCTCTTCGCGGAAATAGTGGGCATGTTCGCTTTCAATGTCCATCACGCCGATGAGGCGATTTTTGGCAATCAGCGGCACCGCCAGTTCCGAACACACCTCGGGATTAGCGGAGACATAAATATCGGAGCCCGAAACATCGTTCAGGAGAATAGCCTGGCGGGTGAGCGCCACCTGTCCCACGACGCCGCGCCCGATGGGGACCCGGGTCTTCTCTGTCTGAGCGCTATGGCCGATCTGGAAGCGCATGCGCAGGTCGTGCGTCCGGTCGTTGAGCAGGAAGATGGCAAAGATACGGTACTCGATGACCGCGCGCACCAGCTCGGAGGTCCGGTTCAGTAATGTTTCCAGGTCGAGCGTGGTATTGAGAGCGTCCGCCAGGCGGACCAGGTAGTTGAGATCCGCGGTTTCTACCCGGGCATTGACGGGGTCCAGGTGAGCCGACGGGTTCGAAGAGTCAGCCGGACGGTAGTCGCCTTCGAACTCGGGTGGCTCATGCGGGGGTGGGAGAAGGTCAGCCATGCAGTCGAATGGAATGATAACGGATGGAGGGCTCATTCCGAGCCTCACGGGTAGTGTCCTAAGAGTGCGTTGCTGAAAAAACGCCGAGCATAAAGCACGGAGCCCGCCCAGTCGCTGTCGGGCGGGCTCCTTTATAAAGTAGATCAATAAGTACTGAGCATCCATCGGCATTCGGCCAAGGCCGGATATACACAAGTTGGGTGAGACGGAGCATCCAAATGCACGAAAGCCCCAAGGCTCTTTGGCTCGGGGCTGTTCGTGACAACGCGTAATCCGGGAAAGTGTTGCTGATCCGAAACGAGCCTTTGGACGCCGGGAAGTCAAGCTACTTAGTCTCGGTAGAGGGTGAAGTATCCCCGGATCTTAGAATCTGTCCAGAAACTAAGGAGATCGGCGCAGGAGCATGTGCGTGAAAGCGATATGGATCATAGATTCCGCCGAGGTGTGACGAAGTTCGTAGTCCTTGCTGAGGCGGCGAGACCAGTTGAGCCATGCGAAAGTGCGTTCGACGATCACGCGCTTGGGCAGTACTCGAAACAGGTGTTGCTCGTTGCGTTTTACGATTTCGACGGAGTAACCAAACATATCTCTTGCCCAGTCGATCAGTTTGCCGGTGTAGCCGCCATCGGCAAAGACCTTGGTGATTGAGTCGAAGCGGCAGAACAAGCGCATCAGCACGGCCCGGGCCGCCACACGGTCCTGGATGCCTGCTGAATGCACGATCACCGCCAGCAGGTTGCCTTGCGTATCTACTGCGATGTGCCGCTTGCGCCCCTTGATTTTCTTGCCCGCGTCGTAACCGCGCCGCCCCCTTTTAGCGCCGTCTTGGCCGACTGCGAATCGATAATCGCTACGGTGGGCGTGGCGTTCCGTCCGCCTGCCTTGCGGCCCTGTTCGCGAAGCATCTGCCCTACGCGCTCCCACACGCCGCTGTCGCGCCAGGCGCGAAAATGCTCATGAACTGTTTTCCAGGGAGGAAAATCGCTCGGCAACTGACGCCACTGACAACCGGTTTTCACCACATAAAGCAGTGCGTCCACCACCCGTCGCTGCTCATGCTTCCGCGGCCGGCCTCCGGCATGACGTTCGCCTCGGGGCTCGTTCAACAGTGGATCTAGCCTGGACCACTGCTTGTCCGTCAGATCACTCGGGTACATGACACTACGCTATCGGCCCCAAAGCTCACCGCATATTCCTTCCATGGTTCCTTCGCTAGTTTCTGGACAGGTTCTTAG
>Ga0302320_10005711_pt1 | contig 27836 bp, 25 predicted proteins | sample Bog_T0_3_FD_202130 | JGI IMG/M metagenome (GOLD analysis project Ga0302320, IMG submission 202130) | Peat permafrost microbial communities from Stordalen Mire near Abisko, Sweden - Bog_T0_3 | ecosystem: Environmental > Terrestrial > Soil > Wetlands > Peat | place: Sweden: Abisko, Stordalen Mire...
TTCCTATTTATGCGATCAAAAATATCATTGATTCGCCGCACGCCCTCATTGTCACCGTTTTCACTTATTTCCCGTTAACAGCTCCATTGACCGCATTGTTGCGCAACGCCGTCGGCAGCTTCTCGGTAGGAGAAGCTTTCGGCGCGCTCGCAGTGATAATAGCGAGTGCGATAGTCGCCGTTTGGTTCGCCGTGCGCGCGTTCCGTTACGGCTCAATGGAATACGGGCGACGCGTCGGGATCAAAGAATTGTTACGCTAGTCATTGGGTGCCTAACGGGAATTGAACCCGTATTGCCGCTGCCACAGAGCGGAGCTTTACCATTAAGCTATAGGCACCATCAGAACCTGCTCCATCCCACCGCTTGATGCGGCATGCCCCCAAAAGCTTTACCATGAACAATATTACGAAGCGTAATATTGTTCCTTTGGTTCGCTCGTGCGCAACGAAAATAGATTTTCGCTCCGCCCTCGCTGCCAAAGGTAAGCTATAGGCACCATCAGAACTTCATTACAATAGCCGAACTCGGTTTGTTTTTCAAGAAAAGTGAGATCAAAGACCTCAGATGTGCTCTGTGATATACTCTTCTGATGCACGCTGCGGCGGTTGTCATCGCGGAAACGATCAATAAAAATCCCCTCGGGGCTTATTTTATAATCTATCTCGCCACGACGCTCTTTGGGAATATTTCGGCGTTCGTGAGCTTCTGGCTTATTTTTGCGGCGAATCTTGGGTTGTTCGGATTCCTCTTTTTGATACTCACCGTCTTTCTCGCCGACACGAGCGCGGATATCCTTTGGTATTCTTTAGGAAAATCTCTTCGTGACACCCGCTTCGGCCTTTGGGTGGAAACACATCTTCCTGGACACGCAAAGGCTGAGGCCATATTCCAGAGCAAGGGCAAAAAATGGTTGCTTCTCTCAAAATTCGTCCTCGGATTCGCTCCGCCGGTCTCATTTTCCATCGGTTGGAGCGGCGGCATGAGCTTCAGAAAATTCTATAAAAACTCTGTCTTAGCAAGCCTCCTTTGGCTTCCGGTCCTTTTCGGCCTCTCCTACGGCATCGCTTCGGGACTCACCCCACTTGCGATGACCAATTTCCGGCGGATCGAATGGATCGCGCTCGGTGGCTTTCTGCTGTTTATCGCAGTAAATTACGCCATCGCGAAAGGCCTTAAAATACTCGTGCGATACCTGATGCGAGATTAGGGCTCGTTTGATTTGACAAGCGAGCGACAAGAGACCTACAATAAAGATTGACATTTCCGCGCTCGCGCGGATTTTTTAAAGCATTGCCGCCGCGTCATGGCGACAAAGGTCAATATAAAAACTAAATAACAATAAAATATGCTTGATATAAAAGAACTATCGAAAGCGCTCCGTCAGGTCGCCGAAGAAAAAGGACTGGCGCCGGAAACCATCATTGAAGCCATTGAATCGTCTATCGCGTCCGCCTATAAAAGAGATTACGCCGACCGCGCCGACGTTATTAGATGTAAGCTCGATGAAAAAAGCGGAACGTTGAAGTTTTGGCAAATAAAGACAGTTGTCGATGAGACAACGGTCCGTTTTGTGGACGAATCGGAAGAAGAAGGCGCGGGCGAAAAACAAGAAAGGGAGTATTCCGGAGAAGAAGAGCAAAAATTGCCGCGCTTCAATGCGGAGCGACATATTATCCTCGCGGACGCGAAAAAAATGAAACCGGACGCCGCAGTCGGTGACGAAATTTTATTTGAGCTTGAAACAAAAGAGGACTTCGGCAGGATTGCGGCGCAAACCGCAAAGCAGGTCATTCTCCAAAAGCTTCGTGAATCAGAGCGGGAATCGATCCTCGCCGAATGGCTCGGTAAGGCGGGGCAGATCGTGAGCGGCGAAGTCCAGCGGTTCGATCGCGGGAATGTCTTCATAAATCTTGGCCGCGCCATCGGCGTGATGTTCGCCAATGAATCCATTCCAAACGAGCACTATCGCGCGGGCGAACGCCTCCGTTTTCTCGTGCTCGCGGTCCAGGAAGACACACGTATGCCGGGTATCATTCTTTCCCGCGCCAATCCGCAATTCGTCGCCGAGCTTTTCAAAATAGAGGTTCCTGAGCTCGCCGAAGGTACGATCGAGGTAAAAGGCATCGCTCGCGAGCCCGGCAACCGGACAAAGATCGCCGTAGGTTCGTCCGCGGACGGCGTTGATCCCGTAGGTGCGCTCGTCGGCCAGCGCGGCACGCGCGTTATGGCGGTCAACAATGAGCTGGGAAATGAAAAAATAGATATCATCGAGTGGTCGGAAGATCCCGAGAGTTTTATTTCAAATGCACTCTCGCCCGCAAAAGTGGAAAAGGTTGATATTCTCCCGCGTCGCGAAGCGCGTGCATTTGTTCCGGAAAGTCAGCTGAGCTTGGCCATCGGCCGCGGCGGCCAGAACGTCCGCCTTGCCGCAAAGCTCACCGGCTGGAAAATAGATGTCCGCTCGCAATCCCATCCCGAAGAAGCGCAGGAGGGTGGCACGGCAGTTGCGGCTGAAGCAGACCAAGTCGAGCCGGCCGCAGGAGATGGTGAAAAGGAGGATATTATCGTCTAGAACCTATCTCGAAAATACTTCGCCCGCGATCTTGGCCGATTGCCGCGAGGCCGAGGCGCGACGACGAAGGAATACCTGAAAGGTATTTCGAGGAGGATAAACGAAGGCATTGCGACAATCGGGCTGATCCCGAAGGGTTGCGGCTATTCCGCCGGTTCGCGGCGTTGCGCCTGCGGAGCCGTAGCTCTGCTACTGTCTCCTTGGCGCGCCTTGCGCCCCGGCGGAATATCTCGCAACGCGGGGTGGAGTATTTTCGAGATAGGTTCTAGAATTAATTCAAGGCCTTAAAAAATATAAAATTAAAAAATGACACCTATTTTATTTTCGATCGTGAGCGGGTTGGTTGCGGTGGCGTTTGCCGTTTTCTTCATCTATAAAATATCGCGTTATCCTGCGGGGAATCCGAAGATGCAGGAGATCGCCAAAGCGATCCAAATCGGCGCAAAAGCGTATCTAAACCGACAATATCGAACCGTTGCTGTCGTTGCTGTTGTCGTTGCGGCGCTCATTGGAATCTTCCTGGGTCTGCCCACGATGGCCGGTTTTCTTCTTGGAGCTTGTGCTTCGGCACTTGCCGGCTATATCGGTATGAACGTCTCCGTCCGTGCGAACGTGAAAACGGCGGAAGCGGCGAAGTCCGGCACGGCGAAAGCTCTTGCGGTTGCTTTTGAGGGCGGCTCCGTGACAGGACTTCTTGTCGTCGGCCTCGCGCTTCTTTCGGTCTCGATATTTTTCGGCATCACAAATGACGTACACGCGCTCGTCGGGCTCGCGTTCGGCGGAAGCTTGATCTCGGTGTTCGCGCGTCTCGGCGGCGGCATCTTCACGAAGGGCGCCGACGTTGGCGCGGACCTCGTTGGAAAAGTGGAAGCGGGCATCCCCGAAGATGATCCGCGGAACCCTGCGGTTATCGCCGACAATGTCGGCGACAACGTCGGCGATTGCGCCGGCATGGCGGCCGATCTTTTTGAAACATACGCGGTCACCGCAATCGCGGCAATCATTTTGGGTAGCCTTACCTTCCCTGGCCTTACCGCCGCGCTCTATCTGCCGCTCATGATTGGTGGCATCGCCTCGATTGCCTCAGTCATCGGGATCTTCTTTGTTCGTCTCGGAAAGAATAAATCCATTATGGGCGCACTGTATAAAGGGCTCATTGCCTCCGGTGTTCTTGCGCTTATCGGCTTCGGATTTCTCGCGCAGTCCTATGCCGCGGTCATGCTGAGCTTCGGCCAACTCTTTTATCCGATGTGCATGGGAATTCTCGTCACCGGAGCGATCGTGCTTATCACCGAGTACTACACTTCAAAACAATTCCGGCCGGTAAAATCGATCGCGCAATCATCCGAAACTGGGCACGGAACCAACATCATCACCGGACTTTCGGTGAGCATGGAATCGACAGCGCTTCCTGTCATTGTTATCGTGGCTGGAATACTTTCTTCCTATGCGTTCTCGGGAATTTACGGCGTCGCGCTTGCGACCATGAGCATGCTCGGTATGGCTGGTATCGTGGTCGCTATCGACGCCTTCGGCCCTATCACCGATAACGCCGGCGGCATCGCTGAAATGGCAGGTCTCCCTGAATCGGTGCGCGAAGTGACTGACGCGCTGGACTCGGTCGGTAATACGACGAAAGCGGTGACGAAAGGCTACGCCATTGGGTCCGCGGGACTCGCGGCGGTAGTGCTCTTCTCTTCATACGTGCAGGTCCTACAGGCAAAACTTGGCGGCGGCGTCATCTCGTTCGACCTCAGTAATCCCTTGATCATCACCGGGCTTTTGCTTGGCGGCATGATCCCGTATCTCTTCGCTTCCATTTCCATGCGCGCCGTTGGCAAGGCCGCGAGCAGCGTCGTGATGGAGGTGCGTCGGCAGTTCAAGGAGATCCCCGGCATCATGGCGGGCACTGCGAAACCGGACTATGCAAAATGTATCGACATCGTTACGCAAGCCGCGATAAAAGAAATGGTCGTGCCAGCGCTGCTCCCGGTACTTCTCCCGATCATCGTTGCATTTACCCTTGGCCCGATAGCTCTTGGCGGACTTCTTGTTGGCTCAATTGTTACCGGTATCTTCGTGGCGATATCCATGACCTCCGGTGGTGCGGCGTGGGATAATGCAAAGAAATACATCGAAGAGGGCAACTTCGGCGGCAAGGGCTCCGAAGCTCATAAGGCCGCGGTCACTGGAGACACCGTTGGCGATCCTTACAAAGATACGGCGGGCCCAGCGATCAACCCCGTCATTAAGATCATTAATATTATCGCGTTACTTCTCGTGCCGTTCTTATAAAATTAACTTGATCTCATAAAAGCATGGCTGACCATCAAAGAAAAATGGAATCTGAGGATCAATATCTCATTCCGACCGTCATCGAAAAATCCCAGTCCGGTGGCGAGCGGGCCTACGATATTTATTCCCGCCTCCTTAAAGAACGCATCGTCTTTCTCGGCGGTGGCGTAAACGACGCGGTTGCAAACACGGTCATCGCTCAATTGCTCTTTCTTGAGCACGAGGATCCGAAGGCCGACATCAAACTCTACATCAACAGCCCCGGCGGATCGGTAACGGCTGGCATGGCGATCTACGATACCATGCAGTACATCAAACCGGACGTTTCGACGATCTGCGTCGGCATCGCCGCATCGATGGGCGCATTCCTTTTGGCTTCCGGAAAAAAAGGCAAACGATTTGCTCTGCCGAACGCTGACATTCTCCTCCACCAAGTGATGGGCGGTGCCGAAGGACAAGCCGTGGAGATCGAGATCGCCGCAAAGCAGATCATTAAAACGAAAGAGCGCTTGAACCAGATCCTTGCGAAGCATACCGGACAATCGCTTTCGAAGATCGAAAAAGATACCGATCGCGATTTCTGGCTTTCTGCCGAAGAGGCAAAAGCCTATGGCGTCGTCGATGAGATCATAAAGAAACAGTAGATCAGAAAAATGATGGGGTTTCAAAAAATTCGCCTTCCGGGGCGAATTTTTGTGTGCCGATATCTGTTTCGTGCTAAAATATATCCATGAAACCGATTACCGACAAAAAGAAAATAGATGAGGTATTCGACCGCGGTCTTGTCGCGGAAATCGTCCCCTCGCGAGAAGCATTGATGAAATTTTTGCTTTCAGGAAAACGATTGAAAATATATATCGGCGCCGATCCAACCGCAACATCTCTCCATCTTGGTCATGCCGGAAATTATCTTTTCTTAGAAGATCTCAGAAAATTAGGCCATGAAGTTATTATGCTGATTGGCGACTTTACGGCGCGCATTGGCGATCCTTCAGGAAGAATCACTACCCGTAAACCACTTTCAGAAATCGAAGTTCGAGAAAATATGAAAGGTTGGATTTCCCAACTACGTCCAATCTTAGGATTTGATGATAAAAAGAATCCTGTCGGCGTCGTCCATAACAGCGCATGGCTTGAGAAGCTCCGTTTTTCAGAAATATTGAACCTTGCGTCGCAATTCACGGTCCAGCAAATGATCGAACGGGATATGTTCCAGAAAAGATGGGATGAAAACGCGCCCATTCATCTTGATGAATTCCTATATCCGCTCATGCAGGGCTATGACAGCGTCGCCCTTGGCGTAAATGCGGAGCTCTGTGGAACAGACCAACTTTTCAATGCTCTTGCCGGCAGGACGCTCTTGAAACGGCTGAAGGGTGAAGATAAGTTCGTCATCACGCTTAAGCTGCTGCAAAATCCAAAGACCGGAGAGATGATGTCTAAAAGTAAAGGCACCGGCATCTTTCTGACGGCTCCGGCAAATGAAATGTACGGCGCCGTCATGGCACAGCCGGACGAGATGACCGAAACATTGTTCATTCATTGCACGCGCCTGCCGCTCGCTGAAAAGGATGGAATTATGAAGCTTGATCCGAAAACAGCAAAAATGCGCCTTGCTTTTGAAATTGTGAAGATTTTCCACGGCGAGAAGGCCGCGCATAGCGCACAAGAAAATTTTGAAAAAATATTTTCGAAGAAGGAGGTCCCTGACGATATCCCTTTGTTAAGGGTAAAAGAAAAAACCCTTCCCGTGCTCGATCTTGTTTTCTTGACCGGCATTTTGAAAAGTAAAAGTGACGCGCGACGCCTCATCGAGCAGGGTGGCTTCGAATACGATGGTGCGACGGCCAAAGATCCAAAAGAGTTACTTACCATAAAACCCGGCGCCGTTTTGAGAATAGGTAAGAAGCATTTTTTCAGAATAAAGAATTAGTTCCGGCGAGCGGGCCGCTCCGTTACGGGGCGAGTCTCGCTCAAAACAAAAGCAGACCGCAACGAGGGTCTGTTTTTGTTTTGAGCGGGTAGCGGGAGTCGCCCGCGACTCAAATGCTCGCCGCCGCTCGCATTTGGTCTGGGCACCGCCTCACAGAATTTTTCTGCTGAAAAATTCTGCTCCGGCGTTCGACTCCCGCGATGACCAGGCAAACAAATGGACGCTCGCACGGAGCGTCCCTTTGTTTGTTGAGTATTTATACGCCGCCCTTAGAACCTATTTTACCCAAAATTCGTGAGTTCTGACAGCCTGTTACCCCTTCAATCACCCCTTCAATCGCTCTACGTCGAATTGAAGGGGTAGCAAACCCAAAAGCCCGCGTATATCTTAGTCTTTTAACCTCATCGCTTCGCAGATCAGAAGTCCTACTTCACTCCGCTACGGTCTGCTGACCTCCGCTCCGTTCATTAGTCGCGGGTGCCGCGCCTGTTCCTCGGCCTTCTTCGTTCCGTCCTGCTATTTCTTTTTGCTCGTCGTGGGGGGGGTGTTGGAGAAAAAAGGTATAGGACGGCACGAAGAAGGCCTCGGTTAGGGGGTCGCTTTGGCGTATAATTTGAGGTGAATTCCATGCCGGATCATTGGAACATATTTCTTTCCGGCATTCTCCGCCTATCCCTTCCTAAACGCTAAAGCTCCAAAGCGATCGGGGAAGAGCCAGTTTTTGGATATTCTGAGCCAGCTTTGCTTCAACGCGACGAAGACGCGCCCCACGCTTGCGGCATTAGGCGATACTGTGGACAGCTTGCGCGGAACATTCCTGATTGATCAGGCCGATTCGCTCGGCAGCCAAAACAACGAGGAGTTACTTGAAACGCTCACTGGTTCTTATAAGAAAAATGGGAGCAAGCGTAGGGTTATGAGCATAGATAAAGGGAAGCGGAATATCTTGGAGTTCGAGACGTATTGCCCGAAGGTTTTTGCTTCCATAAAAGAATTACCGGAGGATTTACGGGATAGATGCCTTATTGTGCCGCTTATCCGCAGTAGTAAGAATTTTTCCGATCCGAATGACGATAACCCCTTATGGTTTGTATTGCGGAGTAAATTGTATCGTTTTCTGATCGGCAATTATTCAGACATTGCCACTGAATATGTTGTGAGGAGGGCAATGTATAAGCAGAACAATGAAATTGTCGGTAGGCACCTTGAGCTATGGCTCCCATTCGAGACGATGTTACGTTGTTGCCGCGTTGGCGAAGATGAGATTACAGCCGGAAAGGATAGATTTATTTCGCAGTACAGATTCACAGAATCGGAGCTTGGCGAGCTTGATGCGACCATCATAGAGGTTGTGTTGCAGAAACTCGGTGATGAAGAAAAGATTACGCTTTCGCCGAGGCAGATTGCCGAAGATTTGGGAGGTGAGTATTTCGATCTTCAGAAAACTCAAAAGCAAAACGCTGGGCTTGTGGGTTTTGCCATTAAGAGAATGAATCTGTCATCGGAAAAAAGGCGCACAAAAGAGGGAATATCATACCTCTTTGAAAGAGAAAAGGTCGAGCGTGTCCGTGCGGCATATTTCCCTACACTCACTACACCAGACGCCGTGAGCCTTGAAAACACTACCGAAGTAAGCGATGTAGAAGTTGGTGTTGGGTTGTAGCTATGCATGGCAATCATTCACCGACAATCTATGCACTCCAGTCATACATCGCCCACAATCAAGTATCTACAAGGCAAAGTGGGCAATGATGTAGGATATGTATGCTTTGCCTCAAAAGAACCAATGAGCTATAATAATCATGTTGATCCATTCGTTAAATTTGTCCGAGGAGTTTTTTATTGCCGTATTGCCCTTAAAGGGGCGGTCTGCCGATACGGCTACTCTTCGGAGCAAACGGATTGGATCAACCAGACCGTCCCTTTAAGTTTATGAAACAAGACAATCAGAAAATTAAATACGCCATCTATTGTCGCAAGTCCACCGATGAGGGCGATCGGCAGGTTTTGAGCTTGTCCTCGCAGGAGGCTGAAACGGAGCGAATGTTCAGCGCTCTCGATAGCGTGAAACTTCCACATGAATCAATAAGCGCATTTGAGCCGTACAAGCGGCCCGTGTTCGCCGACATGATTGAGCGCATCAAGAAGGGCGAGATTCAAGGTATTATCGCGTGGCATCCAGATCGTCTTTCAAGAAACCCGATTGATGCGGCTCAGATCATCTATCTTCTCGATACGGGCAAGCTTAAAGATTTGAAGTTCTGCTCGTATTATTTTGATAATTCGCCGGAAGGGAAAATGATGCTTCAGATTACGCTCTCGCAGTCAAAGTATTCATCCGATAAGTTAAGCAAGGATGTAAAGCGTGGCATTGATAAGAAAGCGGCGATGGGTTGGCGTTCGGGCCTTGTGCCGATGGGCTACTTAAACAGCAAGATAAAGCTCAAAGGTGAGCAGGATATTTTAAGCGACCCTGAGCGATTTCCGCTCGTAAGGCAATTATTTCAATACATGCTCACGGGAAACCATACCGTGCCGCAGATTCTCAAGATTGCGAATGAGGAGCTGGGATTGCGGATGCCCGCCACAAAGAAACTACCGACGCGAAAGCTGAACATGAGCACGCTCTATCGCGCCTTCACCAATCCTTTTTATTACGGCTGGTATGAATGGCCCATCGGGAGTGAAAATTGGATACACGGCAACCAAGAGCCGATGATCACCGAAGAAGAGTTTGATCGCATCCAGTTCCTATTAGGCAGGAAGGGCAGGCCACGCTCCAAGAGCCATAAGTTCGCCTTCACGGGGCTTATGCGCTGCGGCTCATGCAATGCCACCATTACGGCCGAGGAGAAGTTCAAGAAGCAAAAGAACGGCAATTCCCACCATTATATTTATTATCATTGCACGCGAAAGGTAAATCCCGATTGCGTAGAGAAAGCCATCGCACTTAAGGATTTCAATGTTCAAGTCGATGCTATTCTTTCAAAACTCACGGTTTCGGATCGTTTCCAAAAATGGGCGTTGAAATATCTCCACGAAGTGAGAAAAGAGGAATTGGTGGCACGGGAAGCAACGATAGGGCAGAAACAAAAAGAATACGAGCGCATCACGAACCAGATTGATGGTCTACTTTTGAAATACACGTCTCCCGAAAATGAGAAGGAGCAGATTATGACCGAATCGGAATATACGAGTTTGCGTTCGCGCTTGCTCAAAGAGAAGGCGGCTCTTGAAGCCGATTTCAACGCTCGCGGCGAAGAGATCAACGATTGGGTAGAGCTTTCTGAGCGGACATTCAATTTCGCCCGCTATGCGAGAATGTGGTTCGCAAAAGGCGATCTTGAAACGAAACGGGCCATCTTTGCATGTCTTGGTTCGAACCTCATACTTAAAGATCAAAAACTCACGCTAACATTGAGAAAACCGTTCCAATTCATCTTTGACGGCGCATCTGAGGCTGAAAAGGAATTACAGAGGTTAGAACCTCTTACTATCAGCGTAAAATATATGGATTTAGCGTTTTTACGCCGAAAATTTCCTGTTATGAGCGGGTAGCGGGAGTCGAACCCGCGTCTTCACCTTGGAAGGGTGACATAATACCGTTATACCATACCCGCAAAACCTTTATTCCGACCAAAGAAGTATAACGGAGGAGTGCTGTAATTTCAAAGCCGAAGCTTTTTATAAAAATAGGTTGATTTTCGTGCTTGATACTTCTGGTTTTTTCTGTTATAAATGAACACACCTTATCGATGTCGAATTTCTCTCGCCGGACAAAAATATTCACCGTTTTTCTTGCTTTGATCATTGTCGGGACGATCGTCGCGTGGTTTTCCAGCCGAGAAAACGGCATCCCTAAAGAGTTCACGCAGGCGCGCCAACAAGGCGCTTTGATCGCGCAAAATATCGTAGGTTTGTCGGACGACTCCACGAACGACCTGACCCGAGTCGATGATTTCGACAAATCCGGTGATTATACCGACGCCCTCACGCTCACCACGAACATCATTACGAAAAATCAGAACTTGCGCGACCAGGCCGTTTCTCTTTCGAGCCAAATCGAGATCATGACAAGGTCATTGCCTAATATTTCCTCGCCGGAAGCACGGCAGGATGCGCTCAATGCGATTTCAAGTCGACTCGCGCTCATTAGTGAACTGATGAATTACAGCAACGATCTCGAAAATCTACTCACGACGCTTCAAGACCATTTTACGGGCGCAACCATTAAACCTGGTGATGTGCAGACGATCGTCAATCAGATAAATACTGACGTGAATGCCATCAATAACTTCAATGCGCAAGCGCAGCAATCTATGACCGCATTCGATGCGCTGATAAATAAATGAGTCTGGCCTGATCGATGTCGAAATCTTTTGCCATTCCCGCACAAGCGGGAATCCATTAATATATAGGGGTAATGCGCCCGTAGCTCAATTGGCAGAGCCGTCGTCTTGGAGCTGGCAGCGAGCAGAAAAATTAGATATGATGGTCCTGGTCGGACGCGTAGCTCAATTGGCAGAGCCGTCGTCTTATACACGACTGGTTGCAGGTTCGAGTCCTGCCGCGTCCACATCATATCTAAATTTTCGGCGAGCGAACCAGCTAAATAAATTATTATATACACGACTGGTTGCAGGTTCGAGTCCTGCCGGGCGCACCATGATCATCGTTTTCACGGGCAATGGCAAAGGGAAAACAACGGCTTCTTTGGGCCAGATGGTGCGGGTCGTGGGGCGCGAAAAGTCCGCGCTCATGATCCAGTTCATCAAGGGCCCATGGACCTCGGGCGAGGACGAGTTCGTAAAAAAATTCACTTTCCCACCCGCCACTTTTGATATCCGTAAAATGGGACTTGGGTTTGTCGGCATCTTAGGCGATAAACTTCCGTTCGAAACGCATAAGGCCGCGGCACGGAAAGCGCTGGATATGTTCGTAAAGGAAAAAAAATCTAATGCGTGGCACTTGATCGTTCTTGACGAAATAAACGTTGCCGTTTCTCTTGGACTTCTTACGGTCCAGGAGGTTTTAAATTCTATGAAGGATTTCCCTGAAGAGAAAATCCTTATCCTGTCGGGACGAAATGCGCCGCAAGAATTCATCAACTTCGCGGATCTCGCGACCGAAATGCGTGAGATCAAGCATCCGTTTCAAGACGGGAAAATGGGATCTCCCACGGTCGAATTCTAAAATATCCCCGCACGTGGCGAGGATATTTAAGGCTCAACTTTTTCAACGCTTACATCGCAGTTTTCATGCTGCACATCTTACAATTCTTGCCGTGCGTCACGACCTCGACGATAGCAGCGATGCCAACCAACACGTAGATGATTTTTGATACTATGGTTCCTGCGCCAAAGATCGAATCAACCAAGTTCCACCCGAATGCCACCAAAAGCCAATTCAATCCTCCAATAACAAGGAGAATGAACGAAACAATGTGAAGTGCCTTCATAGGTTTCAGAATGCCCTGATTTTTCGACCTTTTTTTTATTATACCAAAGGCGAAAGCTATATAGGCTTGATCTTGAACGGCTTAATGATCGCGCGGAAATCATCCTGTTCGAGCGTTTCTTTTTCCATGAGCTCGTCTGCGATCTTTTTCAAGGCCATTTTATGGACTTTCAATATTTTTTCCGCGGTTCCGTAGGCTTGCATCAGAAAATTACGAACCTGGACGTCGATATCCGCCGCAACCTTTTCGGAATAATCACGACCTTCTCCAATGTCACGTCCAAGAAAAAGCGTCTCTTCGTTCTTACCGAACGTGATCGGCCCCAGATCGCTCATCCCGTATTTCCTCACTAACTGACGCGCGAGCTCCGACGCCTGTTTTAGATCGCTCGAGGCACCCGTTGAAACATCTCCAAAGGTAAGTTTTTCGGAGGCGTAGCCGCCCATCATCATCGCGAGATCGGCAAGGAACTGCGCGCGTGTCTTTAAGTGACGGTCTTCTGTCGGTAATTTCATGGTATAGCCGCCGGCATAGCCCCGGCTGATGATCGAAACTTTCTGGATTGGATCGGCTTCTTTAAGCCCCGCCGCGACAAGCGCGTGACCGCCCTCATGATAGGCGGTTATCTCCTTTTCTTTTTGCGAGATCACGCGGCTCTTCCGTTCTGGGCCGAGCAATACCTTATCACCAGCATTGAAGAAATCTTCCTGTCTGATCGTTTTTTTATCGGCTCTCGCCGCAATGAGCGCCGCTTCGTTCATTAAATTAGCTAGGTCGGCGCCTGAGAATCCCGGCGTCCGCACCGCAACCTTCCGCAAGTCAACTCCTGGTTCAATGACCTTCCCTTGCGCATGGATTTTCAAAATCGCCTCGCGATCGTTCAAATCGGGCAAATCAAGTATGACGCGGCGATCAAAACGCCCCGGACGCATAAGGGCGGGGTCCAGAATATCGGGGCGGTTCGTCGCCGCAAGCACGATCACGCGCGTATCTCGATCAAAACCATCCATCTCCACGAGAATCTGATTCAGTGTCTGTTCCCGCTCGTCATTCCCCCCTCCCATTCCTGCGCCACGCTGGCGACCGACCGCGTCGATCTCATCGATGAATAAAATGGAGGGTGACGCCCGCTTCGCGGTCATGAAAGCATCCCGGGTGCGCGATGCCCCGACGCCGACAAACATCTCAACGAATTCTGAGGCGGAAATATAGAAGAATGGAACATTGCTCTCTCCTGCAACCGCGCGCGCAACCAAGGTTTTCCCCGTTCCTGGCGGCCCCATCAACAAGATTCCGCGCGGAATACGCGCACCAAGGTCAAGAAACTTCTTAGGATTTTTTAAGAAATCGACGACTTCGATCAGTTCTTCCTTCGCCTCCTTAAGACCCGCAACATCCTTGAATGTGACGCGATCCTTGAAAGTGGAAAGTTTTAAATTCGAGCGGCCGAAGTTAAACGCCTGATTCGCGCCAGAACGCGCCGAGCGGAACATGTACCACAGAATGGCCGCGAATAGGATCAAGGGCAAAATGGTCGGTAAAAGCAGCCCAGCCCAATAGTCCCATCCCGATTGATTTACCACCTGAAGATCGATACCTGCGAGCGCGGTCGAGCTAACATTTAAATTCTTTAAAGTCTCCGAGATCCCGCTTTCTGCTTCTTTTTCTGCGACTGCCTGCGAGCCATCTTTCATGGTGATGGCGAGATCACTGCCGCTTATCTTGATCTGAGAAACCTGGCCGGCATCGATCTTATCGACAAGCTGATTCAAATTCAATGTCGTGGGCGCTTTCGCTGGTTCGGCGAAAAGGGAAAAGAGGAGAGAGATGAAAAGCAGCGTGACGATAGCCCAGAGAATGTTCTTCCAAAATCGTGACATAAAAGAAATAAAAAAGATTTACGACACCGTTAAGTATACCATGGAAAATAAAATTCGCGCCGAACGCCCGGGTGTTATTGAAACTATACCGTGCGTGCACTGCGTAGCCTTGGCGAAGCAGTGCCGAGGGGGAGGGTCGAACTCCCATGGGATCACTCCCGCAAGGTCCTAAACCTTGTGCGTCTGCCAATTTCGCCACCTCGGCTTCTTCGATAGTCTAGGACCTATCTCAAAAATACTCCAGCCCGCGTTGCGAGCTATTTTCCCGAGGCACGTGGCGCAACTAGGTCCTGGGGTAAAACCACCATTAAAATCAAAGACTCCGCGCGAGCGGAGTCTTTGAAAACCCATAAGGAAAAACTAGCAGCCAGTCGAAATGCCACCCTGGCCAATGATGCTGCCAACCAAGCTCGGCGTAGCTTTTGCCAAGATGCCAACGACAATCGCAATAACCGCGTATAAAAGCTCGTGACCCGCTGATTTCACCTTTTCCGCATCGCCCGCAGCCGTCAAATATTTGAATGCCGCGAGGATGATGAAGATGACCGCAACGAGGATAAGGAAATAGAAGAGCCAGTTCGTGATCGTGCAGAGCGACGTGCCTACCGCGTTGATACTATTGATACCGTTATCCGGCGCTGATATTGGCGCTCCCGGTACCTGCGCAGCCGCCAAGAGCGGTAAGGCCAAGGACGCAACCGGAATCACAAAATTCAATGCAACCCGTTTTAATTTATTCATGATGTAATATTGATTAGAATTTTCGACCTTTCTTATTTCCCATTATACCAATTTTTTCACGGCAACACATCCTTCAGTCAGAACTTGGGCCATAAGGTGCCGATGGGCTGCTTGGGCTGCTTGGGCTGCTACTCGAACCTATACACGAAACCCATCCGCCACCACTCTGCCCTAAAACGCTCCCGACCAGCGCCGGAAATCCTTCCGCGAGAATGGCGACGACGATCGCAACCGCAGCATATGTTAAGGTTTTTGTCGCCCGATGCACTTTTTCCGTGTCATCGCCCGCCGTAAGATACGTATATGCCGCCCACATCACCATAATAACAGCGACGAAGATAAGCACCCCGAACATAATATTGATGATTGGGCAGAAAAGGCTCTGATCTAGACCCGAAGCGCTCGTCGCAAGAACAGGAGGAGAGGGAAGTGCGGCCTTTGCCATTTCTCCGGCTAAAAGAACGGATGCCCCCGAGAGCAGCGCTGACCAGCCGACCAATCTAAATAGTTTTTGCTTCATTTAATTGTTTTCCTTCCGACTTTTTTGATTTTTTTATTATACCACGCTTCTCTAAAAATCAACATCAGCATCCCTGCACCGCCGACGCGCCGTTAAAAATACCCGCGACCATCAATGGATATCCTTTTGCAAGAAATGCGGCGACGATGCCTAACGCGGCGTAAAATAGTGCCTTTTTCGCCCTGCTTGTCTGCTCTGCGTCATCTTGAGCAGTAAGATAAAGAAACGCCGCCCAAAGAACCATAATAACCGAAACGAAAATGAGTATCCCAAACATGAGATTAAACACATTACATATTTGGCTCTTTGCCCCAGCCGCGCTCGTGATGAGCGTCACGGGCTGCGCAAAAGCGAAGTTGGCGATCCCCGCCATCGCCGCGGCCAGCACATAAGAGATCCGCCGCAAGGTTCGGAGCAACATGACGTTATGAGCTCTTAAAAATACTTTCTATAAGCGGACTAATGCTCGAGGCAAAAATGACGACAACAAATCCTATCGCCGCATACATCAGTGTTTTTCTTCCCTCGGAAAACTTTTCCGGGTTTCCGGCCGCCGTCATCATCTGAAATCCTCCCCAGACAACCATGATGCCGCAGATGGGAGCAGCAATAAGAAGAAGGAAGGCATTAATATTCGTCAGCACTGTCGTAACTGTAGTGCCACTTCCCAGCGGATTCGTAAGGGTTACTTGCGCGAAAGCCGTGGCAGAAAAAATAAATCCAGAGAGTCCAACGATCATTCCTGCTGCTTTTTTCAACATATTCATTGTTTGTAATGATATCACAACACCTTATTGGCTGAAAGCTCCTCCGGACTTGCAAAAACTAAGAAGGAGTGATTTTCCCGCATATTGGCTAGATACGTTGCTCGGCACGTTTTCGTGCACATTTAATTTACAGGCATCTCCTTGTGAAATATTGAGGGTGTTTAAAAACGCCGCCTCTGCCGCCTGTTGCGCAGTTTCGAATGGCATCGAAAGAACAGTAATACTGAAACTACTATCAGCAATGTTGTAAACGGTCACGTAGGTCGAAGTTTGTTGAACCACCACGGCCTGCTGAGCTTGGTCGATGTAATCGGCACTATCGTAAAAATTATTCATAACCACGCTTCCTTGCGATGTTCCTATGGTCAGAGTGTTTCCGGTTGGAATGTTTATCGACGGGCCCGTGGACGAAACTCCTAGGCCGGCGATCAACTGCTCCGCGATTGAATGTGGCACTCCTTCTTGTATAAGTGCGAGGACATTCCATTCGCCGCCACCAAGAGAAACTAAGGTCCATCCTGTCGCCGATGACTTAAGCAATGCCTCTCCGCCGGTGTTCGCGTCGCCCCAGATTTGCAATGCATATGGAGACACCACAATGGTCCCTCCAAGCGTTATCTGATCTCCGCTTTGCATTGCGCCAAGAAAATCCTTAGCGACGTCGGCGTTTTCCGGAACGGAAACGTTCTGCACCGAGGCGGGCGTTGTATTCTGCGCCTGATTTTGAGATGTTGACGAAGTTGTTGGCAATAACACACCTAGCTGAGAAGGATTGTTGGGTTGTATATTTTTTGAAAATGCAAAGAACCAAACACCCCACGCAGCAAACGCAACAACCACTATTATTCCTAAGATAAAAATTGCTCTTTTCATGTCAGTTGTTGAGTTTATAAATACGGCCTGGCCCGCCGCTATATGACGGAGAAAAACTAGTGTTACTTTTCCATGTGAAACTCGCATTGGATGATGAGTTGGACAAGACCACGGTGCAACCATCGTTCATGCAAATACCAACGTGACCATCCTGCGCCTGAATAACAATATCTCCAGCAGTCGCCTGTGATGGGTCCACTAGTGTTCCCCTCCCTGCATTTATGGCGTTTTCCATGCTCTGAACGGAATTGGTATCTAGCGGCGCCTCTCCCGCATTTGTAAGAACATTATTTACGGCCCACGCGCACGAAACCGTACCACCACCAGGGCCAGCGGCCGTGCTAGCCCCATAATAAGCAGTGGCTGCACTAGAAACCTGAGACGTGATGGCCGTAGCCAAAAGATCGCAATCCACTCCAGGGTTAATACTATATTGAGTACAAGGAGGAAGGCCCGTAGGGAGCGTGTAAGGACCCGATGGTGTTTGTGGCGCCTGTATATTGACCCCCTGCAAACTCGGCAGGTTCAGGTTCACAAGATCGGGATTCACGGTATAAAGGATCAGATAGGCGCCTCCCAGAAGAAGGATCCCTAATAAGGCGCTCGTGATCCATTCCCTTCCCTCGGATTGCTTGCTGGGATTTCCTCCTGACGCCGCATAGAGGATGCCGCCATAGACCACCGCCCCAAAAGCAAGGACTCCACCGATCATCAAAGCGAAATTATAGATCTTCGATACCCACTGGCCGGGCGGGGTGCTCGTGGGAGAGAGGCCGCTCATACCGGGGATGGCGAGAGAAATATTAACAGCCAAAGCCGGAGTGATGGACAATAATATACTGATGAAAAACGCGGCCCCGCCAAAAAACCACACCTTATTCCTTAGTAAAGCGCAAAAAATTTTTCTTAAATAAAACAAAGGTGTCATAATTGTTTTACATAAACAATATTGGTTGAATCATTACTAGCCATCGAATTTTGCGTGTCAGTGATGGTCAGAGAAACGGCGAGAGATGATCCCGATGGGGTCGATGGATCGAGATTTATTTGCAGAGTTTCTGGATTTTCCGCCGCCGCTGAGGTTTCGCCGTTCACCGACCAAGAATAAGACAACATCCCGGCGTTAGAAGTATAGAAAAAATATGGCGTTCCTTGGAGTACTATTGGATCTCCAGACAACTGCCCGGAAGGATGGGGAGCCTCAATGACCGCCTTGGGGCTGATGAGCGGTATTTGGACATCATGGATAAGAAGACTTTCATTATTATAACCTGGTAGTTGTACCTCTAACGTCAAAAAAGCGGGCGCGGAGCCGAAAGGATAAAAAATAATACGTTGTTTTCCGGTGCCACCGCCAATAAGCGTTTCATTCTGGTACCAATAAATAGTTTGGCCAGAGAGATCTACCGGCTTGCCATTTGAGAGAACTTCAAGTGATGCCACAATCTCCGATCTTTGGTTTGGCAAGGCCTTACCAATATATCCCGGAGGAATATAACTTCCATAAGCCTGCCAGGTAACCACTACTTGTGGCGGAGTGGATTGAGCTCTTGCGTTTAGTAGGAAGAGCTCGGGGAGTATCGCCATCGTCAAAACAGATAAAAGAAGCTTTGTTTTAAATGCCATTGCTTTTATTATAGCAAATTTAATTACGTGGCGTGTCCATTGGCGTGCCGCCTTCCCCATTTCCTTCAGTGATGTCGCGCAGTGGTTTTGGGTGAGAAAGCCCTTCTTTCACCTCCTCCGCTTTATCAGAGTTGCCGGGGCGGATACTGTCGATAGGAACGGGTCCTGCTTTTGGCCGCGGTTGAGATGTTTTGCTTGAGCTAATATCACGTGCTTGTCGTGGAGGAAGATCCTCTTCGGTGGTTCGCGTAGGATTTTGGGGTGTGTTTTCGATCTGTTCTTCAATTGTTTGTATTGGCGCTTCTTCCGGCGGCTCCAGTTCTTTTTCCGCCTTTTCCGCCCTCACCTTCTTTTCTTTTTCTTCCTCGGTCTGGTTTCCTTCCCCGGATCCAGTTCCTGTTTTTTGAGCACCACCAGAAACAGAAATTTCTTGTTCCGGTGTGGTTGGCGCGGCAGATCTCAATGAAGTTCCTTTTGGAGCATTTTCCCCGGACGGCGCCACCACTCCTCCTTTTCCAGGTAATTTTCCACCCACAACCTTTGACCCGAATTTTGATGCGAGAAGCTCCGCTCCTTTCTCAAGTTTTGGATTATTGGCGATAATAATGCCGACCGAGGTGCAAATGGATCTCCCTGGAATACCGAAGAATTCTAGAAAGCAGTCGAGTAGCTGTATGATAAAGGGCGCCCCAAAACCGCATCGTATATAAAACCAAGGACCAAATATTCCATCCATTAAACCATCAATAGGTAACATAAGAGCCTCGCTCCCGAGGCCGACACCGGTAAAATCAATGAGATCGCAAAATATCTCTGCGCCGTCATTTGCGACCGCAAGCAGCATAAGGATGACGATAGAAACTACGTCGAATGGTTTTTTTTGCTCATCCATGGATTACGCAGCAAGAGCATCTTTTTCTTCGAGAAGTTGCTCGGGGTTCGTGGTGATGATCTGGTCCTCAAAATAGGACGGAACAATCTGTATCGCGACATGCCGCTTGCCCGCGAAAAATATTCCCGTGCCAACCTCCGCGCTCAAAAGAAAATTTTTCTCGTTATCGGTGAGGTCGAATGCCTTCGCCACGATGTCGATGGTCGCGGGCGATTGTTTCAGGAGCAATTGGATCGAAGAATTGGTGACGATTGGTCGACCATAAGGGGAGCGCAAGAAATCTTCCACATCCTGGGTGATGGTCGAGATACCAAGATAGTATTTGCGGGCGCGTTTCACGAGGCCAAATAGGAATGTCGCGCTGTCCTCGTTCTGCATCATAATCCACGCTTCATCGATAAAAAGGAGGCGTTTTTCGAGCTTTGCGCGGATGAGGTTCCAAATATAGTTTAAGACAACGAACATGCCGATCGGGCGGAGCTCTTCTTCTAGGTCGCGGATCGAAAAAACGATAAGACGGTTATTGACGTCAATATTAGTAGGTTGGTTGATGAACCCCGAAAAACTTCCTTTGGTGTATTTATAAAGCTTTTCCGCGATGTCATGTCCCCCCTCGAGGTTCCGGAGAATGGTTTCAAGGTCGCTCAAAAGCGGCGCTTCCTTTCCCGAGAAATCCATGCCCGGAACGATTTCGCGGGAAGCATAGGTTTCTGTAATGGCGCGGTCGAGAAGAGCGTCTTCTTCGGGGGTCACCTTGCCAAGCATAAGCTTTAAAAGGCTCGCAAGGGTCACGATATGAGAACGTAAGACATCGGACGGATCTTCTCCTTCCGGGATGAGCGGGATATCGAACGGATTGATGTGCTCATGAGAAGAAAGTGAGATGTTAAACATGCTTCCGGCAAATGTTTCCGTAAGGCGAGAATATTCATTTTCAGGATCTATTACAATGACCATTTCAACGCCCGCCATAAGCTGTCGAATGATCTCGAGCTTTGTTGAGTATGATTTTCCAGAACCAGATTTTGCGAAAACCACTTGGTTCGCATTTTCGAGCGAAAAGCGATCAAAAATAACAAGATTGTTGTTGTGTAAGTTAATACCATACATAATCCCTTGGTTAGAAGTGAGGTCTTCTGAGACGAATGGAAAGAACGACGAAATGGGGCCAGTGTCCATCGGGGTCGTAACCCCGACCTTATCCTCATTGAGCGGAAGAATAGAAAATAAACCCTCCAGTTGTTCAAAAAGAGCAGGCTTAATATAGACAATCTTTGCTTCCAGCATGGTTGTGACCTTGCTCTCGAGCCTGGCTAATTCATCCTCGGCGTCGGCATAGATCGTGATATAAACGCCCGTGCTGAAAAGCTTTTCTTCGGATTGCTGCAGAGAATCACGGAGCGCCTCGATATCTTGAATGGCAGTTTCCAAAACAGGATTTCGCACCAACCCTTTTTCTTCCTCATCATTTTTTTGGGATTCCAATTGGCCCGCCTTTTTGCGGAGATTTTTAAGCGCCGTGCCGGTATCAATGGGATTGATGAAAATAGAGACATCAAAAAGATTTGGAAGATTGATCAGCGGTTCGAACCAGCCGGTAGTGAGAAAGCGCGGATAGGAAAAAATAAAGAAAGTCTTCGCGAATTTATCGCCGATTTTTAAGTAGTTCGAAAACACCTGGACGCCGGCTGGCGCGATGATCTTTTTAACATCCCCAAACTGATTTTTATCGTTGGCTTCAGGAGGCATGTTCTTGTGATTTATCTTGTGGGGCAATCGTCCCCCGCTCGACGGTCTGAGGATTGTAAAAATTATAAAAAAGCTCGACCAATTCCTGGTTTTCAAGGATGCTCGCGTCAAGACCGATGCTCGTGAGTCCGCTTATGACTTGATTCGTGCGCTGAGAGAGCTGTTCGGAATTTTCTTTGAAAACAATTTCCGCCTCCTCGTCGTTTTGTTTGGCGGCGCCTCCAGGCGGCGTAGATTTTTTTCCACCGAGCATGGAGGAAAAGAGCCCCGTCGCCGCTTTTGTGGTTTCTGCGACTCCTCCGCCCGTAGGATAGAATGGGACCACGAGCAAAAACGACTTTTCCATAATAGCGTTCTTCTCGATGAATTCCTTGATGAAATTTGCGTACTCCTCTATCTGACTCTGGAGCAGCGGCGAAGGTTCATTCTCTTTTCGGAGTAATAAATTTTGGACATAGGAATCAATATTTACCTTCCTGGAGTGGATGATGATCTGTAGAGGAAAATCGACGCTGTTCAAGAAGTTTTGATACGCTTGGACAATGAGGGTCTGTTCATCTTCTGATTTCAGGGCAAAATTGACCCCCGAAACCATCACGATCTGTCGCAAGCTGCCGCCGTTTACAATAACCACATTCCCGCGGATCTCTTTGATGTCCACAAGGTCGAGTGAATTTCCCGTGTTTTGCTTTACTATGGGCGCAGGCATGACTTAAGTATAATCCATCTCGCATTGTCACGAAAGCAACGGTTGCTCACATACTCCTATCATTCCGAGCAGCTCAAGGTACTCTTTCTACCCGCGAAGGATAATTAAAAAAAGAAAAAGCCTCCCGTGCGATTCAGGACGAAAATCTCACCACGACCTTGGCCGGGGTGAGATTTACCGATAATCCACGCGCTTTGCCGCTCCTCGCGCTCCCGTGGCGCGCTGAAAAATCTGATATCTCGTATTCATTCTGTTCTCAACAGCCTTGTTTTCGGGCTCTTTTTGTCCAGTTTGAAGGTTTTCCCATCGTTTATGGAGCGCAGCGCCGGTGATTATTTTCTCAAGCGAAATACCACCCTCTCCTATATTTTGCAGCCGCGGCATTGCGATGGATTGTTCCTCCGATTTCCAAATATACATCTGGGGTTTCCAATAAAAACCGAACGCGGAGAGGATCACATTACTGAGCGGTCGGCCTTCGATCTTTACGAACGCAACACCAATCGCGGTGCCTAAAAGCACGATTGTGAGGATCAGCCAAAGCCATGTCGCGACCGTGAAGTAAAGTATGACGCTCCCGAGGCCCGCGCCGCCAATGTACATAAACTGCCTGAGAGAGAACGGCCCTATGATCTTATCTTCCGTCTCGATGAATTGTGGAACCTGAAACTGCATGATTCCATTATAATCGCTATTTATTATTACTGCGAATCACAAACCCAAATTTTAATAAAAACTCACACAGAGGAAAATTCTCGTGGTTTCAATTTTATCTCAAAAGAAGGTCGAAATTATAACGTTGGTTTCGGCGGGATAGGAGGCGTCAAAGGCGCGGGAATCGAAGTGGGTGAAGACGGCTTTGGCTGGGGCGGCGCACTTGGCAGCTGAGAATTTGATTTAGTTGGCGAAGGAACAGGGATTTGTGATAAAGGAGTGAATGTTGGGCGAGGAGGGGTTTGTGGCGTCGGCGAGATACTTTTTTGCGTTCCAAGCGTTACTTCCGTTACGGTTCTTGAGGGTTCCGCCACGGGTGGCGTTACGGGAGAAAACGGCTTGCTTGGACTTGGCGTGGCAGGCGTTATTTTAAGCGATGGCATAACTGATCTCGGCGCGGGCATACTTCCAAATTCAACAACCGCGGGTTTTGCGGAGAGAGGAGCGGAATTTTTCTTCATTCCCATAACATCTTCAGCGATCGTTGGCATCTTAAAACTCGGAGCATTCAAAATCGGTCGCGGCACCGATTCTGTTTGAAGCACCATGGGTCTGGATGGTGTTGACGGAGAGACCATTTTGGGGACATTAATCTCGGGGGCGCTACCGAAAGGGGGCGTGGGCTTTTCCGCTTTGCTCGTACTGACAGCCAAGGAACTCGACGTCGGTCTTGGAGGAGTAATAGGCATGGACGCGGAAGGAGGAACGGAAAAAGTTTGGGCAATTTTTATTTCCTCAACAATTTTTGGCCCAACCCCAGTCGAATCCTCCTTTTCCATGGGCACGGGCGCATATGTCTTATCGAGATCATTTTTTATAAGAGAAAAGATTTTGTTCGTGAGAGAACTAGTTATGGCAAGCGCGGTCTGTTGCGGAACCAGAAGATCTTCTTGGAGCTGTTTTGGTAGATCTTCGAGATGAAGGAACCCTAACATTAGCCAACCGACCACCTCGGGAAGCTTCAGTGCTTGATCATCATTTAGATCGTTGTCGGTGGCGACATCGGCAATGATCGCAGCATTTTGCGTAGAAAAAACAGCATCCTGGAGAGAGAGGGGGATAACTATAAATCTTTTTCTTGCTTGGTCTTGGGTTATCAGCATATCTTTAAATGCCATCACCTCCTTGGTTTGTTGGCGGTTGTGGTGTGGGCAGCCGTACCGGTTGTCGCTGCCGAACAGTTTTCCTTGGAGGTTTTGCTCCTTCAGGAATGTCGCTTTCCGATAGGTTAAATAATTCTCTATGTCGGATGAGTCCCTTGCCGGGGTTTTGCTCGAACCATTTCAAAAGAGTGAGATTACTAGTTTGAAGTGCTGTGCGGAGTTTTTGAAATTCCCTAGGATCATCCCTTTTCATTGCTTCCACGGCGCTCTGGAATTCATTCAAATTATTCTTTTTCGACAGAGCACTGATCAATCCAGAGGCATTTGCAGGAGAGAATCCCTTCGCCATGGACCTAATGATAGATTCCTGCATATTTTGTAGAGTTTTTTGATCCATAGTGAGGGCCGCAGGTAGGGGTTTTCCCTTGAATTTACCAACAGCTTTCTCGCGATCGGTATTGCTCTGGAAGGTCGCGGTCAATGCCTCAGGATTGGTCTCGGCGAGTCTCTTATGTAAAGCGAGCTGCTTCGCCTCGATTTCATCGACTTTAGTCGCAGCCGCGGCTGAGCCGCCGGACGTTTCAAATTCCCTCATTGCTGTGGCATGTTCATCGGCGAGATCCCTTTCTTCGATGCCGCTTTCGTCACGTGCTTTTCTGTAAATCTTTTCTCCTTCCGGACCATACCGCTTAAACATAGCTTCTTTGCCCTTTCCGAAATATTGTTCTTGTTCCTCTTTGCTCATCGAAGCAACTTGCTTATCATCTGCCGCTTTTCCGATGCGCGCAATTCTCGTCCACGCGTTCGCGGTGGTTGAGATCTTCTGTCTATTCAGTTCCGCTGAGTCATTCTTTATCGCCTCCTTGCCCTTAGCAATCGTTTGTTCTCCTCCGGCGGCTGCTCCTCCCGCCATCAATCTACCAGCCCATCGTTTGACGAGGGTGCTATCCTTCCCGGGTTGTTGCCATCGCGCCGCCACATTTCTCAATTTTTCGGAACGGAGCGGAGCTGTCGCAGCCTGCTGGGCCCTTCTTCCGGCGTATCCTGCCGTGCCTCGCGCACCTTTTTTCGCCTTGTCGGCAACCCAATTACCCGTAGATTTTACCATTCCCATTGCCGCGCCCGCTCCCGCGATACCGAGTGAGTTTGCGGCAAAAAGGCCACCGAGTACAAGCCCACAAAACACAACCTGAATAATCAACTGCGTGCCCAATGCCTGAGCGTCAGTTTGTGAACTTACCCCAAGCTGAGTACCGGCTAAACCATTACTCCCTATGGCATTCTTGAAATAACCATTAGTCCCCGTTCCGGGAGCGACGATAAGAAGGGCGAGATATATAAAGAAAAGAGAGATCGCCGGGAAAAATGTCCAACGAAGGAACAAACTCCACCATTTTGAGAAATGACTTTTTGTGTTAGGAAATACCCATGCGAGCCAAGCGAGCGGAAGAATAATAAGCAGAATAGTGAGGTAGACATAACGGATTATAAGTAAAACCGCGAGGGCGAGAAAGGTAAAGGCAAGAATTGCTAAAAACACCATAGAAAGAACCATGCCTATCATTATTGCTAGGGTTGCGTCATTGAACTCTCCGCCAGTCAGTGTGGTCCCTATGTTTGTAAAATACGGGGCAATAACACCGACGGCGATAAGACAAACTAATCCCCCTACTGGCGTGGTGGTGAGAGCTAAAGTAGCACAACCAGCAGCACTTGCAACCCCTAAACCAGTGCCCGCAACCTTAGCTCCAGTGCTAGCGGGCAATCCGGTAAGTATCTGTGGAGCAAAAGCATTAGTTATTTGGGTCACCATTGCGGCAGGGTTCCCTCCCATTTGGTTGATAAAATAGCCGGATACACTATCTGATAGTGCGGCGATAGGGAGCGTCACTACAAGGCCAAAGTTTATAAGGATAGCCATAACGATCACTTTCCAGAGAAGTTGCTTAAAGCCGTAAGTTTGGCTTCGAAGAATGGTCGCTATGGCTATGACGATAAGGGCTAAGACAAAGCCAAGATTGGCGAACGCTAAAGTAACGGAAAAGCCGGTTTGGACCGTCGGAGAGTTATAAATGGAACTATTTAACGTAAGTATCGCCGCTGCGAATCCCGCTCCCAACTCAATGAACCAACTTATGACTTTGTCTACGAAGTAAGCAACATAATAAACTGCGCACGTCACGGCGCCTGATTGACAACTGATAGGATTATTTTTCGTGGTGGGCGGTGGATTGGCCGCGGTCCCCGTTGTCGCCTCCGCGAGATTTAGCTTAGGTGAAAATGAAGAAAGCGAAAGAAAATGTCCTTGTTTTTGCGGCGCAATGGTCGGTGATGATAGCGACGGGCCCCCGATAGGCAAGAAAACAATCGCAAGCGTTGCGAGCGCCGCAATCGCAAATATTTTTTTATAAAACACTTTTTTCATATAGCAACTGATTTTTTTACTGAACTATTATATATGTCGTTGTCGCCGTCGATGTTGACGATGCATTCGCAGCATCGGTGATCACCGCGACGCAGGTGGTGGATGGATCTCCCGCGGAATCCTGCAAGGAGACAGTGTAGGTTCCCGTGGCGTTGTATACGATATCAAATTCACTGCCGACTCCTGTCCGACCGTCCGATGAGAGCCAGTTATAGGTCGGTGCATTACCGTTTGCGTCATATGTTCCCCCTTGGGCGAAGAACGAGGTTTCCACCGATGGCGCAGGGATCGTTGAGGTTGCCGGCGTGCACATAAGAGGTAAAGATGCCGTAGAGGTCGCAACTCCGGGAGCGCCTACCGTGCTCGTGCTGATGCCGGTTATGCCCGGATCCGTCGCGAGAGCTCCGTTGAAAGCATTTGTCGCGGCCTGGATCCCTTCGTTTGCAAGACCCATAATTAACGATTCCGCGGCTGCCTGAATAAGCCCAATAACATCATTCGCAGCGGAGATGAGCTGGGTATGTCCTTTAAGAGCCGTGTCTACAGAGTCCTTGTTCACGATACCTGGCATAGTGACCGGAGCGTCCTGACCATTCGAACACTTTCCGGCGTTTGGAACCTCTTCGGGATCATCGCCGTCCGCGGTGCAAGCAGCCGCTTCGTTTGGATTCACCGAAGGATCATCTATCGCATAATCATCGCTCCCGTCCGCGCCGTAACATTCCCAGTGCGATCCATTGGGGTTGCTGCCGTCAGCGCATTGCTGGTTATTGGTATAGCCTTGCGACGCAGTCGTTTTCATGGTGAAAAGGTTGGTTCCTTGTTGCGCGGCCTGTCCTGCTTCCTGGGACATATTAAAGAGACCAGCATAAAAATCATTGCTCGGCTGAAGGGTTGTCGCGAAAGAAAAGAAACCACCGTTTGAAAAGCTATTATAAAAATTATTGAGATTCGCGCTTGATATTTGGCTTTGGAATTGCGCCGCGCAGGCGTTATTCACCGGTTTGTAGAGAGCTTTCAACATTAACGAAACCCGTGGCAGAACGGTCTGAGAATTTATGCAAGAAAAATTTTTATTAATAGCGCCAAGCGCGTCCATCTCCGCGGCATTTACCGCCGCGGTTGCCGCGTCAGTGACGAATCGTGGCGCGCCGCTCCCCTGAATATACGTGAGCACTTTTTGCTGGACGAGCGCCATGAGCATGTTTTTAACAATTTGGAGGGCTATATCTTTCGCGAGTTTTTCAAAAAATGTTGCCCACTGAGTTGCGTTTTGGCTCGTGAAGCCGAGGGCTGTTTCAATCTTTTCTAAAATGTCTACCACAGGAACGCCAGTGGCATCGGCTTGATGGATCAAGAAAACGCTATCGACAAAAGAAAGCAACGTTCCCGTGCCGTGTAGATTTTTATTGTATGCAACAAGGGCGCTACTCAGCTCTTGGCCTTGATTACTGAATTCTTGAACAGCGACCTGATAATCGTTTTCTTTAGCTTGGAGAACCACTGCCATCGTCGCTGGATCATTTGAACTGCTCAGAACCAACTGAGCAAGGTCTCGCTCATAAACCAACATTTTAAT
>Ga0302320_10005715_pt1 | contig 27809 bp, 24 predicted proteins | sample Bog_T0_3_FD_202130 | JGI IMG/M metagenome (GOLD analysis project Ga0302320, IMG submission 202130) | Peat permafrost microbial communities from Stordalen Mire near Abisko, Sweden - Bog_T0_3 | ecosystem: Environmental > Terrestrial > Soil > Wetlands > Peat | place: Sweden: Abisko, Stordalen Mire...
TTCTTCATGACCGGCTCCTGTCGTGTGTAGCTCTGCGCAGCTTTGCCGCCGCGTAACCTACGACCGCGCGACTTGAGCCGGTCACTTCATGTAACTAGAAGCGCACCGTCAGGTCTGCGCCCCGCGGCGAAACGACGAGCGCGGCCGAGGTGGAAGACGACGGCCGCGCGAGGACCATCGACAGCCCAACTCCGGCAGCGGCGATGCCAACCGCGCCGAGCGTGAGCCCCACGGTGTTGAACGTCTTGGCCGCGTCGTACGTGCTCCGAAGAGACGGGGCGCACCCCACACGCGAGGGGCACGCCTGCTCGAGCGTGCTCTCCTTCCCGCGTGCGACGACGAAGAGGACGCCACCGCCCACGAGGAGAGCGCCACCGACGCCGACCGTGACCCAGGGGAGCGCGGAGGACGACGGTGCCGCGTGCTCTGGAGCCTCAGGGGACGCGGGCGGCGGAGGTGGCGACGGCTCGGTGGGGGAAACGGTGGGAGCGGGCGCGCTCGCGGCGGTGGAGGACGGCCCGAGCTCGATGGTCTTCTTGTCGCGCTCGAGCAGCGTTTCTTTCTTGGTCGCGGTCGCCCCGGACGCAAACTCGATCGTGATCGTGTGCTCGCCGGGATCCAGCGGCATCGGCGTGGAGAGCATCGAGAGCGCGATCGCGCTCTCATCGACGATGAATCGCGCGGGGCTCGCCCCCTTTTGCGCGCGGACGTCGAGCGTCGGGATGCGCTTGTTCACATCGGCGAGCTCGGCCTGCGCGGCCGTCACGACGTTGTCCATCTGCGCGGCGCGAGCGAGCGTCACCGCGTTGCCGAGATCGACCAGCGCCTCGACGAGCGCGGCCGTGCGGCTCTCGCAGAAACCGACGTGGTAGACGATCTGAGGGGTCTTCTTCACCTGCGCGGCGCGACGGAAGAGCTCGAGCGCCGGCGCGAACTCCCCTTTCTCCTCACGCGCGAGCCCGTCGGCGAACCACTGCCGCGCCATCGCGATCTCGGACGGTGTCTGCGCGCGCGCAACGCCCGCGCGGCCGGCGCAAAGGCCGAGCGCGCACGCCACGACGGCGACTCGAGTCCAGCACGAAGCGTGTCGGGCCACACCTCGACGATACCCCACTCGCCGCGTATCCTGCGCAGGAACGAATGCTCACCGCGGGACTCCTCATCGCCGGGAAATACCGCGTGATCAAGAAGCTCGGCGAAGGGGCGATGGGCGCGGTCTGGCTCGCGAAGAACGAGGTCACGGACCGGGAGTTCGCGATCAAGGTGCTGCAGCCTCAGGCCGCCGCGTCGTCGACGGCGCTCGCGCGGTTCCTGCGCGAGGCGAAGGTGTGCGGATCGCTGCGACACCCGAGCATCCTCGAGATCTACGACGCGGGCGAAGCGCCGGAGCTCGGCGGGGCCCCCTACCTCGTGATGGAACGGCTCGTCGGCGCACCGCTCGACGTCGTACTCCGGCAGACCGGCGCGCTCGCGCCCCGGCTCGCGATCGACATCGTCATCGAGATCTCGCGCGGACTCGACCTCGCCCATGCCAAGGGGATCGTGCACCGCGACCTGAAGCCGGCGAACGTCTTCCTCCACAGCCCCGGGACCGGCGCGCTCCAGCCGAAGGTGCTCGACTTCGGCATCAGCAAGGTCATCAATCAGGCGTCCCCCGACGTCGCGCTCACGCAGACCGCGTCGTTCCTCGGCTCGCCCATGTACATGAGCCCCGAGCAGATGGGCGCAGGCACCACGGGGCTCGACGCTCGAAGCGACATCCACGCGCTGGGCATCCTGCTTTGGGAGTGCCTCACGGGCCGGCCGCCGTTCGCGGCGACGACGTACCATCTGCTCGTCGTCGAGATCATTCAGGGCCCGCGTCCGCGGCTACGCGACGCGATGCCTTCGGCGTCGCCAGGGCTCGCGGAGATCGTCGAGCGGTCATTTGCCATCGATCCACGCAGCCGCTTCGCCTCGGCCGCGGCCCTCGCCGACGCGCTCGAGGAAGAGCTCACGCGTGCAGGGGGCGGGGTGCTCGCCGGGAAGACCTCGGTCGCCGACGTGCTCGGCAAGCTGAGCCTGGACTCGAAAGCGCCCCCGCGCATGCACGCTTCGACGACGGAGCCGATCTCGTTCGATCCGTCGAAGAAGGTGCCCCCCGCGGCGTCGGTCGCCGGGACGCTGGTGTCGCGTGGCTCCTCTCAGTCGCAGGACGCTGCGAGGGCGGCATCGCGATCGTCGCCGGACTCGTTCGCGGAGACAGAGGTCGCCGCAGGAAACGTGCGGCCTCCGCGCGGCCCCTCGGCGGCGGCGGCGTCGGGCTCGCAGGAGATGCCGACGGCTGACAAGAGCACCCGTTCACCACGGTTGGTGTTCGCCGGCGGCGCTCTGGTCGTGGCCCTCGTGGCGGTCGTCGTGCTGGTAACGGCGGGGCATCGCGCGCCGGCGCCGGTGAGCCCGGTCACGGCCGATCCCGCGGTAGCGGCGAGTGTTGCCGCGACGACGACGGCGGCCCCGTCGAGCGTTTCGATCCCGGCGTCGTCGCCGGTCCCCTCGGCCGCCGCTTCGGCGACACCGACGGCCAGCGCGATTCCTTCTCCCCCCGCGCGTCCCGCCGCGCCCCCGCCAAAGAAGACGCCGGCGCGGCCGCAGCCGAGCGCGCCGGTCCGCCCCCGGATCGATCAGTCGGGCCTCTGACCCGCGACGAGCTGACCTACGCCGCCGCGTGCACGCGCGAAGCGCCGCGCTCCCACAGCTGAAGCACGTACCTCCCGCTGAATCGTCGCCAGCAGACGACCGGCAAGAGATCGAGCGCGAGCGCAACGTCGCGGATGGCGAGCATCAGCTCGTGCTCGCGGTAACGGAACAGGTGGTCGTGGAGGAACTCGCGCAGGTCGTTCGTGCGAAATGCGCAGGAGTACCCGACGCGATCGCCCATGCGGATGCGGTCGAGCGCCACGCCGGCGCGCTGAAGTCGGTCGTAGGGGACTGGGCGCGGTTCCGGCTCGTCGCCGGCGCGAAAGCGAAGGTCGAGCGCGCACTCGAGCGCGCGCGCTCCGGCATGCGAGCGGGCGGCTTCCTCCCCCACCTCGTCGACGAACTCGGCGGCAGCGAGGCCGTAACAGATGCGGAGCCCGGACACGTGCAGGGGCATGGCGCGCCGCTCGAAGAACGTCGTCGTCTGCACCTCGAGAAGCGCGTTGTCGTCGCGGGAGAGCTCCGCGCGGTCTTCGCTGACGGGAGGAGCGAGCGAGGGATCGAAGCAAGCGCGCCACCACGTCCCCGCGTCCTCGTAGCGCATCTGCGCACGCGCGCCGGAGTCGAGGTTCCGGACGAGCGCGTTGTGATCACCGTCGGCCCGGACACGCGCGAAGATCGCGCGCCGCAGCGGCACGCCCGCGCGGGCCATCGCCGTGAGAAGCGCCGTGAGGGCCTTCCGCGCCGCCTTCACGTGCGTCACCGCAACGTGCAGGCAGGAGGGGGTCAGCGTCTCGTGTGTCAGCTCGGGTAGGAGCCCGCCCCACTTCGCCGTCGCGAACCACTCGTGCGCTGCCCGCTCGGCCGCGTCGAGCTCCGCCTCACCGAGGGGGTGGGCGAAGAGCAGCGTGGCGTGCACCGTGTCGGCGCCGTCGAGTGCCGAGAAAGCGGGGTTTTGCGGCCCATCATCGGGCACGAGGATCGCGCGGGGCAGGAGCTTCGCCATGATGTTCACCTATCTACGCGCGGGAGCTCTCATCGGCTCGTCGCCCAGATGGACGACACGGCTGCTACGATGAGCTGCGCGGGCCCGCCTATGTATCCGCAGGTTTTCGGCAAATACGTTCTGGAGCGCGAGCTCGCGCGCGGCGGTATGGCGCGCGTGGTGCTGGCGACGCTCCGCGGAGCAGGCGGCTTCGAGAAGAAGCTGGTCGTCAAACAGATCCGCGACGAGCTCGCGTACGACGCCGAGTGGGTGCGCAGGTTCGTCGAAGAGGCGAAGACCACGGTCTCGTTGAGCCACCCGAACATCGTCCCGGTCTACGAGCTCGGCGTCGAGCAGGGGACGTACTTCCTCGCGATGGAGCTGGTCAGCGGACTCACCGTTTCGCAGCTGCTCAAGGAAGGGGCGCCGCTCTCGCCCGAAGAGGGGGCGTACGTCGGCATCGAGGTGTGTCGTGCGCTCGATTACGCGCACCGGCGCATGGACGTCGTGCACCGCGACGTCACGCCGCGGAACGTGATGATCGACGACGAAGGGCAGGTGAAGGTCATCGACTTCGGAATCGCGGCCCCGTCCGAGGTCGCGGGGCACGAGGTCTTCGGCTCGCCGGGGCACATGCCGCCGGAGCAGATCGCGGGGCGCAAGCTCGGTCCCGCGACCGACATCTTCGCAGTGGCGGTCTGCCTGATGGAGGCGTGGCGCGGCAAGGCCCCCTTCCGACGCGCGACGCCTGCGCTCTGCGAAGAAGCGATGCGGGCGCCGCACCCGAAGCCGAGCGACGCCGACCCGCGCTTGATCCCGCTCGACGACATCATCGGCCGCGCGATGTCGCTCGATCCGTCGGCGCGCCCGCAACACGCGGACGACCTCGGCAAGCCACTCCGGAAGTTCCTCGCGGGGGTCGACGCCGGGGATCTCGCACGGACGCTCGGCGATCGCGTGCGCGAGACGCGCGCCCGCCTCGCCGAGAAGCTGGCCGAAGCGACGGCCACGTCGATGCGCCCGCGCGCCCCCAGCCTCGGGGACGCGGGGACCAAGACGTTCGCCGCGCGCGGGGAAGTGTCGGTGTGGACGAAGTCGGAGCCCCCGCCCGGGGTCGCGAAGAAGATCGCCCCCAAGGCGATGCCGACGCCGCTGACGCCGATCGTCCCCATCGACACGCGACGCCTCCCGCGCAGCGTCCCCCCACCTCCCGTCGCACCTGTTGCACCCGTGGTGGCCGCACCGGAGGCTGTGATCCCGGATGTGATCGAGACAGTGGCCACGCGTCCGCTGGAGCGCGGCGTGCGCTCGAAGCCCGAACGCGGACTGCGCGTCGCGAGCGTGGTTGCCCTCGGCGCGGGGCTCGTGGCCGTCGCTCTCTTCGCGCTAAGCCGGGAGAACCCGCCCCCCTCGGCCTCCCCGCAGGTCGTCGCAACCTCGACCCCGTCACCAAACGCGACCCCGACCCCGACCTCGACCCCGACCCCGACCTCGACCCCGACCCCGACCTCGACCCCGACCCCGACCCCGACCCCGCTCGCCCCCCCGTCCGCAACCTCGTCCCTCGCCCACCTCGCCCTCCTCGCCGACCCGGCGACCCGCGTCTCCATCGACGGAATCGCCCGCGGCTCCTGCCCCATCCGCGACCTCACCCTCGACCCGGGCACCCACGAGGTCCGCTTCACCTTCCAACCCACGGGCGAATCGAGCGGGGAGCGCGTCGCCCTCCGCGCCGGCGAGCGCATCACGATCCGCGCGGATTTCTCATCCGCCACGCCGACGATCCGCGTCCAGCGGTGAGACCGCGTGAGCGAATCGCCGAATCGCCTAGGCATCTAGGAAAATCGCCTAGGCATCTAGGCGATTCGCCTAGGCGTTCTGGAGACCTCTCCTAGGCATCTAGGAAAATCGCCTAGGCATCTAGGCGATTCGCCTAGGCGTTCTGGAGACCTCTCCTAGGCATCTAGGAAAATCGCCTAGGCATCTAGGCGATTCGCCTAGGCATCTAGGCGGATTTCCTAGACGCCTAGGCGAACTTCCAAAAGCCCTTGTCGCCCTTCCAGGATGCCCGATCCCATCGCGTGAACGGCGACCACCGTTTCGTGGGCCGCGTTTCCGACCGCACGGACGCCCACATCGCTCTCCCCCCCGCCTTGTCGCGCTTCGTTGACGGCGACGCGAGGGCGCCAGATCCCGATTCCAGGGGTTCCGCTCCCCTCTCCACGCGTGACGCGCGCTTCTTCAGCTCTTCGATGTCGCGCCCGCCGCGCTCCACCCGCGGGCGGATGTCGCCCCGGGCGCGAAGCACGCGCGTCAGGTGGCGGACCGTGCCGGCGGCGATGGCCGCGGTGCGGACCTCGGATCCGACCATGGGTCGCCACGGAGGCCGTCACGCCACGCCCGCCCCCCCCCGCCTTTCTCGACGGTCCTCCGTCGCCCCGGCGCGGCCCCGCCGATTTCCCGCACGGCCGCGAGCCCCTCCTCCGACCGACGACACCCCCCCGCCTCGCGTGCTACGCCCTGACCCCGCCATGCCCGACTTCTTCGACCTCTCCCGCCACTTCACCCCCGAAGAGCGCGCCGTGCGCGACACCGTTCGCGCCTTCGTCGATGCGCGCGTGCTGCCGACCATCGGCGAGCACTTCGAAAAGGGGACGTTCCCCATGGAGCTGATCCCCGAGATCGCCAAGCTCGGCCTCCTCGGCTGCAACCTGCAGGGGTACGGCTGTGCGGGGTTGAGCGAGGTCGGGTATGGCCTCGCGATGCAGGAGCTCGAGCGCGGCGACTCGGGCATACGGAGCTTCGCGAGCGTACAGGGGTCGCTCGTGATGTACCCGATCCACGCCTTCGGCTCGGAGGCGCAGAAGGAGCGCTACCTGCCGAAGATGGCGCGCGGAGAGATCATCGGCTGCTTCGGGCTCACGGAGCCCGACTACGGGTCGAACCCTTCGGGCATGCGTACCGTCGCGCGCGAGGACGGCGACTCCTTCGTGATCAACGGCACCAAGCGCTGGATCACCAACGGCAACCTCGCGCAGGTCGCGCTCGTGTGGGCGAAGGTCGGCGGCGTCGATGGCGAAGTGCGCGGCTTCCTGGTTCCCACGGACACCAAGGGCTTCGAAGCGCGCGTCATCCACAAGAAAATGAGCCTGCGCGCCAGCGTGACGAGCGAGCTGATTCTCGAGGACGTCCGTGTTCCGAAGGACGCCATGCTCCCCAACGTGCGCGGGATGAAGGGGCCGCTCTCGTGCCTCACCAGCGCGCGCTTCGGGATTGCGTGGGGGGTCATCGGCGCGGCGGCGGCGTGCTTCGACTGCGCGGTGGACTACGCGAAGCACCGCGTGCAGTTCGGCGGCAAGCCCATCGCGTCGCACCAGCTCGTGCAGGCGAAGCTCGCCGAGATGCTCTCGCAGATCACGACGATGCAGCTCATGGCGCTCGAGGTCTCGCGCCTCAAGGACGAGCACAAGATGAAGCCGAGCCACGTGTCGATGATCAAGCGGAACAACGTCCGCTCGGCGCTCGACATCGCGCGGGTCGCGCGCGACATCCTCGGCGGCAACGGGATCACGCTCGAGTACCCAATCATGCGCCACCTCTGCAACCTGGAGACGGTGATCACGTACGAGGGTACGCACGACGTGCACACGTTGATCCTCGGGCAAGAGGTCACCGGGATCAGCGCGTTCGAGTGAAGGGTCGCGGGGGCTGCTCGCGGCCACCACGCTCGACGGTCACCCCATGAACGTATTGTCGAGCGCGCCCATCGACCGGAGCGCCTCGAACAGCGCGATCCCCGCCGCATTCGCCAGGTTCAGCGAGCGCACCGCGCCCAAGGTGGGGATGCCGACGTGCCGATCAGGGTGCGCCGCGAGGATCTCTTCGGAGAGGCCGACGCTCTCCTTGCCGAAGACGAGCGCGTCCCCCGGGGCGTACGTCGCGGCGACGTGGCTCCGCTCGGCGAGGGCGGTGAACAGGTGGAGGTTGCCGCCGGGCGACACTTTTCCGAACGCATGAACGAAGTGCGCGAAGTCCACGTGCTGGCGGATGTCCACCAGGTGCCAGTAGTCGACGCCGGCACGACGCACGCTTTGCTCGTCGATGCGAAACCCGAGCGTCCCCACGAGGTGAAGCACGGACGCCGTGGCGGCGCATAGGCGGGCGATGTTCCCGGTGTTCGGCGGGATCTCCGGCTCCACGAGGACGACGTGCAGGGGCGACCCGAGGGGCGCGGCGCGGAGGCGTGGCGTGGCGTTCGACGTACGGGGCACGGGGGCGAGCCTAGCCTTTCGTGGAGAGTTCGCGGAGGAGGTGCGCACCGTGAGGAGCTTCGCGAGAGATGTGTCCTTGACGCCGATCTCGTGCGGACCGTAGCCTCGCCGATGCCGATGGGTTTCTTCGCGCGCGCGCTCCTACGCCTGACCGTTGCGTGCGGCTTCCTGGCTCCGGCCCTCGCTGCGTCCACGGCGCACGCCGGAGGAATGGACCCGACGCCCGAGCGGCTCGTGCTGCAACCGACGATCAACGGCCAGCGTGCGCCGGCAGGCTACTGCCAGGCCGTGGCGGCAAACCCTGCCCTGGCCCCCGCGGGCATGGCGCCCGATCAGGTCTCGTGCAGCCCCGACAACGTCGCGTTCAAGAACCTCGTCTCCGAGCTCGGGTTCGCCCTCGCACCGAGCACCATGCGGAGCGCGCGCACGACCGGCTTCGGCGGCTTCGTCCTCTCGCTCGACGCCAGCTACACGCACATCAACGCGGACGGCGTCAGCAAGGGGTCCGACGGCTCGCTCACGCAGTACTGGCACGCCGGCACGCAGGGCTCGACCGCCGCCGATGGCACCTACAGCGCCCAGAACAACAGCCCCGACTCGCTCATCGGCGTCTACACGCTGAAGGCGCGCAAGGGGCTGCCGTTCGGGTTCGAGCTCGACGGCGCGCTCGGGTACGTGTCGAACACGTCGCTCTGGACGATCGGAGCGGACCTCCGCTGGGCGATCCTCGAAGGGTTCCGCACCGGCCCCATGGGGTACTTCCCCGACATCGCAGTCGGCACCGGCGTCCGGACGATGACCGGGTCGTCGAAGATGTACCTCACGACCGTCGGCATCGACGTCGCGGCCTCGAAGCCCATCACGCTTGCCGACGAGTCGATCATCACGCCGTACCTTGGCTACCAGCAACTCTTCATCTTCGGGAACTCCGCCGTCCTCGACGCGACCCCGAGCGTGAACGCACTCCAGACCTGCGGCTACAAAGGGCTCCTGCCGACGGGCGCCCCCAACTGCTCGAACACGGTGACGAGCGGCACCAACTCGTACGCGAACGACGGCGACTTCAACAACAACATCACGTTCAACGCCGTGCGCATCCAGCGCAACCGCATGTTCTTCGGCGCGACGTATCGCTACGAGCTCCTCTACCTCGGCGCGCAGTTCCTCTTCGACGTCACGTCCCCGAGCGCGATCGACTCCGATCTGAACTCGACGCGGCAGTGGACGATGTCGCTCGAGGCCGGAGTGTTCTTCTGAGCATGCGCCGCGCGGCGACGGCGGCGCTCTGCAGCGCGCTCTCGGGTGCGTGCGCGGCGGGCGCGAACCTCGGCTCGGTCGGGATGAGCCACGGCGGCGGAGTGACGGGCGAATCGTCGAGCGGCGACGCGGGCGGGGCTTCGAACGCGCCGGTCGCGAGCCCCATCCCGAGCGACTTCCGCACGGCGATGACGCGAGCGAGCTCCGCACGCTTCGTCTCGAAGGGGCACGCGGGCGGGCGATGGGAAGCCGACGTCTACGCGAGCACGGGAGCTCTTCAGACGCTCTCCGTCGCGCGCGGCGCGGTCGCCGTGGGGACGCGCTTCGTCGAGGAGCACTTCGAGCGCGGCGACGCAGGGGCGGGCCCGCTGTTCATGATGGAGAAGCGCCCCGCGGGGTTCGATCCCACGCACGGCGACTGGCGCTACGTCGCGGTCGGCGCGAGCGGCGAGGTCGCCGCCGACGGCCCGGTGGAGAGCTGCGCCGGCTGTCACGGAGACGCGCCGCACGACCACCTGTTCCGCGTGCCCGACGGTGGGCGCTGAGCGGTCGCTCTAATCGGTCACGAGCACGAGAACGACGATCCCGGCGAGGATGGCGAACGCCCCCACGATCGTCGCGAGAACCGCCGCGAGCGACGCGGATCGATTCGCCCGCTCGGCGCGCTCCCCTTCCAGTCCGTAGCAGCCGCGAAGAAAGGCGCGCGTGCACCGCCCCGGCAGGCCGACGCCGAGCGCGAGCATCCGCAGGGACGCGCCGATCCCCTCCTTGAACGCGAGGATGACGGCTCCCATCGGGCCGAGCACGAGATCCCACCCGCTCGCGTAGAGGCCGAACCGCAGCGCACGTGAGCGGGCCCGTCGCCCGCCGACCTTCCGCGCTCCGTGCTCGAGCGCCAGGCCGTGCGCCGCGTGCGCGGCGACGAGGAGCAGGGCGAGCGACGGAACCCCCACGACGCCGACGCGCATCGCGATGTCGCGCGCGCCGCCGTCGAGCGCGATGTGCTTCAACCAGGTGGGCGCGATGAGGAACACGAACGGCACCGCCGAGACGACGAAGCCGAGCGCCGCGATGAGCTCGACGGTGAGCGCGAAGCGCAGCGCGGGCCCGATGGGACCATCGGGGAGCAGCTCGAAGAAGGCGTCGCCGGTCATCGTCGTCGCGCGCGCCGTGGCCCAGAGGCGTGACAGCACGGGTGTCCCCGAACGCTCCCACGCGACCATGGCGACGATCCCGGAGCGAGAGAGCTCGTGCTCGCAGCCTGTGCACGCAGCGTCGCCGCACGTGGCGCAGATGACCGCCGCGGGGACGTCGATCGAATCGTCGATCGCGTCGTCGCGCGTCCGGAACTCGCGCGGTGGCGTTCGGAGCGACTGTGGCAAGACTTCGCCTCCGGCAGGAGCATGGCACCGCGGAGCCCGCCCCGCCACGCACCCTACATTCCCCGCCTTCGGCGCACGGGTGGCTAGTGGAGGGTCTGGCCGGCCGACGTTCCGTGCATCACGGCGAGATCGTCGATGCGTCCCCCCAGGCGCAACGACACGATGGACGAGGCTAGCGAGACGGCGAGCGTCACGTACATGGGCCATCCCCACGCGAACTGCACGGGGACGAGCGCGCTATGCGGGGGGCGGGCGATCAGCAGGCAGACGGTCACGGCCGGGACGAGTGACAGGAACGTCGCCGCCACCCGCGCCCCACGGAGCTGCGCGATCGAGCGCCGGCTGAGCACCGTCGGAACGAGCACGACCCACGAGACGGCGGCTCCCCACGACCAGCCGAGCCTGCGCGCCAGCTCGAACCCGGTGAAGCTCTCGATCTGCGGGAGCGTCATCCGCACCCAGGGCAAGAAGAAGAGAGCGAGCCCCACGACGCCGAGGGCGACAATGGCCCCCTTGCCCCGGCGGAGATCGGCGTGCGGGAGCGGCTCGTGGTGCGGCTCCACCGGGATTCCGTCGTCCTCGAGGGCCGCCGCCTCGGCGGACGGGGGGAGCTTCTCGAACTCCGTGAGCCGCACGTCGCAGTGCGGACACGTCTCCCGCTCACCCCCCTCGAACATTTCACGGCAAAACGGGCACGCAACGAGCGACACGAGCGGAGCATACGCGATCGAGAGGGCCATGCCGTTTGGGACAGCTGGCTCCGCCGAGGGTTCCCGGGGGGGGAGCGAAAGAGGCGTGTACGGTGATGGAGGCGTGGCGTCCGCCGGGGTACGCTCAATCATGCCTATGAGCCGCCCGACGAAGCTCGAGCTCCCCGACGTGAATGCCTGGCTCATCGCCCATCCGGAATGGACGTTCGAAGCCGGCCGCGAGTTGGTTCGCGCGTTCGTGTTCCCCGACTTCGCTTCCGCGCTCGCGTTCGTCCTTCGCGTGGGGATCGAGGCCGAGAAGAAAGACCACCACCCCGACATCGAGCTTGGCTGGGGGCGAGCACGCGTGCTCTGGAGCACCCACGACGCCGGCGGGGTCACGTCGCTCGATCTCGAGCTGGCCACCCTCACGGACTCCTTCGCGCGAGCGTGAATCACGGATGATCTCGACCCAGCCCTCGATCGATGAAGAGCGTTCCCAGCTGCGGCAGCGGCTCGCGGAGATCGTCGGGGCGGGCGAGATCGCACGCCTCGACGAGGCGTTGTCCCACCCGAGCTACGCCAACGAGACCGAGGGCGTGCCGGACAACCAGCGACTCGAGTTCCTCGGCGACGCGGTGCTCGGGCTCTGCGTGAGCGAGCTTCTGGCGACCGCGCACCCCGACGCCGACGAGGGGGTGCTCACGCGCATGCGCAGCGGGCTCGTGAACGGAGAGGCGCTGGCACGCTGGGGGCGCCTCATGCGAATCGGCGCGTGCCTCTCGCTCGGGCGCGGGGCGCAGTCGGGCACGGAGCGCGATCAGACGAACGTGATCGCCGACGCCGTGGAAGCGATCGTCGCGGCGGTCTTCGCGTCGCACGGGCTCGACGGAGCGCGCGCGCTCGTGCGCGTCGTCGTGGCCGAGCCGATGGCCGAAGCGGAGCGTCTCGGGATGCGCGACCCGAAGAGCGCGCTGCAGGAGCAGGTGCAAGCCGCCGGGGGACCCGCGCCGCGCTACCGCGTCATCGCCGCGCGGGGACCGCAGCACGACCAGGTGTTCGAGATCGAGGTCGTCGTGGACGAGAAGGTGCTCGGGCGCGGCGAAGGGCGCTCCAAGAGGCTCGCGGAGCGCGCGGCAGCGATCGACGCGCTGGCTTCGCTCGAACCGAAGTAACTACTGCGGCGGGACCTGTCCGGGCTTCTTGCGCGCCTTGATCGTGCCGTCGTTGACCGCGACGTCGAACGTCCCGAGCAGGATCTCGTTCACGTCCTTCACCTTGTCGGCGCGCAGCTTGTCCATCAGCGCCTTCTCGGCCGCCTCGGCCTTCTGATGCCAGAGCGTGTCGCGGATCTGCTGCGCGACCTGTTCCACGGTGAAGTGCTGGCCGGCGACGGTCCCGCGCCGCCACGCGACCGCGAAGGCCGTCCCCTCTTGCACCGGAGCCGGCACGAGCTCGCCGTCCTTCACGCTCCGGGCGGCCGCGACGACGGCCGGATCGACCCGCACGCCCGGCTCGTTGGAGACCCCGTCGTCGCCGACGAACCCCAGGTTGCCGCCGCGCATGTACGTCGCCTTGTCGAGGCTGTGATCGCGCGCGAGCTGCGTGAAGTTCTGGATCGTCGGATCCTTCTTCGCGGCGTCGAGCACCGTCAGCGCTTCGTCGCGCGATGGGCAGAGGATGCGCCACACGTTGACGCGGTCCTTCTGGTCGTAGTGAGCGCGGTTGGCGTCGTAGTACTGCTGTACCTCGCTCATCGGAATCGCGTTGGCGATCCCGATCTGCTCGCGAACCTTCCGGAGCGTCGCGCCGGACAGGGTGCGGTCGAGCATGACCTTCACGGCGGGATCCTGGTCGATGTGCTTGTCCTGCGCGCCGAGCGCGAGGAGCGCGTCGTGCACGATGACTTGATCGAGGAACTTGCGTGCGATCTCGCCGGAGGTCGCACCGAACGTGCGCAGCTGGAACCGCGGAATGGGGGCGAGCCTGTCTTCGACCTCACCGACCGTGATCATGTTCGGTCCGACGTGGGCCACGACGGCCGCGCGCCGAGCCGCGTCATCCTGAGCATGCGGAGCGCTGGTCGTGAAGAGGGCCGCGGTCGCGAAAAGACCGGCGACGATGGATCGGGAGGTTCGGTGCGGGGCCACGAGGCGTAGAGCCGTAGGACGACCGCGCGCCTCCGGTCAAGCCCGCGACTTCTTCTTCGCGCCTGGCACCGTCGTGAGCGTCTTCCCGCGGCGCGCCTCGTCGAGCACACCGGCGCCGCGGAGTACGTCGTCGCCGATGCCGACGAAGCGGTACGCCTCGGGTCGGAACCCATACGCTTCATGAAGCCGCTGCACGACCTCCTGGAGCGACTCCGGGGGGAGGTTCGTCTTCCGCACGCGCGCAATCTTGCGGATGGAGCTGAGCGATTCACCCAGATCCATCAGCTCCTGAACGCGCTGCAGGACGTCGAGCGGCTTCAGCTCTCGCTGTCCGCGCGCCTTTCCGTCCTCGAGCTCCTTCAGGAGACGTTGCCGGCGCTTCTCGGTTCGTCCGTCGAGCTTCTGCGCGGAGGCAGCACGGCCACCCAGCACGTCGTTGAACATGCGCGCCGCGCGCCTCTTCTCGATCGCCTCCGGGCTACCGCGCCGGTTCTGAGGCTTTGCCTTGACCATTTCCTCGCCTCGCTCACTTCAAGAAGTGCGACGGATCGTAGGACACGGCAATGCCCCTGGTCAATCAACGTAGATCTCGCGGTTGAAACGGCTTCTATGGCCGAAGATCGGGCGCGTGCGGCTCCGGCTCGATGCGAAGTCCTCGCACGATCCACTCGTGAATCGCGTAGATCACCGGAGTCAGCGCCACGGCGACCGCGAACTTGATGCCGTATTCGCGCCCGATCTTCTGCCCGATCCAGGTCCATCGATCGCCGGACGTCATGCGTCCGAGGAACGAGGTGGGATCCTTGGATGCGCTCCAATTCCAGAAGATCACGTTGATCGCGACCGTGTCGGCAATCTGGCTCAGGATCGTCGAGCCGGTGGCGCGCAGCCACAGGTGCTTCGACTTGGTGAGCGCCTTCCAGAACTGGAAGACGTGGATGTCGAGGAATTGCCCGATCAGGTAGGCGACGATCGAAGCGATGAAGAGCTGCGCGCTGCCGCCGAAGATCTTCGCGAACTCCGTCTGCGTGAAATACGTGGAAACGTCGGGTGAGAGCCACGTGGAGAGCTGCAGGATGCAGTAGGCGAGCACCGCCATCCAGAAGCCCAAGAGCGTGAGGAAACGGGCCCCTTTCGCGCCGTAGAAGTCGTTCACGATGTCGGTCAGAAGGAAGGTGACCGGGAACGGGAGAATGCCGACGGAGATGGCGCCGAGCGGCGTCGCGATCGTCTTGCCGCCGATGACGTCCCCGAGCAGAAGGCAGGCGACGAAGATGGCGCAGAGATAGACGAACAGCTTGTGGTTCGCGCTGAGCTGGCGAAACGCCGGCAACTGCTCGACGTCCGTCGCTTCAGCGAGATCATTCATGCTCGCGATGCTGTAGCAGGCCGCACGTGACGCCTCAATCGGTCGGGATCGGCGTGAGCTCGGTGACCGCAGGCGGACCTGCCGTCGGGAGCACGAGGCGGAACCGAGCGCCGATCGAGCGGGCTGCGGTGACGTTCGCGGGGCCCAGGTAGGCGAGCTCGCCGTCGTGCTCGAGCGCGATGCGCTGCGCGATGGCGAGGCCGAGACCGGTGCCGTGCGCCTTGGTCGTCGCATACGGCTCGAACAGGCGCGCGGCGATCTCGGTCGGTACCCCGGGGCCGTCGTCGGTGACGGTGACCGACACGCGGTCATCGCCGATCGCCGCGGCGACGACGTGGATCTCGCCCCCCCGATCCATCACGGCGTCGAGCGCGTTCTGGATCAGGTTCGTCAGCACCTGCACGATCTGATCGCGATCCGCACGGAGGGGGGGGAGCACGCGCGGCCCGCTCTGGACGATGCGTACGTGGTCGCCGGCGGCGGCGCGATGAAGCTGGACGACCTGGCGCACGACCTCGTCGAGGTCGACCAGCTGCGGGCGTGGCGCGGGGAGCCGGGCGAAGCGCGTGAACTCGGTGACGATGTCGCTGATGCGGTGAACTTCATCGAGGACGGTGCGGGTGGCCTCGTCGAAGTACTCGTCGAACGCCGGATCGTTGCGTGCGCGGAGGCGGCGGAGCGTCTCGACGGCCGCGCGGATGGGGGCGAGCGGATTTTTCACCTCGTGCGCGACGCGACGTGCGACCTCGCGCCATGCGGCGACCCGGCTCACGGCGGCCAGGCGGCGCCTCGTGACCGCGAGGTCCTCGAGCATGCGGTCGAAGGCCTGCGCCAGATCCGCGAGCTCGCCCGAGCCACGCACGGCGAGCGGGCGCGCTTGGTCGGCCGCGACCTTTCGAGCTTCGCGCGCGAGCTCCTCCAGGGGGCGACCGAGGCTCCGCGCGAAGAGGATGGCGAGGAGGAGCGCCGCCCCCGTGGAGGCGATGGCCGCGAGCAAGACGGTGCGGTCGACGCGCGCCAGGTTTTCGTCGAGCGCGGCCTTGGACTTCGTGACCACGATCGACATCGAGGTCCCCGCAGGATCCATGATGACGCAGCTCGCCTGCGCGGCCGAGCGGGTCTCGGTCGCGTGCTCGGCGAACGAAGCGCCGACGCCGGCCGTGTTGCCGAAACGGTCGAGCAGGGGGGCGAGACGTCGCGCGCCCACGAGGCCCACGCCCGCGCCGGTGCGTCCGCGGTCGCTGCACCGGGCGACGATCGCCGGCTCACCGTCCGCCCGCAGAGACCACTTCGCGAGATCCCCGCGGAGCGCGCTTTCGATCTTCGCCCGGGGGATCCCGAGCAGCGCGCGCGGATCGGCGCCCAGGACCTCGCCCGAGTCGGTGACGAGCATCAGCTCGTCGAGGTCGAAGGCCTCGCGCTCCTTGGGGACGAGCGCGGACAAGGCGAGGCGACGGTCGTCGAGCTCGCCGCGATCGATCGCCACGAGGGCACGGTCGACGAGCTCGCCCGATTGGCAGGCACCTGCAACGAGCTTTCGATCGGCTTCGGCTTGCCGCTGGACTTCTCCGGCGACGCGCGCGCAGGCGGTCTTCACTTCGTCGTCGAAGCGCTCGGTCTCGTCGTGGCGCCGGTCCTCGCGGACGACGAGACCGAGGCCCGCCGTGGACATCGCGGCGAGGACTCCGAAGGCGATGACCAGGCGAGGCGCGAGCTTCACGGCGTCCTCCGCGCGCGCGAGGCATCACCGAGATCGAGGCTCCCCGAAGGCGTGGCGCCGATCGTCACGTCGGCGGCGTGCGCCCCCTGGACGCGGACTTCGCCGAGGACCCCGATGCGCATGGTGCGCGTGAGGGTACGTGCGGTGCCGTCGACGAGGCGAGGCGCATGCTTCGCAATCTCCGCGGCGGTCTGCAGATCATCGGCCGTCGCCAGACCGAGGAACGCACCCAGCGGGGTCGCGCCGAACGGGCGGGCGGCGTCGATCAGGAGTGAGAACGAGCGGCTCCCGCGACGGGCAACGACGTCGGACGCCGGAACGGGACGAGCGGTCACCTCGTGGGAGGGGCGGGTGATCGTCGCGGCGACGGCGCGAGCCAGCTCGACGAGCCACGGGGCATCGTCGCGCACGAGCAGATCGCACGGTGCGCCCCCCCACCCTTCTTCCTGCTGCGTCGGCCACGGCGCGCCGAGGACCAGGTACGCCAGGCGCGAGTACGCGATCCCGTCGGCGATGCGCTGCGCGATTCCGGGCGCATCCCAGGCGGCGGCCTCGCGGCCGGTACGCAGAATGGGCCAGGCGACAGCGCCGAAGTCGAAGGGGCGCGCGCCTGGACGCGGCTCGTGGAGGCCGGAGCCGAGCCAGCCGATCGCGTCCTCACCCGACTCGAAGGCGCGGAGCGAAGCGGCGACGTCGGCCGCAGCGCGCACGATGACCTCGTCGAGGAACGCAGGACCGTCGGCGGCGCGCGGGTTGCGCGCGAGGACCAGGGTGTCGCCGTGCTTGTCGGCGCGAAAGGGGCCGGTGCCGTCGGGGCGGTCGGGCGCGAAGTTTGTGGGGACGACGGCGACGAGCGGCGAGGCGAGGGCTTGGACGAGCTTCGCGCTGTCGTGGGTCGCAAACACGAGCGCGTCGCGTCCGTCGAGGTGGGGAGCGGGGAGGTCGGCGAGCCACCCGCGCGCGCCGAGCGATCGCGCGCGTGCAATCGAGAAGAGTGCGTCGCGTGCGTCGATGGGGCGATCGCGCGCCGTGCGGACGCCCGTTCGCATCGCGACGCGAAGGCCGGCGCTCGTCGGCTCCGGATCGGACTCGGCGAGCGCAGGGACGATCGCCCCCCCCTCCCCGAGCGCATAAAGCGGCTCGAACAGAGACTCGCCGAGGATCGCCGCGGTCACGTCGTCGATGCGGTGCGGATCGATCGACCCGATGGGCCAGGGGAGGTGAAACGCGAGCGACCCGCCGTCCGCGGTTCGACCGAGCGCGTGCGCCCTCTTCGGCGCGAGAGCGAGGGCGACTGCCGCCAAGATCGCATCGCGGCGACCGATGCGCTCAGCGAACAATCCACACCTCGCCATCGACGACCGCGACGAGCGCAGGGGCGCCCCCCTCTTCGGGCGGACAGGTGCAGAGAGCGCGGACGCCGCCGGGGGCGGGCAAGCGGAGCCTCTCCTTCGGATCGCTTGCGCCGTCCCAGCTCCAGATCGTGATCGCGTCGTCGCCGTCGGCGGCGCTGGCGACGATCTCGGGGGAGCCGTCTTGATCCAGATCGCCGAGCGCGATCTGCGCCCCGACGCCGTCGAGCACGTGCGTCGCTTCGCCGAAGCGCGCGTCGAGCTTTCCGCCGGGCTCGCGAGCGATGGCCGCCGCACGGACGCTCCCGTCGGGGCGCACGACGTCGAACCCGGCCATCGCGTCGCATCGCGCGGTAGGGGAGGCGAAGCGCTTCGCGCGCTGAGATGCGTCGAGCGCGCACGCGACCGGGTCCCCCTCGAAGCTGCTCCCGCCCGCGTTCGGCGCGGCGCAGGCGTCCTCGCTGGCGGCGATCGGGATGCCTCGCAAGGAGCCGACGAGCGAGAGCGATGCGTCGAGCGCGACGCCGCCGCGGTCAGTCGTCCCGACGAACAGCTTCGCCTGGTCGCCGTCGGTGACGATCGACGCGCCGCCGATGGCTTCCCGCATCGGCACGGGGGCGCGCGCGGCGAGGCTGGACCACGCCGCGGTCTTCCGGGGGACGAACTTCCCGTTCACGATCCGCCCGACCGCGACGCGCGCGCGCGACACGAGCGCCAGCTCCATCCCGCCGTCACCATCGAGGTCGCCGCACGCGGCCGCGAGCACGTCCCCTTCGTCGTGCTTCGCGCGGTGCACGCTCGCGTGCTCGAGCGCGATCGACGCGAGGAACGCGCGCACCTCGGCGTCGATGGGCGCTTGCGCGAAGGCGTGCCCTCGCGGAGGCGGCGTCGGGTCGCGCACGCGGTCCCAGGCGTTCGCGACGACGGCGTAGACGTCGATCGTGAGGCGGAGCGTTCCTCGCTCGATCGCCGGCTGGACGAACACCAGATCGCTCCCCTTCGCAGCCACGGCGCGCGCTTGCGCCAACGTCGCGGTCTGCGGGTGCGCGCGTGTGGCCGCTCCCAGCGCACCGGCGACGAGCTGCGCGAGGCGCGAGGCCAGCTCCTCGGCACGAGGTGCCGGCACGTCGCTCGTGAGCGGGGCGCTCACGACGATCGCAGACGCGGGCGCCTTGGCGAGCCCTTTGGCGACCTGCGACGCGACCGACTCCAGAGCGCCGTTCGCCCGGGCGTCGACCGCGAAGAGGAGGCTCGCGGCGACGGCGATCGCGATGATGCGCGCGCGGCTCACGGGTCGGTGCCCGCGTCGGCGCCCGTGCCGGCGTCGTCGAGGTACGGGTTGGCAACCTCGGTCGGCTCCGTCCCGGCCAGGAAGACCTCGCTCAGCGTTTCGGTGTCGCCCGAGTACGGAAGCTTGCCGCTCTTCGCGTCGATCTCCACCGTGACGACGCCCGGTGGGCGCGGGAACACGCTGGCGGGCTTGTGCTCGCTCGCCGCCTTCATGAAGGAGACCCAGGCCGGGAGCGCCGTCACCGCGCCCTGCTCGGACGCGCCGGCGCCGAGGGGCTTGCCATCATCGAAGCCGACCCACACGACGGCGGCGATCTCGGTCGTGTACCCGGCGAACCATGTGTCCTTCGAGAGGTTGCTCGTGCCGGTCTTTCCGGCGACGGGGCGACGCAGCTCCTTGGCGCGTTGACCCGTGCCGTGATCGACGACGCTCTGGAGCATGTTCGTGATCACGTAGCTCTCGGCTTCGTCGAGCACGCGGCGCGGCGGAGGGAGCGGAGGGAGCGCGACGTCTTTTCCATCCGGTCCCACGATCCGTGTGACGAGCCGCGGCTCGTCGTATTCGCCCCCCGAGGCGAACGTCGCATAAGCGCCGACCAGCTCGATCGGCTCGACCTCGTAGCTCCCGAGGGCGAGCGAGAGGTCGGGCTTCAAGGTGGAGCGAATGCCGAGCGACTGGGCCCACTCGACGACGCTCGCCGGCCCCACGTCGTCGAGCACGCGCACGGCGACGAGGTTCACGCTGTTGGCGAGCGCCTCGCGGAGCCGAAGAGGGTCGGTGTTCGCCCACCCTTCGTAGTTCGCGGGGTGGTAGCCGTCGGCGAACGTCGTGGGGGTCACGTCGACGAGCGTGGCGGGCGTGTAGCGGCGCGAGTGGATGGCGTACGAGTAGACGATGGGCTTGAAGGTGGATCCGGGCTGCCTGTGCGACTGCGTCGCGCGATCGAGCCCGCCGCTCGCGGCTTCGTAGTTCCCGACGAGCGCGAGCACCTGCCGCGTGCGGACGTCGAGCGCGACGAGCGCCCCTTCGGGCCCCGATTCGATGCGGAGCGGCACCTTCGCCTGGACGCCGTTCGTATCCAGCGGCACGACGGGCGCGAGCAAGCTCACGCGGACGTGCGCTCCGACCGGCGCGAACCCGCTCGCCGGGAGCCCCCCCACGTCGTACCGCGCGCAGTCCGCCATGCGCACGAAGCCGGTCACCGTCCCCACGCGCGCGTCGAACGTACCCGCCGTGTCGTCCACCGCCGTCACGACGCCGACGTAGACCTTGTGCGACTCGAAGGCAGGGGTCCCTTCGAACGGCGCGTCCTTCGCGGGCGGAGGCGTCTTCCCTTTGCGCGCGGCGGTCTGCGGCGCGGGCGGCACCTTGAGCGGGCCGGCGAGACCGTGGCGCTTGTCGTAGGCGCCGAGACCGTCGCGGATCGCCTTCCGTGCCGCCTCTTGCAGGTGCGGGTCGATGGTCGTCGTGATCGTGAACCCGCCGCGCGCCGCGTCGTCGTGGACGGCCTCACGCAGCACCTTGCGGGCGATCTCGATCGCCTCAGGCGCCAGCTCGTTCTGCGGCTCGACCTCGGCGGCGAGCTTCACCGGCTCGTCCTTCGCAGCGTGCCACGCAGCCTCCGGGAGGAAGCCCTTCTCGTGCATCTGGTCGAGCACGTACGCGCGCCTCGTGAGCGCGCACGTCATGTCCCGGCGAGGGGCGCACGACTCGGGCTTCGCGATGCGACCGGCGAGGAGCGCGGCCTCGGCGATCGTCAGGTCCTTGGCCGACTTGCCGAAGTCGTCGCGCGCGGCTTCTTCGATGCCCCAGCGGCCGTGACCGAAGAAGATCTGGTTGATGTACAGCTCGAGGATCTCGTCCTTCGATAGCTCGGTCTCGAGCTTCCGCGAGAGGAGCGCTTCGCGGATCTTTCGATCGAAGGTGCGCGCCGCGTCGTTGAGCAGCACGTTCTTCACGACCTGCTGCGTGATCGTCGAGCCCCCCTGGCGCGTGTGCCCGGCGCGCAGGTTCACGAGCATCGCCCGCGCGATGCCCAGGTAGTTGAGCCCTTCGTGCTCGTAGAAGCCCGCGTCCTCGGCGGCGAGCACGGCGAGCTTCACGTGCGCCGGGAGCGATCCGATCGGCACGACGGTGCGTCGCTCGGTGAACAGCTCGGCCAGGAGCGTCCCGTCGCGCGCCAGCACGCGGGTCACTTGAGGAGGGTGGTAGTTGCCCCGGAGCTCGGTGACGCTCGGGAGCTCGGCTTCGAAGTGGCGGACGACCAGGACCGTCCCGGTCACGCCCCCGGCCACGAGAACCACGAGACCGGCCCCGACGTACTTCGCCCACGTCCAGACGCGACCCGGCCTCCGCGGGCGTCGCGGGCGTTCCTCCGGCGGAGGCGCTTCGAGCATCTCGCGCGCAGAGAGGCGCATATTCCCCGAGGGAACGCTCGGGCGGACACGTGTATTCGCGGGAGGCGGCGGCCGCGAGGGGGGAGGGAATGACACGTCGCATCGGGTCTAGCGGAGGAGACGGAAGAGCGCCATTGGGACGGCGTTCGGTGGAAACGCCGGGATCGCTCGAATTGCCCAGGCGTCGAACGTCCCCGGAACCTTTTCCCGGCGCCGTCGTGTCACTCGTTGAATGATGGCGATCGCGATGAAGGGGCCCGAGGGGGAGCGCGCACCGGCCGGAGGCCCTCCGGCCGAGCTCGATCGCGCGACGCTCCTCCGCTGCAAGGCGCACGATCGCCAGGCGTTCCGCGCGTTCGTCGTCCGCTACGAGCGCCCCGTCTTCGCCTGTCTTTCGCGCATGCTGGGACGGGGTCCGCACGTCGAAGACCTGGCGCAGGAGGTCTTCCTCCGCGCCTACCGGGCGATGCCGACGTTCGACCTCGACGGGGCGGCGAAACCCTCGACCTGGCTCCTCACGATCGCGACCCGCGCCGCGCTCGACGCGCGCAAGCGGCGGGTCATCCCGATTCGCCCGCTGGAGGACGCCTCGCACGTCGCGCACGGCTCCACGCCCGAGACGGAGCGGGCGCAGCGCGAGCTGGGGCGCGCGATCGATCGCGCGTCCGAGGCGCTTCCGGACGAGCAGCGAGCGGCGCTCGTCCTGGCCGAGTACCACGGGTTCTCGATCGCCGAGATCGCCGTGGCGATGGGCATCCCCGAGGCGACGGCGAAGACCCGCACGTTCCGTGCACGAGAGCGGATGCGCGCACTGCTGGGCGACGAGTGGAGGGCGCGATGAGCGAACCGCACGAGGAGTGGAGCGCACAAGAGCCCGCGCCCGACTTTGCCGACAAGGTGATGGGGCAGATCGATGCCGAGGCGCGAGTGCCCTTGGCTCGCGCGCAGGGGAGCTACGGGCGGCTCGTGGCGGGCCTCGCGGCGGGAGTCGCGCTGGCCGCGGGCGTCGCGCTGGCCGTGACCTGGCATGGCGGAGGCGCGCCCTCGCGGGGTGAAGCCGTCGCCGCGGCCCGCACGCAAGTCGCGATGGGCGGTCGCGCGGTCGCCGTGCTCGAGCGAGGAGCGCACGTCGCCTGGAACGGGGACGAGGTCGAGCAGACCGCGGGAGACGTCTTCTACCGCGTGGAGCCGGGTGGCGCGTTCCGTGTGCATACGGGAGCCGGGGACGTGGCCGTGCTCGGCACGTGCTTTCGCGTGCGGCTCGTAGGGAGCGAAGGGAGTGATGCGGGGATGAACGGACGAGACCTGAAGGCGGGGGTGATCGGTGCAGCGGTGGCCGCGGCGGCGATCGTGAGCGTGTACGAAGGGAAGGTCGCCGTTTCGCACGCGCACGAGAGCGTGACGCTCACCGCGGGCGAGACCGGGCGGACCGATTCGAGCGGGGTTCATCGCGCATCGGGAGCGGGGGGCGCGACGGGCGCGGGGGCCGAGGGGGCCGGCGTCGCCGCGAACGAGGATCCGCTCGTCGCCGCGAACGCGAACCTGGCGGACTCGGTACGCGAGTACAAGAACCGCCTCGAAGCGATCGAAGCGCAGAAGACCGCGGCCGAGAAGCAGCTCGCCGATGCGCAGAAGAAGCTCGAAACGGCCATGAACGATGGGCACGCGCCCATTGCGAAGAACGAGTACGACCTGTCGCAAGACGACTGGAAGGACCTCGCCAAGAACGGGCGCGTCGTCGCCCGCATGGCGTGCCCCACCCCCGACCAGTGGAACGTGTCGCCCAAGGCGCTCGATGCGCTCGGTCTTCCGCCGAGCGACGCGCAGCCGATCCACGACGCGCTCCAGCAGTCGGCCGGGAGAATCTGGGCGACGGTCAGGCCGCTGTGCATCCAGGCGCTCGGCGGCGACGCGGCGGTAGCCGACAAGCTCGGCGCGGGGACGTGCCAGCAGCTCGTGCACGAGGTCGCGAAGCAGAGCGAGGACACCGGCGAAGAGACGCGCGAGGTCGCCGAGATTCGCGCCGGGATCCTTCCCATGCCGAGCAACCCGAAGGCCCTCGGCATGTACGGCACGATGCTCTACGAGATGAGCGGCGAGTCGAAGGCCATCGAGCAGCAGCTCACGCAGTCGCTCGGCCCCGCCGCCGCGCACGATTTCGTCTACGGAGACCAGGGGAACTGGTGCAACAGCTCGTTCGGAGCCGGACCGAGGCCGCAGCTGCCGCAGTGAACGAGGCTCAATCCCTCGTCGACGAGGGTTGATCCCTCGTGAACGAGGCTTAACCCCTCGTGAACGAGGCTTAATCCCTCGTGGACGAGGCCTGATCCCTCGTTCACGAGGCTTGATCCCTCGTTCACGAGGCTTCATCCCTCGTTCACGCCTATCGAAGCCTCGTCCACGTGGGTTTCGTCCGCGAGAACGAGGCATGGCCCTTCGCTCCGTTCTCTTTTTTCGTCGTCGACGTCGATTTCACGCAACACCACGCGACCGCGGTCCGAGTGGATCTGTGTCGGGACAAACCATCTCGACAGATCAGGAGCTCCAACCGTGAAGAAGACTGCGAAGGCCCCGAAGGCCGAGACCACGAAGACGAAGAAGAACGCCCCCGCAACGACCCCGACGAATGGTGTGCCGGCGTCCATCGCCATCACGACCGTCGCTGCCCCTCCAGAGATGTTGTTTCCCAAGGTTCCCGCCGGCTTCAAGGATCCCGGCAGGGCGGTCATGAGTCGCTACTGTAAGCCGACCGACGTGCAGCGCGCCGACGCGCTCGACCTCGCCGACGAGCTTCAGAGCGCCACGAGCTACTACGCCGACTTCGGCGCGCAGGCTCCCGATCCCACCGCGATCGCCACGGCTCTCACGATCGCGGCAGGATGGGACGGCGTCTTCGATGCATTCAGCACCTACGCGACCTACGCGCTCGCCATGCGCGCAGCCGCGTGGGACGCGGCGCTGCGACCGGTCAACAGGCTGCACGGGCGTTACGAGGCGGCGACAACGGACGATCCCGCGTTGACCAAGAGCTACGCGAAGCTCGAAGCGTTCTTCGGGGCGCGAGAGGAGTCGGCCGCGCGCGGAGCCGCGACACGCAAGAAGAACACGAGCAGCAAGAAGGCCGCGGCCGCGAAAGCGAGCGCCGCGAGCGTGACGTCCAGTACGCAACACTGACGCGCGTTCACGCGCGTCTAAATCAGGGAGCGTGATTCTCGATCAAGGCTCACGCCGTTCTGCGCGACCCTCACCCCCGCCAGCTTCACGAGCGGGGCACGCGCGCCCCTCTCCCACGAGGGGAAGAGGGGGAGAGAACGCGGCGATCGACCCCCTCTCCCCTCGTGGGAGAGGGGGACGTGAGCGTCGTGGGAGACGCTAGGGGGGTGAGGGTCGCGGGTGAAGTGTTCGAGAATCGCGATCGCTGATTTAGTGGACGAACACCTTCATCGCGACGACGGTGATCAGCACGCCGAGGATCAAGCACGCCGCCGCCACTCCCACGAGCAACCCGATCGGCGCAGCGTTCGATTTCGCCATCGCGCGCTTCGGACGGTCGGGTTTCGTCTCCTGCGACCCTCTCGGAGTCGAGGGAGCTACCGCGGGGGTGGGGGCGCGCTTGGGCTTCAGCGGCGGGGGGGGCTCGGTCGGGGCGAGCTCCGGGGGGGGCGCGGGCGGGGGTGCGAGCGTGGCGGGCATTTCCGTCGCACCAATCAGGACCGCCTGCATCGCCAGCGCGAAGTCCGCGGCCGACTTGAACCGCGCCTCCGGCTCCTTGGCGAGCGCGCGCTCGATCGTCTTCCACAAGAGCGGCGGGAACGCCTTCCCCGCGCGCACGTCGATCGGGATCGGTGGCGCGCTCACGTGCGCCTGGATGTGCTCCATCGCCGTCTTCGCTTCGAAGGGGAGCTTGCCGGTCAGCACCTCGTAGAGGATGACCGCGAGGGAGTACGTGTCGCTCGCGGGCGTGAGGGTCTTTCCCTGCGCTTGCTCGGGGCTCATGAACTCGGGCGTGCCGAAGACCATCCCCTCCTGCGTGAGGATGATGCTGCCGGGCCGCATCTCGCGCTCGGTCACCTTGGCGAGGCCGAAGTCGAGCACCTTCGGGTAGTCCTTCATCGCCCCCTGCTGGCAGAGGAAGATGTTCTCCGGCTTGAGATCGCGGTGGATGATCCCCTGGGTGTGCGCTTCGTCGAGCGCGCCGCACGCCTGGATCAGGATGGGGAGCGCGCGGGCGACGGGGAACGGCCCATCGGCACGGACGGTCTGGTTGAGGTTTTTCCCCTCCAGGAACTCCATGACGATGTAGAGCGAGCCGTCGTCGAGCTCACCGTAGAGGAACACCTTCACGGTGTTCGGGTGCGTGAGGTGACTCATCGCGCGCGCTTCGCGCCGGAAGCGGGAGACGAGGTCTTTGCGGTTGGCGAGCTTGGGATGGAGGATCTTGATGCCGACCATCCGGTTCATGGATGGCTGGAGCGCTTTGTAGACCGCTCCCATGCCGCCCGAGCCGACCTTCTGGATGATCTGGAATTGCCCGTCGAGGATGTCTCGACCGATGAACGGATCCTGCGGGCGCATTGCCAAGGTAGTATCACGGTTCGCGTGACGTCCGCTCCTCTCGCGCCCTCGCTCCTGGTCGCCAAAAACCTGTCGAACGGGGGCTTTTCTCACGGCTTCTCGACGCGCGCCGGCGGCGTGAGCGAAGGCCCGTACGCGACCGCGAACTTCGGCAAGGGGGACGATCCGGCGCGCGTGGCGGAGAACGTGCGCCGGTTCGCGAACGCCGTCGGCTTCGAGTCGGACGCGCTTCGCCAGGTGACCCAGGTTCACGGAGCGCGCGTCGTCGATGCCAGCACGCTGCGCGACGCCGCCGCGCGGGAAGAGGCCGACGCGCTCGTGCTTCGCGCCGGCGGAAGGAGCGAGGCTCGCGCGGTCGGCGTGCGGGTCGCGGACTGCGTGCCGCTGCTCGTGGGATCGCGCGCACGGGGAGTGGCGGCCATTCACGCCGGGTGGCGAGGCGTGGTCGCGGGGGTGATCGACGCCGCGCTCGCGGCTCTGGATGCCAGCGACGCCATCGCAGCCATCGGCCCGTGCATCGGCCCGTGCTGCTTCGAGGTGGGCGCGGACGTGGGAGAGCGCATCGCGAGCGCGTGTGGCGAACCGCGCGTCATTGCGCGACGCGAGGGAGACAAGGCGTTCGTCGACCTGCGCCTCGCGGTCCGCGAGCAGCTCGCGATGCGCGGCGTCACTGACGTCGAAGACGTCCCCGGCTGCACGCGTTGTGACGCAGTGCGCTTCTTCTCCTACCGGCGCGACGGCGAACACAGCGGCAGACATCTCGCCGCGATTGCACTTCGAGAGTGAGCGCGCGGCCTGGGCGCGACCCCCGGCGCCATGGTATCGGTCGCGCACGATGATGCACGGAGCGCTCGACAACATCACCCAGGCCGTCGGAAACACGCCCATCGTTCGCCTGAACAAGGTGACCCACGGGCTGCAGTCGGAGATCTACGTCAAGTGCGAGTACTTGAATCCGGGCGGTAGCCACAAAGACCGACTGGCGTGGAACCTCCTGCGACGCGCCGAGGAGAACGGCCTCAAGCCGGGCGGCACGATCGTCGAAGCGACGAGCGGCAACACGGGCGCCTCGCTCGCTCTGCTCGCCGCGGTGCGCGGCTACAAGTGCATCTTCGTGATGCCCGACAAGATGAGCCAGGAGAAGATCTCGAACCTGCGCGCGTTCGGCGCCAAAGTCGTCGTCTGCCCCACCGCCGTCGATGCCGAGGACCCGCGCTCCTACTACAAGGTCTCGCGCCGCATCGCCGACGAGACGCCCAACTCGTTCTACGCGAACCAGTACCACAACCCCGCGAACCCCGAGGCGCACTACCTGTCGAGCGCGCCCGAGATCTGGAAGCAGACGAACGGCGAGTTCGACGTCTTCGTCGCCGGCATGGGGACGGGCGGCACCATCAGCGGCTGCGGGAAGTTCTTCAAGGAGAAGAAGCCCTCGATCCAGCTCGTCGGCGTCGATCCGATTGGCTCGCTCTATTACGATTTCGTGAAGTCGGGCCGCATCACCAAGCCCTTCTCGTACAAGGTCGAAGGCATCGGCGAGGACTTCTTCCCGACGACGATGAACCTCAAGATCCTCGACGACATCGTCCGCGTCGACGACAAGGAGTGCTTCCTCATGACGCGCGAGCTCACGCGCACCGAGGGGCTCTTCGTGGGCGGCTCGGGCGGAGCCGCGGTCGCGGGCGCCATCAAG
>Ga0302320_10005716_pt1 | contig 27808 bp, 29 predicted proteins | sample Bog_T0_3_FD_202130 | JGI IMG/M metagenome (GOLD analysis project Ga0302320, IMG submission 202130) | Peat permafrost microbial communities from Stordalen Mire near Abisko, Sweden - Bog_T0_3 | ecosystem: Environmental > Terrestrial > Soil > Wetlands > Peat | place: Sweden: Abisko, Stordalen Mire...
GTTTGGTGATGCAGCGTGAATCTACCAGAGCTCTGGTCCTCAACCCTCTGGCAAGAAAAGCGGTGCTCACGCACCGCACAGGATTTTTGCGCTTGACAAGGCCTTCGACCTTATCGAGGGGCACCCGCAGTCCTGCTTAGGGAGTTGGGTGCTGGGGATTGTTGGTTTGGACTACGACCAGATCGACACGGCGATTCATTCTCCGGCCTTCGGGGGTGGAGTTATCGGCGATGGGGCGGTACTCGCCGAAGCCCGAGGCGGATAGTTTTGTGGGATCCAAGCCGCCTTCGTCGACGAGCAGGCGGAGCACGCTCATGGCACGGGCGGTGGAGAGCTCCCAGTTGGAGCGGAATTCAGCAGTATGGATTGGCTGATTGTCGGAGTGTCCGGTGACTCGGATCTCGAGGCCTGGCTTGGAGAGGATCTTTGCGATGCGCACGATCTTCTCGCCGGCGCCGGGCAGCAGGACCGCTTGGCCACTGTCGAAGAAGCCGAGCTCACGAAGACTGATGACAAATCCTTCGGGAGTTGAGCTAATGACGATTTCATGATTCAGCAGCTCTTTGCCCATCACGGCTTCGAGCTCTTTCTTCAGCTTGAGCATGTCTGTGGCGGAGCCGGCCGATGCTGGATTGTGATTCACCTGATCGTTCTTTACACGCGAGGTATTTGTGTCCTGATCGGCGGCAAGACTGGAATAAGGCCCGCCGTTTCCGTTCTCGTCACGAGGGAATGCACCCATCGTCTGGAATCCGTTGTGGATGGCGCGCGACAACTTGCGGATGGCCTGGTTGTCGCGATAGGTGGAGGCGAACAGAACGACAAAAAAAGCGAAGAGCAACGTAATGAAGTCGGAGTAGGAAAGGAGCCAACGCTCGTGGTTGACGTGTTCTTCAGCGAATGCCTTGCGCCTCATCTTGGAACCACCTTCGCAATTCCGGGCCGCTTGGCTGCGCCGACGTAGCGCTTCAATTGTGCTTCGAGGGCGCGAGGATTGACGCCTTCCATGATGGAGAGCACTGCTTCAAGCATCATTTCCTGGATGACCTGCTTCTCGCGCATGCGAATGCGGAGCTTTCCAGCCCAGGGAAGGAAGAAGAGGTTGGCTAGGCCGACACCGTAGATGGTGGCGACAAAAGCTACGGCAATGCCTTTGCCGACTTCGTTGATGTCCTGAAGGTGCTGCATGACCTGGATGAGTCCGAGGACGGCGCCGATGATGCCGATGGTGGGAGCGAAGCCTGCAGCGGACTCAAAGACCTTGGGGATGCGGGCGTCTTTTTCTCCGCGGTAGTCGAGCTGAAGTCCCATCATCTTGCGGAGATCGTCGGTGCTGACGCCATCGATGGCGAGCATGAGGCTTTCTTTCAGGAAGGGATCGCGGACTTTGGAGAGCTCGGAGTCGAGAGAGAGTATGCCTTCTTTTCGCGCCTTGTAGGCATAGTGGAGAAGATTCTTGACGAGATCGTCGGATTCCCCTTCGGGGTTGAGGAATACGTCTCTGAGATGCTGCGCGGCCTGGAATATGACGGAGAGAGGGAACTGGACCATGACGGCACCGATGGTGCCGCCGATGACGATGAGAGCGGCAGTCGGCTGGAGGACCTGAGCGACTCTTCCTCCGTCGAGGATGAGACCGCAGCCAATCCCGGCGAATGCGATCAAAACGCCGCCAGCGGTGCTCTTGTCCAGTGTTCTTCTCATGTGTCCTACTGACCGATGCCAATGCTTCGCTTGGCCAAGCGTTTCGAAAGCGACGAATGCCAACCAACAATTGCCCAGACGTAAGTGGAGTGCGTGGCTGAAGCCGTTACCGGCGTACGCCACTCTCCCATTCGACTCGGCGAGTTCCTTATCGGCATTTGGAGTGAGGTTTTCCAATGGTTTAACTGGGAATGGGGCGGTGAAAACAGGGGCTGAGCAGACGGAGAAGAAACCGCAATGGGATCGGCGGCCTGGCGCCATTGGGAGTAACGGACGCAGGTGGACTGGAAATCTAATTTGCAAATGCCGATAGGAAGTGAGCGCTCAAGCTTCCTACGTGCACATCCAACAGGCGCCGCATTCGTGCGGTCCGCAGAGGGACATAGCTCATGTTTGCCATTATCGGAATCGTCATCGTACTTGGCGCGGTCCTGGGCGGGTTCCTTATGGAAAAAGGGCCGCTGCTTGTCCTGATGCAGCCGTCGGAGTTTGTGATTATTGCCGGCGCAGCGGCGGGGACGCTGCTTTCGGGCAATCCGATGTACGTGCTCAAGAAACTCTCCGGCGGCGTGGTGCAAGTGCTGAAGGGGCCAAAGGACTCGAAGGCGCAGTACATTGAAATGCTCAAGATGATGTACACGCTGTTCAACAAGGCACGCAAAGAAGGGCTAGCCGGCATCGAGATGGATGTGGAAGAACCAGACAAGAGCACGGTGTTTTCGAAATATCCGAGTTTCCTGAAGAACCACCATATCCGCGATTTTGTTTGTGACACGATGCGCATGGCGATCACGGGCGGGGCGAGCCATTTCGATCTGGATCAGATGATGGAGACCGATATGGATGTGCACCATGCGGGCGCGACGGAGTCGGCATCGGCGCTAAGCACGATGGCGGATTCCTTGCCGGGCATGGGCATTGTGGCAGCCGTTCTTGGAGTCGTGGTGACGATGAGCTCCCTGGGCGGCCCGCCGGAAGAGATCGGTCACAAGGTGGCGTCGGCACTGGTGGGCACATTTCTCGGAATCCTGCTTTGCTACGGCGTGGTTGGCCCGATCGGCGCAAATCTGACAAAGCTGATCGACAACGAGCAATCTTCGTATCACGTGCTGCGCGTGGCAATGCTTGCCTTTATCAAGGGAACATCTCCATCGCTCGCGATCGAGATGTCGCGGCGCGCGATTCCACACCACGTGCGCCCCAGTTTCAAGGAAGTGGATGATGCATGCCGGCGCAAGGACGGACCAGCCGCGGTAGAGGCTGCCTAAAATGCGACGCGAGAGGAATAGGCTGCAGACTTGAACGACATCATCATCATCAAGAAGAAGGTCGTCCACGGAGGCCACCACGGCGGAGCGTGGAAGGTAGCGTACGCAGATTTTGTGACGGCCATGATGGCGCTTTTCATCGTGCTTTGGTTGATGAATGCCAGCAAACAAGTGCAGGAGGCGGTCGGCGGCTACTTCAAGGATCCACGGGGCACCGCGAAGATTGTGGGAACGAACAAGAACGGCGCGGGCGATTATGTGGCTCTGAAAAAAGAAGACATGACGAAGCTGAAAGAGGATCTACTTCGCTCGATTCACCACCTTGACCCGCTGGACAAATTGAAAAATCAGATCGAGATCACGATCACACAAGAAGGGCTCCGCATCGAATTGATGGAGTCACAGAAGGGCACGTTCTTTGAGTTGGGCAGCGCAAAGCCGACGCCCGCACTTGTGGACCTGCTGAAGGTTCTTTCCGGCGAACTGGGCAAACTGCCGAATCACATTTCCATTGAAGGCCACACCGATTCCAAGCCCTACTCCGGTTCCCGGGGATACGATAACTGGGACCTGTCGACAGACCGGGCCAACGAAGCGAGGCGGATGATGCAGGCGGCAGGCATTCACCCTGGACAGGTCACGCAGGTGCGAGGTTTCGCCGATCAGCGACTACGCGTTGCGAAGCTGCCGGAAGATCCATCGAATCGCAGGATTTCTCTGATTGTGCAGTATGTGATTCAGGATGGAGCCGAGGTGGCGCCTGGACTCTCGGGAAATTCCACAGTGAAGGCAGCCCCCCAGAATTGAGATTGCGCCGCAGCTGAGCAGGGCCTTGAAAGGGCCTCAAAGTTAAACCAGGCTAGGGCCAGGGTGGTGCGAGGCATCGGCCAACAGCGAGATAAGCTGGATGACCAGGTCCTTCTCCTCATCGGAACCGTAGACAAACTGCACTCCATCGCAACCTTCGCCACAGCGAATGACACGGATGGGCAGATCGAGACTGACATTGCGAAAGGTGATTTGGACCGCGCCAGCGGCGTCGACCCTGAGCGCTTCAGCCATCTCGAGCTTCATGCCGTCCGTACTGATTTCTCTGCATCGACCAACCAGCGTCTCGTCTTCCAGGGTGAGACGGACGGGTAGATTGACGGGGAAACGTGGAGCGCGATAGTCGAATTTCCGCATAATAACCAATTTCTACGAATGATTGCTTCCTAAGCAAAGTCCGAGTAGACTTAGTACTTATTAACTTATCGGCATTTTACGGAAAAAGTCTTGTAAAGACGGCTGCATTTCACGAGATTTTCGAGGCAATTACTTAAAGTTCGGTTAAAGATTGGGAAACCCAGTCCTTTTTTCATTCCTGGACAACCTTTCTTCCCCTCACTCCAGATGTCGCCCATCCGCCATCCTGTCTGACAAGTTACTTTTGTTCGGACGAGCATGCTTCCGGGGCATAACCTGCTAAGAATTCAAGCACAAGCCGCTCCGGTAAGCGCTAAAGCAAGAGCGAATGCGGGTGAGGAATTTCCTGTAAACGATGATCAGCGGCAGTTCTGTTAATGTGGCCTCTGGAGATAGGTTACCAAAGTGTTAAACTCCGGTGTGACCTAAATCACTACTTCTTTCCTCAAAGTTACGCTAGGATGTGATTCGGGTCCCACCAGTAATCATGAGGTGCATTTTGGTGAATCGGTGTTTTTTCAGCCGGAACCGTGATATGAGAGGCCCAAGAACGCTCTATGTCGACTGGAATGAGTGATTTGGAAAACTTAGACCCCCGGGCCGGCGTGATAAGCCCCAAAGTTCCGGTAAGTGACCAGGGTCGGTTCGATCCTGCGGTGAAGATTCCGTTCGTTCCTGGGTCGTCACATCGGCAAGTGCTGATTGTTGACGACGACAGTTCGCTTTCGGGGTTCCTAAGCGGAGAATTGGAGTCGGATCGCTTCACTGTGGATCAAGTGCACGATGGCGCAGAAGGCCTTTGCCTTTTGAAGTCGAAGCGGCGGTACGATCTGCTCGTTCTCGATCTGAATCTGCCCAATCTCGACGGATTAAGCCTGCTCAAGCAAATACGACCCATCCAGCCGCGATTACCCGTATTGGTGCTGACCGCTCGATCGAAGGTGGAAGACCGGGTAGAAGCTCTCAAGGCGGGGGCGGATGACTGCCTGACGAAGCCCTTCTCGCTGGCAGAATTTCTGGCGCGTGTGCACGCGCTGTTGCGACGGAACTCCGGACAAGTGCCGAATTATTCGAGCGTGGGAGATCTGACCCTTTCCAGGGACGAGCGGCGGGTGGAACGCAACGGCCGCACCATCGAACTTACGCCTCGAGAATATGACATTCTCGACGTCTTGTTGCGCAATGCCGGACGGCCGGTTTCTCGGGCAGCGTTGCTTGAAGAGGTCTGGAACATGTCTGCGGAATCTTCGACGAACATCGTGGATGTGTATATGAAATATGTTCGGGACAAAATAGATCTTCCTGGTGAACCCAGGTTGACCCATACAGTGCGAGGTTTCGGCTATGTATTGCGAGTTTCCTAGCAACGACCAGACGAGCAGTGCGGAGGGAATTCAGGCTTCCACGTTTGCGAGTCCCTACCATGCGATGGCGGAAGGACTTCATGCCATGGCGCAGTCGCTGACGGTGCTGCGCGGAGCGCTGGGAGCGTGCCAGATGCGGTGTTCTGAACCGGATAAATTAGAGCGCTACCTGGCGATGGCGACAAAACAGTCTGAAACGATGAACGACTTGTTTTCGGGCCTGCGAGCCACCCTGGATTCGACGGAGGGGAAAGCGAATCTCGAGAAAGTGGATATAGGGGAACTAATTCGATTTGCAGTGAGAGAGATGGATCAGGATTTGCGCGAGCGCGGGGCCACCATTTCCTTCATCGAGCTTGATTCGCCGGTACAGATCCTGGGAGATGTAGAGAAGACCGATTGCGCGATTCGCGCGGCGCTTCGCTTTGCGATTTCGGTGTCTCCCCGTAATGGACAACTCCAGATGTCGGTTCGACCCAGCAATGGATTCGTTGAAGTGATTGTGGAAACCAACAGAGACAAGGTGCAGGACCTGAGTTTTGCCGATCGCCTGAACCTGTCGCTGATTGAAACTAACGTTCGGAGCCAAGGGGGGCGGCATAAATATGTGGAATACCCGCTTGCGCTTTTGTTTTCGTTGCCGGCATATCGGCCGGAGCTGGAAGCAGGCGCGCTTACGGCGCCATGTTCCCGGGCAGATTTTTCAGCATGCAACAGCGCAGCATAAGCGAGCGGCATTTAACGACATAAACCCAGGCGAGGATACGAAAACACGATGGCTAGCCCAGCTACCAAGTATGTACGGTTTGAGGATCAATGTCCTATCAATGTCTTTGTCGTGAGCCCGAATGCCCAACTGCGTGAAAGTCTGCAAGAGAAACTGAGCCTTCCTCGCTGGAACATGATGCATGCGAGCAGCGGGGCGGAGAGCCTTGCGATTCTGCGCGGGCGGGGAGACGAGGACGGCGTGCTGCTGCTGGATCCTTCGTTGCCGGATCTGGAAGCAGGCGAGTTCCAGGGAATTCTGCGGGACCGCTATCCGCATACCCAGATATTGATGCTGAATGGGCAAACCGGGCAACTGCTTCTTGGGAGCGCCTCGCCCACGCCGGTGTCTAAGAAGATTGCGGATGCGATCAACCAAGGAAAAGTGATGCGGCCGATAGCACTGCGAGCCGTAACGGATCATCAAGCACTGAATCGCCCGGACGAATCGGTCAGGCTGCGCAGCATGGTTGGCAGTTCCGAGCGGATGATGCGTGCTTATGCGTTGACCCGCATGGTTGCGGCGCGGGATACCACAGTATTGGTGACAGGGGAAAGCGGAACGGGCAAAGATTTGATTGCGCAAGAGACCCACCTGGTGAGTGCGCGAAGGAATCAGCCTTTTGTGGTGGTAAATTGCGCCGCAATCCCGGACACGTTGCTCGAGGCGGAGTTGTTCGGCTACACGAAAGGTTCGTTTACAGGGGCAGTGCAGTCAAGGATCGGCCGCATTCATGCAGCGCACGGCGGCACGCTGTTTCTGGATGAAGTGGGAGACATGCCGCTGACGCTGCAAAGCAAGATATTGCGTTTCCTGGAGCAGGGCGAGGTGCAGCGTCTTGGCGGCAACGACAATCTCAAGGTGGATGTGCGGGTGATTGCGGCCACCAACGTCGATCTGAAGGCGCGCGTGGCACAGCAACTTTTCCGAGAGGATCTTTACTATCGCCTCGCGATTTTTCCCATTCACCTTCCGGCACTTCGGGATCGCTTGAGCGATCTGAAGGAGCTGGCGCTGTTCTTCGCCAGCAAGTACCATCCCGGCGCTTCGGTGTCAGAGGAGGCACTGCAGGTGATGATGCAGCATAGCTGGCCTGGGAACGTTCGCGAGTTGCGCAATGCGATTGAGCGGGCGGCGATTCTGGCAGGTCACGGGCACGAAATCAAGGCCGAGCACATCGTTCTTTAGGGTGCCAAGCCCAAATTGGGCAAAGAATTCCAGTTTGGCACTCATCGTGCATGGTACATAGGCAAATGCTGCCGAGTTCTCATGCCTTTCCAATAAATATGCTAGGTGGGGATCAAATCCCCAGTCCGCAGTTGCTTGCGGACGCCTTTTCCGAGTTCATCTCGGCATCCACGGTGCTTGAAGGGTCGTACCGCGACCTTCAGCGCGAGGTGGAGAGTCTCAGTTCGGAGCTTGCCAAGCGCAACGTAGAGCTGACCGGAAGTCTTGCAGAAAACGATCGCATGCGTGCGACGCTGCAACAAATGCTCGACTCAATGCCGTGCGGCGTGCTGGTGCTGAGCAGCGACCAACGGATTGTGATGATCAATCCGGAAGGGCGCAATCTTCTGGAACTTGGAAATGCAAAAGTTGGCAACCTGCGAGAGCTTTCCCGCTTGAGCCGGTTGAACTTCAGTGCGCTGATGCAAGATGCAGACGCGCAGACTGACAGCGAGCTTTGCATCGACACCAGGAATGGCAAATGCTGGCTGGCGATCGGTATCCGGAAGCTCGTGAACGCCGCGACAGACCGAGCTGTACCGGACCGGTCTGTGCGGCTCGAAAGCATCTGGATACTGCGCGACATTACTGCGAAGAAGGAAGCTGAACTGGAGCGGGAGGCCGCACGGCGAACGGCCGCACTGGCAGAGATCTCCACAATCCTTGCGCATGAAATTAGAAATCCATTAGCGAGCCTGGAGCTTTTCGCAGGTTTGATTGAGAAAGACCGCGGCGACTCGTCGGAATGGATCTCGCATCTTCAGGCAGGAATCCGGACGTTGTCCGGGACTGTGAATAATGTGCTGAGCCTGAACGGCGAGGTGAAGGCCCACTTGCTGCCGCTGCAACTGGCGGCGTGCGTCAAGAGCGGCGTTGACTTTGTGAGGCCCATTGCCGAGCAGGCGGGAATCCAGATCGAATTCATTGCGAAGGATGGCGGCTTGTGGACGCAGGGCAATGAGGATGCGATCCGACAGATCATCTTGAATCTTGCGATCAATGCCATTCGGCACACCACGGCGGGCGGGCGGATCGAGGTATCGATTGAAGCAGTAGAAGCAGCTGGAATGACGCGAGCCAGGGTTGAAGTAGCGGACAGCGGAAGCGGCATTCCAGAAAGCGCGATCGCCCATATCTTCGATGCTGGATTCAGTACAGCAGGACAGACGCCGGGACTTGGGCTCGCGGTATGCAAACGACTGATGACACACCATGGCGGGGAGATCAAAGTGAAGAGCCGAGTATCCCATGGAACAACGGTTCAATTGGAGTTTCCAACCCTATGAGCAGAGATGAAGCATTGTCAGTAATGGTAGTGGATGATGAGCCGGGGATCCGGACTGCGTTGCGCGCGAATTTTCTTCGCAATGGCTGGAACGTTGAAACAGCGTCCGGCGTGCAGGAAGCGATTCGCAGAGTGGAGCAGCGGGAGTACGACCTGGTGGTGACGGATATCCGCATGCCGGATGGTTCGGGGATGGAGGTGATGCGCGCAGCACGCAGCGCGTCTCCTACGACGGCGGTCATCCTGTTGACCGCGTATGGCTCGGTACCGGACGCGGTGGTTGCGATGCGCGATGGCGCGCTCGACTACATGACCAAGCCGATTCCATTCGATCGACTGCAACTGGCGGCGGCAAAGGTAATGAGCTGCGCCAAACGGGTTCCTGCCGAAGAAGCTGTCAGCACTGGCGAGATTGTGGGTCATGCGCCGTCGTTGCAGAGGGTTCTTCAGCGGGCGAGAGCAGCGGCAAGCACCGGCGCCGATGTATTGATTGAAGCCGAGAGCGGCACGGGCAAGGAACTTCTGGCCCGGTTCATCCACGAATCGAGCGATCGAAAGAACAAGCCGTTTATCGCGGTGAATTGCGCGGCGGTGCCCGAGGCATTGCTGGAGAGCGAACTGCTGGGGCATGGGCGCGGCGCATTCACAGGCGCGGTGGTTGCGCGTGCCGGCAAGTTTGAACTGGCCGATGGCGGAACAATTTTGCTGGATGAGATTGGCGAGTTGCCGCTGAATCTGCAGCCGAAGTTGTTGCGGGTTTTGCAGGAGCGAGAGTTTGAGCGCCTGGGCGAGACGCGGCCGGTGAAAGTCGACATCCGCGTGATTGCTACGACAAACGTTTCGCTTTCCGATCTAGTAGGACGCGGATTGTTTCGCGCCGATCTCTACTACAGGTTGAACGTGATTCCGCTGTCGCTGCCGTCCTTGCGCGAGCGGCACGAAGACATTTCAGTCTTGGCGCGGCACTTCGCAGAGAAATATGCGGCCCAGCAGGGATTGAGTTCCCCCATACTGCACCCGAGTTTTCTTGAAAGGCTGGAAGCGCATTCCTGGCCGGGGAATGTGCGCGAACTGGCAAATTTCATGCGCCGCGTGATTGCGTTGAGCGAGTCGCCAGTCATCGACGCCCAGTGTTTTGAGGCGGAGTTCCACGGTCGGACGAGCCTTGAACGAACTTTATGCGCGCCGGTTACGGTTCCGCAGGCGACGCTTCCGCCACAACAATTACCAGCGGGCGCACCGATCTGGCAGGTGGAGAAATTGCACCTGGAGAAGACGCTGGCCCTGACCGAGGGAAATCGCACCCATGCCGCAGAGCTGCTGGGGATCAGCCTGCGGACGCTACGCAACAAGATTCGCGAATACAGCTTGCCCCCAAGGAGGTTCGCATGATGACGACAACCCCATTGATGCAGCTTCTTCAAGGCTATCTGAAGGTAACTCAGGATCGCCAGCAACTGGTTACATCGAACATTGCCAATGTGGATACGCCTGGGTTTCAGACAAAGGACGTCAATTTTCAGGCAGCGATGCAGCAAGCGCTGAGTCCGGAGGGCAGTCTTCAACTTCATCCAGCTTCGATGGAGATTCAAGGATTGCCGGAACGTCCGGATGGAAACAACGTGAACGTGGATCGAGAGAGCCTGCTGCTTTCTGAGACGCAACTTCAATATCAAATGGGCGTGCAACTGATCAAGAGCGAGTTTCACCGGTTGCTGACTGCCATAAAGGATGGGAATTAGCCATGGGACTTTTTGACATGCTGAACATCAGCGCCTCTGCATTGAGTGCAGAGAGGCAGCGGGCGGAAGTAACGTCTGCCAACCTGGCCAATGCAGAGACGACACACACGGACCAAGGCGGACCGTACGTACGGAAAGAGGTTGTCTTCAGCGCATCGAATGCATCGCCATTCCGCACAGTTATGAATGGAATCAACAGGCCCACCGCCGGGTCGGTGCAATTGACTAACGTGGTCAACGACACAACACCTCCCGTGATGCGATATGAACCGGGCAATCCCGACGCGGACGCAAAGGGCTTTGTGGCATACCCGGCGATCAATCCAGTCTCGGAGATGGTGGACCTGATGGGCGCCGTCCGAGCTTATCAACTGAACGCGTCGGCTGTGACAGCGGCGAAGCAGATGATCCAACAGTCGATCGACATTCTGAAGTCTTCGTAGACAGGGAGTAGACCATGAGCAACGTCACATTAGGTGCAATTCCGAATGCTTACATGCCGAATGCATCGCCGCTGGACGGGGCGGGCGAATCGTCGGGAGACAGCTTTTCAGCCGTGCTGCACAATGCAGTGGCCGGAGTGGACCAACTGCACGACTCCGCGGCGGCGCAGGTGAGCAATCTTCTGCAAGGCGGCGGAGCGGATTTGAACCAGGTCATGATCGCCGTGGAAAAAGCGGACGTGTCGTTTCAGTTGATGATGCAAGTGAGAAACAAAATAGTCAGTGCATATCAAGACATCGAAAAAATGCAGTTTTAGGACTGAGAGCCAATGGCAGACTTTGCGAGTGTAGTGGATCAGACAACCCGTTTTTGGGCGACGCGTACCGGCCGGCAGAAAGCACTGCTTGCGGGCGGGGCGGGTATAACTGTTCTTTTATTGGCTATTTTTGCGCGGCTCTTGGGAACCCCGACCTACAAGCCGCTGTACCAGGACATGGAGCCTGCCGATGCGCAGGCACTGGTCGCGCAACTGACTGCACAAAACATTCCCAATGAAGTGACTCCCGATGGGAAGACGGTGAGCGTTCCAGCCGACAAGCTGGACGCTGCGCGTCTGCAGACGGCGTCGCAGGGCCAGCCACGCAGCGGCCGGCTCGGGTTTGAGATCTTCGACAAAGTTACTTGGGGCCAGACTGAATTTGATGAGAAGGTGGCCTACCAACGGGCGCTGGAAGGGGAGTTGGAACGCACGATCAAGACTTTGGCGGACGTCGATAGTGCTCGCGTCCACTTGGTGATGCCGACAGACTCTGTGTTTCTTGACAAGCAGCGCGCGGCGAAGGCCTCTGTCATTCTAAAGGTTCGTCACAACGGTCTCTCAAAGGATGCGGTGCTAGCCATTTCGCGGCTGGTTGCAGGAGCGGTGGACGGATTAAAGCCGGAGGAGGTGGCCATTATCGATGCCGACTCCGAAAGGTCCCTCGGACAGGGATCCGATGACACGGATTCCGGCGAAGGAGAAGTGGCAAAGCTGACGCAGCGCCTGATCAGCACGCTGGAGCCAGTTGCGGGCACAAACGCGATCAGAGCCAGCGTGAATATTGACTACGATCACGAATCAAAAGAAGAGAGCGACGAGAAGTACGATCCGACAGTGAGTGCGGTGTTGAGCATGCAGCGCACTGAGGACGCAACTGGGCCGGGAGGTTCCGCTCAGTCGGGGGTTCCGGGAACTGCGAGCAATGTGCCTTCAGACAAGGCTCCCAAGCCCGTGGTCTCGAATCCGGGGCAAAGTTCGAAGTCAGAGAGCGCGCAGTACGGCGTGAACAAGAGCGTGATTCATACGGTGTCGCCCGCTGGTGGGATCAAGCGAGTGAGTGCGGCGCTGCTGATCGATGACGCGGTGGTAAGGACCGAGCATAACGGCAAGACAACCGTTACAAGGAGGCCGAGATCGCAGGACGAACTGAACAAGATCCAGGCGCTTGCCGAGGCTGCGATCGGATTTGACCCGAAGCGCGGAGATACGATCAGCGTACAAAACATGTCGTTTGATGCGAGCGCATCCGGCGCGGATCTGCCGCCTTCGGGCTGGACGAACCAAGTGCAGAAGGCGGTGTCAGATTACTCAGGAATTCTGCGACCACTCTCGTTGCTGCTGCTCTTCGTTCTTGCGTATCTATTTGTGGTTCGGCCCGTACAGAAGCAGGCATTATCGCAAAAGGAGTTACCCGGAGGTTTGCAGCCTGCACTGGCCACTGGCGTCACCCAGTCGCTGCCGGGAATGAACTTCAATACCCTGGACAACTCGGAGCGAGCCGCGCTGTTGAAGTCGAAAGCCTTTGAACTGGTGCGTCAGAAGCCGCTTGATACAGCACGCGCCATGCAAGCGTGGATGCGGGAGGAGAAGTAATGAGTACGCTCGAACGCACCTACACCAGTGGCGCTCAAAAGGCTGCGATCCTGCTCTCAATTCTGGGGGAAGAAGACGTAGCGCCGATTTTGCGGCACTTACCCCAGGACGACCTGGAGCGGATCACCGAAGAGGTGGCGAAGCTTGCCCCGGTGCCAGTTGAAGTGACAATGCAAGTGTTAGAGGAATACCAGGAACTGATCGCGGCACAGGAGTTTATTGCGGTCGGCGGTGTGGATCGCGCCATTCGGATGCTGGTGGGCGCGTTCGGAGAGAACGGCGCCAAGGGCATGGTGGAGAAACTGACACAGCGGGACGAAGGAAAAACATTCAAGGTGGAAGCGCTGAGGAATGCTCAGCCGCAACAGCTGGCTCGGTTTCTTTCAGGCGAGCACGCGCAAACGAAGGCGCTGGTTGTGGGCCATCTCGACCCGCGACAGGCTTCTTCGTTGCTGATGAAACTTGAACCGGATGCACGCGTGGATTGCGTGAAACGGTTGGCAACGATGAAGCAATTCTCTCCGGAGGCGGCAGCAAAGGCATCGGATGTGCTGAATCGGCGATTCGGAGCGATGGGAGACCAGGCCAAGGGCACGGATTCCGGATTCAAGGGTCTTGCCGACTTGATGAATCGTTTGGAACCATCGGCAGCGCGGCAGATTCTGGAGTCGATTGAACTCGAAGAGCCGAAGCTTGCCATCGACATTCGCGACATGATGTTCACGTTTGAAAACTTTATGGGTGTTCCAGAGCCGGATATGCGCGAGCTGATGAATTCTGTCGACAAGAAGACGCTGATGGTTGCGCTGAAGGGGGCGAGCGAAGCTCTCCGCGCACACATCTATCGCACGATGTCTTCCCGCGCTGTGGAAATTATGAAGGAAGACTCCGAGATGATGGGGCCGGTTCGAGGCAAGGATGTTGCGAAGGCGCAGAGCGAGATTGTGGCCATCGCCCGCAAATTAGAAGCAGAGGGCAAAATCGTGTTGAAGAGCGAGGGAGAAGACGAGTATGTTCTCTAACGCTGAATTCGATGAGCGAGGTGACGTTTCCATGGCCGTCCTGCAGTACAAGGATATTTCCGACCGCCTCGGGCGCGACAAAGGTCCAGCGAAGGCGCCCAACGGCAAGGAAAGAAACGACGGCGAAGGCGGCCAGAAGCTCTCAAAGCTGGAACTTGCCGCGACGATCGAGCGCGAACGCGCCGCCGCTGCGCAGGAAGCGGAACAGCGCCTGCGCTTAGGATTTGAAGAAAGAATTCAAACCGAACGGAATTCGGTTGCGGGAGCGATTGCGGAGTTTGCGGAACAACGGAGCGAATACTTTGCGCGCGTGGAGGCAGAAGTGGTTCAATTGGCGCTCTCGATTGCCGCAAAGATTCTGCATCGCGAAAGCCAAGTGGATCCGTTGCTTGTGGCGGCACTTGTTCGTATCGCCATTGAAAGGATGCGTGAAGGGTCATCCGTCACCGTTCGTGTGAGCTCCCAGCGGATCGAGAGTTGGAGGCGATACTTCGCGGGTACTCCAAACATGGAACACGTCGAGGTTGTGGAGGATGCGCACCTGAACGATCAGGACTGCATTCTGGAAACCGAGCTGGGCACGACGAACCTTGGCCTGAATACGCAACTGAAGGAAGTGGAACAAGGATTTTTCGACTTGCTTGCGTTGAGGCCCACCGATCGATGAATCGCCCACTGCTCGCTCCGTTTACTCATCATCTGGAAACTGGCTCGACGCTGCGCTGGCGCGGTCGAGTAAATCAAGTGATTGGCAACCTGATTGAATCCGAGGGTCCGTGCTGCTCGGTGGGTGAGTCGTGCCTGATTTTCGACCACAGTGGAAAGTCGTATTCCGGGGAGATTGTTGGATTTCGCGGATCGACGATGCTGTCGATGACCGCCGATCCTCCGCAGGGAATTCGTTTCGGCGATCAACTGGAAACGTGGGGCGCGAGGCCGTCGATTCGGGTTGGACCGAAGATGCTTGGACGGGTGATCGATACAGCCGGGAATCCGCTGGATGGAAAAGGCGAATATCGCGCCAACCATACTGTGGCGATCGACGGGTCAGCGCCCTTGCCTCATGAGCGCGTTCCGATTCGCGAGCCGCTGAGCTGCGGAATTCGGGCGATTGACAGTTTCATGACGTGCGGAAGAGGACAGCGCGTTGGAATCTTCGGCGGTAGTGGAGTGGGAAAGAGCACGCTGATCGGCATGATGGCGCGCGGTACCGCAGCAGACATGACTGTACTTGCGCTGGTGGGGGAACGTGGCCGTGAGGTTGGCGAATTCCTTGAAGTTCTGGGCGAAGAAGGCTTGCGTCGCTCGGTTGTGGTTGTCTCGACTTCAGACCAGTCCCCGGTGCTTCGCTTGCGAGCAGCGCTTGCGGCGACGGCGGTCGCCGAGCATTTTGCCGGGCTGGGAAAGAATGTGCTTTTGATTGTGGACTCGCTGACACGCTTCGCGATGGCGCAGCGCGAGATTGGACTCGCTGCCGGCGAACCACCCACGGCGAAAGGCTATACGCCGTCGGTTCTGAATATGCTGGCCCGCCTTGTGGAGCGCGCCGGGAATTTTTCTCAAGGAAGTATCACAGCTTTTTACACGGTATTGATGGAAGGCGACGATCAGCAGGATCCGGTTGTGGACACAGTGCGATCGCTCCTTGATGGCCAGGTTGTGCTCGACAGAAATCTTGCGCAACGAGACCAGTATCCGCCGATTTCAGTTTTGGACAGCCTGAGCCGGCTGATGAATAACGTGGTGACCAGCGAGCACCTGGCAAAGGCCAATCGCCTTCGCCAACTGATGGCGGCCTACGCGCGTTCAGAAGATTTGATTCGCATTGGCGCATACCATAGCGGTTCCGATCCGTTGCTGGATAAAGCGATTGAAGGCCTTCCGGCGATTCACAGCTTTTTGAAGCAGACGCCAGATGACCTGTGCACCTTGCAGATAGCGATTGAAAAGCTGATGGCGCTGCAGAGTTAGCATCGCAGTTGCCGCACGCGTACCGGCCAGGAGAGCTTGCCATGGGGTTTCGATTTCCGCTCGCTACATTGCTCCGGTATCGTGAGAGCGTCGAACAACGGGAAGAGCTCGCGCTGAAGCGGGTCACGTTTGAGATGGCGCGGGTTGGACGCCAGATCACTGAACTTGCGATTGAGATGGCGCGGGCAACGGACGATCGGGAAACGGCACTGCTACGGTGCATGCAGGCATCGGAGTTGAAGAGCCGACAGGACGAGATGAGCGCCGCGATGGCAGGGAAGCAGACGCTGACAGAGACTTTGGATGGTTTGAGGCGCGAGCGGGAAAAGCAGCTGGAGATTTACCAGACGGCGCGCGTGAATCGCAGAGTACTGACCGACCTGCTGGAACAAAAGAAAACTGCATGGGAGCACGATCAGGTCCGCGCCGAGCAGAAAACGATTGATGATATTTTCGGTGCGCGGATACAGCGGGGTTGATCCAGCAGGTTTAGGGAATGCCCCGGGCTGAAGCCCGCCGATTTGAGGGCCGTTATTGGCACGGATAAATCCGTGCCCTTTCAAAACGTCCTCAGAGTGGAGTTTTTCAGCAGCCGCTGATGCCCCACACCTCCGTCGAAAATCAAAAACAAAATCCATAAAAACTATAGATACAAAGTATCCCACCTCAACCGCAATGAGGCTGCGGTGAAGGTGGGGCACCCGGCGGCCATCCAGACATGAGAGATGGGCAGAGTTTGCCTAGTGGATGCGGCAGTGATTGCCCGCTTTGCTTGCGCATTCGGACGGTCCAGATTTTTTATTTAGCCTATCGCTATTAAATTGAGTCACTTGTGAAATTTCCTACGAAGATTAAATGGCCTTAATTGCTGGCACAGTACTTGCTGATATAGAGGCGTGCGAATCTCGCCCAAGTCGGTTCACAGCAACGCAACGCCGCCGCAAGGAAGCTCAGCGACGTCGTCGAGCCGCTCGTTTTTCGATATGCTGACCAGCATTTCAAAGCAGCCGCTCAAGGGCACGGGCGCGCAGAACTCCGACGATGGAGGTCTGACGGACGATGGTTCCAGCGATACGACGCCGACCACGGATCAGCAGGCAGGGACCGCTTCGATTCAGACGCAAGCGGACAGGAATACTGCGAGCTCTTCCGCAGAGAGTGGAAGCGACGCAGCGAAGATTTCTGATGCGATGTTAGATCCGAAGAGCGATGCGGTCGTCGAGACGACAGACAGCAACGTGGGAACGGGAAAAGTGCAGCAGGCCGCTGCAGACACTGACACGTCCAAGGCGAACGCAAAGAAGACCGCATCCGCTTCCGAGGTTGCGTCGAATGAGAGCCAGCAGGCTTCGACGGTGCCAGTGCAAATCAGTGCATTCGTTGTTCCTCCAGTGGAGTCATCCGCAGGCGACAAGCCGAGTGCGACGGCGGATTCCGGGAAGCAATCAGATCCTGAGCAGGCTGCCGATCAGGATTCGGGGCTGAACGGAGTTGCGCCGACAGGGACGGCGAGCGCAGCAACGGGGGATGGTACGGAGCTGCATGGTGCTCACAACGGTAAGGGAAGCGAGGGTCCGATTGTTTTGGCGGCCTTGCAGAAAGAAGGTTCCGACTCCGGGCTGTTTGCGCCGCAATTCGATTCAAAAGCCATAAGCGCTGCGGCGCCTGCAGCAAACGGAGATAAGGCAGCAAACACAACGTCACCCATCGATTCGACGAATACAGCGCAGGCAGGGCTGGCGGCGAGCCTCCCGACGTGGATGGCCAACTTGCCGGCGAGTGCGGGAATGAGTCGCGTTGACCAGAGATCGAATCATCCAGAGCTTGCAAGTGCGGCCAATGGGTCGAGTTCATCAACTGGAAGCGTGACGGGCACAAGCAAGGCGGGCAAGGCTGACGGAAGCGCGACGAACGACGCAGGCACGCAGGGCAACTCGACAAACGGTGTGACCACGCAACACAACCAGATTGCAGCGGTACAGCGATCGATAGTTGAGAGCAGCGGCGCGGAGACCCGGGTGATGCAGACCATGGTTGGCGCGCCCCACGCGGAATCACGTAACTTTAGCGGTGCCAGTAACCCATCCACAGTGGCACAGACGGGAACCCTTACTACAAACGGAACGGACGGCGAAGACCAGGAACTGACGAATGGCACAGCCTCGGCGGGCATGTCGGGCATTAGTACCGCGCGGTTGATGCAGACCATGGGTTCCTCGGAGATGCGGATGGGTATGCACTCGAGCGAGTTTGGCAATATCTCGATTCGCACGTCGGTTTCGCAGCAGCAGATCCAGGCGCAGATTTCTGTCGACCACAGCGGGCTCGGCAGTGCGCTATCCGGGCATATCAATTCAATTCAATCGAAGCTTGGAAGTGATTATGGTTTGAACGCGAACATTCAGTTGAACCAGAGCGGGGCCTCTTTTTCGAGTGATCGAAATGGCTCGCAACAGCAACAAGCAAGAGCGGCGGATCGACCGACCGCCTCGCCAGATGCGCCGGCGACACAGCAAACCGACCTGGTAATGCCAGCGGTTGCGATTGGCGCGGGCGGCAATTACCGGCTGGACATAAGGGCTTAGGCATTTCGATTCAAGAGAGGACGAGATTATGAACATCCAAGGCATTTCGCCGATGATATCGGCGCCCACGCAAGGCCCGACACCGATGGCGTCGGCGGCTTCGAGCAGTTCAGGGAGCAGTTCGAGCACTTCGAATACATCGGCAACGAGCCTGCAGACAACATTTCTGAATCTGCTGGTGACCGAGTTGCAGAACCAGGATCCCACTTCGCCGGTCGATCCGACGGCCATGGTTGGGCAGATGGTTTCGCTCAATCAACTCGATCAATTGATTTCGATCAATCAGACGCTGCAGAACATGACTCCATCGACACCGACAACACCGACGACTCCGACAACGCCGGCAGCGGCAAGCAGCACGGTCGCAGGGACACAGACTGCGGCGAGCAGTGCGTCGGCGACGAAGCCTTCGACGGCGAGTACCGCCGCAATTGCGGCAGCACTGCAAGCCATGGGAGCCGGCGCCAGCACAGCAGGAACCAGCGGGCTCATGAATCTCTACGGCAACCTCGGCTTACCGACGGTCAACCCCTATCCCACTTACACAGGAGCAAAATAATGTCAGCATTTTCGATTCCTCTGTCTGGCCTCGCAGCCGCGTCCTCAACGCTAAACGTGATCGCCAATAACCTTGCAAACCTGAATACGGATGGTTACAAGGACCAGACGTTGAGCTTTGCCAGCATCTTCAACGCGGCACAAGGCACCTCGGGAAATGGCGATCCGATTCAGACTGGCGATGGTGTCCAGGTGGGCGGAACAACCTCGAACTTCACCAACGGCAACCTCAATTCCACGGGTGTCGCGTCCAACATGGCGTTGCAGGGGAACGGCTTTTTCATAGTGCAGGGCAACAACGGGCAGACGAACTACACACGCTCCGGCGATTTCACTGTCAATTCCCAAGGCCAGCTTTGCACGCCGGCAGGCGAGCTGGTGATGGGGTATCCGGCCGTCAACGGCGTGGTCTCAACAACCTCCGCACTGAAACCGATTGTCGTGAGCCAGGCGGCAATCCTCCCAGCTTCAGCCAGTACAACTTTTCAGATGAATACCAATCTGAATGCCAGCGCCGCAGTAGGAGACACCTTCAGCACGCCGATCACTGTGTATGATTCGCTGGGCGAATCGCACGCGCTGTCGGTTACCTACACCAATGCAGCGCCGAACTCCTGGAATTACAGCATCACGCTGCCAGCTGCCGACACGGGCGGCACCGGCGCTCCAACACAGATCGCTTCAGGAACGATGACCTTCAATTCTTCGGGAGTTCTCACGTCGCCGACCGGCTCGGTTTCTCCCATCACGATCACCGGGCTTGCCGACCAGGCTGCGCCGATCACGCTGAAATGGTCGTTGGCCGATAGCTCAGGAAATCCGCTGATTACGCAGCAGGACACCGCCAGCGCGACCGCTGATCCCACGCAAAACGGCTACGCGGCAGGAACGCTCAGCGGTTACTCCGTGCTTCCCGATGGGACCGTTCAGGGCCAGTTCAGTAACAGCCAGACACTCGCCATTGGACAGGTGGCCGTTGCCACTTTTGCCAACAACGAAGGGCTCATCCCGGTTCAAAACAACGACTACGAGGCATCGTTCGGATCCGGAGCGGCCGTGGTGGGGCAAGCATCGGTGGCAGGTGATGCCACAATCACCGGTGGCTCGGTTGAGGAGTCGAACGTAGACCTCGCGAAGGAATTCTCAAACATGATTGTTGCGCAGCAGGGATACCAGGCGAGTGCGAAGGTTCTGACCACGTTCAACCAGGTGTCGCAGGCACTGTTGCAGGTGACCACCTAGTCGAATAGAAAGCGCCAAAAGTTAATTTACGATTAGAGGATTTTCCGGCATCGTTCTGCGGTTAATTTGCCGATCGATTTCGATCGCCGGCTCTCATGGCTATCTCACCAGCCATGAGGCCGGCCACTTGGCGCATCGGTATACCTAGACTCATTGGAATGAACAGGTTGGGGGCGTTGTAGCCTAGCGCGGACCCCGGCGCATCCGCACCCCTATTTCGGCCCCCTGATTGCATTAGCCAAAGTGCAATCGCTCAATGCAGTGTGTCTGGGCAGGCCTAACCGGAACGTCGGACTGGCCTGAATGTGCACGGGACTGCTTGAGCGCGGAGGACCAAATGAGCGCAGCAGTTCAAAGCCCGATCCTTGACCCGGTGAAGCAAGCCATCGTCGAGGCGCCAAATTCCAAGAAGGACCTGCTCGACAACATACCGTGGCTTCCGTGCTCGCTCACGCTTGAAGTTCCGGTGGTTCATTTCACGATTGCCGATTTGCTGGCGCTCAAAGTGGGATCGATTGCAGAGACTGCCTGCCATCACACCAGCGATCTGCCTTTGCGAGTGAACCAGTTGCTGATTGGCTGGACGGAATTCGACGTGGTGGGCGACCGCTTGGCGCTACGCATTACGGAGATGGTATGAACGTCAAAATCATCATCCAGAGATCTTCGAATCAAGAATCGCAGACTAAGATAGCGCCGGAGCCTGAGCTCATGCATAGCGCTACATGCCCGCCGCGGCCGCTGATCTCGTTTGCCGACCACCTGGGAAAGTTGGGAAGGTCAGTCTTAGCGAAGCAGCCGGAACTCCAGGTTCCCCCGCAGAAAACCATCGAAGCCGTAGCAGGGCAACGCAGCCTGTTGAGCCGAGCGATATCGTGGCTGAATGGAAACATCAAAACTACAAAACAATTGCGCGTGCTGGAAACGGTTACGCTCGGCGAAAAGCGCATGATAGCGGTGGTGCAAGCCGATGGACGCCGATTCCTGGTGGGCGGCGGGCCGTCTGGAATTTCGCTCCTTACACAACTGGACCAAGCACAGAATCCTCTCAGTCAATTCGGGTCCGCAGCAGGCCTCACGGAGCTTGCGGGATGAGGTTGCTCCGGGCACTCGGATATTGTGCGATCGCTGCTTCGATCACTTTCGCGGTTCCTGTGCGCTCCATGGCGCAGGCTGCCGCGGGAGGTGCTGAGAGCAGCGTCTCCGATCCGAGTTCAACAATGTCTGTTTCGAGCCCAATGACAGGGGCTTCCAATACGCCGTACCCATTTGTGGTTGAGCCTCAGCCGGCAAACTCCAGTTTGGGAGTGGCGGGAGCGGTTCCAGCATCGATTCCGGCATCGGGTCCGGCATCGATGCCGGGCATGTTGCAGGTGCAGGGCGTTCCGGGCGGCTCGGTGCCGTGGTCGATCGTCGTCATGCTTACGGTGCTGACGCTGATCCCGTCGATCCTTTTGTGTGTCACGCCGTTTGCTCGATTGCTGATTGTCTTCCACTTTCTGCGGCAGGCGCTCGGACTGCAAACAACGCCTTCCAACCAAACATTGATTGGTCTTTCCCTCATTCTCACGTTCTTTCTGATGCAACCGGTGGCGGAGCAGATCTATACGACTGCGGTGGTTCCCATGCAGGCCGGGCAGATTACACCGATGGCAGCGCTGGAACGGGGAGAGGCTCCGCTGCGCAAGTTCATGATTCATTACGTACGCGAGAAAGACGTTGCGCTCTTCATCGAACTGGCGAAAGAGCCGCGCCCGGCGACACCCGATGATCTGTCGATGCGCGTGCTTCTGCCCGCATACATTTTGTCTGAGCTGAAGGCCGGATTTCAGATCGGCACAGTACTGTTTCTTCCTTTTCTAATCGTTGACATGGTCGTCGCTTCCATTACCACATCAGTGGGCATGCTGCAGTTGCCACCCGTTGTGATATCGACCCCACTCAAACTCTTGCTATTCCTGATGGTGGATGGATGGCACCTTTTGATCAGTTCTCTCATGAGGAGTTTTAACTAAGGCCATGGATATCGATCAGGTTGTATTGCTGGGACGAATGATGTTGCAGGAAGTGCTCGTCCTCACGGGACCGATTCTGGCCGTTGCGATTTGCGTCAGTCTAGCGGTGAACGTGGTGCAGGTGCTCACTTCGCTGCAGGATACAACCGTGTCTACCGTTGCCAGGTTGATTGCAACCGGCGGCGCCCTGTTTGCCGCGATGCCGTGGATGTGGCGTCATCTGGCGAACTTCACGCTCGCTACTTTTTCCGATTTTCACGAGTACCTCCGATGATCGAGATACCCCTACTGCTGATTATCACGAAGCTGCTGACGATTGGCGTCCGGCTCTCAGGCCTGATGTTGTTCGCGCCGTTCTTCGGCAGTGTCGTGATTCCGGCGCGTGTGAAGGCGATTCTGGTGCTTGCGTTAACGCTCATGATCTATCCGATGGTTGGGCCTTCGATCGATCCGCACACCATGACGAACTGGCCGTTGATGGTGATTGTGGAGTTTCTGGTCGGAGCCGGGATGGGCATTGCAACCAATATTGTTTTTGAAGCGGTGCAGCTTTCTGGACAAGTGCTTGGAGTGCAGATGGGCTATTCGCTGGTGAACATTCTTGATCCGAATACCCAGGTGGATACCACCGTGATGGCGACGTTTTATCAGAGCATCGTGATGCTGCTGTTTTTGAAGATGGATGTGCACTACTGGCTGCTTCGCGCTGTAGGCAACAGTTACCGCGATGTTCCGCCGGGTACGGCACACCTGAACCATTTGTTTACGCTTTCCGTGGTTTCGTCGGTAGGCGATATTTTCGGTCTCGGGATTCAGATTGCGGCGCCTGTTCTTTCGGCGACGCTGGCGGCGGATATCATCCTCGGACTCCTGGGGAAGGCATCGCCACAAATGCCACTGATGCTGTTGGGGCCCGCTGTGAAGAGTTTGTTGGGAATCGCAGTTTTAATTGCAACGCTGAAGTATTGGCCCGATCTGTTTCGGCGCTTGTTTACCGCAGCGATTACAAACGGGGAGCACGTGTTTCACCTGGCAGGATAAGGGACCATGGCTGACTCAAGCAAAAGCGAACAGGCAACACCGCACCATCGCCAGAAAGCGCGCGAGAAGGGGCAGGTTATTCGCTCGCGCGAATTGAGTGCGGCGCTTGCGTTGTGTGCCGTCGCGGGAGTCATGTACATGATGGGCAGCACGGCTCTGCCGCAATGGTCGACCTTTTTCCGGACGACGCTGGACCTTGCGAACACCGAGCCGATTGAGCCGGGAGGCGCCATTCTTTTCTGGACATCGATGCAGGCGCTGCGGTTGATTATTCCGATCCTGGGCACAGCGATGGTGGTTTCGCTGATCGCGGGCGTGGCCCAGGGTGGGTTTGTGTTTGCGCCGGAAGCGCTGGCCTTCAAATTTGAACGGCTAAGTCCCGCCGACCGGATGAGTCAGCTCGTTTCGTTTGCGTCGCTCAGCACGATTTTGAAGTCCATGTTTCCGTTTGCGGCCATTGCATGGGTGGGCGTTGCGAGCATACGGGCGCACTGGATGCCGATCGTGATGAGCACCTCAGCGGATGTGCGCGGGTTCACTCACATGCTGGGCGGAATTCTCTTCGAGCTGTGCTGGAAATCCGCATTGATTCTTTTGATCTGGTCGGGCGCCGATTACATGCTGCTGTGGTTGAAGCAGGAAGGCGACCTGAAGATGAGCCGCCAGGAAGTGCGAGACGAGATGCGGCAGACAGAAGGCAACCCGGAGGTAAAAGCGCGGGTGCGAAGAATGCGGAGACAGTCTCGCCGCACACAGATGTTGAAGGCCGCGGAGACGGCAACGGTGGTGATTACGAACCCAACGCACTATGCGGTTGCGCTTCGCTACGAAGCGAACATGAAGGCGCCGCTGGTGGTGGCCAAGGGCCTCGACAACCTGGCCGCGAAGATCAAAGACATTGCCTGGAGGCTGGACATTCCGACGATCGAGAATCGGCCGCTGGCGCAGGCGCTCTACAAGACGGTTGAAGTGGGTGATCCTATTCCATCCGCGCTGTACCACGCAGTGGCCGAGATCCTGGTAGCGATCTACAAGGCTCAGGCCGAGGTACGAAACCGCGAGGCGCAATGGAGAGCGTCCCAGGTGCTTAGAAACATAGAGAGGTCGCAGTGAACAAGAAGTCGGGATTGCTGAGTACGCTACGCACATACTCCGAATGGGTGATTCCCACAGGGGCCGTTGCCCTTGTGTTCGTCATGCTGGTTCCATTGCCGAGCTTTGTGCTGGATCTATTGCTGACGTTGAGCATCACGGCTTCCGTGCTCGTATTGCTTACGGCGATCCAGATTCTGCGCCCGGTAGAGTTCTCGGTATTTCCGAGCTTGATCTTGTTGTTGACGTTGATGCGGCTGTCGCTGGATCTGGCGTCAACACGACGCATCCTGATGCATGGAAGTGAAGGCACGTCCGCCGCGGGCAAAGTGATTGAAGCCTTTGGTCAATTTGTGGTGGGCGGCAATTACATTGTCGGTTTTGTAATCTTCGTTGCATTGATCGCGATTCAGTATCTTGTGGTGAGTCACGGCGCGGTGCGAACCGCGGAAGTGACGGCGCGCTTCACACTGGATGCCATGCCCGGAAAGCAGATGGCGATTGACTCGGACCTGAACACTGGGCTCATCAACGCGGACCAGGCACGGTCACGCCGTGAAGCTGTAGCGCGGGAAGCTGAATTCTGCGGTTCGATGGACGGCGCAGCCCGCTTCAGTCAGCGCGATTCGCTCGCCACCATCCTGGTGACGGCCATCAATATTGTTGCCGGTTTCCTGATCGGCGTGTTTCAGAAGGGAATGCCTTTTGGGGACGCTCTGAAGACCTACACGATTTTGACTGTGGGAGATGGACTGGTGGCAATCATTCCATCGCTGCTGGTCTCGGTTGCCGGCGGCATCGTGGTCACACGCGCAGCTTCCGATTATTCCCTCGGTACAGACATCGGCAAACAGGTGTTTCGAACTTCGCGGCCACTGTGGATCGTGAGTGCCTGCCTTTTGTCCCTTGCGCTGATTCCGGGGATGCCGAAGATATCGTTCGTGGCGCTGGGCAGTTTAACGATGTTTGCCGCGTGGAAGATGAAGGCGCCGTCTCCCGCGGAGGCTGCGGCTGCTGCAAAAACAGCGGCTGGGCGCGGCGATAAGCCGGGACAACCGGTGGTCGATCCGATGGACGCCATTATGAAGCTGGACGAACTGATGCTCGAGGTCGGCGTGGGACTTGTGCCGCTGGTCGACGCGAAGCAGGGAGGCCAACTGCTGGCGAGGGTAAAGTCGCTGCGCAAGAACCTGGCGCAGAGCCTTGGGTTCCTGGTTCCGTCGATCCACATTACGGACAATCTGTCGCTCAAGGAGAAGGAATACGTTATCTACCTTCGCGGCGTGGAGATTGCGCGATGGGAGATGCGGCGCGATCGCCTGCTTGCCGTGAACTCCAACATGAAGCCCGGTGACTTTCCGGGTCAGGATACGCGTGAGCCGGCGTTCGATTCCCCGGCTCGATGGATCACACCCGACTTGCAGGCGCAGGCGATCGCAGCGGGCTGCGCGGTGGTCGACCATACTTCGATTTTGACGGCTCATCTTTCAGAGCTGATCAAGCAGAACGCGCACGATCTGCTGACGCGGCAAGAGACCAAGCGGCTTGTGGACAAGCTTGCCGATTCGCATCCGAAGCTCGTGGAGGAACTGATACCGAAGTTCATGACGCTGGGAGAAGTGCAGAAAGTGCTGCAGCAGTTGCTGCGGGAACAGGTTTCGATCCGCGACTTGGGAACGATTCTGGAGACGCTGGTGGAGACGGCAGCGACGAACAAGAACACGGTCAACCTGGTGGAATCCGTGAGACATTCGCTGGGCCGGGCGCTGATTCGTCCGTTGCTCGACGAAAGCGGACGGCTGAAGGTGGTCACGCTTGACAGTTCGATCGAAGAAGAGTGCAGCCGGTCAACCTCGATGACTCCGCAGCTTGGAATGAGCGGGGCGATGCAAGTGTCGGTGGCGCGGCGGGTGTTGGAGGGGCTGCGGGCAATTCTCGGCGACCAGGTTGCGCTTGCCCCCCCGGTGCTTCTTTGTTCATCGCCAGGACGCTTTTATCTGAGACGAGTTCTGGAACCGTTTATTCCGAAGATTGTTGTTATTTCACCGTCAGAGATTCCGCCCATGACACAGGTCATGTCGCTTGGGTCGCTGCGATGAAGAGATCACGCGCCGTCAATTTTGAAGAGGAGACCGCATGACACCGGCAGAGTTAGCCTACAAAACGAGTGTGAACAGTACCGCAAGCGGGGATGACCTGATCTTGCAGGAACTACCCCAGGTGTACTACCTGGCGATGCGCATTCGCGAGCGACTTCCGCAGCATGTGGAACTGGAAGACCTTGTCAGCGCAGGCGTGGTCGGGCTGATTGAGGCGACGCGCAATTTCGATGGTTCGAAGAACGTGCATTTCAAGACGTTCGCGAAGTTCCGGATCCGGGGCGCGATTTTTGACAGCCTTCGTGAATCGGACTGGGGCTCGCGCTACATGCGACGCAAAGCCCGCGAGATAGCTGAAGCGACTGTGCGCCTTGAGGCGCGACTGGGCCGGCATCCAGTGGAGGCGGAGATCGCTTTGGAGATGGGGCTCGATACGCTGCAGTTAAGGGGGATCCTGCAGAAGCTTGATTCTCTGCAGATTTCCGGACAGCGCGTGGGCGCATCGCATGACCGCTCGGAGACATTTGACTTGATTGAATCGGCTCCGGACACGGCTAACCCGGATGCCCTTGAGCGTTGCCTGGAAGGAGAACGCAAGGCGCTTTTGGCAGAGGCCATTTCAAAACTGAACGAGCGGCAGCAGATGATTCTCTCTCTCTACTACAAGGAGGAGCTGACGCTGAAAGAAATTGCGAAGGTGGTGGGAATATCGCTGTCTCGCGTTTCCCAAATTCGGGAAGAGGCAATGGGCAAGCTGAAGGTTCTGCTCGAACAAATGGAAGCAAGACAGATTCCGGCCGCGCCGGTGAGAGGACACTCCTTTGAGCACGCACAGGGATGAACCAATGAGAGAGAGTTTGACACCCGCGGTTCAGCCTGCGCGGCAGGCGGCACGCAAACCGCGGACGATTCATAGCTGCAACTTCCGATCGGCGGGGCGCTTGTCGAATGAGGACGCGCGGCTGCTGACGGCGATTCATGAGGAGTTTGCGCAACTGGTTGGAACCTCGCTGGATGCGTATATCGGCACCAGTTGTGCCGTAAGGCTGGAAGCGCTTGACCAGCTTTCCCTCAAAGAGCACGTTGTCGAGCTTCCGGCACATTGCTTTATCGTTCCGGTAGTTCCTAACGCGGTTGTTCTGGAGTTTGAAAACGACCTGGTGTTTCCGATCGTCGAACTGCTTTTGGGTGGGGCGGGAGTCACTCGGGATGCGGGCCGTGATTTATCGGAGATTGAAGAAGAGATCATGGAGGACATTGTTCTTCTGATCGGTCGTCAGGCCGCA
>Ga0302320_10005718_pt1 | contig 27801 bp, 18 predicted proteins | sample Bog_T0_3_FD_202130 | JGI IMG/M metagenome (GOLD analysis project Ga0302320, IMG submission 202130) | Peat permafrost microbial communities from Stordalen Mire near Abisko, Sweden - Bog_T0_3 | ecosystem: Environmental > Terrestrial > Soil > Wetlands > Peat | place: Sweden: Abisko, Stordalen Mire...
CATTGCGGTTCTGCATCTCTTCGTTGAGCGTGGTAAGTTCCTCATTGGTCGATTGCAGCTCTTCCTTGGCGGTTTCCAGCTCTTCGTTGGTGCTCTGTAGCTCTTCGTTGGCCGACAAAACCTCTTCATTGACCGATTTGAACTCTTCCATGGTGGTTTCATGGTCTTCGATCAGCGCCCCCAGTTGGCTCCGCAATTGTGCGATCTCGCGCTTCAAATGCTCGTTCTCCCGCGCCTTGGGGTGGTCCGCCTTATTCGCTTTACCGCCGTGGTCTTTGTTGGAGGATCGCGTGGGCGCGGGTATTTTATCCTGGAACACGACCACGTAATAGCGTTCCTGTGCGCCTTGCCCGCGCAGCGGCAGCACCTCCACGTTCACCTCCCGCGGTCCACCCTCCGATTGGATCTCTATGCCCTCTTTGCGCACGGGCGCATTAGTTTTCTTCACCGCACTCAAAGCCGCGCGCAGATCCACCAGCAGGCCTTCGCGCGCCATCTTGGACAGACTGAACGTGGGATGACCGGCGGCTGGTTCCAGATACGCGCCGGTCTTCCCCTGGAACTGCACAATCTCCATTTGATCGTTGACCACGATGCTGGCGGGAACAAACCGGTTGATGAGCAGTTGCTCCACTTCGTTGTCGACGGTAAATGGGGCTGGCAATTGTCTGCTCGTCCTTGCATCTTCGATTCGGCGGGGCGAATAGTCCGTGCTCGCGAAGTAAGTCGCCAAACGCGCCGCAGTCTTTCGCTTTTGGTAGATCTTCTCTTTCTTATCCACGAGGGTGAAGTGATCGCCGAATCCTCCCAAACTTTCCGCTTCTCCCAACACCAGGTAGCCGCTGGGTTTCAGCGAGTAGTGCAACGTGGGAATGACCCTTCTCTGCAGAACCGGGCCAAGGTAGATCAGCAGGTTGCGGCAGCTCACCAGATCCAGGTTCGAAAAGGGCGGATCTTTCACCAGATTCTGCTTGGCGAAAATGCACATGTCCCGCACCGATTTATTGACCTGATATCCGCCCTCCTGGCGCACAAAGAACCTCTTCAGGCGCTCCGCCGAAATCTCCGACACCGCCGCTTCCGGATAAAGTCCGGTCCGGGCGCGGTCGAGCGCCGTCTCGCTGATGTCGGTGGCAAAAATCTGGATGGCCATGGCAGCCTGCGAAATGTTACGAGTGTGGCCCCAAAGGTATTCCAGCAGGGTAATCGCGATTGAATAGGCCTCCTCGCCCGTGGAACAACCGGCAACCCAGACCCGCACCGGGTTATCCGGCTTGCGGCCATCGAACAATTTCGGATACACATACTTGCGCAGCCCCAGGAACGCTTCCGGTTCCCGGAAAAAACCAGTGACGTGGATCAGCAAGTCGCGGTAAAGTTCGTCGAGTTCCTCCGGCTTCCGTCCAATGAAACGGAGGTAGTCCTTTAGCTTTTCGATCTTGTGTACGACCATGCGGCGCCGGATACGCCGCTGCAGCGTGGTGTGCTTGTAGTTGGTGAAATCCACCCCGGTCGAATCCCGCAGCAGCCCGAAAAGCGCGTCCAGGTCCGCGCCCACCATCCCTTTCAATTCATCCTTCCCTTCCGTCAGGACCCGGGTCACATAGGGATGCTGGCTGATTCCGCCTAACTCCCGGGCAATCTCCTTCGGGGTCAGGATGAAGTCGATACAGCCAGCCTCGATGGCGTTGCGAGGCATGTCGCCGTACTTGGCCGACTCCTCATCCTGGGCAAAGGTAATTCCTCCGGCCCCCTTGATGGCCCGGCATCCCATCGTGCCGTCCGAGGCCGTCCCCGATAAGACGACGCCGATCGCTCGTTGTCCCACCCTTTCCGCTAGGGATCGAAAAAAATTGTCGATCGGCATATGTTGCCCATGCACCAGAATCCGCGCCCCCAGCTGCAGCGCCCCGTCCTTGAGCAGCATGTTCGTGTTGGCTGGAATCACGTAGACGCGGTCCGGCTGCACAATCGTTCCATTGGCGACTTCCTCGACCGGCAGCTTCGTTTTCCGCGCCAGAATTTCTGGCAGCCCGCTCGCATGGTTGGGATCGAGGTGCTGCACCAGTACGAAGGCCATGCCCGTTTTTTCCGGCAGGTCATGCAACAGCTCAGAGAATGCTTCCAAACCGCCCGCCGACGCCCCAATACCAACGATGGGAAACGATCCCAGGGACTGTTTCGCGTCATTCTCTGCTTTGGTTTTGCGAATCGATCTGACTTGCTTGCGTGGAGAACTCTTCATGGAGACTCCCTCTTACACTGAAAACTTCCTAGGAGCCCGGAGCCGGTAACTGGAACCCGTGAATCTGCCAACCCCTGTCGAAGATGACAGGCCCTGCAAGGCGCCGATCGCGCCCTCGGCAAGATAGCGTGCGAATTGTAGAGCGGCATGGGTCGCAGGTCAACGAATACAAGCTGGGAGGAATGCTTCGCACTGCATCCGTTTCCCAAAACGGGACCGGCATCCTACGATTGGGCATCCCCAGAACCTGATGTCTCTCTGACCCTGCAGCTCTGAAAACGAAGCGCAGAGTGGCGCACTTCTTAAGTTAGTCCGGCGATTCGAGGACACTAATGCCTCCTCGCCGCCGCGCCGATATTGATAACGAGAACCAGTCGAAACAACGCCCGGTCAGAACAGACAAGTGAACAGGGGATGAACATGACTGCCACAATCAAGTCAGTGATAAAGATCGCGATAGCGCTTCTTATCTCTGCCACCGCAGGCCTTGCGCAGGCTCCTCCGGAACTCCAAGCCAAGCTCAATGCCAAGATCAAGCAACTGGAATCCTTCAGCACCGATCCTCAAGTGGTCAGCGCAGTAAAGGCTTATAACTCAACTCCACCATCGCCCGAAGTCAAAGCCATGACGAACGACAAATGGCACAGCCTCACGCTTTTCGATCCCTTCGTGCGGGCAATTGGCAAGAACGCACTCTCCGAATATCTGAAGACCAAACGCGACGATGTGATCATCAAAATTTTCGTTTCCGGAGCCGACGGGGGCAAGGTGGGATTCGACGCCAAGACCGAGCACTGGACCCACAAAGGTATGCCCAAACACGACGTGCCTATGAGTGGAAAGACCTGGATTGGGTCCGTGAAACTCGACGATTCCACCGGACTGCAAATGATCCAGGTGGGACTCCCAGTACTCGACGGCGGAAAGCCGATCGGATCGATTGTCTTCGGATTGCGGGCCGAGAAACTCCACTAGTCCATCACCGCTGTAGAGAGTAATGACCTCATGAACTTAAGCATCGCGAGAAAGATGACGCTGGCGCTAGCCGCCTCGGTTGCGATCACCGCCGGTGCCGTCCTGGGATTGTCCTACCTTCTCCACGTATCTGTGTCTCTGTCCAGCGACTTGGCGTCGACCGCGCGCTCCCAGAGTCAGGGTTCATTCGAACTGATGGACTTCGCCGTTCGGCTCCAGGGTGCCACACAAAAGATGGTTCAGGAAAGAGATCCCGACGCCATCGAGGCGCTGATGACCCAGAACCAGGCTCTGGTAAAGCAGGCCCAGGCCAAAATCCAGGCGGTTGCGGAAGGAGACGCCAGTATTACAGAGGCTTTCGACAAACTTACGCAGGCCGACGCCGAAGTAACCGACCTTCTCATGCACGCCCACAACGTCGAATCGCATCAGGCCATCATCGAAAAGGCCAACCCGGCGTTTGAAGAACTTCTGCGCGCAATTTCCCAATATCAGGATCGCTCAGGCCAAAAGCTGGACAACCAGGCCAAGAGCGCCAACGCGCGCACGCGCCACCTTCAATTCGTGGTCTATCTCCTGGTCGCATCGAGCATCTTGTTGATGTGCCTCGGCAGCCTGGCCCTGGTGCGAACCATCTCCCAGTCCCTCCGCCGGTTAACCGGCATGATTCGTGATATTGCCGAGGGCGAGGGGGATGTCACCAAGCGACTCGAGGTGTCCGGCAATTTTGTCGAGGATGAACTGGACCAAGTCAGCCGCTTCTTCAATTTATTCATGGACAAGCTGCAGGAAATCCTGCGCGGGGTCGTAAGCCATACCAATCGGCTGGCGGGCGCCAGTCAGCAGCTGCTTGATGCCAGCCAGCAGATTACAACCAACTCCGGAGAGACCGCGGTCCAGGCCAACGCCGCGTCCCGCGTTACCCAACAGGTCAGCCAGAATCTGCAGAGCCTTTCCGCCGGAGCGGGGGAGATGACTTCGACTATTCAGAGCATCGCCGCCAACGCCAATGAAGCCGCCAAAGTGGCCTCCACCGCCGTTACTACAGCGCAGGCCGCCAACACCACTGTGGCTAAGTTAGGCCAGTCCAGCGCGGAGATCGGCATCGTCATCAAAGTCATTACTTCCATCGCGCAGCAGACCAATTTACTGGCCTTGAACGCCACCATCGAAGCCGCCCGCGCCGGAGACGCCGGCAAAGGCTTTGCCGTGGTGGCCAATGAAGTGAAAGAACTCGCCAAACAGACGGCCAAAGCCACGGAAGACATCAGCCGCAAAATCACCACCATTCAGACCGACACCAAAGGCGCGGTAGAAGCGATTGGGACGATCAGCGGTGTCATCAACCAGATCAACGACATTTCGGCGACCATCGCAGCCGCGGTCGAAGAACAGAGCGCGACCACCCATGAGATGACGCGCAACACCAGCGAAGCGGCCACGGGAGCGGGCAACATCTCAGCCAATATCGGAGGCGTGGCGCAGGCTGCCGATGGCACGTCGGCGCACGCGCAGGACTCGCAAAAAGCCGCACAGGACCTGGCCGACATAGCGGCGCAGTTGAGCAGCCTCATGGGAAGATTCAAAATCGAGCGCCGGGACTCGCCACGGATCGACATTGCGCTGCCGGTTCGGCTTGCCGGGACCGACGCCAGCGGCCTCACTTTCGACCAGGAGGTCGTGACCATCAACATCAGCCGGCAGGGAGCCTCCTTGCAAGGTGTCCACGGAAAGCTTCAGGTGGGTGACAAAGTCACTCTCGCCCGCTTGGGCAAGCAGGAACCGTTTCGCGTCGAATGGATGGTGCCAAAGAAGACTGACTCCGCAAGCCAGGTAGGCGTGAGCGCAGTTGATTCGAATACTTCGTTCTGGGACGATGTACTCGAAGCGCAGCCGCAACTCGCCGGCGGGAGCACCGAGCGAAATTATTCTGAGAAGGCTCCCAAGCCGAAGGCAAGGGCGCACGGAGCGTAGGCGGTGATCGTCACGCGAACGCCGATCAAAGCAGACCCAAAGGACAGCCAAGAGAAAATTCTGGGGTGGGAAACGGGAATCGAACCCGCAACCGTCGGAGCCACAGTCCGGTGCTCTACCAGTTGAGCTATTCCCACCGTCTCGCTGATTATAGCAACTGCCGTTCGCTCATGTCAGAAACGCTGCTCCTGGGATCGCATTCGCGTCTCCCAATTCCGGACGAGCCTTCCAGCATGTTTCACCGAGCGCGCTCACGCCCGACCCTACTCCTCAGCTAAAAGACGGCACCACATGGCACTCAGCAGATGAGTCAGACTGGAAAAGGATAAATAGAACAAAGCAAACGATAAACTATCGAGGAGACCAGAGAGCAGGAAAGAAAAACGGGAATACAACGTCGGATGATCGGGCACTGCCGCGGGATTGGAAAAGTCTTCGCTCACAGCTCTTGGGAGAGTTTTGTTCGCCGCCGGAGAACTACCTACCCGCGCCCCACCCCAACGTATTCAAACCCCATGGCGCGCAGCCGTACAGAATCCAGCAAGTTCTTGGTATCTACGATGATCGGTCTCTTCAGCAGCTGCTTGATGCGGTCAAAATCCAGTGCGCGGAATTCCGGCCAGCCCGTGCCCACCACCAGCGCATCCATGCCTTCCGCAGCCGCGTAAGCCGACTCGCAATAGCGCACCGATCCGTTCAAGCGTGTCTTGGCATCGGTAAGCGCCACTGGGTCATAAGCTCGCACCCGCGCGCCTTTCGCGACCAGCGTCTCGGCCAACCGAATCGCGGAGGAACCCGCCACTGAATTCGTGTTCGGCTTGAATGCCAGACCAAGAATTCCCACATCTTTGTTTTCCACGGAATTCAAAGCCAGGGCAATCTTTTCGACCAAGCGATCCGCCAGAGTATGGTTGACGTCCCGCGCCGCGGTCAGCACCTTCAGCGAAACGCCGTTGGCCTTCGCCAGTTCCGCCAGCGAATCCATGTCCGACTCGGCAAACACGCCGCCCATGCCCGCCCCCGGCTGCAGGCAGCGCGGAGCAATCTTTTTGTCGAGGCCCAGAGCCAGCGCCAGGTTCACTGCATCCGCCCCCACCCGCTCACACAGAGCCGCTACTTCGTTGATGAAGGAAATCTTCGTCGCTACGAACGCTGTCGCCGCTTCCCGCACCAGTTCAGCCGTCGCCTGGTTGGTGACGATCACCGGCACGCCGCGCATCACCAGGGGATGGAAAATCTGCTTCAGAATGTGGACCGCTTCGTTCGAAGTCGATCCCAGAATCAGACGATCCGGCCAGTTGAAATCTTCCACCGCGCAACCGTCGGTAAAGAACATAGGCTGGGAGACGATGGTTCCCGCCAGGCCCGAGTCTTGCAAACTCTTCTCCAAGGCTGAGGCTGTGCCCACGGCTACCGGCGTCACAATCGTCAGAATCGGCGGCTTGGGCGCTAACCGTGCAATGCGCATCACCACGTCGGACAGATTGTCGGCGCTGTCTTCCGCCAGAAAAATGACCTGGGTCTTGCGCGCAAACGATTCGATATCGGTCGAATACGCCAGCCGTCCCGCCCGCACGTTTCGCCGGATGATCTCTTTCAGATTCTTCTCAAAGAAAGGAATGTTGCCCTGAGCCATCTCGACCATCCGCGTCCGGTCAGGATGGCAGCAAGAGACCGGAGTGCCAAAGTCCGCCAGGCAGGCCGAAATCACCGTTCCCAGAAAACCCGAACCGTAAACGCCGATCTGCATCCTCTGCCCCCTGGCTTTCCTGAAACCCACGCCTGAAGCGGCTCCTGGCGCGGATTTCGCACAGTTCCCTCTCTTTCTGTGTACAGCCCACGCCACCGTTGCGCAATGCACGGGAGTGAAATGTACCAGGGGCCATGCGGGTTTGGCAGGGGTAACGTAATGCGAGGTAACCGGGCGGGAATTACGTTGAACTGGGATGAACTTGGGCGTCTACTAGCTTTAGCCTGACGGGGCAGGTCTCCACTGGAAGGGAACGACCGTGAAGTTCAGGGTTTTGACGTCTGGTTTCGGCTCACCACGATGGGTACCGCACGCGCTCGCTGTGCCGCAACTCGAACGTCACCATCGTTGTTTCAGTCCGGGCGATCTATTGCGCGACGTTCCACTGCCACTTTAGGTCAGCTTCTATAGCCTTGGGATATCGAAAGTGCGTGTTATTGAAGACGACGTGATAGTTTGCTGGATTGTCTGGCAAGCTTAAGTTGATTGTGCCTTGTGTGACCTCGCCGCTATTGTAGAGGGCGCCGCCGTTGCTTGGCGTGCTCGTGACGCCGGAATGGGAGTTTTGCCACCTCGCATATTGATCGTCGGTCATCACAAGAACAATTATTTTGCTGGCTGTCCCGCCAGTAGCCTTAAACGTGCCAGACAACCGAACATCCTTTACTCCCTCCGCAACAGAGAACGGGGAGTCTTGCAGATTCATGGCGGCGACGGTGAAATGATCGTCTGTAGCAGGCTGGGTTTGCGCATCCTGAGCTACACCCAAGACTGACAAAAAAACGAAAACGGATAGCACCTTCGCGGTTGTGTTCACAGCGTTTTTCCTCCGACGATTCATCATTTGCCATTTGCTCCATTTTGCAGCGCGTTGTTGACCAGCGGCCTTGGGCCCGCGCAGATCACCAGGATGCCTCTGTAAAAGCCGCGCATATTTCCGTTTCGGCGTTGCCAGGCACCTGCTGTTTGTGGACCTTGCGCCCACTAAAAAAGATACCAACAGCATTGTTGTTATGAAAGAGTACGCATGTAACGATAGGTGGGAGGGCAATGTCGCTTGCCTCAGTGAAAGCGAAGACCAGCTTCTAAGTCAATGCGTTAGGGGGACTGCTAGAGTTTCTCACGGCGAAACCAGGTTGCCACCCAAGGGCACCGGAGCCAGATCAACCCAGCAGTTTTGTGCGTCTTCCCGCACAAACGTGAGCCGGTCGAGCAGGATGCGGCGGCTGCCTGAATACTGCTGCCAGCGTTCGCGGGCAATCCCAAGGGCTTGTTTCGCCGCCTGTTCGGTCGCCATTTTCACGATCGTGAGATGAGGAATGTAAGGCCACTCTTCAGCGAACGCCAGAGCCTGCGTATTTAACTGCTCGTGCAACTCACAAAGACGCGCTCCGGCATGAGCTACGCGGATGTAAACCGTAGGCGTGGTGGGAACGAAGCTTTCCATATCGCCTAGAGTCACTTCGAAAGGCTCGACCTGGCCGCAGATCCCGGCCAGCACCTGCAGCGCCGCGCTTTCCGTTCCCTGCAAAGGCCGCGGCGGCAGAAGCGTGAGATGGGCCCCCAAATGAGGCAAGTCGGGATGCAGCTCCCGCCGGAGGTTCTCCACGAACTCTCCCACTGGACTCTTTACGTACGCAACTAACGCATACCGCAGGCTCGCCATGACAGAGAAAAATTATAGCGCGTTCCGTCGTTTACGATCGGAGCAGTCGTTGATTCGGAGTCATTTTGTTGAGAGAGTCGGGGCGTAGCGCAGCCTGGTAGCGCACCTGTCTTGGCGCCTAGGAGGCCTTCATTTCACGTAGCGGACTACAAGCTTGATGACTCTTTCCAAATGTCAATCCCGCCTTCCGTGGCATACCGGTCTATCTCGCTGAGCTCGTCAACGCTGAATGAGAGGTGCTCGAGACTCTTGAGCGTATCCGCCAATTGATCCACAGTACGTGCTCCGACAAGTGCGGAAGTCACGCGCGGGTCGCGCAACACCCACGCGATCGCCATCTGCGCCAAAGTTTGTGCCCGCCTTTCGGCGATGGCATTGAGTTCGCGGATGCGGCGGAGATTCGCCTCGGTAATCATGTCTTTGCTCAGTGAATCTGCTTTCGTAGCGCGGGCATCGGCGGGAATCCCCGCCAGGTACTTTTTGGTGAGCATCCCCTGAGCCAGCGGCGAAAAGGCGATGCAGCCAATTCCCAGATCTCCAAGGGTTTGAAGAAGGCTCTCCTCGATCCAGCGGTTGAGCATGGAATAAGACGGCTGGTGGATCAGCAGCGGCACGTGGTACGACCTTAGAATCTCAGCAGCCTGAGCCGTGAGCTTGGGAGAATAAGAGGAAATGCCGACATAGAGCGCCTTGCCCTGACGGTGCAGGGTTGCGAGCGCGCCCATGGTCTCTTCCAGCGGCGTCTCAGGGTCGACGCGGTGCGAATAGAAGATATCGACGTATTCAAGTCCCATGCGCTTCAAACTCTGATCGCACGACGCGATGAGGTACTTGCGCGAGCCGCCGATATCGCCATAGGGGCCTGGCCACATATCCCAACCTGCCTTGGTCGAGATCACCAGTTCGTCCCGGTGGGCCTTGAAGTCCGTCGCCATGACCCGCCCAAAATTCTCTTCCGCCGAGCCGTACGGGGGCCCGTAATTGTTGGCGAGATCGAAATGGGTGATGCCGTGATCGAAGGCGTAGTGCAGGATGGAACGCCCGGTTTCAAAAACATCGGCACCGCCGAAATTTTGCCACAGGCCGAGCGATATAGCCGGCAGTTTCAGTCCGGAGCGGCCGCAGCGGCGATAAGGCATCGAATCGTAGCGCGAAGGCGCCGCAGTATAAGGAATGGCAAAGGTCATGTCTTTACTCCAATGTTGCGAGAATAGCATTGACGCCGATTTCGGCGATTTCCAGATCTTCCACCCCGGTAAGTTCCACTGACCGCTACAGAGCCGATGCAATGGCGAGTTGATCGCGCTTATTGATCTCGATGCGGGATCTCGCCATACAGGTTAAGGCTGAGCCTTCGGGCTGTCGCTTACGCAACGAAATCCCAAACGATCACCGCGGCTACTGCGAGCCGGTGGCACAGCCGGTTGCCGTGTGGTTTACGTTCCATCCAGAGATATCGACACGAACTGGTTCTGGTTGAGGAGCGCGATAGGTCGCGGTCAGCTCCCGAGTCTCACCCGGTATCAGCGAAACATAGTTGTCGCTCCACCGGACGGGAAGAATCTCTTTGCCGGTGCCGCAAAAGCTAAGGCTCAGTCGAATGAAGAACGCCAGAGTTGAATCGCGATTCCGCAATGTGATGTGCGTAACCACATTTTCGTGCTCCTCGGTCGTCTGGGTTGTAGCCTGAACCGTTACTTTCCCTAATTGACTGAGTGCTCGGAAATCGGCGAAGGTTTGCGCGAACCCGTCATCGATGTTAACGACCCCATGCGTAATCGTCTCAGGCTTGCTGGTAAGCCAATAAAAGTTGGAGCCGACCACTTTGCCAGAGGCGTCGGCTAGAGTCAGCTTCAGAAAATAGACGGGCGTTAAATCGGGAAGCTCCGGCAACGTGAATACTTTGTTCGTAGAGTCCGCCTTTGCATCCAGAGTCGCCTGCCGGGAAGAAAGTTCCTTCATGCTCAAATCGTAAATTGTTGCGGTAACCTTCAAATTCGGTGCATCACGGTACTGGCTGCTCACCACCCAGACGGCGTGATCGTCGTATCCGTATATCGGATGCAAGGCTTCGAGTGCGTTTTTCGCGCCGAAGTACCCACCGGCCACGCGCAGTTGGTAGTCGTAAAGATTCCAAATCAAAGAAGGCCAGCCATTGTTCAACATCCACACGATTACGCCGGTCGAAGCGTATTTGTTTCGGCTGTAGGCTTCGTACATTGACCGAATTGCCTCATACCGCATCATTTGCGACTTCATCAGGAAGTCGTCGAGACTCTTGGCGTCTCCATAACGTTTGTTCAAGCATCTGCTGAATACGTGAAGATCCCTGAAATTGTGGAGGCCCGCATGGAAGGTCCACCAATCGTCGATTGGCCAGAGGTGTTCCTTCGGAAGTATTTGTTCCAAGGTTTCGAGTGGCGGAATTGCCGGTCCGGGCCCGGTCTCTGTGTTGAAGCCAAATGCCCCTCCGCGATCGCCTTCGTCGTCCTTCTCTTCAGTCCAGAATTCAGGCACAACGTACTCATAGGGCCCAGTCATCTTCACCCCGCTTTTTCCCGTGACGGATGTGGCCTGTTGCGAAGCGGATGAGATCACAGGATTCGGCCAGCGATATTCGCGCTCAATGTCCAAATACATCTTCTCGATGTTCGGCGGGGGTGGATTGTCGCTACCATTCAGCCAAACCAGCATGCTGGAATGGGACCGTAGCTGTAGAATTTGCGAACGCAGAGACTGTTCGGCGACGTCAACCTGCTCTTTCTGCCACTGCGGCCACGTTTCCCACAGCGAGCACGACCAGCCCGCCATGATCAAAATGCCCTTCTGATCGGCGAGATCGAAGAAATCTTCTGTCTCGAACATTCCTTCCAGTCGAATGGTGTTGAGCCCCATGTCCCGTACATATTGAAACTCGTCTTCCATCCGCTCCCTGCTCTTTTGCATCATCAGATCCATGGCCCAGCCGCCACCACGAATCAGCAATTTTTTGCCATTGATGAAGAAGAGCCGATGGTCATTGGAATCCAGTTCAGACGTGATCTCGCGGATGCCGAAGCGCGTTTCGGCGCTGTCGGAGTCGTTCCCGTTGATGACGAATCGCAGTTGTAATGTGTAAAGATTGGGCGTCCCCATTTGTGCCGGCCACCAGAGGTGCGGATTCCGAATGTTGAGTTGAGGGAAAGTACCCGGATCGATGACGACGTCCCTGGTTTCCTGCGGCTTGAGTTCTACTTCCTGCGAAAATTGAATGTCCTCGATGCGGCCTTGAAGCGTTCCTATTTGCGGTTCGCTCGTACCATTTACTAATCGAGCCACAACGGTGAGATGGGCTTTGGTTGTATCGGGCAGATCAAGGTGCGACATGACTGCGGGATATCGGAGAGCCACGGGTCCGCTGGTCGAGAGCGTAACTTCACGGAACAGGCCCATACAGCGATCCGGGGACCCCGGATTCCAATCCACAAATGAGATCGCTAAGTCATCGGTCTGCGTGGGGGGATAGACCTTCACCGCAATCGCATTTTGAGCGCCCGGCCGTACTAGATTAGTAATGTTGAATTCGTAGACACGCCAGGTACCTACGACCGTTTCTGCATCGGCAAGCTTTTGTCCATTAATCCAGATATCGGCGCGATAATTGATTCCTCCGAAGTGGAGCCAGGCGACTTTTTCCTTGAAACTCTCCGGGACCGTAAACGATGTGCGATACCACCAGGGAACAGAAAACTGACTCTCCGCATCCATCGGTAACTCGGAGAGGACCTTATTACTGTCGAATTTTGGGCCGATCAGGTTGCGCAGATTGACTCCAAAGTACGGGTCGGGAACTGTCTTGTCGTTCACCAGAGTTCCAAGTACCGTGCCCGGCACCACTGCGGTGTGCCAATCTGTGACTTGGTAGGCGGGAACCGAAAGTGTCTCTCCCGTTTCTTTGACGTGCGCCGAAGACTGCAGGGTCCAGCCTTCAATGTTTATCGAGTTCTTGGTTTCATGCGCCAGGCTTTGAGACTGAGCAACAGTCGGCCCGAGGAACGCGGCAAGGCAGATGCCGAGAGCTGTACGGAAAATCGGATTATTCACTAATCCCTCCCAAGCAAACCTGGCCGGGCACTGGAGGCTCGCGACGGGTGAATAACTTACGCGAGCGAGTACAAAACTAGAAGGCGCGGAGGCCGCAAGTCAACCACTCTCCGCATCTTTCCGGAGGATCGTGGAAGATATGGACTACTAGATTTAGGTTTGCGGAGGCTCAGATCACACTTTGCGATGTCCCCGGCCCGCCTGGAACCGGAGCAGCGCAGCCACCAGGGCGTCGACATCCTCGTAGGTGTTGTAGAACGCGAGTGACGGTCGAACGGTACTGTCCACGCCCATACGCCGCAGGATGGGTTGAGCGCAATGGTGGCCGGCGCGCACCGCGATGCCCTCCTGGTTGAGTGCAACGCCCACATCTTCGGTGCGCACGTCGTCGAGAACAAAAGACAAAACTCCCGCCTTTTCGCGCGCAGTACCGATCAACCGCAGACCGGGTACCGTAAGAAGTCCCGCGGTGGCGTAGTTCATCAGTTCGTGCTCGTAAGCCGCAATGCTTTCCCGCCCGATCTGTTCTATGTAGTCCAGCGCCGCGCCCAGGCCCACGGCATCAGCAATGTTGCCGGTGCCAGCCTCGAAGCGCGCCGGTGCCGACTGGTAAGTTGTCTTCTCGAAGGTAACATCCGCGATCATATTGCCGCCGCCTTGCCACGGCGGCATCGAATCGAGCACGTCGACCTTTCCGTAAACTACGCCGATTCCGGTAGGCCCGAAGATTTTGTGTCCGGAAAACACGTAGAAGTCGCAATTGAGACTCTGGACGTCCACGGGCATGTGGGAGACGGCTTGAGCGCCGTCGACCAGCACGCGCGCTCCGTAACGGTGGGCGATCTCGACCATCTCGCGCGCGGGTGTGATGGTACCGAGCGCGTTCGATACCTGGCTGAAGGACACGATTTTCGTGCGCGGGCCCAGCAGCTTCTCGTACTCCTCAAGGATGACTTCGCCGCGATCGTTCACTGGCGCCACGCGCAGACGGGCGCCCTTTTCCGAACACAGTTGTTGCCAGGGCACGATGTTGGCGTGGTGCTCAAGCCAGGTGATGACGACCTCGTCGTCCTTGTGGACGTAGCGGTGTCCCCAACTCTTGGCGACCAGATTGATGCCTTCGGTGGTGCCGCGAACAAATATGATTTCGCGGGTTGAAGATGCGTTCAGGAAGCGGCGTGACTTTTCACGCGCACTCTCGTAGGCATCCGTGGCCCGCGCCGCCAGCGTGTGCGCCGCGCGATGGACGTTGGAATTCTCGTGCCGGTAGAAGTACGAAAGGCGGTCAATCACCGCATTGGGTTTCTGCGTGGTGGCGGCGTTGTCGAGCCAAATCAGCGGCCGGCCATGTATCTGCTCCTGCAGGATGGGAAAATCGCGACGAACCAGCCGGGGATCGAGGGGACGCTTAGCGACCCCAAGCTCAGCCGGCGCCAGGTCGGGGCGGAACTCAAACGACTCCACGGCGGGCGGCAAGGTAGTGGTCCTTCCTCCAGTCTGGGGCGTGGCCTTGTCAGCATCGGGCAGGGAGCCGGAGGAGCCAGGCCCAGTGGCAGGCGGAACTGCTGCCCGCAGGTCCGTCTCGCTTGAGGGAGGCTTAGGCGGTGACGAAGGCAGCGCTGGCAGGCCCGGAGGCGATTGCACCCCGGGAACGCCGGGGAAAGAGAACATTTCGCTCACCGGCGGAAAGGAGGTAGCAGCGCCCGGATATACGGCGTTTCCAGCGTCGGCGGTATAGGGCGATGGGTGGGCCACGGCGGTTGTTGGAAGAGCGGAAGGCTGAGAGGTGATCGCGGTCGCATCGGGCGAAGAGGGAACCGTGCGCGCGTCAAGTACGGTGGGCGAATCCGCAGATGGTGACGAAGGAGGTGAAGGAACGTTCGGGACCGATTGCACGCCCGGAGTATTCGGCATGGCCGGCACACGGGGAAACGAGAACATCTCGCTCACCGCCGGAAACGTCGGTGCAGCGGCGGGAGATGCACCCTTCTCGCCTTCGAGAAAGTAGGGCGACGAGCCAGGCACTGCCGTCGCTCCTGCGAGCGACGAAGGAATCGCACCAATATCTGCTCCGCCCGGCGGGGCTGTCGGGGCTGATGATGGCATCGCCGGAACTCCTGGGAAGGAAAACATCTCAGTTCCCGGTGGCAGTGTGGAAACGGCGAACGGGAAAGCAATCTTTCCCGCAGAGAAGTCGGGCAGCGTGCCCGGAACTGCCGGTGGTGTAAGTGTGCCGGGAGCCCCGCGCACAAACGCCGTCGCCCCCGCCAGCGACGCTGGAATCGCGCGCAAATCAGCTTCGGTTAATTGGCCGCTTGGTGGGGACGATGCCGCAGTGGGAAAACTGGGAGGCGACGCCCCGCCGGGCGCCCCCGGGAATGCATACACCTCGTTCACCGACGGAACCAGCGGCGGCACCGTTGCAGGCAAAGCTTGGTTTGCATCTGGAAGGTGCGGGGACAAGCTGGGCGCTGCCGGTGGGACACGGTTGGAACCCGCGCCCAAGTCGATCTCCGTCGGAGGTGAGATTGCCGCGGTACTCTCTGGAGACTCGGGGCTCCGCGGCAGTGCTGCGAAAAACTCATTGGCCAGCCTCGCGATCAAGGCCGGATCCGGGGGTATTGTAGCGGCGAACGGGTTCTCATACTTCTGCACACCTTCGTCTGCAGGAACCGATGTGGATCCGGCCGCCGCTACCCGATCACTTGTATTCATGGTATTGGTCGACATTGACGTTCTCCAGCACACCGATCGCGTCCTCAGTTAGAACCGCAATCGAGCAGTAGAGCGAGATTAAATACGAAGCGATCGCCTTATGGTTGATGCCCATGAAGCGGACCGAGAGGCTGGGGGACACTTCGCCCGGAAGGCCCGGCTGGAACAATCCCACCACGCCCTGCTTCTTCTCACCAGTACGCAGGAGGAGGATGCTGGTTTTCTCGGCTTTTACCGCGAGCTTGTCGCAGGGGACAAGTGGAATCCCACGCCAGGTCAGGAACGGCGAACCGAACATGGTCGCTGTGGGCGGAGGAACGCCACGGCGCGTGCACTCGCGACCGAAAGCGGCAATCGCCCGCGGGTGTGCAAGAAAGAAGCCGGGCTCTTTCCAAACTCTAGCAACGAGTTCGTCCAAGTCGTCGGGGGTGGGGGCGCCCTTTCTGGTCTTAACGCGGAACTCAGGGGCGACGTTGTGGACCAGTCCGTACTCGGTGTTGTTGACCAGTTCATTTTCCTGGCGCTCTTTGACCTTCTCGATCATCAGGCGCAATTGCTCCCGGATCTGGTCGTGCGGACTCCGGTACAAATCGGAAATGCGGGTCTGCACATCGAGAACCGTGGTTACTGCGTTGAGCGTATATTCCCGCGGCTTCTCTTCGTAGTCGACATAAATCTCTGGCAGGTCAATTTCCTCGTCGGGGCTGCACTCAATGGTCCGCGTACCCGGGCGCGTAACTTTGACTTTGTTGACGCGATAGGTGCCGGCTTCAACTGGCACCCAGGACAGGAAGGTGACCAGCCAGCGCGGCGTGATCACCTCCATCATAGGAACCGTTTTGGTGACGTTCGCAAGCTGGCGGGCCTGTTGCTCGCTCAGCGTATGACGGACTTCAGCTTTCTCAGGCATGGATTAGCTCCTCACTGCGGTAAGCAATATTAGAAACCAAATGTCAGACGGTGTGGTGCATGAAATGTGCCCGGGTAGAAGACACCCGAACGATTTTGCTTTTCGGATTTGGCATTTCCCTGGGTTGAAGTGGTCGGATGAGCCCGCACTGTGCGAGCCCATTGTTGGGGTACGGCAAGTCTCCAATAGGCGGCTGCGTCTTGTCTGTGACGCAAATCACCGTGCGAGGTAATTTAAACGCCGCTGCGGTCTTTCCCATCGTGTGGCTTCCGATTGTCTGGGAATGACTTGGATTACCGAATCGAACCACCCCAGCGGAGAAATATCACGCACCGCGGCATGTTGTCAAGCATCTCTATTGTATTAATGGGCATCGATACCATAGAGTATCCAAGCCTTCGCTATCCCGGCTCTTGCTGTTGGGGTGAGCCAGACTAGCAAGGTGCCTGCCGACCGCAAAATCGGCAGGCTTATTCCACGTCGGTAACCCTCGATTACGGCGAAAGCGCATGGGCCGTGGTCGACACAGCAGAAACTACGATTGGGGAAACGAAGGATGCCGTGAGGTAAATGGCTGCGGAACAAAACTCGAGGGCTTTGGCGCTCTCTATGTTGTCCTACGGCATGTTGTCTTGCAGTGGGTGGTTACGCTCCTGCCGCCTGCGCTTTATAGAACCTCTTCTTGGCACGGGAGCGGATTTCGTCAAGCTCCGCATGCAGCCTTCTGATTTCCGCGTCCAGTTCGATGAAGCTCAAGCACGGGGACGTAATCAGCTTTTCAGCAGCGACGCCTCCGTAATCCTGGCGGGTGTTCGCTTTTACGTAAACGCAGGCGGAAGGCTGCTTGGTCAATGGATCCCGGTCTAAGTACATGAGATCAAGACTTGAGGTTTCCATAATGCGGCGATTATCCCACGAGTTTTGCATAACACCGCAACTACGATCTGACGCTGTGGGTAACCTCCGAGGAACACTTTTAGAAGCTTAGACAATCACCTCCGTTGAGCGTGACGGCTCTCCGCAAAAGAGTTGCCAATGGATAAGCCGAGAGACCCTCCTAGGCGATTTTGAGTGTAATCCGGCGATTGGCCGAATGAAACGCGATTATCTTCGATCAGGCGGCCAACGGAAACGGTAGGCTCGATACGTATCGTAGCCCTTGGGTAGAGTGGCGTCGAAGATCAGGCGGCCATTGGCGTCAAATTCCGAGAAGCGGCCCGGCTCACCCCATCCCACGAACGTGTTGCCGTTGTCCAGCGGTTGGGCGCTGCCTTGCGAGAGCACCGAAATATGATCGGGATGATCGAGGGAGCGGATCAGCGTGGCAGTCTTTGCCGACGGATCGAGTTTCAGCCAGATGACACGCGACCCGGGCAGGACCGGCTTGGGATTCACTTCGTTGTCGAATATGCGCAGCGTATTGGGCCCTGCGACCACAGGGTCGTGCTGAAAAGAGAAAGCGGCTCCCGGTCCGAAGCGGAAATCGCTTTTCTTGCCTCCCAGTCGCCAGATCACTGCGCCGGTGTGGCGGTCGAGCTTGTAAACGGTTGAGGTGTGGCGTGCCGAAAGCAGCAAGGTGCCGTCGTCGTCGAGGGCGATGCCGTTGATGTGGATATAGTCCCAGGCCTTGGTCGATGAGTCTGGCAGGGGCCAATAGCTCTCGTCGAATCCAACCTTACCCAAACTGTGCCATTCGAAGATCACTTTGCCGGTTGCGACATCGATTTCCTGAATCGATCCCTCCCATACCGGGGCGTTCTTCGATCCGCCGACCGAAGACAGGTCGGCCGTCACGACGTCGTAGATGGTAATGAGGGCTGTGCCTTGGGGCGTGAGCAGGAAATCGTGAGCATCGGCGTTGAATCCGTTCCCAGCGCGCACGGTGGCGACGATGTGATAGGTGTCGTCGAGGATGTAATTCACCGACGTAGCCCCGGCGAGTTTGCCAAAGTTGCTCTGCTGAGCCCAGGTCAACACCGGCTTGCCCCGATAGGACTGAACGCGGAAGTCGGCGGCGACTTGACCGTTTGTCACTTCGGAGAACCAGATGACGTGGCCACTGCTGTCCACGATTTCGGGACCTACCGGGCCCGGCTGCGGGCCCCCGCCTATGCCCGCGCCTTTGGGAGCGATAAAAATTAACCCATCGGCTTGCCCCGGACTGTTCTTGAGAACCGTGACCTCCGGCGGCTTAACGGCAGTCGCCGTCTGCGCCTCTAACGAATTAGCTGCAAGACCGAGCAGCAGGAAGATGACAGCAAACGACGGGCGTAGCATGAGCTAATCTCCTATGTCCAGTATTTCAATCGACTATATAGTATACTGCCGGGGTTCGGTTGGGGAGGCTGCCTGATTCTCAGGAATAAAAAAGGCCCTCTGCCCCGCGCATCGCGGAACTAACTGACTCATGCGAACTCTTTGGCTCAATGCGTTTGCTGTCACTGCGGTGGTAATAGCCGTGACGCTGGTGGTGGTCAAGAACATCGAAGGCGACACCTCCAACCAACTGCTGAACGTCTCCTATGATCCGACCCGTGAACTGTTCCAGGATCTAAATCGGCAGTTCATCACGCAATATGCAAAGCAGACCGGAAAAAAACTGACGATCCAGCAGTCCCACGGAGGCTCGTCGCGCCAGGCGCAGGCGGTCATGGATGGCCTGCCCGCCGATGTCGTCACCCTGGCATTACGCTCCGATGTCGAAGCTCTTCACAAGCGCGGCTTGATCGCCGATGGCTGGGCCGAGCGCTTGCCGGACAGCTCCGAACCTTACACCTCGACCATTGTGTTCGTCGTCCGCAAAGGAAATCCCAGGAACATAAAAGACTGGCCTGACCTGGTTCGCCCCGGCGTTTCCGTCATCACGCCGAATCCGAAGACATCGGGAAACGGAAAACTCAGTGTGCTGGCTGCCTGGGGATCGGTGATCTACCGCGGTGGGACCGAAACGCAGGCTCTGCAATACCTCAAAGAGCTCTACCAGCACGTGCCCGTTCTCGACACCGGCGCTCGCGATGCGACCAATACCTTCACGCAAGAGAAGCTCGGAGATGTCCATCTGACCTGGGAAAACGAAGGTCTTCTCGAAACGGAGGAATACCGGGGCGATCTGGAGATTGTTTATCCGCCGGCCAGCATTCGCGCCGAGCCGAGCGTGGCCTGGGTGGATGCCAATGTCGCGCGTCGTAAGACCGAAGCCAATGCCAAGGCCTACCTGGAGTTCCTCTACACGGACCAGGCACAGGAAACCATCGCCCAGCACGGCTACCGGCCCATCAATCCCGAAGTATTGAAGAAGCACGCGAACCGGTTGCCGCAGATCGATCTCTTCCCTGTCACCATTCTTGCCAAAGATTGGGACGACGCGCAGCACAAGTTCTTCGCCGAGAACGGCATCTTTGACGCGATTCATCCAGCGCAGGCAAAACCAGGGCAGGCAAAACAATGAAGCTCGACTACTCCTGGGGAAATGCACGCCACGATTTGCTCGCTGGCGTAACCGTTGCCGCCATTTCCCTGCCTCAAGCGATGGCATACGCCATGATCGCCGGCGTCGACCCGCGCTTTGGCCTGTATTCCGCCATCGTGGTTACGCTCGTAGCCTCGATCTTTGGTTCATCGTCCCACTTAATCAACGGCCCAACGAACGCCATCTCCCTCGTGGTTTTCAGCGCGCTCGCTTTCTTTGATCCCGATGCCCGCTTCGATGCCTACCAGGCTATGTTCCTGTTGGGAATCATGATTGGCACCATCCAGATTCTGATCGCTGTGTTCAAACTCGGCGACCTGACGCGCTACATTTCCGAATCGATAGTGATCGGTTTCATGGCCGGAGCGGGCACCTTGGTGGGCTTAACCCAGCTCGGGAACCTGACCGGCATTCGCGACCGCGGAACTGGACAACAACATGTGCTATATCGCCTCTGGCTAACGCTCAGCGGTGGCCACGTGAATCCCCGCGCTCTCGGCATCGGATTAGGAACGATTGTCCTGGTTGTCGTGCTCAGAAAATTGGCACGCAGATATCGTCTGCCGCAGCTCGACATGCTCCTGGCCTTGATCGTTGCAGGGGTAGTAGCTTCCGCGTTCGGTTGGTCCAAGCCGGCGCTAGACGGCAAAACGGTCATATCGGTGGTCGGCAGCGTTCCCCGCAGCCTGCCCTTACCTCATGTTCCTGAAATTAAGTTTTGGTGGGTGAAGGAATTGTCAGGAAGTGCGCTGGCCATCGCTTTCCTCGGACTTCTAGAAGCATTGGCGATCGCCAAGTCCATTGCCAACACTACGCGCCAATCGCTGGATTACAACCGGCAGTGCCTGGCTGAGGGTCTGGCCAATCTTACTGGCGGATTCTTCCAATGCTTACCGGGCTCCGGCTCCCTGACCCGCTCGGCGATCAACTTTCAGGCGGGCGCAGTGAGCCGCGTTTCCGGTGTCTTCGCAGCGGGAACGGTCGCCTTGGTAGTGGTCGCGCTCGCGCCTTTCGCCCGTTACATTCCGAAATCCGCTCTAGCCGGGCTCCTGCTGGTCACGGCCGCAAGACTGGTCGATTGGAAGAGGCTCAGCTATGCCATGCGGGCCTCTCGCTACGACGCAGGCTTAGTCTTGGTTACCGCTCTTTCAGCAGTCTTTATCAGCGTCGAGTTCTCCATTCTGATCGGTGTGGCTTTGTCGATTCTCTTGTTCGTTCCCCGCGCCGCACTTCTGCGCTGGTCGGAACTGGTGGTCAGCAGCGAGCGCGTCGTTCGCGAGCGCTTGCCAGACGACCCGCCTTGCACCGCCATGCTGCTTTACGATCTGGAAGGCGAACTGTTCTTTGGCGCCGCGCCAGAACTGGATCGTTGTTTCGATCAGCTGAAGCAGCGGACACGCGACGAGAAGATTCGTTTCGTGGTGTTGCGCCTCAAACGCACGCGAAATCCTGACATGGTTTCCCTGGAGCGCTTCGACCACTTTCTGCATGACATGCAGGCTCGCGACGTAACTGTATTGCTCTGCGGTGTGCGCCCGGAGTTTGCCAAGGCGATGGGGAATCTGCGCTTCCAGGACTGGCTTCCGGCTGACCGCACTTTCCCGGAAGAAGCAGAAAAGTTTTCTGCCACTCTCAAAGCCGTTCGCCATGTTTACGATCTGTTGGAGCAGAACTCCTGCGATCACTGCGGACACAATGAGTTGGTGGGCGTGGACCGGCAAGCGCTGTACTACCTGGTTTAGTTCGTGATTTCTCTGACAATCGCAGCGTACGCTGTTTAGGGACCGTTCGCATTCGGGCAGCAAACTTAAAGCTCAGCGGTGACCCCAATGTGGAAGACCGATCCAACTTTCTATCCCTCCCCCAAACTCGCCATGCAGGCGCCAGCCGAGAAACTGGCGTATGTGGCCGCGCTGAATGCCAACGGCGGCACTGAACCTGACCCTCTCGTCGTGATGAGCGAAAATGGAATGTGCACGGTCGCGGCCGGAAATCATCAATCGGAGTGGCACCAAAGCTGGAACTTACTCTAGAATCAATCTTGCTAGTCATGTCGGGGCGTAGCGCAGCCTGGTAGCGCACCTGCCTTGGGCGCAGGGGGTCCGCGGTTCAAATCCGCGCGCCCCGACCAATTTACCCAGTTCCCATCGACCGCGAATATCTGCTACTGTGCAAGGCTATGCGTCAGAGGTTGACGCGTGGCCTGAGACTCCGATCTTCAAGCATCTTGATTAGTCCGTGGCTGGTGAAGACACTGCTGCTCCTACGAGCGAGTGAGCTGTCCTGCAAGTGCGCTTCGAATCGCGGTTGAATTCTGTGACGCGCCGGGCATTCGCGGAGCGACAGCCCGATACGAATCGAAACGATTTTTCAGCAGCAACGGATTCCAATCACTGACCATGTCCACTCCAACTATTAATTCACAACCCGACGCCGCACCCTCTGCCCTTCCGCGCCGCAAGCCGTTCTACGCCTCTCTGTGGGTGCAGGTATTGATCGCCATGGTGGCTGCCTTGGTCCTGGGATATTTCAGTCCCGCTCGCGCCATCGCTATGAAGCCGCTGGGCGACGCCTTCATCCGCATGATCACCATGATCATCACCATCCTCATTTTCTGCACGGTGGTGACCGGCATCGCCGGCATGCAGGACTTGAAAAAGGTGGGCCGCGTTGGGGGCAAGGCTCTGCTCTACTTTGAAATCGTTTCCACCATCGCGCTGGCCGTTGGACTCATCGTGGGCAACGTGGTCCGTCCCGGCAGCGGCTTCAACGTGAACGCGGCCTCGCTCGATGCGCGGGCCGTCTCCGATTATGCCGGCCAGGCCAAAGCGCAAAACGTCACTGAATTCCTGATGCACATCATTCCCACCACAGTGACGGACGCTTTTGCGAAAGGCGACATCCTGCAGGTGGTGTTCATCTCGATTCTGTTTGGCTTTGCCTTGTCCTCGGCGGGGCCGCGCGCCAAGCCGATTGTGGGGCTGCTCGAATCGCTGACCCAGGTGGTGTTTCGAGTGGTCAACATCCTGATGCGCTTTGCCCCAATCGGCGCGTTCGGCGCCATGGCCTTTACCATCGGCAAGTACGGCTTCGCTTCGCTGGGGCCGCTGGTAAAGCTGATCGCCACCTTTTGGCTGACGTCAATTTTCTTCGTGCTCATCGTGCTGGGAGCGATTTGCTGGGCAGCGGGCTTCAGTATTGTGAAGTTTCTGCTGCACATCAAAGAGGAAATCTTGCTGGTGCTGGCCACCAGTTCGTCGGAAACCGCCCTTCCCACCCTGATGGAGAAGCTTGAGAAACTGGGCTGCTCGCGCTCTCTGGTGGGCCTCGTAGTCCCCACCGGCTACACCTTCAACACCGACGGCAGCGGTCTCTACATGACGCTGGCGGCGTTGTTCGTCGCCCAGGCCACCAATACTCACCTGACATTTCTGCAACAGATGACCATTTTCTCGGTCGCCACGCTGACCTCGAAGGGAGCGAGCGGGGTGCAGGGAGCTTCGTTCATCGCGCTGGTCGCGACCTTGTCGGTGATCCCCACGATTCCGGTGGCGGGGATGGCGCTCATCCTCGGCATCGACCGTTTCATGAGCATGTTCCGAGGACTGGTGAACATGATCGGCAACGGCGTGGCTACGCTGATCATTGCGCTATGGGAAAAGGAGTTGGACCGGGGGACGCTGAGGGGCAGGCTGGCGTGAGAGCGGCAGTTTACCTGTTGTTTCGATGCCTTCATCTGGACTAGTATTTCGTGGCAATGCGGATACAGGACCTCGCCCGGGCGTACGAAACGAAAACAGACGAAGAACTCCTGGAGTTGGCGACGGAGTCGGAACAGTTAACCCATGAGGCTCATTCTGCCCTAACAACCGAATTGGCAAAACGTCGGATCGACAGCGCAGAGCATTTAAGAATACAAGAGCGAAGCGACCAAGACGGCCTTGAGCGGCTAGGATCTCAAACGCATCTATCCCGGCCTGAAGCGTATGTGGTCGGCAGATTCGTAGCAGAAGTCCTCCGGGTGTACCACGACCAGTTATGGCTCTTCGTCAAACTCACTGGCCCCGCTGTAGTTGTGGGCTGCCTTGCACTCATGCTCGGCCGTAACGAGGGACGCGAGATTGCCGGGCGCCTTCCCCGTGGCGTTGCAATACTCGAACGCCGAACTGAACTTTTCGAGATTTGGCTCGCAAACACTGCCGGGTATTTTGTCAGTTGGATGGCTTCCTGTTTTTCATTTGGCGCTATTTGCTCGGCTGTGCAGGAAATTAAGAGAGGCGGCGTCCCGTCGGCTTCAGACTGTTTTGCCCAGGTTCGCGAACGGATTGGTCCATTTGTGCGGCTTTCCCTCCTACTCTTCGTTTTGCTCCTCATAGGAGTGGCGGCGGCTGGGTTTCTGGGAACAGGCGTTTTCTGGGTTCTGCATCAGGCTCACTATCGCTACGGCGCCCTCGGAATCTGGACCGTGACGTTTGTGTCGTTTGGGTTAATGCTGCTAGTCTTTTCGCGATTTGGACTAGCTGTCCCTGCACTTCTTCTCGACAATTGCAGTGTCTCCCAAGCAATGTTCCGCAGCGACGAGCTAACCGAAGGAAAGTGGGTTACCCTCGCCATTCTTCTGGCGAAGTCACTCATCGGGGGCTACATTGCCGGGATGCTTCCGTTTTGGCTCACCCATTGGGCTTGGCCTTATTTTCGATTGCCGTCGTGGCTTCCTGCCGTTGGCTCGATTGCCGCGGTTTCCCTAGTCGAGCCGTTCATGTTCATCGGCTTCGCGCTGTTGTACGTGAGAATGTCGGCTCCTTCCGATGCTCGCGAAGCAATGGCGCGCCAGTTCGCGTAAGCATCCATTTCACAAGCAGACGCTCGGTCGAGCATTTATGATCGGTTCAAGTTGGGAGTTGACGCTATGACTGGAAAGATTGCTCTGGTGACCGGAGCCAACGGCGGCCTCGGAACTCACGTTACGACAGCCCTGCTGGATGCAGGTTTCACTGTCGTCGGCCTCGCCCCGCAAATCCAGTAGTCTGACTTCAACCATCCGAATTTCATTGCGCTTCCCGCGCGCTCACCGATCTGGAGACTGCCAAGAAGGCCGCGGACTGTAATGGATCTGTCCCGTTTTGGTAACTATAGTACCCACCCTGCCTGCACAATTTTTGTTGCACGTTAACATTCGTGAAATATCTTACGAGTAACATAGTTGCAGGAGGGCGCCCCATGGGTTCGCCGCGCATCGCGAAGTCGCTGCCGCTGCAAGTGGCCGCGGTCTGCTATCGCAAGCGGGGCACGGCGGTTGAGTTCCTTCTAGTCAATACCAACGGCGGAAACAAGTGGACCTTCCCCAAAGGCTCAACCGATGCCCGGCTCTCGCACAGCCAGGCCGCCGAACGCGAAGCCGCCGAGGAAGCCGGCGCTCTCGGCACCATCGAGCCGCGCCACTTTCATCTCTACATTCACTCCAAGGGCGTCTTCTGGCAGACGGGTGGCGTGCAGGAGTTTGTGGTGAAAGCATTTCTGATGGAGATCCACGATCTGCGCCGGCCCGATGAGCCGCAGCGCCGGCCCACCTGGTTCAGCCCGGAAGACGCCCGGCAACGGCTGGCCAATGGCCGCGAGGTCAAGTACGCGCATGAACTGGAGACCGTGATCGATCGCGCCCTCGAGCGCATTCACGTCCACAGCGAGCTATGGGGCGGCTATCCCGAGAGCCGCAACGGCCGCGCCGCTGCGCATTCCTGATTCGTCTCTTTCCACTCGGTACCAGGTACTTGGTACTGCCTTTTTGTGAGACGATGAATCCAGCTCATGATCCAGCTTTCCGGCGCCGGAAAACGTTTCGGCCACAAACTTCTTTTCGAAAACACCGACTGGCTGATCACGCCTCGCGACCGCGTCGGCCTGGTGGGCGCAAACGGCACCGGCAAGTCCACGCTGATGAAGATTCTCGCCGGCCTGGACACATTCGACTACGGCTCGCTCATTGTCGCTAAAGGCACCACTGCGGGATATTTACCGCAGGATGGCCTCTCGCTTTCCGGCCGCACCGTGTTTGCGGAGTGCATGGCGGTGTTCACCGAACTGCACGCCATGGAGCGCGAACTGGAAACCCTCACCAATCGCATCTCCGAACTCGATCATGCCAGCCCGGAGTATGCCGACGTTGCCGACCGCTATCACAGCCTGGAACACGAATTCCGCACTCGCGACGGCTACTCGATCGAAGCCGAGGTGGGGCGCGTGCTGCAGGGACTTGGCTTTCGCAAGGAAGACTGGGAACGGCAGACCGACGAATTCTCCGGCGGTTGGCAGATGCGGCTGGCGCTGGCCAAGCTGCTGCTGCAGAAGCCGAATTTGCTGTTGCTCGACGAGCCAACCAACCATCTTGACCTGGAAGCGCGCAACTGGCTGGAAGAATATCTGCACGATTATCCGTACGCCCTGGTGCTCATTTCGCACGACCGTTATTTTCTCGATGTGACGGTGAACAAAATCGCGGAAATCTGGAACAAGCGTTTCTGGTTTTACGTGGGCAACTACGACAAGTTTCTGTCGCAGAAGACGCAGCGCAACGAACAATTACAAGCCGCTTACAAAAACCAGCGCGATCGCATCGAGCAACTGGAAGTATTCATTAACCGTTTCCGTTACCAGGCCACCAAAGCCAAGCAGGTGCAGAGCAGAATCAAAGAACTGGAAAAGATCGAACGGATCGAGATTCCTCCGGAAGAAAAAACGATTCACTTCACCTTCCCCCAACCCAAGCCCAGCGGCCGCATCGTGGCCGAGTTCGAGGGCGTAGCCAAGAGTTATGCAAAGGCCGATGGTGGCGAAAAGGAAGTCTTCCGCGACGTTAGCTTCATGATCGAGAAAGGTGACCGAATCGCTTTGGTGGGCGTAAACGGCGCCGGCAAATCCACGCTGATCAAGCTTCTGGCCGGCACTGAGAGAACGACGCGCGGCGAATTCCGCCTCGGGCACAATGTGCAGGCCGACTACTTTGCCCAGGATCAGTACAAAGAACTGGATGCCGACGCGCGCATGATTGACGACCTGGGCAACGCTTCTCCGGGCTCCACGCAGACTGAGCTGCGCAGCCTGCTTGGCTGTTTTCTGTTTTCTGAAGACGACGTATTCAAGAAGATCGGCGTGCTTTCCGGCGGCGAGCGCGGGCGCTATGCCCTGCTGCGTCTGCTGCTGCATCCCGCGAACTTCCTGCTGCTCGATGAACCCACCAACCACCTCGACCTCCGCGCCAAAGACGTCCTGCTGGATGCGCTCATGGAATACACGGGCACGGTCGTTTTCGTCTCGCACGACCGTTACTTCATCGACAAGCTGGCCACGCGGGTTTTCGAGATCGGCGACGGCAAGGTCGAAGTCTATCCCGGCAACTACGAGGATTATCTCTGGCGTAAACAGGGCGGCAACGCGAAGCAGGAAGAGGCCATCCGCCAACAACTGAAAGAGGTTGAGCCAGCGCCGGAGAAGCCCTCAAACGGTAACCAGACCGCGGACGCAGTGCCTGCCGCCAAAGGAAAGCGGTTGAATCCCATCAAGCGCAAGAAGATGGAAGATCGCATCCATGAACTCGAAGCGGAAATCAGCCGCGCCGAGACCATAATCACACGGTGCGAAACAGCCCTGCAGGACTACGTCAGCGCCGACGAGAGCCAGCGCCAGTCTGAGCAACTCGACCAGCAAAAAGCGGCGCACGCCGCCTTCCTCAAGGAATGGGAAGACCTTAGCCAGTCTCTGCAGGAAGCCGATTAACCTGGCTCCGCTGCCGCAATCGTACAGTCTCTTCCGTAATCTCGGAGGATTACTTACTTCTGTGCGATAGTCGGATTGGCCGAAGGGAACCAGCCAAGAGGCCCCAAAATCTCAGACCAACCGCAGAGGCGGCGCCAACAGCAGGCACCGGGCGGTTATCAAGGAAGGTCGCATGTTGCAGCCCTCAGAATACACGTACGGCGGGAAGTCCACTTCGCCAGCCTCCAACCCTAACTCCTAC